>Ga0210410_10000197_pt1 | contig 85165 bp, 76 predicted proteins | sample IncBWC4MmetaG_FD_161058 | JGI IMG/M metagenome (GOLD analysis project Ga0210410, IMG submission 161058) | Forest soil microbial communities from Barre Woods Harvard Forest LTER site, Petersham, Massachusetts, United States - Inc-BW-C-4-M | ecosystem: Environmental > Terrestrial > Soil >... | reverse complement strand
GCTCAGCATTTCGCCCGATGTCGGGGCAGTTTCCCCTGAAGGCTCGACCAAGGTTTCTCCGTCTGACTCGGCCACATACACGATCAACGCCACCGGCCCCGGCGGTTCTGCCGATGCCAGCGTGCGCGTGACCGTCAATGCGCCGCCTCCTCCGCCTCCTGCTGCGGGTCCTTCCATCGAAGAGCTCTTCGCGAGAGACGTCAAGGACGCTTTCTTTGACTTCAACAAATCCGATATTCGCCCCGACGCTCGCGACGCGCTCGGCAAGACTGCGGACTTTCTCCGCAATCATGCCCAGGTCAAAGTCACCATCGAAGGCCACTGCGATGAACGCGGCTCCACCGAATACAACCTTGGTCTCGGCGACCGCCGCGCCAACGCCGCCAGGCAATTTCTCGTTTCGCTCGGCATCTCCGCCGATCGCATGAACACGGTGAGCTACGGCAAGGAAAAACCCTTCTGCATGGAGCACGACGAAACGTGCTGGCAGCAGAACCGCCGCGGCCACTTCATTATGGCGAAGTGACGTTTCGGCAACGATCGTCATTCCCAAAGAGTGTAGCGCCGAGGGCTCTCTCTCCGCGTCGCTTGCGCTATTTGGGCAAGCCAGAGTTCACTCGGTTCGATTGTGACAGGGACTCATCAAAGCCGCGCCTCGAGCAACCTCTTGCTCGGGCGCGGCTCTCCCATTACAGTGAAGTGTTCCCTCCCGGCCGGGAATATGATGCCAACGCGTCCGGACTCCTTGGGAGGCTGCTGAGCGAGGTTTTAGTTTTGCGTACTGCAGCTTAAGCTGCTTCGGCGACTTTGCCTTTATCCGGGATTCTGAACCACTGAGGATCGTTCCATCGATTCTCTATAAACTGTCAGGAGGAATATCCATGCGATTCCGTAACATCGCCATTTTTAGCGCCGCCATCCTCGCGGGAGCCTTGGGAGGCAGCCTCATCGGTCCGCGCCCCGCCGAAGCCGTCGCGCGCGAGCTCATCGAGCTTCAGCGCGACGTCACTACCCTGCTCCAAGGTCAAAAAGACATGGCTACACAGATCACCCAGGACCATACTGTCTCCAAGACGCTCATCGAGCAGACCAACGACAACGTCGGCAAGCTCGCTTCCACCATGGGGGCGCTGCAGAAATCCGTTCAGGACGTGCAGGCCAACTCCGGCGCTCGCCTCGACACTATGTCCACTCAGGTTCAGGGCCTCTCCGACAACCTCGAAGAAATCAAATCTCGTCTCGGCAAACTCAATCAGCAGCTCGTCGACCTTCAGAGTTCCGTGCAAGCTCTCGACGCCAAAATGTCCACCTCTTCACCCGGCTCGACAACCCCGGGCACCAATCCCGGCGCCTCTTCGTCCACGGGCGCGGGCGGTACTTCCTCTCCTACGGCATCAGGTCCGGCCCCCTCTGCCGACGCGCTCTATTCAAATGGCCTCCGCGACATCACCAGCGGCAAGTACGACCTCGCCCGCTCCGAATTTCAGGACTACCTCAAATACTACGGAGACACCGATCTCGCTTCGAATGCGCAGTTCTATCTCGGTGAAATCGCCTACTCCCAGAAAAATTATGACCAGGCCGTCTCTGAATACAATAAGGTCATCACCAACTATCCCAAAAGTTTCAAGCTCGCTCCTGCGCGTCTAAAAAAAGGCATGGCGCTCCTCGCCCTCGGCCAAAAAGCCAGCGGCATCCGTGAACTCCGCGAAGTTGTCAGCCGCTTCCCTGGCACCGAAGAGGAGCGTCGCGCCCGCGCCCGACTCAAAGAACTTGGCGTCGTCGCCTCCGTCTCCCGCTGACACCCGCCCCTCGGCCGCCCTGCTCTCCATTGTATTTTCCTTGCGGTTGGCTGGCTCATGCAGAGCCTTACTGCGCGAACCCCCGGCGTTACTTGGCTGGATACGAACTTAGTCCTTGTTGGCCTTCTCTCGAATCGCTTCGTTACGTAAGCGGTCGCACTCTGTGCTGGCACACCGTGCGAGCCACACCTCGGGATCCTCGTGATGTTCGTACAAGCGAGCGTGGTCGGCCATGCGCCGCATAAGCGCAGCCTCTGCCTTGTCCGCGACTGTTCCCGTTCCGAAGTAGCGGATCACCGTCGTACGGATTATTTCCGCGTTGTTTTCGTGCAGTGAGGTCACCGCAAGGTGATCGTGCTTGTTTACGGAGAGCCGCTCGATGGCTTCACGGTTAGTCATTTGAACACTGTTCCGGAGGGGTATTCGCTTCAGATCGCTTGAAAACTGCTTGCTCGCCGTTCAGTAAGGGCTGTTGCTGACATCATTTGCAGTCGGCAACACCGGGACATCTTAAATTCCGCACCGAGACGGACGCCCTCCGAGAGAGTTATTTAGCTATTGAGGTGGCGGGGATCAGCGCAATCCATTCTTGCAACTTAGCCACGTCGCGGAAAGTTTTCGAATCGATCTTTCCCTCCGCGTTCATCCAATAGACAGTTAGGCTATTTGTCAGGCTGTCCAGGCACATTCGCGGATGCGTCTCCGATGCCGGGTCCGCCGTCGCTTTCCTGAACCACAGCACTGTTCCGTCCTCGCATTCCTCTATCTCGACAAAACCGCCTTCACGAGCTGCGACTTGAAATTCCTGGAGTCTTTCCATTGCCTTTTCAGAATACACTCGTCCCCATTGCCTTCGCCCATTTATTATTATTATATTTTTTTAATTGTGTTGAAGAGTTCCCCTTACGCTGCGCCGGGGTTAGGAAGGGCCCAGCGCAGGATAGGAAGCGTGCAACATGCAATCGATGCCACCTAAAAAATGGGACGCCGGGCTCTATGACACGCGGCACGCCTTTGTGTGGGAGAAGGCGAAGGGCTTGGTGGAGCTGTTGGCGCCGCAGACGGGAGAAAAAATTCTCGATCTCGGTTGTGGGACTGGCGCGCTGACTGCCGAGATTGCACAGTGCGGTGCTGAGGTGTTCGGCATTGACCGCTCGACGGACATGATCGCCGAAGCTCGTAGAAAATTCCCGGCGTTGCGGTTCGAAGTTATGGACGCGCGGGAGCTCGACTTCGCTGTCGAATTTGACGCCGTCTTCTCGAACGCGGTGCTCCACTGGATTCGCGAACCGGAACGCGTCATCGCGGGCGTGGAAAAAGCCCTGAGGCCGGGCGGGCGCTTCGTCGCGGAGTTCGGCGGCAAAGGAAATATTCAGCGCCTCGTCGATGGCATGGAACGCGCCTGTCGAGCCATGGGCATCTCTCAGAACGTGACAGCAGCCACTTGGTACTACCCCGGCATCGCCGAATATGCGGGTCTGCTGGAAACGCACGGCCTCGAAGTGCGCCACGCGGCGCTGTTTGCGCGGCCGACAAAACTCGAGGAAGGCGAGAAGGGCCTCGAGAACTGGATCCATATGTTTGCCTCTGCGTTTTCTGATTCCGTGGGCCTCGACCGTATGGGGGCGTGGATCCGCGAAGTGGAACGCCAGTCGCGGGCGGAATTGTGGAAAGGCGATCACTGGGAACTCGACTACCGCCGATTGCGCATCGCCGCCTGGAAAAAATAAGTCTCCTTAGTTTTGCCGTTGTAGTGGCCGGTCTTCAGACCGGTTCTTTCTTTTGCTCGTTGACTGTTTCCGATCCTTGTTTTACCGCAGGGGCACAATACATTGTGCCCACCCCTCGCCGCGCCCCATGCGTTCTCAGCCCGCCTGTCGCAAGAGTCTCTGCGTTACCTGTCCTTCCTTGCTGTCGCCGCACCCGACACCCAGCAACCGCGACAAATCCTGCGCGAAGTCCTGAATCGTGGACCCGTCTTCGGCGCCGTGGTCTGGATTAATCTCCGTCAACGTCAATCCGCCGAACTTCGGGCTCTTTACCCAAACCGCCAACAACTCGAGCGCGTGGCTATACGAGATTCCCTTGTTTTTCGAGTAGTTTTCCGCCAGCGGAAGATCGTTGTAATCGATCACATCGACGTCAAAGTGAACGAGGAATCGCTCAAATTGCGCGGCCCACTTGGAAACGACCGCCTCTGCACATGTGACCGGCGACCGGCCAACATCTTCAGCCGTCGCCACAGCGATCGCGCGATCCCGGATGGCATCGCGCTCCCACTCCGTTGCTCGATCTGGGTCGAATCCCACCAGATGAACTTGCGCCGGTGAAAGCAATGGATACCTCGGCCCACCGCCTGCGAGTTGGGGTATAGCTCCCTTCAAACCCAGCATATGCGCCATCCCCATCCAGTCGAGCGCTCCATCCGTGGTGGACGCGGGCGTATTCATGTCCGCATGCAAATCCAGGTAAATCAGGCCCAGGTTTTCGTACTTTCTCAAGTTTGCGGCCACCACTCCGAGCTCGATCGTGCAATTTCCGCCGATCACAACAGGTATATGCCCCTGCCTTACGGCTTCCGACAGATGCGCCTCCGTCTCCTGGGCGCACGCAACGACGGCTTCCCAGTGCTGCGCGAGCAGATTCTTCTTGTCTGGACGCCAGCGCCGCACAGCAAGATCGCCGTAATCTACCACTGTCAAACCCTCCTTCCCCAGCATTTCCGGAAAGGCCGCCTCCCGGAAGGCTCGTGGAGCTTTCTCTTGTCCCGGGCTGTATGACCCAAGACTCGTGGGAATTCCTGCATAACCGATTGCCCTGCCCATAACGACTCCCTCCCCTAATTCCTAAAACTCATTTCTTCAAGTACCTCAGCCCTTTCGTGCGCGATACTCCCTGGCTTTCACCAGGTTTCCGCAGACCGCCATGTCGCACCATCGTCGCGACCTGTTCTTCGACCGGTCCACAAACTTCCAGTCGCAGTTCTCGCCGGGACACGTCTTGATTCGCCCCGCCGGAGGATTTTTCAGCAGCGCCAAAGCCGCCGCGGTCACTCGCAGGCCGATAAGCTCCAGCACGGAAATATCCCGCTTGATGGCAACCTCGATCTTGTTGTGTCTGGCGATGACTTGCTCGGAAAGGGCCAATCGGTGCACCCATTCGTTAATCACGGAGAGATCGCCAGGTTTGGCAGGCCTTCGATGCTGGAGACAGCTTATGAGACTCCATAACGTGAAACGCAACTCTTTTACCGAAGCGAGGACACGCTCGGCGGCAGCGGGTGAACCTTCGATCAGGCGCGCCACCTGTTTTTTCTCTCCCTCATCGAGTAAACCACTTAGTCGAGCCCAAACGAGAAAGCTCTCGATGTCAGGGACCCAGTCTTCGGGTTCGTAACCCCACCCCGATACTGTGTTCACTAGATCCAGGGCGAAGTTGCCCCCGACGATGTCGCCTGCTATCCAGTTGTGAATGACTGGTTTCATTGAGCTATTTCCTCGTCACCGTCATAAGTCATTTTGCTGGTTAGAACCATGAGAGTATCTTGTCGATCGCCTCTTGTCAACTCCGCCGTCCCCGGCACGAACCGTGCGCACACTCCTAGCGCCTGCGGCCTGCCCCGACCTTGTCGGGGACCGTCGCGGGCATCTTTGCTCAATATTGCGAACCCGCTAGCCGCGCAATCTGACTCGCCACGATTGGTCAGGACTGTCCATCGCAGATAGAATGCCCTGGCAACCATGAGGCCACCTTGCGACGAAGCCGTAATCCGCTCGGGAACTGCCCGAGCTCCGTGTGATCAGCAAGCGCGGCTCTGGATACTCGCCGCGACGATTCTCGGTTCCAGCATGGCCTTCATCGATAGCACAGTCGTCAATGTTGCTCTGCCCGCACTGCAAGCCAGCTTTCATGCAACAGTGGTCGATGTGCAATGGGTAGTCGAGGCCTACGGCCTTTTCTTGGGAGCCTTGATTCTAGTCGGCGGCTCGCTCGGCGACCTCTTTGGCCGTCGTCTGATATTCGTAGTGGGCGTGATAGTTTTCGCCGTGAGCTCCGTCTGTTGCGGAGCGGCCTCGAATCTTCATCAATTGATCATCGCGAGGAGCATTCAGGGTATGGGAGCCGCGCTTCTCGTGCCCGGCAGCCTTGCGATCATTAGTTCCTCTTTCGATGAGGCAAGCCGAGGACAGGCCATCGGGACGTGGTCCGGGTTCACGGCTATCACCGCTGCCATTGGGCCCGTTCTGGGCGGCTGGCTCGTTGAGCATGCGTCCTGGCGCTGGGCATTCTTCATCAATCTCCCGCTCGCGGTGGCAGTGATATCCATTTCGCTTGGGCGCATTCCGGAAAGCCGCAGCCCCGCCGCAGCGCGTGTGGATTGGTTAGGAGCCATGTTCGTCACCCTCGGCCTAGGCGGCGTGGTTAACGGATTCATCGAATCTGTCAACCTCGGTTGGAGGCATCCTCTCGTCTTTGGGAGTCTGGTCTTGGGCTTCAGCTGCCTTGTTGCGTTCATATTCATCGAAGCTTGGGGAACCTGGCCGATGGTTCCGCTCAAGCTGTTTGCCTCGCGCAGCTTCAGTGGCGCCAACTTGCTCACCCTTTTCCTCTATGCCGCGATGGGAATCTTTTTCTTCTTGTTTCCGCTGAATCTGATCCAGGTCCAGGAATACTCGGCAACCGCGGCCGGTGCGGCCACCCTCCCATTGATTTTGCTGATCTTCCTTCTTTCCCGTTGGTCCGGCGGACTCGTCGCGCGTTATGGCCCAAGAGTTCCGTTGATCATCGGCCCGCTCATTGCGGCATCGGGGTTCGTTCTGTTTGCTGTGCCCGCCGTCGGAACTAGCTACTGGAAGGCGTTCTTCTTCGCAGTTGTTGTTCTTGGGCTTGGGATGGCGGTCACCGTAGCCCCTCTCACCACCGTCGTTATGAATTCTGTAGAGCAGGACCGCATCGGCGCCGCTTCTGGAATCAACAACGCAGTGGCTCGTGTCGCGGGCGTCCTTGCGATTGCCGTCCTTGGGATCGTGATGGTGGACGCTTTTAGTGCTCGCCTGGATTCCAAGCTGGCAGGTTTTTCGCTCCCTTCCGGCACGCTCCAAGAGATTCATGCGAACGAGATTAAACTCGCCGGCATGCCGTTGCCGCCTGGTCTCAGCGCAAGTACGGGAACCGCAATCCGGGAATCGGTTCGAGAAGCATTTGTATTTGGATTCCGGCTCATTATGATGATTTGCGCCGGTTTGTCCGTGGCCAGCGCCGCAGCCGCCTGGCTGCTGATTCCCGACAACAGACGAGTAGCCCGTGCCCTTTCAGCCTTCGAGCCTACAGGTTCTCCCGGATGAAGCGGGGACTGAGGTGAATGTCGAGTTGCACCAGCGGCGAATCACCAACGGCCTTGAAACTATGAATCTCACCGGCCTTGATAACGAAGATATTTCCCGCGCTGCCCTCGAAGGTCTTGCCGTTGACGGTCCACGCTCCCCGGCCTTCCCGAATGAACTGGATCTCCTCATAGGGGTGCCGGTGCGGACCCGGTCCCGAACCGGGCTTCCCATGGAATAGGAACACTGAAACACTGGTGTCGCCCTGCTCAGCTCCAACAAACTGATGCGAACTACCAACAAATGGCAGATTCTCCTGGCGCACGTGATGCATCCTTACGGCCCTCCTGCCGGGATTGGATGAGTCTTGCCACGACCTCGTCACTCACCACTCGTTTAACCTGAGCGTCTATTGCGAAGGGCCGCTTCCTCGCGGAAAACACCTCATCTGTCGGCTCGCCCCCCTTTACCGGCGATCAATCGAAGGTGTTCGGAAGCAAACCGTGCGCCATTCTCGTTTTGTGGGCGGAGCCAGGGCGAGAACAAGAAGGTTCAACGTCGACCGAATCCTGAGGATGGTGCTCCCGCTTCCACCACGGCACGCACAACCGAAATCCCTGTAAATTGGTGGTTTTCAGCGCCACGCGGCGCCGCAGTCGCCGGCGCCAGTAGGCTAGCATCATAGGTAAACGCTGTAGGCGGTCAGTATTTACTGACTCACGGAGAACCAAGAATGAGAGACTTCATTTAACACTGGTATGGTCTGCTCTGAGTGCTTTTACCGCTTTAGAGTAATATTACATATCGTCTTTATTTTATTACACTTATAAACAACGCTTTACCGGCGATCAATCGAAGGTGTTCGGAAGCAAACCGTGCGTCATTCTCGTTTTGTGGGCGGAGCCAGGGCGAGAACAAGAAGGTTCAACGTCGACCGAATCCTGAGGATGGTGCTCCCCCTCCCACCACGGCAGGCATCACCGAAATCCCTGTAAATTGGTGGTTTTCAGCGTCACGCGGCGCCGCGGTCGCCACCACCGGCCCTGCATTTGTAGGGTAGGTGTGGCCGGTGCCACAATGTTACCGTTTCTAGTAAGAGTTCAGGTTCCGGCCTGTGTCCGACGCCCGAACAGTCAATAGCAGAGATTAGTTCCCGTCTTCTAGCTATTCTTCCCACTTCCTGGGCGCAGAGCGAATATCTTATTTAGTGCTATGCGGTAGGACGGACATGTGTAATAATGAAAGCTGGCAACCTTTCCCGTTTTCGTGCATCCAATGTTGAGGAGGGTGTGGTAATGGAAATCAATGTCGAGCAAATGCTGCAGCAGATGAAATCCGTCGCCGCTATAACAACTGATGGCCAAGTGACGATTCTCCAAGATGTTGGGAGCACAGAGGAGTTCATTGTGACGTGCCTTGTCACGAAGCAACTTGCATTTCGCCTTGGCAAGGTCCCAACGCAAGCTATGTCCGTGGACGACTTGTTGAGCGCCGGTGGCTTGGCGCAGACGATCGCACGCCAGACTATCTATAACGCAACGAGTAAGTTGGCGCAGCGGAAAATTATTCACAAGGAGGGCAACCAGTTCTTTGTGGACGAACGCATACTGCTTCAGTACGCGGCGCAAAAGTTGTCTCAGGCGGCCGCCAGCTAGGCAGGGTGGCAGGAGTGGTGGTGTGAACAAGATGATCGAGCGCGATGAGGCCCTAAACAAAGCTAAGCAAATGGACACCAAGCCGGATTCAATGGCCGCCTACATCCGGGAGTTGGTCGTCAGGGGGTATTTTGACTCCCCGCTCCCCAGCCGAATGGTCGTCAAGGCTGTCAAGGACCTATTTGGCAGGAAGTTCCCTGTCTCGTATGTTCAGACCTACATGAAGCAATTCCTGCAAGCGGGAATCCTTCGTGGGAAAGATGACGCCCAAGGCCGCGGAAACGTTTGGGTGGGCACCTGGGTTACAGAAGACGAAGGGTCACAGCGTCGACGTGGCGATAAGTTGAGATTAAAGCTCGACACGACCGGATGGGACCCCGAAGTCGCAGAGGATTTTCGCCTCAGCCGATCCTGCTACAGCGACAGGCTTTGGAAACCCGCCGCAGTAATGTGCCGGCGTGCATATGAAGGAGCGCTGATCCTGAAATTCCGAGCGATTGAAGGCACCGAACCCGAGAAGCAAGGCACTTGCCCCAAGTGCTCCACGAAACTTGGCATCCGGCCTCTTAGCATTACGGACTTGCATCTGTGGGCGGTTCGCAATCACTTCGTCCGGGAAAAGATGGACGGCCTCAGCGTGCTTTTGAAAGACATTGGCGCTGGCGGAGCCCACCGAACAAAATCCGTTGTGGTTGACGAGGACACGGCAGAAATAATCATTAAGTGCGGAGCGGTCCTCCTTCAGGATCTCCACGCTCATCAAGCCATTTCAACTGCGCAACCGCTAACCACGGCAGCAACTCCAATTCCGCCGCCATGAGGAGGAACCCCCGATGACACCTGACATTTCAGATGTGAAAAAATTGCTCGATGAAATCAATGCCGCAGTCAGTTCCTACGACCCGATTCTGAAAGAAAAGGCGCGCGACCTTTTGCTGAAACAGGCTTTCGGAATGGGCATAACCCAGATGCAATCTTCTTCGCAAGCGGGGCCCGCCCCAGACCGACGCGGGACCCGAGTGGATGCCGCAGAGTCAGTGCCGTTTACTGCGCTAATTGAGAAATGGACACCCAGTACCCAGGCTGATTGGGCCCTGCTCGGCGCATATTATTTTCAGCGGATCATGGGGGAGCAGAACGTAACGGGTTTGCAAGTCAACCGAGAGCTTAAGCAACATGGATATGGCGTAACGAACATCACTGACTGCTTCACTACAAACATGCAGACCGAACCGAAGAGGATGCACCAAGCCGGGAAGTCCGGGAAATCGAAACAGGCGAAGAAGCTCTATTTAGTGACAACTGCCGGAATCAAATACGTCGAGGATAGATTGAATGGGGCGCATGAGAGTTAGTTCGCCAGTGTGCCCGAATACCGCGAGCAGAGCACCCTCAACCTAACATTACAGGTTCGCGCCGAAAGGCGGGTGGAGCACGCTTAACGCGCTGAGAGAGTCTTGGGTGCCGCATCCCTTGCGACTTTCAAGGGTGCGGAAGTTGACTTTTCCTTCCGACGTCGCCTTTGGCCTCTCGACCCTCCCGTTCCACCCTCTAAAATCGCCATCCAACCCCTTAATTCGACCGTTCCGTGGATATCGCTTCCGATATCGTCACATTCATGCTAACATGCCGCGTGTTAACTCGATCCACCCTCGAAACCGGCGCGAACTCAGCCCCTTCCGCGACTGCTCCGAGCACCTTCTAGCTACCCATTCGCCCACGGAACACACCTCGCCGCCGACATCGGTTGCATGCACGCGCAAATCGTGTAACTCAGGACTCGTTTCGCTGCATTTGCACGCACATTTTTGCCCTGCCCTCCCCCACCTTCTCCGGGATTCTTGAAGGGGATTGCCCTCCGAAAAACAGCACGCTTCACAACCCTTTTGGAATCAACGAGTCCGGCACTCTTGGTGTTTTTGCCACAAAGTGTGCATCAGCCAACTCCTTTGCATTCAATTCCTTCCGCACTCTTTGCACAAAACACGGGGGTGGGTACATCCCCAACAATCCACCTCTTGTTTTCAATCACTTCCGCACTCCCTTGTCGAATGCTTCTCCGGAGGAAATTCGCTCGTTACCCCGTGCCTCGGTGGCTACCCCGTACTTGTCTTTCACCCCTTACAAGTCACCGTTCACCAATCACTACGCTTTTGCCTCCTTACTTTCTTTCTGTTACAGTCACCGCCGCAGGGGGATTTTCAAATGTCTGTTAACAAAGTCATTCTCGTCGGCCGGCTCGGCCGCGATCCAGAGACGCGCTACACCAGCGGCGGGCAGGCGGTCGCCAACTTCTCCGTCGCCACCGACGAATCCTACAAAGACCGAAACGGCGAGCGCCAAAAACGCACCGAATGGCACAAAATCGTCGTCTGGGGCAAGCAAGCCGAGATCGCCCAGCAGTATCTCAAGAAAGGTTCGCTGGTCTTTATCGAGGGGCGCATTCAGTCCCGCGAGTGGCAGGACAAGGAAGGCCAGAAGCGCACCAGCTTCGAGATTGTCGCCAACAACTTCCGCATGCTCGGTGGCCGCGCCGAAGGTGCCGCCGCGGCAGGTGCCGGCGGTGGCGGAATGGGTGGAGGTGCTTCCCGAGGCGGCGACGAAATGGAAAGCCACGCTGCTCCCGCCGACGATTTCGGTGGAGGCCAACCCTCAGGCGGCGGCCCCGAGATTTCCGACGAGGATATTCCCTTCTAGGGAGATAGCGGAAGGATTTGGCAATAACGGAAACAACCATGACCGACGTCAACCGTCAACTGATCCTGCGATCGCGCCCCAAGGGCTTGCTGGCCCCCGGGGACTTGCAACTCACGGAATCGCCAGTTCCCTCCATCGGCGATGGCCAGGCGCTGGCCCGGGTCCGTTATCTCTCCATGGACCCCACTATGCGCGGTTGGATGGCGCGCGACACCTATATGCCTGCCGTCCCGATCGGCGAGGTGATGCGCGGAGCGGGTCTCGCGGAAGTGATCGAATCCCGCCATCCGCAATTCAAAAAGGGCGACAAGATCGTAGGTCTCACCGGCCTGCAGGATTACGTCGTAATTGACGCTAAATCGAAATTTCCCTTCCAAAAGGTGCCTTCCATTCCCTTTGTTTCCGACACGATGTTTTTGGGAGTGCTGGGGATGACCGGCTTGACGGCCTATTTCGGGATGACGGAAATCGCCAAGCCGCAAAAAGGCGAAACTCTTGTGGTTTCCGCCGCGGCAGGCGCCACGGGAAGCGTCGCTGGCCAAATCGGCAAGATTCACGGCTGCAGGGTCGTGGGCATTGTTGGAAGCGACGAAAAATGCGCCTGGCTGACCGGGGAGCTGGGTTTCGATGGGGCCGTCAACTACAAGCACCCCAATTGGAAGCAAGAACTCGCCGCCGCCACGCCCAACGGAATCGACATCGACTACGAAAACGTGGGCGGCGAAGTCATGCACGAAGTCCTTAACCGCATGAATCTGCGCGGGCGTGTCGTGGTGTGCGGGCTGATTTCCGCGTACAACAGCGAAGACGTGAGACTGGTGAGCGCAAACCTAAGCCTCGCAATCATCAAACGCCTGAGAATACAGGGATTTCTCGTGATGGATTTCGCTTCGCGCTTCACGGACGCCGCCATGGAATTAGGCAAGTGGAAAATGATGGGCAAATTGAAAGACCGTCAGACGCTGGTGGAAGGTCTTGAAAAAGTGCCCGAAGCCATCAATATGCTGTTCAACGGCGAAAACTTCGGAAAACTGATCGTAAAGGTCTGACCATTTTGCGGGGAGGCCGGAGCTTTTAGATCTCTTCACCAACACGGAGCGGAGCGTCGCAAAATCCAAACTCTGCGTCGAAAACGTGAGGCGTTTTGTGGATCTTAACGCGAACGTTGAGCAGCGGGGTTATGTTTCCGCTCTTCGTCCAGACGCTTTAGGAATTCTTCGAATTTCGGCTTCTGTTCCGGAGTGAGAATCGCGCGAATCTGGTCGCGCCCTTTCTGTCGGACCTGCTCGATCTGGGCGTCGGTCTGGTCGTGGATCGCCTTCGAATCCGCGTGCCGCTCCTTCAGAATGGCATCGAGCTGCTGGCTTTGCGCCGGGGTCAAGGATAGCTCGCGCGTCATCTGCTCGATCCTGCGGGCTCGCCGCTCCGGCTCGGAAAGGGACTGACTAGCCGCAGAAGCCGAGTGATGGGCGGTGAGGTAGCCGAGCACGCCACCCAGGGCCGCTCCCAGAACGAACACCGCCCCGACCCACAAAGCGGCTTTTCGGTTCGCAGAGGTATCGTTCATTATTCCTTCTCCACCATGCTTATTAGAAGATCGTCGTGGCTCGCCTGAGACGGTGAATTGTCAAACAGGGACTCGGGGGAGGGCTCACCCGGCGACGGGGGGGCTGTCGGTTTCTGATATATCAGGGTGACCACCATGAGAATGGCCAAAGCGGTGGCCCAAGCCACCCGCGAAGCCAATCTAGGTATAACCGCCCAGGCGCTCAGAGCTCGGCTCAATTCCGCTTCCCGGGCCGCTACCGCGGACATGACACGGGAGGCGAACCACGGACGTGATATATCAGATTGCGACGGTACGGCATTCAGGAGGTCGCGAGTGGCGGCAAAATCCTTGAGTCGCCGGTGACATTCGTCACACGTGGCGGCGTGCGCTCGCTGTTCCGGTGTAGCCTCAGCCAGAATCGACTGCCAAGGCTTGGCGCGGTCCGCATTTTCAAATGCTTCCCATAGTTCACTGCATTCGAGTCGTTTCCGCTTTAGCAGTCTGAACATATTCATCTCCTCGTCTCTCAATCACCGCGTTTACGAGCCAGGCTGACAATCCGGCGCCGGGCGCGGAACAACCGTACTTTCACCGTGTTAGCGTTCAGGTTCAGGATCTCCGCAATCTCCTCTACCGCAAAACCTTCCACCTCTTTTAGAACCAACATCAACCGGTCACGATCCTCCAAGTCCTCCAACAGCCTATCGACCCGCTGCCGTGCTTCCAGCCTCTCGCTGATATCCGGAGTCGCGCGGCCGCTTTCTCCAGCGACGGCGTATTGCCTTGACTGGTCATCACTTAGCTCCGATTCATAAACCAGCGGCCTCACCTTCTTTTTCCTCAGGAGGTCCCAGCACTCATTCAGGGTTATCTTATAGAGCCACGTGCTGAAGGCTGCCCGCTCGTCAAACCGCTTCAGCGCAAAATACGCTTTCACGAATACTTGCTGGGCGATGTCCTCCACGTCTTCCCGGCGGCGAAGAATGCCGCCCGCTACCGCGAAAACCCTGTGCTGATGCCGAAGCACCAGCTGCTCGAACGCCTCCTTTTCATCTCGCTTCGCCCGCCGGACGAGTTCCCGGTCATCGGCTGCGGCAGAGGCCTTCGTGGTACGCTCCCGGGGAGAAACCCGGGCGGTATCCTCAGGAACCTCTAGTTTTGGGACGCGTGGCATGGCTATTGGGTTTCGGATATCTTACCGGCTTTGCTGTCCGGGAACCTCAGGTGCTACAACTGTTTCACTTTCCGGGCTGCAACTTTCTCTTGCTTAGTTGATACCTACATGGAATAATACCTGCATGATTATTGGTGACCGTCTTCGCGCTATGCGCGAAGAAAAGAAACTCTCCCAGGGCGACATCGAGAAGCGTACCGGTTTGCTTCGTTGTTATATTTCCCGCGTCGAGAATGGCCATACTGTTCCAGCCATCGAAACGTTGGAGAAGCTGGCGCGCGCGCTCGAGAGCCCACTCTATCAACTCTTTTACGACGGTGAGGAGCCGCCGCAATTGCCGAATCTCCCCAAGCGCAAGTCTTCGGACGATATCGCATGGGGCAGCGCCGGCAAGGAAGCACGCTTCCTCAACAAGCTTCGCCGCCTGTTGGGCAAAGTGGAAGAAGGAGATCGCAAGTTGATTCTCTATATGGCCCAAAAAATGGCCAGCCGGTAGACCTGCGATTTCTATTCTTGGGTGTCTGTTCATCGAATGTATTAATTCTAGAGATGGGCTGCGTGCGCCCCGCTACGCGGCCCACTCCATTTTAGTGGCAACACCGTTGCGCGATCAGCGCTCCGTTACGCCCCCGCGACAATCGCTGCTCTGCAGAACTACTCTCGGACGGCAACCATTATTCCCATTCGATGGTGCTTGGCGGTTTCGAGCTGATATCGTAGACAACCCGCGTAACCCCGCGCACTTCATTCACGATGCGCGTCGAGATTCTTTCCAGCACCTCGCCCGGCAAGCGCACCCAATCAGCGGTCATGGCATCCTCGGATTCCACCACTCGGACAGCGATTGTCAATCCATACGTCCGGAAGTCGCCCATGACACCGACGCTGCGCACAGGCAGTAGAACAGCAAAGGCTTGCCAGACTTTATCGTACAGGCCGGCGCCACGAATCTCCTCGACCACGATCGCGTCTGCTTCCCTTAAGGTAATCAGGCGCTCACTAGTAATCTCTCCCAATAGACGTACTGCTAATCCGGGGCCGGGAAACGGATGTTTCAAAAGAATCTCATCAGGCAGACCCAAATCCCTGCCGATGCGGCGCACTTCATCCTTGAAGAGATCGCGCAAAGGCTCGACGAGAGCAAAAGGCATTTTCTCAGGCAACCCCCCCACATTGTGATGCGTCTTGATCGTCGCCGAAGGCCCCTTGACGGACACGGATTCAATTACGTCCGGATACAAAGTTCCCTGAACAAGAAAGCCAATGTCCCCGTGGGCTTCCCCGCGCTGCAACTTCTGCGCCTCTTCGGCGAACACCGCGATGAATTCCCGTCCAATGCGCCGGCGCTTTTCCTCCGGATCCGTTACGCCTTTGAGCTGGGCGAGAAACCTTTCCGAAGCATCGACGCCGATGACGTGCAGATGGAGCCGCTCGCGAAGCATCTCGAGCGTGTGTTCGAATTCGTTTTTGCGCAACATCCCCGTGTTCACGAAAATGTTGGTCAGTCGGTCGCCGATGGCGCGGTGAACGATCACGGCCGCGACCGTCGAATCCACTCCCCCGCTCAACGCGCAAATGGCCCGGCTTGAGCCCACTCTTGAGCGAATGGTCTGTGTCATTTCCTCGATAAAGGCCGCGCCGCTCCATTTTTGTTCGGCCCTGCACACCCGGAAGAGAAAATTTCGTAGAATGTCCGTGCCTTGCTGCGTGTGGCGCACTTCGGGATGAAATTCCACGGCATAGATCTTTCGCACAGGGTCTTCGATGGCAGCTACCGCATTTTCTGTCCTCCCCACGGTTCGAAATCCCGGCGGCAGCGCGCGCACGTGGTCGCCATGACTATTCCACACACGAAGTGAAGCTGGCGAGCCGGAAAATAGCAGGCACTCACTTCCCTCTTTTCCATTTTCAATCGTGAGCTGCGCGCTCCCGTATTCGCGACGCGATGCCTTCTCGACTTTGCCGCCCAATACGTAAGTGATCCACTGCATCCCGTAGCAGATTCCCAGCACCGGCAAACCCATGGTCAAGATTTTTGGATCGCACTTCGGGGCCTCCATATCGTAAACGGAACTTGGGCCTCCGGAGAGCACCAGCCCGGCGGGTTCGAGCTTGCGAATGTCTTCGAGCGAAGCAGTACACGGAAGGATCGCGGAGAAGACTTGCTGCTCGCGGATTCGACGCGCGATCAGTTGGGTATACTGACCGCCGAAATCGAGGACCACCACGCCGCCGAGTTCGGAGTTGGCCTTCGTATGCTCTTCTTGCATTTTGGCTCCGGTCGTCATCATTGCTCCCGTCGTCATGTCACTTCAGGGGCTGAAGCCCCTTTCGATGGAAACTGCTAACGTCGGAGCTAAAGCTCCGACCTCCCGAACGGCAACTAAGCCACGACCAGGTTCAGCAATTTGTCCGGCACGAAAATCTGCTTTACAACACGCTTCCCATTGATGTGCTGCGAAACGAAATGTTCTGCCATGGCCAATGTGACCAATTCTTTTTCCGCGATCCCCGCGGACACTTTGAGCTTCCCGCGAACTCTTCCGTTGACTTGTATTACGACCTCCACTTCTTCTTCCCGGGCGAATCCGGAATTAAACGCCGGCCAAGCCGCGGTCCGTAGCCCGGAATCATGGCCGAGCATTTCCCAAAGTTCCTCCGCCAGATGCGGCGTCATGGGAGCGAGCATCAGCGTCAAGAGCTCAAGCACTTCCTTGCGCACTTCCGGCCGCACGCCTTCTTCAAGCGGCTCGTGGGCGTGGATTTCATTGGTCAATTCCATGAGCAGAGCAATGGCCGAATTAAAGTGCCAGCGGCTCTCGAAATCCTGAGTGACGCGGCGGAGGGTCTGATGCGTTTTCCGCAAAAGCGCCTTCTCTTTTTCGGTGGATGGAGAGTTGCCGGAGCTCTTGCCGCTGACGCTGCGCACGGGCCCAGAATGGCGATCGACAAGCCGGAAAACGCGATTCAAGAAACGCCAGCAGCCTTCGATGCTCTGCTCGCTCCATTCCAGGTCTTTTTCCGGAGGCGCGGCGAAGAGGGTGTAGAGGCGCCCAGTGTCGGCGCCGAATCTTTCGGCCATCTCGAGGGCGCCCACGACGTTTCCGCGCGACTTCGACATGGCCACGCCGCCTTTGAGCACCATGCCCTGCGTGAATAGCCGCGCGATAGGCTCGTTGTGAGTGATCAAGCCGAGATCGCGCATCACCTTGCACCAGAAACGCGAATAGAGCAGGTGCAAGATGGCGTGCGTGATCCCGCCGATGTACTGGTCGATGGGAAACCAATAGGCCACTTTCGCGGAATCGAACGGTGCTTTGTTATTGTGCGGGTCGCAATAGCGATAGAAATACCAGGAGGAATCGACGAACGTGTCCATGGTGTCTGTCTCGCGGCGTGCGGGACCCCCGCACTTGGGACAGGTTGTGTTCACGAATTCGGGCGTAGCGGCGAGCGGCGATTCGCCCATGCCCGTCAACTTGGGATTCGGTGGCAGGAGAACGGGCAAATCCTTGTCTAGCACAGGAACCACGCCGTCCTTTGCACAGTAGACGACAGGAATCGGCGTGCCCCAATAACGCTGCCGCGAAATGCCCCAGTCTTTCAGGCGAAAAATGATTTCGCCACGGCCGAAGCCTTTCCTTTCTGCCTCCGCCGTCATTTTTTCTTTGGCCGTTTGTGTGTCCAAGCCATAGTACGGTCCAGGCACAATGCAAAAGCCCTCGTCAACGAAGGGTAGTTCGGGCATTTCTCCCAGAATTTCTGCGGCTTGGCCCGCACCGCCAGGCGCGGGTTTGAGCTGCGAAACGACAATCGGCGTGCCCAATCCATATTTTTTGGCAAACTCAAAATCTCTTTCGTCGTGAGCAGGCACAGCCATAATGGCGCCCGTGCCATATTCCAGCAGCACGAAATTCCCTACCCAGATGGGGATTCTTTCGTTGTTGAAGGGGTTGGCGGCGTACCTTCCCGTGAAAAATCCTACTTTTTCGGCAGTGGCGAGATCTTCCGTTTTCACAGAAGACTGGCGCATTTGAGCGAGCTTCGTTTCCGCTTCCGCGCGATTCGGCGCCCCTTCGAGAAGTTTAGAAAGCGCAGGATGCGTGGGAGCCAAAACCAGAGCCGTCGCGCCACAAATCGTATCGATGCGCGTGGTGAAGACCTCGATGGAACCAACGCCAGGCGGATCAGCCACGGCAAACTTTACTTTCGCTCCCTCGGATTTCCCGATCCAGTTGCGCTGCATGGCGATAACCCTCTCGGGCCATGCGCCTTCGAGCTGTTTCAAATCATCCAGCAACTGATCGGCGTACGCGGTGGTCTTCAGGAACCACTGCTCGATTTCGCGCGCCTCGACGAGCGTGTCTTCGTGGCGCCAACAGAAGCCGTTGACGACTTGTTCGTTGGCAAGCACGGTCGCGCAGTTGGGGCACCAGTTCACGCGGCTCTTCTTACGGTAGGCGAGCCGGCGCTCGAGCATGCGCAAAAAGAACCACTGATTCCAGCGGTAGTATTCCGGTTCACAGGTGGAGATTTCCCGCCGCCAGTCATAACTAAAGCCAAAGCGACGCAGCACCATCTGAAATTCCGCGATGTTGTTGTTGGTCCAGACGCGCGGGTGCGTGTTGTTCTGGATCGCCGCATTTTCCGCCGGCAAGCCAAAGGCGTCCCAGCCCATCGGGTGAAGAACATTAAATCCGCGCATGCGCTTCACGCGGGCGACAACGTCGCCAATCGCGTAATTGCGCATGTGGCCCATGTGCATCGTTCCCGAGGGATACGGCAGCATCTCGAGCGCGTAGTACTTGGGCTTCGAAGGGTCGGCCTCGGATTCGAAGACGCGCTCTTCGGACCAGCGGCGCTGCCACTTGGCTTCTACCGCCTGAGGATCATAAAACGATCCCGCCGCCTGTGAATCGAGTTCCGCCACGCCGCGTTAGTCCTTTCTGTGTCGCTTGGTTTTCTTAGCGGAAGCTTTTGTTCTCAGCCTCAAACGACCCACGCCACGTTCAGCCGACCTTCCACTTGCCTTCGGCTTGCGCTTGCCCAGACTCGCCATCTTCTTCTTTGCGACGGCGGTTAGCATCGAGAAACCCTTTTCGGCGAGAGGGGCGACCTCTTTCAATCCGGCAAGTTCCCAGAGTGTGGCTACATTCCGACGGTCGTCACCCGGGTCATCGATGGGCGTCTCGAGCAAGAACGCGCGCCCGGGAAGACCCTCGGGCGGGGACGAGCCGAGCCGCGGATGCCTGAGGATGCGTCGGAAGGCCTCGGCGCCAATCTTCCCTGCACCGATATGCTCGTGACGGTCAACGCGTCCGCCGAGAGGGATTTTCGAATCGTTGACGTGAAAAACGGGCACGCGATCCAGGCCGATGGTTCGTTCGACCAACTCTACGGTCGAGGCCAACCCCGCTTCCGTTTTGATATCGTATCCTGCCGCGAAAAGGTGCGCGGTATCAAGGCAAGCGCCGGAAGGCAGGTCGCCGAGTCCGGCGACAATTTCGCCGACTTCCTCAAGCCGCGCTCCCACCGCCGTGCCCATGCCGGCCGTGTTTTCGATGAGAATCTGAAGCCCCCGGAGAGGAGCGCGTCTCGCGGCTTGTTTCACGGATTCGATGATCGTCGCCACAGCGTGCTCCGGCGTTGATTCGCCGCGCGCGCCGGGATGCACGACCAGAAAATCGGCGCCCAGCGCGACGGCGCGCACGATTTCGTCGTGAAATCCCTGAATCGAACGCGTCCGCAACATCGGCGGGGCGGCGGCAAGATTGATCAAATAGTTCGCATGAATGACCAGCGGCCCAAGACCTAGCTCTTCGCGGCGCGCGCGGAAAGCCTGGGCATCCACGTCGGGAATACGAGCCGGCCCGCCCTGCCACATCCGGGGGCTCGAAGAAAAAATCTGCAGCGCGTTGCAGCCCAGTTTTTGGGCGGATTCGAGCGCGTTCAAATAACTCCCCGCGATGGAAGTGTGAATGCCGATGCGCAAGCTGCCATCCGTCCAAGCGGGAGGCAGCGGCTCAGGCACAGGTTCCGGGCGGTATTCGTCTTCGGGGTCGAATTCAGTAACGGATGTGAGGGGCTGTTCAGGCATGCCTGGCGAAGATTTCTGCTCCTTACCTCTTGCTTCTCTGAATACTCATTCTAGCACACGCGCCAAATCGCCACTTTCGCCAAAGTTTCGGCTCTAAAGAGACACGCGTCTCCCTTGCGCTCGGCAGCGATGGGAACCGGCCGAGATCGGGCGCTTCATCGCCCCGGCTATCGTCGGAAAATGGAATAAGGATTGATCCGGGAGTCGCGAACAACCGGAGGTGCGGGGGGCGCTGTAGGCGATGACCGCTGCTGTCGGCGTGCCACCGCGATGACACGGTCCGCGGCCTGAGCGGCAATGCGTTCGAGAGCGTCGGCGATGCGGGATAGCTCGAACGTGAGTTGATCTGTGCCGCTCGAGCGGCGCAATGCGACAACGCGCTTGCGGCTGAAGTAGATGGCGCTCCACAGCATGAGGCAAACCAGGATGGCCAAGCCAAAAATCAATAGGTCGTGCGCGGTGATCGTGGTGTACCGGTTGACGAAGGAAATAATTCGATCCGAGAGCATTTAGTCTCCTCTCGGCTGGGTGGCATGGCTAGATTCACCCTTTTAGATGCGGTTTGTCCAGTGGAAGTTAAGCGCGGAGCTGAATATCCGTAACCTGACTGCGGCCTGCGCGCAATTTGCTGGGGGTGCGCGGCATGGCGTAGACTTGAATTTTTGACGCCTCTCAGGGGAACCGCCGATGCTGGTCGTCATGCAGTCGCACGCCACCGAGGAGCAGGTTCGCGCGGTTTGTGCGCGCATCGAATCGCTCGGCTTAAAGGCGCACCCCATCCCCGGAACGATCCGGACAGCCATTGGGATTACGGGCAATAAGGGCGCCATCGATCTCGGCGTGCTTGAATCACTTCCCGGAGTCATCGAATGCATTCCGGTCAGCAAGCCGTACAAGCTGGTCAGCCGCGATGCAAAAGAGGAAGACAGCGTCCTGCGAATTCCCACGCCGGGGGGCGATGTGATTGTTGGCGGAAATCACGTGGCCCTGGTCGCGGGTCCCTGCGCTGTCGAGACCGAAGAACAATGTCTGGCGATTGCGGAACGGGTAAAGAAAAGCGGCGTGAAACTCTTTCGCGGGGGCGCGTACAAGCCGCGCACTTCCCCGTATAGTTTTCAGGGGCTCGGCGAATCGGGCCTGAAGATACTATCGAAGGTGCGCGCGAAATACGGGTTTGGCATCGTCACGGAAGCAATCGATAACGAAAGCCTGGACTTGGTCGAAGAGTATGCCGACGTGATTCAGATTGGAGCGCGCAACATGCAGAATTTCTCGCTGCTGAAGCGCGCGGGCCGGGCCAAGAGGCCGGTGCTTCTAAAACGCGGGATGTCCGCGACGCTCGATGAGTTCCTGATGGCCGCGGAATACATCCTATCGGAGGGAAATTACAAGGTCATGCTATGCGAGCGCGGGGTGCGCACGTTTGCCGATCATTCGCGGAATACGCTCGATCTCGCGATCGTGCCGGCGGTGAAGAAGCGCAGCCATCTGCCGATTCTGGTTGACCCAAGCCACGGCACGGGCAAGCGCCACAAGGTTTTGCCGCTATCGCGGGCGGCGGTCGCGGTTGGAGCGGACGGGCTGCTCGTGGAAGTTCATCACGAGCCAGATAAAGCGCTGTCCGACGGCATGCAGTCGATCCTGCCGGAAGAATTTGTGGCGCTGGCCGAGGAAATGCGCCAAATCGCCGCGGTCCTTCATCGCACCATCAATTGAGCTGCCTGGTCGAAGGAAAGTCTTCGGCGTCTTAGTGAGCCGGGGCTAATCGCTGCTTCCTTGCCTCCTTCCTCTCATGGGAGAATTCCATCCCGAACATGAACCGGCCACGAAACTTACGGCTGTACTTCCTGCTCTCTGCGCTGATCATCGCAGGGTTGGTGGTGATTCTTCGCGAGCACCGGCCGTCCTTCTTGCGGCCGGGGTTGCGGCTGAATGCGTACATCAGCACCGCGGACGGCGAAATCACAGTGGTAGACCTGGTGAAATTGGCTGCTATCGCGCACATTGCCGTCGGGCCTGCTCTTTCCGGGATGCGCGAGCATCCCACGCGAACGGAAATTTGGGGGTTGAGCGCTACGGGCGGCTACGCGTGGGTGCTGAACGCGCGGATGAATCAAGTCAGCGCGCGGATTCCCGTGGGGCCGCTGCCATACGCACTGGATTTTTCGGCGGACGGCAGCCGCGTGTACACGACGTCCTCCGGCAGCGACACGCTGTTGGCAGTCGATTGCGAGTCGCATGCGGTTATTGCGCGCGCAAAGACGGGCGGTGAGCCGGTCCTGGCACGCGTCACGCCCGACGGGAAAAGCGTTCTGGTGGTTAACCGGCGAGACGCAACGCTCGGGATTCATGACAGCACGACACTCGTTGTGCGGTCGGTCGTATCGGTTGTTTCGGAGCCCGAGGATATAGTGGTTCTTCCAGACAGCTCGCTGGCGTTTGTTTTGAGCCGGGCCGAGCGGCGCATTTCCGTTGTGGACCTCCACCGCGCGGTTCTGGTCACCAATATGGAGGTCGAAGGAAAGCCCACGGATATGTTGCTGAAGCCGGATGGCGGCGAACTCTACGTGATTTCTCCCGAAGGACACGGCCTGCAGGCGATCAATACGTGGACGCACGAGGTGGGCGATTACATGGTTCTGGGCTCGGCGCCGACGCGGGGGGTGCTAAGCGGGGACGCGAGCCTGCTCTATGTTTCCGACACAGCCGCAGGACGAGTAATTCCGGTAGACATCGTGAGTCGGCGGGTGATTCGCACTCCGGGGAAAGAGTTTCCAATTCCGGCGGGCCGGGGACCGGAAGTCCTGCGATTCGATCCGAGCGAAAGTTTGGTGCTGGTTGTGAACCAGGATTCGGGTGATCTGAGCGTAATCCGCGTGAGGACGAATAGCCCGATTACGTTGATCCCCGTGGGCGATCACCCGCGGGATCTTGCAGTCAAGCTCTTTTAGAGAAGGGCAGGAATATGAAGTAAAACTTTAATATTCAAATGGAGCCATGGAACGCGCGCTTATTGAGCGGGCTCAACCGGCCAAGCGGAATTTTCTTCGCCGAGCTGGACGTCGAGGAAGGCTTCAGACGGAAGCACGTCGACGGGCAGACCGCCGTGCCAAAGAGCAACGCCCAGCCGAAGTTTTGTCTGGCCTTTGAGGTTGAGCTCTTCGCGCCGGATGGAAACTTCCAGGATGCGGTCGAAGGCAGCTTCGGCAATGTTCTGGGGATTGAGCAGGCATACGCGCCCTTTCTCGACGGCGAATTCTTTCAAGCGCCCGCGCTCGAGATTGACGACGATGACCACCTCTTCCGAGCCATGAATGGTGATGCGGAACTCGGGATCCTCCAGTTCGCTGAGCGCTTCGAGGAAAGCATCCACCCGGACGCTGAAGCGGTCTTCCTCGAATCCATAGCGCAGTTCGTGCAGATAAAAGATACGGCCGTGCATCGAACCGCCACGCCGCTCAGGAGAATATAATCCCGCGCTCAGCCATTCGAAATAGGAGGTGTCGCGGCCGTCGACGGTGGTGTGCAGGAAACCCGAGGGGGCAAGCTGCACCGCGTGTTCGGGTTGGCGCTTGATGGGCTTGGCGAGTTCTTCAGGGGCAACCTGGCCAAGCGCAAGATAAACGGCCGTGAGATGTTTGCGGTAGAGCGCATCGAACTCCGCGTCGTTGGCGGTACTGTGCTCAGGTCCGAACCACCAGCACCAGTCGCTCCCTTCCGCGGCGAGTAGCGATTCCTGCGCGCTCTTTAAGGCAGTCTCGCTGGGGGCGTCCTTGCGTCCTTTGGCCCGCGCATCGGCGGCCCGGGTGTAGGCTTCTCGCGCGTCCCACAGCAGCTCCCACGCAGTAATGTCTTCACTGTGTCCGATCCAGACGTCGAAGTTTGCATTGATCCAAGATGCGGGAAAAATTCCGCCAGTGGCGGAAATATCACCCGCGGAAGCGATGGCTTCGCTGACCGTCAGGGCGCGAAAGTCAGTGTCGCGCTCGATGCGGCCGTAGAATTCGCGCAGAAATTCCCGGCCGTTCCCCGGGTAATATTCCCAGGCGTTTTCGCCGTCGAGAAACAGGCAAACCGTGAGCGGCTGCGCGGTTTGGACGCGTTCGCCGAGCGCTCGCAATCGTCCGTGAAGATCTTGCGCAGCGGCTTTTCCATCCATGCGGCTATATACAAATCCGATTAAATCGGAGAGATGGTGGTCGCGGAACAAGCCGGTGATCTCTTTACCGGCCAGCTGGACGCGCCATGGCTTGTACAACCGCTCCGCGTTTGCCGGCACGCCGCTGGCGTCCCGGAAGAAGCCCACATTCAAAGTTCTGCCGAGAACGCCTTCATCGGTGCCAAACCATTGGAATCCTTCTTCGGCGGCGATGGTCAGAGCCTGATCGGAAACCGAGCCTTCCGAGGGCCACAACCCGACGGGCTTGGCCCCGAATGCGCGCTCATGATATTCCCGCGCCCGGCGCAATTGCTCGCGCGCATCCTCCGGGTGGCGGTAGGCGCGCCGCGGCAAGGGAGTGCTCGGATTAGCCACGCGGGCGATATCGGAATCACAAAGCAGGGGCAAAATCGGATGATAGAAAGGGGTAGTGCTGATCTCGATCTGCCGGCGCTCAGCCGCCTCGCGATAGGCCGGGAGGACCAGACGGAGAAGTTCCAGTTGCTTCGCCTTGAGCGCGGCCTTGTCGGCCTCCGAGAAATTTTTCCCTTTGCTTGCCAATCGACTCACCACTTCATCCTTGGCGAGCCACGATTCGTCCATCCAGGCAAGCTGCGAGAGGAGCTGCAGATCGCGCCAGTCGCGCGGCGTGAAAGTAACCTGAGCCTGCGCGCCGCCCGCCGGCTGGGACCACTCGTGCAACTCCTGGTAGCGCGACCAGCGCGACATCAGGCGCTCGTGATTGAGCTGGAACGCACGCGATAAAAACTCCGCCTTGTCCTCGCGAGTCAGCTCTTCCGCAGCTTTAGTGGCCAAAGTGAAAAAGGATTCCTGAAAATTACCGCTGGCATATTCCTCAAGCTGCACGCCGAGGGACGGCACCACATTAAAAGTTGCGTGGAAGCCGGGAAATTCAGCGAGCACTTGCACCATGCCCCAGTAATCCTTCAAAGCGTGGAGGCGCGTCCATGGCAGGACAGAGCGGCCGGTTTCCGGGTCGCGGTACTGAGGCTGGTGCATGTGCCAAAGGAGAACAAGGTGCACGCGATTCATGAGACGTGTCTCTCAAGTGCTACAACTGCGGCCATGTTACACTCACGGTTTGCTCCATGCGCATTCTGGACCGCTACATCGTCCGCGAAGTATTCCGCCATGCGTTCCTCGGGCTCATTGTGTTCACGTTCGTATTTTTTGTCCCCCAGCTGATCCGGTTGATGGAGCTGTTCGTTCGACATTCGGGTTCCGGGGGACAGATTCTGGTCCTGTTTCTTTGCCTGTTTCCAGGCGTCCTCACCTTCACGATTCCGATGGCCACGCTGATCGGTGTGCTTCTGGGCCTGGGACGCATGTCCGCGGACAGCGAGATCATCGCCCTCACGGCGCTGGGCATCGGACGCCGCCGCATGCTAATCCCTGTCAGCGTCCTGGCCGTTGTGGGCGCCAGTGCGACGCTGGCGATGACGCTGTGGCTCGGCCCCCTTGCTCTTCACACCTTTCGCGCCATTGAAGCCGGCCTGATTACCTCGCAAATTTCATTCCAAGTGCAACCCCGCGTCTTCGACGAACGTTTCCCGCGAATGGTACTGTACGTCAACGACGTTTCAGCCACGGGCACGCAATGGCATGGCGTATTTCTCGCTGAAACCGGCGGAGAGAACGGTTCGCGACTCACCTTGGCGGAGAAAGCGATTGTAATTGCCGAGCCGAAGGAGGGCAAGCTAGAGCTTCACCTGCAAGGGGGAACCACGCACGAATTTTCCCGGGAAGAGCCGGACCGCTATTCCGTTACGGCCTTTGGGCAGAGCGACTGGCCCATCGAAGTCTCCGGCCTCTCGAACGCGCAGCCCCGCCAATTGCTCACCGCAGAGCGCTCGCTCCAGGATCTGATCAGCGACAGCGGCGGCGGCTGGCGCGACGCGCGCGTCGAACTCCACCGGCGATTCGCGTTTCCCGCGGCTTGCTTCGTATTCGCACTTGTTGCCGTTCCGCTTGGCGCACAGCCTCGGCGTGGCGGCCGAGCGGCCGGGTCTATCATCGCGGTGTTGCTTACCGCTGCTTACTATCTGCTTTTCGTGATGGGCGCGGGACTCGCGAGACAAAGCACGCTTACTCCCGCGACGGGCATCTGGATGGCGGATGCTCTTCTTACCGTATTCGGACTGATCCTCTTTCCCAGGATGGAGCAATTTCGGGGCGAGAGCCGCTGGCTCCGGCCGGTGGGCCGGATTAGGACCTGGATACGGCTTCGCCGACGCCGACGGGCGCGCGCGCGCGCTGCGGCGAATGCGGCCCGGGCAGGCAATGGCAATGGAACGGAAACAGAAGCGTTCAGCCGTTCGAGCGGCAGCTTTCCGCAACTCATCGACTTATACCTGCTGCGCCGTTTCTTTTATTACTTTGCTCTGCTGATGATCGTTTTCGTTTTTCTCTTCGAAACGTTCACCTTCTTCGAGCTGCTGGACGACATTGCGCGGCATCGCGTGCCCTTTCTGACGGTCGTAAACTACTTTCGCTATTTGACGCCTTACCTGCTCTACAACCTGGCGCCCCTGGGAGCTCTTGTGGCGGTGCTTGTGACGCTCGGGATCATGAGCAAGAACAACGAAATCGTGGCGATAAAGGCAAGCGGCATAAGTTTGTATCGCCTGGCGGTGCCACTCTTGCTGGCAGGGCTCACTCTGGCGGCCACAATGCTGATTCTCGACGACACCTATCTTCCTTACGCCAACCAACAGCAGGACGCTCTGCACAATCAGATTAAAGGGCGGCCGCCGCAAACCTACACGCGGCCGCAGCGATGGATTTTCGGCGAAAACTCGAAAATCTATAACTACGATCTTTTCGACCCTGCCGAAAAACTTTTTGGCGGGCTAAGCGTCGTGGAACTGGACCCGGGCACGTTTCAGCTGAAACGTCGCATCTTCGCGAATCGCGCCCGCTGGTCTGAGTCACAAATGCGCTGGGTTCTCGAGTCCGGGTGGATACGTGACTTTTCTGACGGCAGCATCGCGCACTATGAAAAATTCAATGCCACGGCGCTTCCCGAACTTACCGAGCCTCCTAGTTATTTCAATCGAGAGATACGCCAGGCATTTCAGTTGAGCTGGAGAGATCTGCGCCGTTACATCGACGGCTTGCACCGGGCGGGATTTGATGTTTCAAACCTTACCGTGCAATGGCACGTAAAAGTGGCATTCCCCCTGATTGCTCCTGTCAGCATGTTGCTGGCGATTCCGTTCGCGTTCCTAGTAGGAACCCGCGGCGCGATCGGAGGCGTGGCCATAGGTGTGACCATCGGAATCATCTATTGGACGCTGGCGAGGCTGCTCGAAGCCATGGGCGGAGTTGGCCAGCTTCCGCCTTTTCTGGCGGGGTGGTCGCCCGATCTGATCTTCTTTTTTCTGGGTCTCTACTTTTACTTGAAGATGCCGACTTGAGGTTTTTCCTGGCAGACATACTGGGCCACGAAGTTCAAGCCTGCAAATGTCTGGGCGCCGACAACTTCAAGAAATTATTTAGATTCTATTTTCGCAAATGCGATGCTTATTTGCGTTTGGACTTCTTTTCACGCTTTTCTTCGATCACGGCCTGCGCCGCCGCCAGTCGCGAAATGGGAAGCAGGAAAGGCGAGGCGCTGACGTAATCCATTCCAATCCGATGGCAGAACTTCACGCTGTCAGCGTCTCCTCCGTGTTCGCCGCAGATCCCCACCTCCAATTTCGGGCGGGTAGAACGTCCACGCTCGATGCCCCAGCGCATTAGCATGCCCACGCCCTTGATGTCCAATGACTGGAACGGATCAGCGGTGAAGACCCCCGCTTTTTTCTCATCGACGTAATCGGGAAGAAACTTGCCGGCGTCGTCCCGCGAAAGACCCATGGTTGTCTGCGTGAGATCGTTCGTCCCGAAAGAGAAAAACTCGGCGAACTCGGCAATCTCGTCAGCGAGCAGCGCCGCGCGAGGCAATTCAATCATGGTTCCAACAAGGTAGTGCAACTTCACGCCAGCTTTTTTGATGAGATCATCCGCGATGCGCCTGGTCGCTTGGTCCAGAATCCAGTACTCTTTTCGGTCAAGAGTCAGCGGATGCATAATCTCAGGTATCACTTTAACTTTGCTTTTCACGCATTCGATGGCCGCCTCAATTATAGCTCTTACCTGCATCTCGAGAATTTCCGGGTAGGTGATACAGAGCCGGCAACCGCGATGCCCCAACATAGGGTTCGCCTCGTGCAATTGCGCGACGCGGCGGACGACAACATTGACATCGATTTGCAGATCGCGCGCCACCTCCTCCTGCTTGGCTCGCTCGTGTGGGACAAACTCATGCAGCGGAGGATCGACTAGGCGGATGGTGACCGGGAGTCCGTCCATCGCTTGAAAGATTCCAATGAAATCGCGCCGCTGGAATGGAAGAAGTTTGTCCAGGGCCTTCACTCGCGCCTCTTTGGTGTCCGCCAGGATCATCTCCTGGATGGCCCGCTGGCGCTCGTGGCTTTTTTCGGGTTGCTCAAAGTCAGTGAAGAACATGTGCTCCGTGCGGCAAAGGCCGATGCCTTCGGCGCCGAACTCGCGAGCTTTGCGTGCGTCTTGCGGCGTGTCGGCGTTGGCCCGCACGCCCAATCGCCGCGTCTCGTCCGCCCATTTCATCAGGGTGTTGTAGGCCTTTGGCAGCTGCGGCGTGACAAGGGGCATTTCGCCGGTGTAGACGGTTCCCTCCCCGCCGTCCAGTGTTATCCAATCGCCTTCGCGAACCGTTTTCCCCGCAGCGGACATGCGACGGCTGTTGTAGTCAATATCCAGCTTCTCGGCGCCCACGATGCAGCATTTGCCCCAGCCGCGAGCCACTACAGCGGCATGACTGGTCTTCCCACCCGTGGCAGTGAGGATGCCCTGCGCTACGGCCATGCCTCCAACGTCCTCAGGGCTCGTCTCGCGCCGGACGAGAATCACTTTTTCCCCGCGCTCGGCCCAAGCCTCGGCGTCTTGCGCGTTGAAAACCACTTTGCCCACGGCGGCACCGGGCACCGCGTTGATCCCCGTCGCGAGAATCCGGGATTCAAGGGCGCGCTTGTCCATCTTGGCGTCGATCACGGGATAGAAAAGTCGCTCGATGTCCTCAGGCTTGAGGCGCTGAACGGCCTCTTCTCTGGTGATCAATTTCTCGTTGGCCATGTCCACGGCAATGCGAAACGCGGCGGCAGGCGTGCGCTTGCCGGTGCGCGTTTGGAGCATGTAGAGTGTGCCGTCTTCGACGGTAAACTCCATGTCCTGCATGTCACGATAGTGTTTCTCAAGTTTTACTCGAACTCTCTCGAGCTGGGGGTAAACCTTCGGCATGGCTTTGGCCATTTCGCGGAGGGGCATCGGAGTGCGAATGCCGGCGACTACATCTTCGCCCTGCGCATTACTTAGGTAATCTCCGTAGAAAACTTTTTCACCGGAACTCGGGTCGCGCGTGAAGCAGACGCCGGTGCCTGAATTCTCGCCGGTGTTGCCGAATACCATTTGCACCACGTTTACGGCTGTCCCCAGGAGGCCGGTGATTTTTTCCACGCGGCGGTACGTTACGGCCTTCTCTGCCATCCAGGAACCGAACACGGCCCCGATCGCTCCCCAGAGTTGCTCGATGGGGTCGTCCGGGAAGGGACTCCCGGTTTTCTGTTGGAAGAAGGCTTTATACTCGGCCACCAGTTCTTTCCAGCCGCTGGCAGGCACTGAAGTGTCGTCTTTTACGCCCAGGCGCGTTTTCATAGCGCGCAATCTGTGTTCGAGGTCTTCTTTGGGAAGCTCCATCACAACGGAGGAGTACATCTGAACGAATCGGCGGTAGGCATCGTAGGCGAAACGGTCGTTCTTCGTCGCGGCGGCCAGCCCCTGCACGGAGCGGTCGTTCAAGCCCAGATTCAGAATGGTTTCCATCATGCCCGGCATGGAGCGCGCAGAACCTGAACGCACGCTAACGAGGAGCGGGTTCTTCGGGTCGCCAAGCTTCTTTCGAGTACTCCTCTCGAGACGTGCGACGTTGGCCGCAACTTGTTTCCTGAGCTCCGCGGGGAACTTCTTGCTGTTCTTGTAAAAGTAATCGCAGGCTTCCGTGGAGATAGTGAATCCTGCCGGAACGGGCAAGCCAATCTTGGTCATTTCCGCAAGACCTGCACCCTTGCCGCCAAGCAAGTCCTTCCAATCGCCATCACCCTCCGCTTTACCCGCGCCAAAAAAGTAGACCCACTTTTTCACTGATTGCCTCCCCTTCTGAATTTACGGAAACTTGATCTGCCCGGCCGACGAGATGTTGCAAAAATAACTTTGGATCGTGTCGGCGCGCCGACGAATCAGGCGGCAGTGCATCCTTGATTACTTAAAGTTTTACTGTAGATTTCAAGTCTTCTCTTCCGCTCCAATCTCCGAAAAATCTGCGATGGTCGTAAACTCCCGCAAAAGTTCCGAGAGTAATTCCAGGCGGTTTTTTCTTACGGTTGCGTTTTCAGCCATCACCATGACTTCGTCGAAGAAACGGTCCACCGCTTTGCGCAGCCCCGCAATGATCTCCAACGCCTGCTGATATCGCCCAGCTCTCTTCTCCAGTTGCACCTTCGCAGCTGCATCCCGCATGGCAGAGAACAACCCCCATTCCGCTTCACCCTCGAAGAGATCCGGATGGACGTGGTCTGCTTCGCCCGGCTTTATATTAGCCTTCTCCAGAATCTTGCGGATGCGCTTGAAGGACACGGCGAGAGGCTCGAAGTTTTTCGATTTGCGAATCGCACGGAGAGCGCCAAGACGTTTCTGTGCGTCCACCAAGTCGTCCGAACCAGCCCGCAGAACTGCGTTCACTTCGTCGTAAGCGAAACCCGATTTCTCGCGAAGGACAAACCGCGCCCGGTCCAGGATGAATTCCAGGATTTGCGACTCTTGCTCCGGTGTAACTCCGCGCTTTGGGGGGCTGGTAAGAAGAGCCTTGGTGGCGGCCCCAACGGCTAAGGAGAGCGAGACCGGCAACTTTTTCTCCAGGATGATTTTCACGATTCCCAGTGCGGCCCGCCGCAAGGCGAAAGGGTCGCTCGATCCGGTGGGCACCACCCCTACGGCAAAGCATCCCACGACGGAATCGAGCTTGTCAGCAAGCGCAACAGCACATCCGATAAGATTGCGCGGGAGCGGATCGTCAAGGCCCACCGGGCGATAGTGGTCGTAGACCGCTTCAGCGACGTCTTGCGCCTCCCCCTGCGCTTGCGCGTACAGCCCGCCTACTATTCCCTGCAGTTCCGGAAACTCCCGGACCATCTCGGTCGAGAGATCGCACTTGGAGAGCTCGGCCGCGCGGTCCGCTTCCGAAACGTGGGCTTGCAATATGCCACTATTGAACCACTGCTCGGTCAGCCAACGGGCGATGGCACGGATGCGCTCCACTTTGTCCCTGTAGCTGCCGAGACGCGATTCATACGTCACCCGCTCCAGTTTGGGAAGATAGTCGGCGAGCCGACATTTCTGGTCAGCCTCCCAGAAGAATTGCGCGTCGGCGAACCGTGCGCGCAGGACGCGCTCGTGCCCTGCCCTAACCAGCCCTTTCGGATCGCTCGCTAGATTGATGACCGCCAGGAAATGAGGGGCGAGCTCGCCGCTGCGCTTTTCGACCGCGAAATATTTTTGGTGGCCGCGCATCACGGTGATCAAGATTTCATCGGGCAGATTCAAGAAGGCCGGATCGAACTCTCCCTCGATAACGCTCGGGTATTCGTTGAGATAAGTTACCAGCCTTTTCAGTTCCAGATCTTCGTGGATGCGGTAGCCTCCGCCCTTTGCGAGGGCGGCCAGTTCCCTCTCGATTTTTTCCGCGCGCATGTTCGGGCGCACGATGACACCGTTGGTGCGCAGCTTCTTCTCGTAATCTGAGAAGCTCTTCACTGGGATCTGCGATGCGCCCGCGAAGCGGTGCCCTCGGGTGGCGTTGCCCGCGAGCACTCCTCCAAACGAAAACTTCAAGGGTTTGCCATCGAGCACGGCGGCGATCCAGCGAATGGGCCGGATGAACCGCGCGCCTTCCTGGCCCGTCCATGTCATGGATCGCGGCCAGGCCAAATCGTGAATGGCCCTCGGTAGGATCTGTGTCAGGATTTGCGCGGCAGTTCGTCCGAGCTTGGTCTGCTTTCCGGCAAGGTATTCACCCTTGGGAGTCTGGACAAGATAGAGGTCATTAACGTGGAGGCCCTGCTTTTCCGCGAAGCTCTGGGCGGCGCGCGTCGGCGCGCCGACAGAATCATAGGCCACAGATTTAGGAGGACCCAATACTTCGTTGACGGCGTCGGCCTGCTTCATGGGGAGGCCGCGGACCCACGCCGTCAAACGCCGGGGCGCACTGAAAGTCTCCACCGTCACGTCGTTCGAAAGGCTCTCCGCGCTGAGACCTTTTTCCAGATGAGTACGGAGCTCCTCCTCGGCCTTCGACAGCATCCCCGCAGGAATCTCCTCGCAGCCAATTTCGAAGAGCAACTCCACTCTGCGATCAGCGGTCTTCATGGGCGCGCCTCTGGCCGCGCGGAAACCCCGCCGCCGATCTGCTCAAGGTAGGCCGCCGCTGTCCGACAAGCTACAGAGCGCACGCGAGCCATTAGCGCGGCCCTCTCTGTGGTGGAAATGACCCCGCGCGCGTCCATCAGGTTGAAGAGGTGCGAACACTTTAGGCAGTGGTCGTAGACCGCGAGCAAGGGGAAACGGACTCGCTCTTTCCCTGCCGTCGATGGGAACCCTTTTAAAAGTTCCTTGGCCTGCTTTTCGTGTAGCTCAAATTCAGAGCGGATAGCGGAGGCGTCGCTGCGGTTGAAACTGTATTCGGAAAACTGCTGCTCTTCGGCGAGGCGGATGTCGCCGTAAGTCTTGTCCGCGGACCAACGCAGCTCGTAAACGCTTTCTACTCCCTGGAGAAAAGCGCAGATGCGTTCGAGGCCGTAGGTTAATTCCACCGAAATGGGGTCGAGATCAATGCCGCCGCTTTGTTGAAAGTAGGTGAACTGGGTAATCTCGAGGCCGTCGAGGAGAACCTGCCAGCCTATGCCCCAGGCGCCAAGGGTGGGAGACTCCCAGTTATCTTCTTCGAATCGTATATCGTGTTCCTTGAGATTGATTCCCAGCGCTCCCAGGCTCTTTAGATAGACATCTTGAATGTCCACAGGCGACGGCTTCAGCACCACCTGAAACTGCGTGTGCTTGTAAAGCCGGTTTGGGTTCTCTCCATAACGGCCGTCGGCGGGCCGACGACTCGGTTGGACATAAGCGACGCGATAGGCGGAGGGTCCCAAGACGCGAAGAAACGTTTCCGGGTGCATCGTTCCTGCGCCAACTTCCACGTCGTAAGGTTGTTGTAGGACACAATTCTGCCGAACCCAAAAATCAGACAGCTTAAGAATCAGTTCCTGAAAAGTTGGACCCTTGGTCCTTGCCTCAAGTTTTACTTTAGCTTTCAAGCTGTCTCCAAAAGTTCCCGCACTTTCAATTTCCGTTCTGTGTGATGCTCAATCCAACTGAGTGAAGCTTCAAAGAGTTCCTTCCCCGCCCCCACTGCGAGAGAAGAGTGCTCGATCCGGTCCAGACGCTCCCCTGCAAAACGCTCGGCTAGATTGCGTCCCTCGAGATGGAGCGGCTTCATCCCCGCGCGACGGCACTTCTCGCAAAGAAGCCCCGGCTCTGTCGAGTCGTGATACGCAGCACGGCTGCCGAATGAAGCTTCGCAGACGGCGCACTGATCAAACCGCGGAAGCCACCCGCCGAGCCGGACGGTCCAGAAAGAAAAGTAACTGAGTGGCACGGTCCAACTTCCAGTCTTCTCGACTTCCCTCACTGTAAGAAGAATCAGCCGAAACATCGGCTCCGCCACTTCGTGCTCCGGAAGAACCAGTTCGCAGATTTCGCTGACCAGGGCCAGCCCGGTGCTCAGCCCGTAATCGCTCTGGGCCTTGTGAAACGATTCGAGAAGGTCGCACTGCTGAATGCGCACCAGATCCCGAGTTTCCCGTTCCACATACCAAACCTGAACGTGAGAGAGGAGCTCTAGCGTCGAGCCGTAACGATTCTTCAAGCGTCGCGCTCCCGAGGCCACGCCGCGCAAGCGGCCTGAGGTGCGGCCTAGAAAGCTCACCAAGCGGTCGGCTTCTCCTAGCGGAAAAGTCTTCAATATGATGGCTTCCGTCTCCCGGGCAGGCATGGTTAGTCGGCGCGCCGACTCTGATCCAAAGGAACTACGTTGCATTCTTCGAATCGAACGATCACGCAAGAACTAGTGTAATTACCATACGCCGCGCCCGTGCGCAAATCTTTCTGCCGCACAGATCGCGAATAATTGCCAATTTTCCATCGAGCGAATGCTCAATAGGCGGCAACGGAGACATCGCGCGGACGAGCCCAACGAACTTCCGGAAGTGCATTTAGTAAGGGTTTTTGCGCTTTTCTAAGGCCTCCTGGGTTCTGTTAACTACCACTTTTCGCCGTGGAGCATTATCGGACACGGGCGGATTCGCTCCGCAATTGCTTTCCCTTTCTTCCCTTTTCCGCTACTCTGCTCCGCTGACCGCTCCCTTTCTGCGCTCGGGGCGTTCGGCCTGCTCACATGTTCATACCGCTCAAAGACCTCAATCCCCGGCGCGGGCATCCCGTCGTCAATACCCTGCTCATCTTCACGAACGTTGCCATCTTCATCTATCAGAAGACCCTCCCTCCTTACGCGTCCAAGGCTTTTATGATCGCCAACGCCACTATCCCGCAGCGCATTCCTCAGTGGTTCGCGGGACACGTAAGCTTCGAGGTCGCATTTCTGCCTCTGCTCACGAGCATGTTTCTTCACTCGGGAATCGCGCACATTGCCGGGAACATGCTGTTCCTGTGGATCTTTGGCGACAACGTGGAAGACTACTTCGGCCACCTTCAGTATCTCTTCTTCTACTTGGTCTGTGGCATCGGAGCGGGTTTGCTGCATGTGTTCTTCAATTTCAGTTCTTCATTGCCGGCGGTGGGCGCCAGCGGAGCGATCTCCGGCGTCATGGGCGCCTACATTGTGCTCTATCCGAGGGCGCGCGTACTGACCCTTGTCTTCATATTTCTCGTACCCATCCCCGCTTTCATTATCCTGGGTTACTGGTTCGTATTGCAGTTTCTCGGTGGGATCACGACCCTGGCCGCGGCCGCAGCCGCGACAGGTGGAGTTGCCTGGTGGGCACACGTGGGCGGATTCCTTGCCGGCGTATTCATCACAAAGTTGACGGAACGAGAGTGACGGGGAATCCTGCGGTCAAAGCACGTGTGGAACCGGTTTGGGGTACCTCAAGTATTGCTTTAGATTGATCTTGGCGGATTTTCGGAAACCCACTTCACGAGCCGATCACCGACAGCAACCGTACTCTGTTCGCCGCCCAGGTCAGGCGTCACGAAGTTCTCCTGTAACGCGGCCTTCACCGCGGCGTGTAGTGTTGCGGCCTCGGACTTCCAGCCCAAGAAATCAAGCATCATTTCAGACGCAAGAACCGCGCCGAGAGGGTTAGCGATTCCCTTTCCGGCGATGTTGGGGGCCGAGCCGTGGACAGGCTCAAAAAGCGAAACCTGTCCCGGATGAATGTTCCCAGAAGGAGCAAGCCCCAAACCTCCGGCGAGTTGGGCGCCCAGGTCACTGATGATATCGCCGAAAAGGTTGCAAGTAACCATGACGTCGAACTGACGAGGGTCGCGAACTACCTCCATGGAGAGCGTGTCGATGTAAAGGTGCCGGGAATCGATCTCCGTGTATTCCTGGCGGACCTCCTTGAAGACCCGCTGCCAAAGATCGTGCGCGAACGTCAAGGCATTGGACTTGTCGCTCATGCAGACGCGCTTCAGACCATTCCGGCGGGCATAATCGAAGGCGTAGCGGATGATGCGTTCGACGCCTTTTCTCGAATTGACATCTTCCTGGACAGCAATTTCGTCGGCTGTTCCCTTCTTGAAGAATCCGCCCACGCCTGCATAGAGTCCTTCCGTGTTCTCGCGAATGACTATAAAGCGGATATCGCGCTCGGTGCGCTCTCGCAGCGGAGTATAGCGGTTGTGTAGGAGTTCCACCGGCCTGGCGTTGACGTAAAGATCGAGCTTGAAACGCAACCCGAGAAGGATGTCGGCTGCATGCTGGTTCGAGGGAACGCGAGGATCGCCGAGCGCGCCGAACAGGATGGCGTCGAACTCATCCCGGAACATCTCGACCGCCCCGGCAGGCAGGCTGACACCTTCTCGCAAATACTTGTCCGCGCCCCAATCGAATTCGACAAACTCCATCTGGCGACGGGCGGGGGCGCCAACAGCGCGTAACACCTTGACGGCCTCGGGAATGACTTCTTTCCCGATCCCATCGCCTGGAATTACGGCAATCCGCGCGGCCCTTCCGCCTCTGCGCATGGGGAGCTTCGCTGCTCCGCTTTTCTCGTTCGCCATCATAATTTGTGAAAGCTCTAGCCGCGTCGAGCTGCAAGAATGGCGGGCCGAACGGCGGCCATCTTAGGATGCGGGCGGCTTCCTGTCAAAGCGGCTCCTAGTCGCTCTCCCTCGGAGACGCAACCTGCTCCAGCCGTTTCTGGCCTAGGAACCGCGGCCTGACTCAACCCAATACACTCCCAGCAGAGCAACGGTACCGCCCACGAGCTGACTCCAGGAGCCGCGCTCGCCCAACCACAGAATGCCAAGAATTGTCGCGGAGATCGGGAGCAGGTAGGTGAAGGCGCTCAACTGGGAGGCTTCGAGAAATCGCAGCAGCCAGAAATACAAGACGTAAGCGGCGGCGGATCCAAGAAAAGCCATATAGAGAGTTGCTGCCCAACTCTCCCAGGGAATGGCCCGCCAATTCGCTGCGGCGCCAAGTGCTCGCGCTTCGTGAATGGCCAGCGGAAGAACGAGCAGCGCTCCCGCAAAGTGATTGAATGCTGTCATGGTCAAAGAATCGTATCTGCCTGCTACCCGCTTGCCGAGGACCGCGTACACGGCAAAGCCGAGGGAACCCGTCATGGTGATAGCATCCCCCAATAGCGATGGTGAATGCTTCGAAATGCCGTTCTCCGACGCAAGCAATACGATGCCTGAGAACGCGATGGCCATGCCCGTCGCTTTACGCCAGTTTGCTTTTTCAACGCGGAACAACACAGCCAGCGTCAGCGTGTAGATTGGCCCCATGCCCACGATTACGGCTGCATGACCCACCGAGGTGTAGTAAAGCCCGATGGTGAAGCAGAGCTGATTGACGATGACGCCAAAGAAACCTAGATAGACGAACGTCCACAGATCCTTCCCGGTGAAACCTGCGCGGCGCGCCTGCGCGGCTTCCGCGAACGCCGGCAAGCGCCTGCAAACAAGATAGAGCGGAACCATCACCGCTCCCGCAATTACGACGCGGAAGGAGGCCATGGTGAGCGGCGCGAGGTGACGCAGACCGATTTTTGCAGCTATGAAATTTAGCGCCCAGAGCAGGACCACGCCGCCAATGGAAAGGGCAACGACGCTGCGGCTGGGTGCGCGCTCCCTGGAAGATTCGATGAGCACGGATCAGGCCAGCCGTTCCTTTCGCACGGTAAGTTTTTCGATGCGGTCGCGGCGCGGTTCGAAGCCGATGCCGGGCCCGCTGGGCACGCGGATTGTCCCCTGGGGCGAGACGACAACTTCCGGCTCGATGATGTCCTCCTGCCAGTAGCGTTTGCTGGCGCTAACGTCGCCCGGCAGCGTGAAATTTGGCAGCGTCGCCAGTGCGATGTTATGCGCACGGCCGATGCCCGCTTCGAGCATCCCGCCGCACCACACCGGCAACCCGTTCTGCTGGCAGAGATCGTGGATGCGCCTCGCCGGGGTGTGCCCGCCAACCCGGCCGAGCTTGATGTTAATGATTTTGCACGCGCCCAAGGCAATCGCCGCTCGGGCCTGTTCTTCCGTATGAATGCACTCGTCCAGGCAGATCGGAGTATCAAGTTTCTTCTGTAGCTCGACGTGCGCGTAGAGATCGTCCCACCCGAGAGGCTGCTCGATCATCATCAGATGAAAGGCGTCTAATTGCTTCAGCAGGGGCCAGTCTTCCATGCGATACGCTGAGTTGGCGTCCACCATCAGCTTGATCCGGGGAAACTCCTGGCGGAGGCGCTTGACCTGCTCCAGATCCTTTCCTGGTTTAATCTTTATCTTGATGCGCTGATAGCCAGCGGCAAGCTCGGTCTTTACGGCGGCAACAAGCGCTTCGAGTGATCCTTTAATTCCAACAGAGACGCCGCTCGCGATCTCTTCCCGCACCCCTCCGAGAAGTTTCCAGAGGGGAAGGTTCCTTTGCCTGGCTTCCGCATCCCAGATGGCGGCTTCGATCGCGCCCTTAGCCATGTTGTGGCCTCGAACATACTCAAATAAGCCCCAAACATCCGCCGCGGACGTAAACTCCTTGTCCTTCAAGAGAGGCCACAGGAAGTCCCGCTGAATGTGCCAAGCGGTATCGATGGTTTCCGGGCTGTAACTCGGCGTTTCCGCCGCAACGCATTCCCCCCAGCCAATCACTCCATCCACATCGGCCTCGATCAATAGGATGCGCCGCACATCCGTCGTCTCGACGCTGGTTTCAAACGGGGCAATCAGCTTAATCTGAATCTCGCGAAGAACAATCTGACGAACTTTCATAGCTATTCTTGAACCTGTTTTCCTAAAAATCGCTCCAGGGCCGCAGGAAATAAGCAGCAGCGCCGGATTTCTCAATGCGCAGCCCGGTTGCGGCGTAGCCTCGTGCGAACCACCTGGTAAATTCAGCGCGAATGCGCTCCTGCACCTTCGCGACTTGGGCCGGCTCCCCCTGTTTCCATTTGTCAAGTTCTGCGGGCAGCTCTATGGCAGCGGGCGCTTCCTGAGGTTCACGCGCTAGATCGCTTGAGGCGGCCACTACCCGCGGCGAGTCCAATTGCCACTCGGCGACCAGGCGGTCGGTGGGGAGCCCGCGGTGCATGGGGCTGGTAGTAAGGCCGTAGAGGTTTGGATGATATTGCCGCGCAATCGCGCCGAGGCGGTTCAGGTTGAAGTGCGCGTTGCGGACCTCCAACGGGTCGAAGGTCCAGACAATCAGGCGAATCCCGCGTCCCAGGGCTTCGTCGCGCTGAAAGAGTTTCAGCATACGGCCGACTTTGCGGTCACGATACTCGGCCAGGACCCCGGTCATGTGCGAGTGAAGGAAAACCGTATTGTCCTTGAATCCGACCACCGCGAGGGTGATACCCACAAGCCGGCTGCCGTCGAAAGCTCCCAGAACCTGGCCGCCGGTATGCGAGGCCACCACGAACAATGTGACCGGCTCAACCTCCAGGTCCACCTCGCCCCAAACAACGCGCTGCAGTTCGACGCAGCGCTGAAATTCTTCGATGCCCTCGCATTTTCGAACGACGATCCCTTCGCTCATTTCTTGCCGGCCGCCTCATTTCCAGCATTAGCGGCGGCTCCCTTCTCGTATCGCTTTACGGTTTCCCAGAGAGATTCCATCTCCGCACGCGGAACTTGGGCTAAGTTACGCCCGCTCGATTCTGCAAGGTGTTCCATCGCGCGGAATCGTTTGACAAATTTGGCGTTGGCTTTCTTCAGCGCGATCTCGGGATCCACATTGACAAATCGCGCCAGGTTGACCGCTGCGAAAAGCAGGTCCCCGATCTCTCCCTCGATCCGGGATGGCTCCATGGCGCCAAGCGCGTGGCGAACCTCCGCGCCTTCTTCCTGAATTTTCTCAAAGATGCCGTTTACATCGTCCCAATCGAAGCCGATGCGCGCCGCGCGCCGGGTCAATTGATACCCCTCGAGCGCCGCCGGCAAGCCGCGCGGAACACCCGCCATCAGCGACTTGGCCTCAGTCTTGTCCTCATCTCTTGCTGCGGTTTGGCTGATTCCCTTGGCCTGGCGTTCCTCCGTTTTGATCTGTTCCCAATTTTTCAGCACCTCGGCGGCGTTCTTTGCGCGCTTCTCGCCGAAGACGTGCGGGTGGCGCCGCACCATCTTTTCGTGCACTTCGCGAATCACGTCCGCCACGGTGAACCGGCCCTCTTCCCGTGCAATCTGCGAGTGAAACACGATCTGGAGCAGGAGGTCACCCATTTCCTCAGCGAACTTGGCGTCGTCGCCGCTCTCGAGCGCGTCCAAAACTTCGTACGCCTCCTCAATCAGATAAGTTCGCAAGGAAGAATGCGTCTGCTCCCGGTCCCACGGACAGCCATTCGCGGAGCGCAGCCGGGCTTGCAACGCCACCAGTTTTTCGAACCATTGGCCTGCGCTCAATGGGTGTCGCCCGGACGATGAGGTGGGGGCGGCGCGGCGTTTCCTCACCTTTTTTGCGCTTTTCTTGCTTGGAGGCATTGCTCTTCCGCTTCAGCAGAGAACGCAATAAGCGTTCCACTTTACGGTGTGCCTGCTGCTTTGACAAGGCCCGCCAGCTCACCAGGATTGCCGGAGCCGCGCTACCAAATATTTCATCCCGATGATAAACTGACATTCGACATTCATTTTGAGGGGCAGACTTTGTCCGAACCGAAGCACGACGATTCATTCAAGGTGATCGACCGGCGGCCTTTTACCGCGGAGGGAGAACGCCGCCCCGAAGCCATCGAGGAGGCAGACCGTGAGTCTCGTCTCGAGGCCGTGCCGACTTTGTCAAAGACGCCGCCAGAGACTTCCAAGTCTGCCACTCCGGCTCCTGCGCCTCCTGCCGATGCCCCCCAGCGCATTCCTGCGTTCGAAAATCTTGTACGCATGCTCGGCAGTAATGCCGCCATGGTCCTGGGCGCCTACGCGGACCCTCGAACCGGTCAGCCGGTGATCGATCCCGAGGCCGCGCGCGAATTGATCGACATGCTGGACGCTCTGCGCGAAAAGACGCGGGGAAATCTCGCGCCCGAAGAGGACGACGTGCTCCTCGACCTTCTGGGTAAGTTGAAAATGACCTATCTTGAGATCAATCAGGCCATCGCCAAGCAGGCTACCCAGGCCAAGGCGAAAGCGCGCTCCTGACGGGATGTCAGTGCTTCTGCTGGCGCTGTCCTCGCAGGCCGGCCCGCAACACTTTTGAAGATGTCTTCGGCTCCGCTCAAAGTCACCGTTCTGGGCTCAGGTACCTCGATGGGTGTGCCCACGCTCGGCTGCCATTGCCGGGTCTGCCGCTCAAAGGATCCGCACGACAACCGTTTGCGCCCTTCCCTGCTGCTTTCTCGGAACGGCCAAAACGTGGTCATCGATACCACCCCGGACTTCCGCCAGCAGGCTTTGCGTGCGGGACTCGACCGCCTCGACGCTATCCTTCTCACACACGGCCATGCCGACCACATTTTGGGTTTCGACGATATTCGCCCCTACAACATTCATCAACGGGCGGCGCTCACGGTATACGGAAACGCGGAAACGTTTTCCATCATCCGCCGCGCTTTTGCGTATGTCTTCGACGAAAAACCCACTCTCAGTACCGTCCCGAAAGTTTCTTTGACGCAGATTGACGGGCCAATTGACTTGCTGGGCCTCCGCATCATCCCCATACGGCTCCTCCACGGCGACATGGAAGTTCTCGGCTTTCGCTTTGGACGGGCGGCTTACCTCACGGATTTTAGCGACGTCCCGGAATCCTCGCGCGCCTTGCTGGCAGGCCTCGACGATTTGATTATTGACGCCTTACGTGACGTGCCGCATCCCATGCACCAGACCGTCGAGCAGGCGCTGGCCCTCGTTCGCGAACTCAAGCCGCGCCGCGCGTGGTTCACGCATATTGCTCATGATTTGCCGCATGAGGAAACCAACGAACGCTTGCGCCGCCTGGGATTCCCCAACGTGCAGCTTGCTTACGACGGCCTGCAATTCGAAGTGCGGGTCGATGAGGAATCGACGCTGCAATCCACGCCCGCGGTACACTCTCGCATAACAAGAGAACTTTTCTCGTGCACCTCCGCGGAGGGCTGGGCGGCGCACTACTCTCCATCCGGCCGCGGCAGCGTGCTGGCGATCGGCAACTTCGACGGCATTCACCTCGGCCATCAAGCGATCTTGCGTGCCGCTGTCGACTGTGCCCACGAAACCGACTCTGTCGCCACCGCGCTGACCTTCGACCCGCCCCCTCTAAAAGTTCTCCGCCCGGAATCCGCCCCGCTGCGACTTTCCACGAACGCGCAACGCATGGATTGGTTCCGCTTCGGGGGACTCGAATCCGCCGTTGTCCTTCCCTTCACAAAAGAACTTTCCAAACTGTCGCCCGAGGAGTTTGTCGAACAGATTCTTGTCCGAAATCTGCGTGTGCGGGCTGTGCTGGTCGGAGAGAATTTCCGCTTCGGACATAAGCAGGCTGGAGACGTCCAATTACTTCGTGAGCTTGGGGCAAAAAACGGTTTCGAGGTAGTGGTCATTCCACCGGTGGTGGATCACGGCGAGGTCGTTTCCAGTACGCTGCTGCGCCGCGAAATCGCGGCCGGCGACGTCGCACATGCCGGGCGGTTGCTTGGCCGTCCATTTGTCTTGACCGGCGAAGTTGTCTCCGGCACTGGCACAGGCCGTCGATTTACTTTTCCCACCCTCAATCTCGTTCCGGAGCAAGAGCTTCTCCCCGCCCGCGGCGTGTACATCACGCGCACCCAGATTGACGAAGGTACCCGGCGCTATCGTTCGGTGACGAACATCGGCGTCCGCCCCACCTTCAACGGATCAGGGCTGAGCGTGGAAACGCATCTCCTCAATTTTACCGGGGACATAACGCCAAAGCGCATTGAGGTGCACTTCTGGAAGCGCCTGCGTGAGGAAAAAAAATTCAGCGGCCCCGGAGAATTGCGCGCCCAAATCGCCCGCGACATCGCCGCCGCGAATTGCTTCTTCTCCCGCTTCCGCCGTTTCCGCTCGGTTCGCCAGCTCAGTTCGACTTAGTTGAGACACCCCGAGGACGTCTAGACTACGTGGGAATTTTGGCTAGGCACTCGGCGCAATAGCCGCCGACTTCCGTCCGGGAAACCGTAACCTTCATCCCGAAGTCGCGGGCAATCTGCTCTTTCAACTGCTCGTACAGCCGGCTTTCGAATTCGCGCACTTTTCCGCAACGCAAGCAAGCCACATGAATGTGGTCGCGCGGCCCATGCGTCTCGTAATAGTGGCGGTCGCCGCGAAGATGAAGCAAATCGAGCTCGTCGATCAGGCCATGTTTTTTGAGGAGATCAATCGTGCGGTAAACGGTAACGAGGTGAACTTCCGGGTCCGTCTTTTGCGCTCGCTCGAGGATCTGATCCACGTCCAGATGCTGTTCGGCGTCGTCCATCACTTGCAGAATGACACGCCGCTGCCGCGTGAGCCGAATCCCCAGCCGCCGCACTGCCTGCTGCAACCTGCCTGTGGTTTCGGCGGTGTTGAGGCGTTCACCACTGGAAACCCGGTGCGCTGGCGCTGAGGCCATGGTTCGCTCTCCGGACGTGCGGAAGACTCGAGGTGCTAGGAATGCGATGGAAGCAGCCGCACCACGTCATTGTACATAACGAAGGCGAGCAGCGCCAAAAGGAACACCAATCCTACCTGGACAAAACGTTCCTTAAACGCCAGGCTGAAATCGCGCCGTCGGATTCCTTCCAGACTCAACAGCAAAAGGTTGCCGCCGTCGAGGATAGGAATCGGAAGGAGATTCAAAATTCCCAAATTCAGGCTGATCATCGCCATCATGTTGATTACATCTACGGGCCCTTCTTGAACAGCCTGGCCGGCTTGCACCGCGATGCCGACAAAACTTTGGAACTGACGAATAGACAGCTTGCCCGAAAACAGCCGGCCGAGAATCCCAAGCAATTTTCCCGTGGCTTCCACGGTTTCCTGCGTGGATTCCTTCACGCTCGCTGTAAAACCCATATCCCGGAAGGCCCATTCTCCGCCGGGGCCTACTCCGATCCTCCAAACAGGCTGTCCTCGCTCATCTTTTTCTTGAATCGGATGAATCTCGAGGTTGACAATCTCCCCATTCCGCTTGATCGCCGTCTTGAGAGTTTCCCCCTTGGAGAGCTTGATCAGGTCGACGAATTGTTGCCAGGCCTGCAGCGGAGTCCCATTCACTGAAAGAATGAGATCACCGCGCTTCAGGCCGGCGCGTTTCGCGGGCATTCCGGCGCTAACCTGCCCCACGAGCGGGGGAACCGGCAGATAACCCCACGGTTCGTCCGTGCTGCGAAATTCCGCGCCTTTCACCTCAGCCACTTCCTGAGTGCCCTGCCGATCGATGCTAAAGCGCAGGACGGCATCGGGCGACACTTGGGCCAGGAGTGAATCCGCCTTGGACCACGTGGGCGTCGGAACATTATTGATGGCCACAACTCGGTCGCCGTCGCTTACGCCCGCCTTGGCCAGAGGACTCGTCTTCTGAAGTCCCTGGATCACCATTGGCTTATCGAGGTACGCGGGATAGGGAAATCCCTTAAGAACGAAAAAGCCGCCTAGGAGCACGATCGGCATCAAGAGATTTACGGCCGGGCCTGCGAATGAAATGAGGGCACGCTGCCAGCGCGGCTTGCTCATTAACTCGTCCGGTGATCCCGTGGGAGCGACTTTGCCGGAATCCACTTCGGAAAGATCCTGACCGGCCATCCGAACGTATCCGCCAAGCGGCAGCGCGCTGATGCGGTAGTCAGTCGCCCCGCGTCTAAAACCAAATAGCCGAGGGCCAAACCCGATCGAAAATACGTCCACGCGTACGCCAAAGAAGCGCGCAACGATGAAATGTCCCCACTCGTGCACCAAAATCATGACGCCGAGTACGAGGAAAATGCCGATCAGTGTATCCATGAACTCGAACTACTCCTTTTCGGCTTACCGCGCTGCTGCGGAAGTCACCGCCATCCGGTCCGCCACTTCTTTGGCCATTCGACGCGCTTCGGCATCCGCTGTAAGCACATCTTCCATCTTTTCAAAACGCATTCGCGGCGTCCGTTCCAACACCTGCTCAATCACTTCCGCGATGCCTAAGAAAGGCAGCCGCTTCTCCAGAAATGCTCCGACCGCCACTTCATCCGCTGCGTTCAGCGCGCATGGCAGCGCGCCGCCCTTCTTCAGCGCCTCTCGAGCCAACCGCAGGCACGGGAAGCGGCGCGTGGAAACTTTTGCGAAATCCAATCTCTTGAGTCTCCGCCAATCCAGGGCTACCTGGTTAGATGCCACCCTCTCAGGATAGGTTAACGCATACTGGATGGGCATGCGCATATCCGTAGGTCCGAGTTGTGCCAGAACTGAACCATCCACAAACTCCACCATCGAGTGCATCGTGGACTGCGGGTGAATCACCACTTCGATCTGCTGCGGCTTCATTCCAAAGAGCCAATGCGCCTCGATGACCTCAAATCCCTTATTCATCATCGTTGCCGAATCAATAGTAATGCGATTTCCCATGCGCCAGTTCGGATGCGCCAGCGCCTGCTCCGGCGTCACGCCCGCGAGCGCCTTCAGCGGAGTCTTGCGAAACGGCCCGCCCGAGGCCGTCAGCACCAGACGGCGCACCTCGCCGCGCGCTCCTCCGCGCAGGCATTGATGCACTGCATTGTGTTCGCTGTCGACCGGTAGAAGTTCTTTACCGGCCTGCTTCGCGGCGGCCATCACCAGTTCACCCGCCGCAACGAGGACTTCCTTGTTTGACAGCGCCACGGTCTTCCCGTGCTTGATCGCTTCGTAAGTCGCTTCGAGTCCGACTACGCCGACGGCCGCGGAAACAACCATGTGTGCATCCGAAGCCGTGCCAACGGCCAGCATGCCCTCGCGGCCGTGGTGAATCTCTGTCAGCGGTGCTATCCCCTTCGACCGCAATCGCTCAGCCAGCTCGTCTGCCTTTTTGGCATCGCCCACCGACACAACTTTGGGCCGATGCCGTTCGATCTGTCCGGTTAGCTCGTCCAGATTTCCGCCGGCGGCCAGCGCCACCACGCCAAAACGTTCCGGGAGCGACTCTACGACCGACAGGCACTGCCGTCCGATCGATCCGGTCGAACCTAAAATGGACAGTTGTTTCACGAAATCGGTCGCTACCTTTGTTTACCGGGTGGATTCGTCCGTCGCCTTACCAACTACGAGAGAAGATCAACCAATAATACCAGACAACCGGGATCGCCAGAATCAGCGCGTCGATGCGGTCCAGCACGCCGCCATGTCCTGGCAATAACCCGCCAGAATCTTTCACTCCCGCGCTGCGCTTGAACGCCGATTCGAGCAAATCCCCCATCTGCCCTGCCACATTCCCCACCGCCGCCATCGCCAGCAAATGCGGCAGCGGCACAGTCAGGAAGCGTGCAAAAATGAGACCAACGATCAGAGATCCGAAAAAACTCGCAACCGTTCCCTCCCACGTCTTCTTAGGACTCAAATGCGGCGCGAGTGGATGCTTGCCGAAGGATCGTCCGACAAAGTACGCCACCGTGTCTCCCACCCAAATAATCACCAGGGTAAAGAGAAGTAAACGAGGCCCCTCACTTCCTGTCCCATGGAGTCTGACGGCGAACGATAATGGAAACGCTATCAGTATCAGCCCGCTTGCGCTCATTCCCGCTGCCGGAAGCGCTTCCACGAACGGCCGCCTCGTCCACAGCGTGAGCGCTGCGATTCCCAGCACAAACAGAAAGAAAACTCCCTCGAGCGACGGAAGTCCGTTGGCGAACCACCAGATTCTCTGATAGGCGACTATTCCACCGGAAAGCTTGTAGGTTGGCACGTCGCCCATGAGCCATTGCGCATAAATGAGGAAAAGCGTGCAGGTGGCCGTCCAAAATCGGTAGGCGCGGTGACCAATGGCGTCCCCCAACGCGAAGTATTCAAACAAAGCCAGCAGGATCACCAGCGCCGTAGCCAGCGCCACAATCGCCGTCGAGCCCCACAACACAAGCCCCACGACGCACGGAATCAACACCGCCGCCGTCGCCACCCGCTTCCAAGTCATAGAAATGGATTCCCCCGAGAAGTCGCGGCACTCATCTCATCACATTGAAGGAAAGAAATCACCCACGAGGTTCTGAATGATGCAGAGATTGGAGAAACGGCCTACCTACCGTCCGGCCACACGCGCGGGCTTTTCCTGCTCTGGTTGGTCTTCGCGAATCCCGCCGTAGCGCCTCTCGCGCCGTTGAAATTCCAGAAAGGCTTCGAGTAGGCGCGTGCGGTTGAAATCCGGCCACAACGTCTCGGTGACAAAAATCTCCGAATAGGCAATCTGCCACAGCAGAAAATTGCTCACGCGCATCTCGCCGCTTGAACGGATCAGCAGATCGGGGTCCGGCAACCCGGCGGTGTACAAGTGCCGCGAAACCTGCTCTTCCGTGATGCGCCCATTGTTTCCGTGGCCATTGCGCTCGGCAAGAATGGCGTTCATGGCGTCCGCAATTTCCGCACGGCCGCCGTAATTGAGCGCCAGGCAAAGCACCATCCCGCCATTCCCGGCGGTCTTCTCCACCGCCTCGCGCACATCCTTTTGCACGCCCTCGGGCAATTCCTCGATCCGGCCCAGAAAGCGCATGCGAATGTTGTTCCGCTGAATGAGGGGCATCTCTTTGCGCAAATATTCGCGGAGCAGCGCCATCAGGAAGTCGGTTTCCGTTTTCGGCCGCCTCCAGTTCTCGACCGAAAACGCATACAGCGTCAGCGCCTCGATATTCAGCTTGGCGCACGTTTCAATAGTGGTCCGCGCAGATTGCGTGCCTTTCCGGTGACCGGCGACTCGTGGCAGGTGCCGTCGCTGCGCCCAACGCCCGTTGCCGTCCATGATCACGGCAACGTGTCTCGGCAATCGTTCCAGGTCCAACTTTTCGAGCAACTCCCGTTCTTCGGAGGTCACGGGACCCAGCGCGCCCAGCGCCGCGGTCTGGAGTTTCGTGTGTGGTTTGCTTTGTGTCACAGAGCTCTGAGACGCTTCTCCTTTACGCCGCAAAGTTAACATACCGTTTGGTCGGGATGCAATCCTCTGCTGCCATTCCGGCAATACGTCGCAGCCTTCTTAGGAGGTGGGAGCTTCAGCTCCCACGTAACCAATTGAAAGAGACGCGGACTTGAGCCGGTGGAGGCAATCTGCCTTCCTCTCAATCATCCAGCTCAACCAATGGGGGGAGCGTTCTGGAAAAAAGCTGTATAGGTCAGCACCAGCGTCAGCACGATCATGGCGATGGCGGTCACCCAGGCGATGACGTTGAAGGTGGTCGTATTGACGTAGTCACCCATCAAGTCGCGCCGGTTCACCAGCAACAGAATGAATATCACTACGACCGGGAGCCAAAGCCCGTTACCCACCTGGGAAAAAATGAGAATCTTCCAAAGCGGCGCGTGCGGCAGCAAAACGATTGCGCCTCCCACTCCGATCAGAACGGTATAAAGCCAATAAAATATGGGTGCTTCGCTGAATTTGTGATCGATACCCGCTTCAAAACCCAGCCCTTCGCAGATCACATGTGCGGTCGAAAGCGGCAGAATGGACGCCGCGAAGAGCGACGCATTCAACAAGCCAAATGCGAACAGGATTCCCGCGCCCTTGCCCGCCAGCGGTATCAACGCTTGCGCCGCCTGTCCCGCGTCACTGATGTCCCGGTGGCCAGTGGCATACAACGTCGCGGCCGTGCATACGATAATGAAAAACACAATCACCATGCAGCTCACGCTGCCTACCAAGACGTCGGCGCGGGCCTGCGGATACTGCCGCGGATTGACTTTCTTTTCCACGAAGCCGGCCTGCAAGTAAAAAAATTGCCACGGCGCAATCGTGGTTCCGATCAGCCCCGTCAGCATCACCAGGTAGCCTGATTCAAACCGCAGATTGGGAATTACCGTGTGCTTGGCCGCCTCGAACCAGTCCGGCTTTGCTAGAAATGCGGAAAACAGGTACGACAGATACAAAATGCAAGCGAACAGAAAAATCACCTCGACCTGGCGGTACGTCCCTCGCAGCACCAAAACCCACACGATAACTGCGGCCACCGGAACAGCAATGTATTTGCTCACGTGAAAAATCTGCATCGAAGCAGCTACGCCCGCAAACTCGGCCACCACGTTTGCAAGATCCACGAAAAACCCGATGACCATCACAAAGAACGTCGAGCGGAATCCGAATTCCTCCCGGATCAGGTCGGAAAGCCCTTTGCCGGTTATCACCCCCATGCGTGCGCACATCTCTTCGGTGACGTACAACGCAATCGTCATGGGGATCAGCGCCCACAGCAAGGCGTAGCCATACTGCGCCCCGGCCTGCGTGTAAACCGATATCCCCCCCGCGTCATTGTCGACATTCGACGTGATGATCCCGGGGCCCACGACCGCGAGGAGCAAAGTCAGCCGGCGTCGCAGTCCGCGGATGCGTTTTTGCAAATCGTCTCCGCGCGTCCGCAAGCCTTCGACGCTCGAGGTTATGATTCCCCAATTCATGGATCCTCTCTGCGCTCCCTATTTCTTCACCAACCGTGACACCACGTCATCCACGGCGATCGTTCCAATCGGTCTCTTGTCTTCGTCTATCACGGTCAACATTCGCAGGTTGTACTTGTCGAACAGCTCGAACGCTTCCTTTTCATCTGCGTCCGCGGGCACGCTCAAGAGCGGCTCGGTTTTTAGTTCCGCCATCTGTTGTTCCGGTGCTGCAAGCAAAAGCTTGGCCACCGGCACCGTCCCCGAGAATTGAGCGGCATTATCCAGCAGCACAATGGTGTCCAGTTGATCGAAATTCAATTCCTGCCCTCTCAGCCAGTACAGGACGTCTTCCCGCGTCGATCCCTCTCCAACAAACACAAACTCCGGATTCATCATTCCGCCGGCTGTGGCCGGATCGAATGTCAGCAGTCCGCGCACCTCGTCCGCTTCCTGCCCGGGCATTTCTTCCAGCAACTCATCCGAAGTCTCTTTGGACAGTCCTGCGAGAACGTCCGCAGCGGCGTCTGGAGCCATCTCTTCAAGGATGTCTGCCGCCTTTCCGGGATCCAGTTTCTCGACGATCTGCGTGGTTAGCCGGGCATCGAGTTCGGCAAGGACTGCCGCCGCCGTTTCCTCATCCAGCGACGCGATAATCCCCTGCCTTTCCGCGGCAGATAGGTGTTCCATGATCTCGGCCAAGTCCGCTGGATGCAGGTCCTCGAGTTTCTCGTGAGTGATCCGCAGTTTTACGCGGCGCAGGGGGTCCGGCTCGATCAAATTCACGAACTCCCACCGAATCACGCGCTGTGGAAGCTTGCTTTGCAACTTCCGAATCACTCCCGGGGACACGATTCCCTGAAGAAGCCGGCGCACCGCTCCGGGCAGTCCCACATCCACTTGCGTAAGGCGCAGCTCGACGTTTCCGTTGTTGCGCTGCTCCACCAGGTCGACGTCGTTCACACGCACAACTTTCCGCCCGCTGATGTCGATAATCTGTTGGTCCAGCAAGTCCTTTTGGACTGCCAGCAACGATTCATTCGGTTCATACAGCGCCAGCGCGCGTTCGCCAACGCTGAGCCGCATTGTTCCGGGTGCGAGCGAGGCAACCTGGTCATGACGCGCCACAAGAGGCTGGAATTTCCCGCGCGAGAGCAGAAAATGCGAGATGCGGTTCGGCTGTTCCGCCGGTTCAATGAAAAACTCCCGCACGCGTCCGACGAAATTGCCCTGCGCGTCGTAGGCTTCGGCGCCCATCAATTCCGTGGCATAGAGTTGCATTGGCCCACCTCCTTCCGCGGTCCCGAATAGTCTGGACGGGACGCGGCGACTGCCCGATCTCATTTGCCAACAAAAAGCCCGCGTGCCGAATCGTCTCGGCCGCGGGCAAGTACCTCAAACAAATGGACTTACCGTTAGCCTGGAGCAAACCCTCCCCACCCGACTCCCTGGGCAAAACCTTGGGCCGCAACCTGACTGAGCTTTCCCCTAATGCAACTAGGGCCAGGTTCGAGTTCGCCGGAAACGTTCATCGCTCGGGAATTCACTCCCCACATAGTGTTAGGACTGCTCTCACCAATGCAGTGATAAGCCGTGCGCGTTGCAATGTCAAGAAAAGAATGCACTTTATGGAAATTTTTTTGCAAAAAGTTGCCTATCGACACCTATCGGGACTTGGAGAAAACCATGTCGCGGGGTTCTTCATTCTTGCGGCGGCATTGTTCAACGTAGAGGGCCAGATAATTCTTCAGAACATAGTCACCCGGCGAGAAGCCCAGCTCCTTAGCCGCGCGATCGATGGCCTCGGCCGGTCCTTCGAGCTCCACATAGGTGCCGATCGGTGTTTCATCCAGTTCAATGAGCAGGCCCGTTGCCCAATGGGCCGTACCGGGCAACTTGAATGTCGTGCGGTATTTTTCGTAGCGAAACCATCCACGCATGCCCAAACCTTCCAAAATCCTGGTCAGATTCCCGGCTTCCGCCACCTCAACCTCGATCTCTTCGCGAACCTTGTGGCGTCCGGACTCAACAACTCGGCCTCCGGTCTCTCGGTCGGTCATCGACGGTTCCGGCGGGCGCTTGAACGTGAGCACCACGCGGCTTTTGCCTGCCCCTGTACCTTTCTTGGCTCGCCCCTCGGGCGTCTCGGTCCGAATGCGAAGCAACTGCCCATGCTTGGCAAGCCCCCCTTGGGGGGTATCGAAAATGACGTTCCATTCGTGGACTCTGCCAGAGCCACAGGAAATAGACTTAGCTCCAAGCTTCTTCAAGGCTCGAGCCAGTCCTTTTTCATTTTCAATCCTTAATTTGATTTCGCGTTCTCGCGCCATTCCTTCTTCCCTGTTCGACGGTGTTTAGCTTTCTCCCGCCGCTGACTTGCTTTAGTATAGCCAACACGCTCGAATCATCCTTGCGCCGGCTTCCCAACCCGCCGCATTCTCGAGCCCTCGAATACTATGAACCCTGACCGCAGCATGCTGACCCGCTTCTCACTCTGGACGCCACCGGTGACCAGAATCTTCGATCAGTCAGCCGCGGCGCTGCCAGCAGCTCCTTTCTTACAGCCCAAGGACTCAGCATTGAACCTGAATAGCTGACGATGACCGAACCAACCACACCGCTGATGCAGCAGTATCACGCCATTAAAACGCGCTACCCGCACGCACTGCTGCTTTTCCGGCTCGGCGATTTCTACGAGCTTTTCTACGAAGACGCCATGATCGCGGCGCGCGAATTGCAAATCACCCTGACCTCGCGCAACCGCGAAAAAGGCCAGCCGATTCCCATGTGCGGCGTGCCCTATCACGCCGCCGACGGCTATATCGCGAAACTCATTCGCGCTGGCTTCAAGGTCGCGATCTGCGACCAGATGGAACAGCCGGGCCCCGGGAAGAAAATCGTCCGCCGCGAAGTTGTCCGCGTCATCACGCCAGGTACTGCCACCGATATCTCCGTCCTCGACGCGCGCGAAAATAATTTCCTCGCGGCGGTGGCCAAGCATCCTGACGGTTCTTCCATCGGCCTCGCCTTCGTGGATCTTTCCACCGGCGAATTCCAGGCCACCGAATTTTTCGGCCAGCGGGCCGAGGATTTACTTCGCGACGAACTCCTGCTCCTTCGTCCCCGCGAAACGCTCCTTCCCCGTCCGCAACAGCTCTTCGACACGGCGAAACCCTCGCTTCTCGAAGGAGCGGGCGGCGTCGAAAGCCGTCTCGAGGATTGGATTTTCCAGCGCGATTACGCGGAACGCATCCTGCGCGAACAATTCGGAGTCGCCGAACTGACCGGCTTCGGCCTCGATGATCATCGGCAAGCCCTCGCCGCTTGCGGCGCTATCGTCCACTACCTCCGGGAAAACTCCGCCCGCGGCGATGAGGCTTCCAGCGTCGAGGCGCTTCGCCATCTCGACCGCGTGCGGTATTACGAACAACACGAATCGCTGGTCCTCGACTCGATTACCGTTCGCAATCTTGAGCTGCTCACGCCGATTTTTTCCGAAGACACTACTCGAAGCGGCCCCACCACGCTCATCGCCGCGCTCGACGCTACGGTCACGGGCATGGGCGCACGCCTCCTGCGCTCCTGGGTTCTCCGCCCTTTGATCGACAGCGAAATCATCGAGGCCCGTCTCGGCGCCGTTTCTCATCTGCTTCAGCAGACCGTTGTGCGCGGAGAAATCCGCAAGGAATTGCGCGGCATCCTGGACCTCGAGCGCCTGACCAGCCGGATCACTCTCGGTCTTGCCGGGCCTCGAGAACTCGTGGCGCTCCGCAAGTCGCTCGCTCAGTTGCCGGTCCTGAAAAATTTCCTCACTCCGCCACCCGCTGGCGGGAGCGATCTTCTCCGCCGCCTGCACACGGAAATCGATGAGCTCACCGATGTTCGCGACAGGTTGGACCGCGCCATCGCCGACGAACCTCCGGCTGTCGCCACGGAACCCGGGATGATTCGCAACGGCTATCATGGCGAGCTCGACGAGCTGCGCGAGCTGAGCCAGCACAGCAAGCAGATCATCGCCGCCATGGAAGAGCGCGAGCGAAAACGCACCAACATCGCCTCGCTGAAAATCCGCTTCAATCAAATTTTTGGCTATTACATCGAAATCTCAAAGCCCAATCTGCATCTCGCCCCGGCCGATTACGAGCGCAAACAGACTCTTGTGAATGCCGAACGCTTCACCTCCCCGGAGCTGAAAGAATACGAACGTAAAATCCTTGCCGCCGACGAGCGCATCCTCGAAATCGAGAAGCAGCTTTTCGTGGATATCCGCTCGGGAGTTGCGGCAAAAGCCGCGCGCCTGCGCCGCACCGCCGCGGCTGTTGCGCAGCTTGATGTCCTCGCTTCCTTCGCCAAGCTGGCTGCCGACCGCGGCTATACGCGGCCGCAATTCAATTCTTCCGGCGAACTGCTCATCGTCGGCGGCCGCCATCCCGTGATCGAGGAACTCCTGCGCCAGCGCGGTGAGCGCTTCGTTCCCAACGATCTCTGTTTCGAGCCTGGCCGCCAGCAGCTTCTGCTCATTACCGGCCCGAACATGGGCGGCAAGTCGACATATCTTCGGCAAGCCGCGCTCATCGCCTTGATGGCGCAAATGGGTTCGTTCGTGCCCGCGCGGCAAGCCAAGCTCCCCATCACCGATCGTATTTTCACGCGCATCGGCGCCAGCGATAATCTTGCTCGCGGCCGCTCCACCTTCCTCGTCGAAATGAGCGAAGTCGCCGCCATTCTTACCCACGCCACTCCCGCGAGTCTTGTCCTACTCGACGAAGTCGGTCGCGGCACCGCCACGTTTGACGGTCTCTCGATCGCCTGGGCGGTCGTCGAATTTCTTCAAAAAAACATCCGGGCTCGCACCCTCTTCGCCACCCACTATCATGAGCTCACGGAACTGGCCGATATCCTGCCCGGGGTGAAAAACATTCACGTCTCGGTCAAGGAAACGCCCAACGAAATTATTTTTCTCCGCCGCGTCGAGCCTGGCAGCGCCGACAAAAGTTACGGCATTGAAGTCGCGCGCCTCGCCGGCTTGCCTCGCAGCGTGATCGAACGCGCCCGTGAAGTCCTCAAGAAGCACGAGCAGAGCGAACACCAGCTCACTGAAACGTTGTCTCCCGGCGCCGCTGCGGCGCATGGCAATGGGCATCAGGCACAGCTCTTCACTCCCCTCGACCGCGCCGTGCTCGACAAACTCCGCGACGCCGACCTCGACCAGCTCAAGCCTCTCGACGCCCTTAACCTCCTCGCCGAACTCAAAAAGCAAATCTCCTAGCTCACATTTCTCGCAAGATACAAAATTGTCCGTTACCCAAACGCAAAAACACGCTGTCATCCTGAGGGGTGCGTCGTTTGCGCCCCGAAGGATCTCAACCAATGCTAGCTGGTGAGAAAGCGCAGTTAGAGCCTTGGAGAACGCGTCTCCACGGCCAAGCTCTCCGCCCAGTTCACTCTTTATCTCCCTCTTCCTTTGTGTCCTCTGTGTTCTTTGTGCCCTCTGTGTTTAAATCCTTTCACGCGTTATGAATTCAAAGCCCATGCTCGTTCTCGGCCTCATGTCCGGTACCTCGGCTGACGGAATCGACGTTGCCCTTGCTCGTGTCTCCGGCCAACCGCCGCAACTCGACGCAAAACTCCTCGGCCACACTTCGTTCAAATTTCCTTCCGCGGTGCAAAAAGAAATCCTGCGTGTCGCCGAAGGCGATCGCGTCACCGCTGGTGAACTGAGCCAATTAAATTTTCGCTTAGGAGAGTTGTTTGCCGACGCCGCGCTTGCCGCCTGCCGCAGATTTCGGGTCTCGCCGCGACGCGTTTCCCTAATCGGCAGCCACGGGCAGACCGTGTTTCATCAAGGCCGCCCCGTTCCCTTTCTAGGTCGGCCTACTGCTTCCACGCTGCAAATCGGCGAGCCTTCGTTCATCGCCGCGCGCACGGGAATCACCACCGTCGGCGACTTCCGCCCCGCCGACATCGCTCTGGGCGGTCAAGGCGCTCCACTGGTTCCCTACGCCGACTACCTGCTTTATCGCCACAAAAAACTCGGTCGCGTTTCTCTGAATCTCGGCGGCATCGCCAACGTCACCATTCTTCCGACCAGCGCGAAACCGCAGCACGTCGGCGCCTTCGACACCGGCCCAGGCAACATGCTCATTGACGCCCTCGTCTCACACTTCACACACGGCCGCCTGCGCTTCGACGAAAACGCTCGCCTGGCCTCTCGTGGCCGCAGCCTTCCCGGTCTTCTCGACGAACTCATACGCGACCCGTATTTGCGGCTTGCTCCTCCCAAGAGCACTGGCCGCGAATATTACGGCCGCGCCTACGTGGAAAAAGTTCTCGCCCTCGGCCGTCGGAATCGTGCGAAACCCGCTGACCTCATCCGCGCCGCCACTATCTTCACGGCTCTTTCGGTCGTGGACACTCTCCACCGCTTCGTCCTGCCCAAGACAAAGATCCACCAGCTCATCGTTTCCGGTGGAGGCGCGCACAATCCGTTGATCATGGCCCAGCTTGCGGCCGCTCTTCCCGGTATCGCAACTCTGCCCTCTTCCGATCTCGGGATCCCCATCGACGCCAAGGAAGCTTTCGCGTTCGCGCTCCTGGCGCACGAAACATTTCACCAACGCCCCGCGAATCTCCCTTCTGCGACTGGCGCCCGCGGGCCCGCCATTCTCGGTAAAATCTCTTATGCCCCTCCGCGCTAACCGAGACCTGTCATTCCGACCGAAGCGACCCGGCTTTTTCTCGCGCCCGCTTTTTGAGCGCCGGGTCGCGTAGCGGAGGAATCGTGGCGCAATCGCCGCCGCTTCGCGAACCATCGTTGCCGGAACCGCTGCCCGCCCTCTTCTCTTTACTTCATTACTTCTTTGCGTCATCACCTCTCTCCCCGGCCGCCGACTTCGACTTCCTAACTACTCTCCGCTCTGACCAGCAACTTAGACGGGGTGTCATCCTGAGGCTATCCGGCGAGGATAGCCGAAGGACCTCAACTGAAAATTGACCTGGGAATCAAGCCAGAAAGTGCGCGCCCCTACTGAAGCGCCTTCTCAATCTCCGCAACCGGGATCGCCCCTTCGCGCAGAATCTTCCACGCTTCCCCATGCAATTCCACGACCGTCGACGCCAGCGCCACGCCGGTGTCCCCGGCATCCAGCACCAGCGGCAATCTTTCTCCGAGTTGCTTCATCACCTGCCCGGCGTTCGAGCACGGAGCAAATCCGGAAACGTTCGCGCTCGTTCCGGTGATCGGCCCGTCGAATTCGTCGATCAATTGAGTGACTACCTCGCTGCGCGGCCATCGCAGCGCGATGCGTCCTGTTCCGGCCGTCACTTTCAGCGGCAACCGGTGCGACGCGTCCACGACCAGCGTCAGCGCGCCCGGCCAAAACTGTTCCGCAAGCCGCGTAAAATTCCGCGGCGTTTCACGCGCCAGCATCATTGCCTGTTCCTGGGAGTTCACGAGAATCGGGAGCGCCCGCGTTTCGGGCCGCCCTTTCACCCGGTAGATTTCATCCACTGCCGCGAGATTGAATGGATCCGCGGCCAGCCCGTACAACGTGTCCGTGGGAATCCCGATGACGCTCCCGCGCGCAAGGAAATGCGCCGCATAGCGCAACACATCCGCCTCGGGGGATTGTGGGTTGACGCGCAGCAGTTCAGCTGGCAATTTTTTGGCCTTTGGCGAAGTCGTAGTGCCATCCCGCAGCGTTCCGACCGCGCTGCCCTAATTTGGGCACGCTACCACACGCCCCCATCCGGCGCAATAACAGCTTGCGGTTCAAGCTTTTGCCGTTGCAGCGCACTCCGGCGCTAACATTTTCCACCAACGCTGATGCCGGTAAATCCATTTGCCTTTTCAGTTGTGCCTCTAAATTGGACTAAACTTAAAGGTGCGATTGTCGAGGTGCGGATGGATGAGGTTGATTGTCCTATGATTGCGCGACCTAAGATCATCTTGCGTTTCCTATTTTTGTTAGGGTTTCTCCTGCTTGAGACCGGCCTGGTTATTGCTTTCTATGTGATTCCAAAATTCCATTCGCATGAATCTCAGCCGCACCAAGTCATTCTTTTGCCAGTGGTCGGCGTTCTTCACAAGTTTCCGGGCTTGAGGATTCTCGGCCTTGCCTTCTGGGGAATCTTGGCGTTGGTCAATGCCGGCCTGATCCTCCTGGTCTGGCGAGCGTTTAAGAACCTTTGGATCGAACCTCAGGAAACTCAGAATGAGTGAGTCCCTGCTAACTGCGGCCTTGAATTAGCCTGACCAGCAGGAAATTTGTTACCCTCCACGATGATGGCTGCTCCCAGCAAAGGCGCGCGATTGGCTCAGCCGGCGAGCCCTGCCGCGATTCTTTCGAGCCGCGACAACCGCTGGCTCAAGACGTTTCGCATGGCCCTGCGCGGAGGTCTTCCAACCGAGTCCGGCTACGTCGGCGTCGAAGGCGTCCGACTTGTCGAAGAAGCGCTCCGCTCCGGCTGCCGCATCGAAGCCGTTCTCTTCAGTGAAACCGGCGAGCGCCATCACGAACGCCTTGCCCCTCTCATCGACCGCCCCGAAATCGCTTTCCCCATTCTCCACACGACCGACCGCCTCTTCGAGGGACTTGCCGACACCGAGCATCCTCAGGGCGTAGCCGCGCTGGTCGAGCCGCGAAAAACTTCTCTGGATGATATCTTGCGCACGCCGGACTCTGCCTGCGCGCCGCTTCTCGTCATCCTCGCGGGCGTTCAAGATCCCGGCAATGTCGGCACCATCATCCGCACCGCTGCCGCCTTCGGCGCGACCGGCGCCGTGACTTCGCCCTCCGGCCAATCGGGCACGACCAGCCCGTTTTCTCCCAAAGCTCTGCGCGCTTCAGCAGGCGCGGCACTCCATCTTCCCGTTCTCCCCGGAATGTCGCTCTCCATTTTGCTCACGCAATTCAAGATTGGCGGCATACGGACGCTCGCGACCTGCGTTCACGAATCGCAAGAACGCGAGCAACCCCTGCTTGCCCCCTGGGAAGTCGATTGGTGCGAACCCATCGCGCTTCTCGTCGGCAACGAAGGTGCCGGCTTACCTGAAGAGATCGAGCGGAGCGCCGATGCCAGAATCCGCATCCCAATGGCTACCGGCATCGATTCTTTGAACGCTGCCGCCGCAGCCGCGGTTCTCTTCTACGAAGCCGCGCGCCAGCGCAAATTGCTCTCGACGCGTGGTCAACAAAAACCGTGAGCCTCTTCTCCAAGCTCCCGCTGCCGCCAACCGGCCACCCTTCGCCCGCTGAATCCCATGCGCCCGCGGCGCTCCAGCCGCTCGCCGAACGCATGCGACCGCGCACGCTCGATGAATTTATTGGCCAAGAAAAACTCCTCGGTCCCGGCAAACCCCTGCGCGTTCAAATCGAAAATGACAACGTCAGCTCCATGCTCTTCTGGGGGCCGCCGGGCTGCGGGAAGACCACTCTCGCGCGCCTCATCGCCCGCCTCACACGCTCGGAATTTATCTCCTTCAGCGCCGTGCTCTCCGGGATAAAAGAAATCAAGGAAGTCATGGCGGCTGCCGAACACCAATCTCATTCCGGCCACCGCACTATCGTGTTCATCGACGAAGTTCACCGCTTCAACAAAGCGCAGCAGGACGCCTTTCTTCCCTACGTCGAAGCCGGACACATCACCTTCATCGGCGCCACCACGGAGAATCCTTCTTTCGAAGTGATCTCCCCGCTCCTCTCTCGTACCAAGGTCTACGTCCTTGATCCGCTTCCCACGCCGCTCATCGTCGAGCTCCTTCGCCGCGCCATCGCCGACAAAGAGCGCGGCTTAGGGAACGAAAACCTCGAGGCGACCGAAGAAATCCTCTTTCGCATCGCCTCCTTCGCCAACGGTGACGCGCGTACGGCCTACAACACGCTCGAACTCGCCACCCGCAGCGCCCGCCCCGATTCGAACGGCATTCGCATCATCACGCGAGAGCTTCTCGAAGATGTTCTTCAACGCAAACTTCTCCGCTACGACAAGTCCGGCGAAGAACACTACAATCTCATCTCCGCGCTCCACAAATCCGTCCGCAACTCCGACCCTGACGCCGCGCTATACTGGCTGGTGCGCATGCTCGAATCCGGAGAAGATCCTCTCTATCTCGCTCGCCGCATGGTTCGCATGGCCAGCGAGGACATTGGCCTCGCCGAACCCGGCGCCCTCGCCGTCACGCTCGCTGCCAAGGACGCTTTCGATTTCCTCGGCGTTCCGGAAGGTCTCCTGGCCCTGGCGCAAGCCGCCGTCTATCTCTCCCTCGCTCCAAAATCAAACGCCGTCTACACGGCTTACGGCGCCGTCTCTGAAGATGTCCGCCAAACCGAAGCCGATCCCGTCCCGCTCCATTTGCGCAATGCCGTCACCGGCCTGATGAAAAATATCGGCTACGGCGAAGGCTATAAGTACGCCCACAATTTCGATGACAAGGTCACGGACATGTCCTGCCTCCCCGACAATCTCTCCGGCCGCGTCTACTACAAGCCCGCCGACCAGGGCTTCGAGCAGCGCCTCCGCCAGCGTCTCGACGAAATTCGCAAACTCAAATCCCGCCCTGCGTCCAAATCTTCAGGTGACTTATGAAACGGCTAATCTTGGTCGCATTGTTTATTCCGGTGCTTTCTTTCGCTTCTCCCAGAAAGGAAATGCAACGCCCTCCCATCCTGGGTGTCGCGTACGTGAAGGTCTGGGCATCGAACGTCGACGAAGCCACCCATTTCTATGCCGCGGTCCTACGCTCCATGCGGACACCGAGCATGCCTTGCGACTGGTGCGAAAGTACACCGCCTATCGGTGGGAGCTTCGCGCTTGGCGGAATTGAACTGGACAAGGGACAACCCGCAAGTTCGACTGATCATTTGAAGGAAATTGCATTTACGACCGGCGATGTCAAAAAGCTGAGCCAGTTCCTCAAAGAAAAGCGGTTCGCGCCCGATAGGCCAAGAAAATGCGGAATCGATTCATGCCTCCACATTCAAGATCCTGAGGGACATCTCCTTATCTTCATCCAACGGTCTAACCGCACATTTTCGGGTATGACCGGCGCGTATTCCTCCTTGTACAGGCTGCCGACCGCCCACCCTGTGTTTGTAGTCCACGACCGCGCGCTGATGGACCACTTTTACAAGGAAGTCCTAGGCTTCCACGTTTACTCCGCAATGGAGAAAGAAAATGCGGAAACCGGTCGGGTCGAAATGCAGGTACCGGACGGAACGGATTGGATCGAATACAAGCTCCCGACTCCGTCTGATACCGAGGCTGGCGCACCGCGAACGAAAACTCATATCCTCTTCACTGTTGCGAACATTGGAACCGTGGCCGACCACCTCCGAGATGATCATCTCATGTCAATTCTGGACGAACCTAAGTCTGACCTCGACGGCAGGATACACATCAACCTCTTCGACCCTGACGGCATGAGCGTCGAACTCATCGAATCTGCATTGGCCCTGAATCCCGTTACTTCCCAGTTCGTATCCTCGCAGCCCAAACCTTGACCTCCTCAAAGAGGAATTCTTGTTGCGCCAGAATGATAAGATGAACGCATGACTCGCTCGGCCCTCTTCCTGGCGTTGTGCTGCGTCTGGCTTCCGCTGGCAGCGCAGAATCAGCCGACGCGGCACAGCGAGCCCTCGGCGGAAACCAACCTTTCCCGCCCAAAAATCACCGGCATCGCGCACGTCCGCGTTTACGCCACCAATCTAGAAAATTCGCGCGCCTTCTTGACCAAAATGCTCGGCCTTCCCGCCGGCGGAGGCCCATGCGCGGGGCTCACCCAGCCCTGCTTCCCCGTCAACGAGCACCAGCAGATCGAACTTCAGCAAGCACCCACGCCCGCACTCGCTAATTTCCTTGCCGAGGTCACCTTCGCCACCAACGACGTCGCGCAAATGCGCCGCTATCTCCTCGCCCACAGTATCAAGTCCGGCCCCATCTCGAAGGACGCAAGTGGCGCGCTGCATTTCGATCTTCGCGATCCCGAAGGCCACCCCCTCTCTTTCGTCCAGCTCCCCAGCCAGCCAAGCAATTACCGAAGCTCCGACGCGCAAGTCAGCTCCCGCCTGCTCCACGCCGGCTTCGTCGTCAAGAATCCCGCCGTCGAGGATCATTTCTACCGCGGCCTGCTGGGCTTCCGCATGTACTGGCACGGCGGCAGCGAAGACTCTTCGAACGACGACTGGATCGAGCTGCAAGTTCCCGACGGCAGCGACTGGATCGAATACATGCTCAATGTCCTGCCCATCGCCGATCACGACGAGCTCGGCGTCGTCAATCATTTCGCGCTCGGCGTCATCAGCATGCCCCACACCTTCGACCGCCTGAAAGCCAACGGCCTGCAAACCAACGAAGCCCCGGAAATCGGCCGCGACGGCAAATGGCAGTTTGATATCTTCGATCCCGATGCCACGCGCGTCGAATTCATGGAGTTCAAGCCCGCGCAAGATCCCTGCTGCAATCCCTACGAGGCAGCGCATCCCGACCAGCCATGACCCGCCCCGGCTCCCTCAGCCCTTTTCTTCTCCTCCGTCTCTGCTGCACCGTTTTCGCCATCGCAACCTTCTGCGCAGTCCCCGCGTCCCGGCCGCAGAGCATCGATATCAGCAAGCCGCTCCAGTCGATCGACGACGACGTCACCGGATTCGCCTACGCCCCCGACGGCCGCATCATCTACTCCGCCCGCCGCCTGTTCAAAACCAAACAGTACGACCTCCAGCGCGACGACATCTGGCTCCTGGAATCCAACGGCAAGCGCCGCCGCCTCCTCGCGGGTGAAAAATTCACGCGCGGCAACGCGCCCTTCACCTACGCGGTCATCTCCTACCGCTGGTCTTCCAACGGCCACCTCATCCTCGCCCAGCTCCTCACCACTTCCGTTGTCGACGAGAACGGCAAGACCGAAGACGCCCTCATGACCCTCATCCTCGACGACAGCGGCAAGGAACTCCATCCCGGTGGCCTCGACAGCGTCATCAAGGATTCCCTCGACGCTTCCTGGATGCAGGACAATTCCACCATCATCTATCTCACCGAAGTGTTGAAACCTCGCGTTCTTTTCTCATTCAAATACATGAACCTCGCTTCCGGCCCCGCGGGTCCCGCCTTCGATGGACGCACATTTCTCGACGTCGATTATCTTCCGCACACAAACATCGCCGTCGCCGTCGAGCGCGATCGCAACCTCTCCGGCCCGCCGCGTCTCCAGCGGCTCGACCTCCTCGCGCAGGACAACAAGGAGCTCGCCACCCTCGATGGCTACGAAGGCGGCATCTCGCTCTCGCCCAGAGGCACGAAGGTCGCCTACTATATCGACAAGGAAGTTCTGGAAATCCGTGATCTTGCCTCGCCAAATCATGTCGCGCGCGTCCGCATCGGCCTCGGCAATTATCAATGGTCTCCCGATGAAACTCGTATTCTTCTGAAGCGCGCCCCTGAGAAAAAATCTGGCGACATCGTCTGGATCGACCTTCCTCCCCTCGTCGCCGCGCCCCCGTCAGCCTCCGCAAGCCCCAACATTCCCGTCAGCCAGCCCATTCCCGTTCCCATTCTCCATGGGCTTACCTTCCGTGATTTCGCCATCTCCCCCGACGGCCGTTTCCTCGCCGTCAGCCCCCCCGGCAAGCGCAATCTCCTCGTCTTCCCCCTCCCCCGCTAGCTCATCTCTGCGCATATTCTTCTTTTGGAGTGCGGGAGCGAGCCCCCGCTTTTCCTCCAACCCAGACGCTTAAGCGTGCAACGAGCGGCTCTTCGGCAAGAACCTTGCCACGTCTTCTCTGCGAATCTCAGCGTGCTCAGCGTCTCTGCGTTGTCTTTAATGTTTTATTCACCCAAAAACAAATCGACCCGCGCAGCCTCTCCGCGCGGGCCCCTTTCTTCACTTTTCTTTCCCCTTCAAATCATTCCCGCTCGCTTCCGCTTTTTGTGCTCCACAAACATGCACGCATCCTCGACCACAATCAGGCCAGCCGCGCGTGCCTTCTCCGCCGCCTTTTCATCCGCAATCCCCAACTGCATCCAAACCACCCTTGCCCCCACACGGATTGCGCTGTCCACGACGGCCGGAACCTCTTCCACGCGCCGGAAAATATCCACGATCTCGATGTTCACCGGCACGTCTTCCAGCCGCGCGTAACTCTTTTCCCCGAGCACTTCCCTCTCATTCGGGTTCACCGGAATAATCCGGTACCCCGCCGACTGCAAGTACTCCGCCACGCCGTGGCTCGGCCGTGCGGCGTCTGACGACAACCCCACCACAGCAATCGTCTTGTAGTTTTTCAAAATATCCAGAATAGGATCAGCGCTGGGTTTCGTGGAAATATTTGCGCCTTCGGGAACCAGCACTCTCATCGCGCGGCCATCTCGCTCTTGCCGGCCTTTTTTCCCAGAACCCGCCCCAGGGCCTCGAGACACTTGTCGTTCTCTTGTGAGGTCCCGATGGAAATCCGGATCGCTTCCGGAAATCCCATCCAACCGAGCGGCCTTACAATCACTCCGAGGTGCAGCAGGTCGTCGCTGATCGCGTTCGCCTCCGGACCCACCGGAATAAACACAAAATTCGTTTCGCTTTCGACCGGGCGAAATCCCAGCTTCGCAAGCCCTTCGCTCAGCCGCTTCCTTTCAATCGCGTTTGTTTCGAGGCAGCGGGTTACGTGCGCGTGGTCGTCCAGCGCCGCGAGCGCCGCCGCTTGTGCCACACCGGAGGTATTGAACGGTGTCTTCAGCTTGGTCATCGCCGCAAGCAGTGCGGGCCGGCCAATCGCGTAACCGATTCGCAATCCTGCCAGGCCATACACTTTCGAAAACGTACGCAGGATCAGCAGATTTTTTCTCTTGCGATACGCCTCTTCCGCCTCATGCCGCTCCACGCTCACGGCATAGTGAATGTAAGCTTCATCGAGCACCACCAGGATGCCATCCGGCACGGCCTCGAGAAATTTTCCCAGCTCCGCCGCCGTGAAGGCCGTGCCCGTCGGATTGTTCGGATTCGCCAGGTAGATTACGCTCGTTTTCGCGGAGATCGCTTTTGCCATCGCTTCGAGGTCAAACGCAAACTCGCGTTGCCGCACCGTTACCAGTTCCGCTCCGCTCGCTCGAATCGCGATCGAAAACGGCACGTAGCTTCCTTCCGACGTAAGTCCCTGCAAACCCGGGCGCAAAAGCACTCGCGACGCCAGATCGATAAGCTCGCTCGACCCCAGCGCCACGAAAATCTCTTCCTCCGTAACGCCGCACAGCTCCGCCAGTTTCCGCCGCAGCAGGTGCGTTCCCCCGTCGGGATACCGGTGCGATTCCCCCGCCACGCGGCGCAGCGCCTCCATCGCCATCGGTGACGGCCCCAGCGGATTCTCATTCGACGCCAGCTTGATGGCGTGAATCTTCAGCTCGCGCTCGACCTCTTCGATTGGCCTTCCCGGAACGTACACCGGCAGCCCGCGCAAATACTCTGGTATCAAATCCTCAATCGTCCGTGTCATTGCTTTTGATGTCTTCTCCGCGAATCTCAGCGCACGACGTTTACCCCGAGCCGGTCGGGGCGTCTCTGCGTTATCGTTTTCTTACTTCCTTGCTGCTTTGTGTTCTCTGTGCTCCTCTGTGCTCTCTGTGTTGAATCCTTCTCTTGGTTCTCTCTTTTCTTCGCTCTTAGTACTTTCCTCAACTCTTCGACTTCCTTTTCCCCCAGCATCCGGTATCTCCCCGGCGGCAACCCTTCCAATGTTAACGGCCCCAGCCCAATCCTCTTCAATTTCTCCACCGGATGTTGCTCCGCAAACAGCACCCGCCGCAGCTCATCTCTCTTCGAATCTCGAAGCGTCGCTTCATACCAGTAGTTCGCCGCGTGCCCACGCGTCGCATCCGGCTGACGGATCATGCGCATCTTCGCCCCGGCCTGTTTCCCCAGTCGCTCCAAATCTTCCGCCGTCAGCCGCCCCTTTATCTTCAGCTGGTAAATCTGTGGAAGGTTTCCCCACCCGCGCAGCATCTCCGCCGCCAAATCGCCATCGTTCGTCAGGAAAACAAGCCCCGCCGCCGCATAATCCAGGCGCCCGACCGGGTACACCCGCTCCGGCAAACCTCGCAAACAATTCCGCAGCGTCTTGCGTCCTTCCGGATCCGCCATCGACGCGACCACTTCCGGCGGCTTGTTCAAAATCAGGTGAACGCGCCGCTCCTCCGCCGTCACCGTGCGTCCCGCCGCCTCGATTCGGTCCTCCGCCGCGTCCGCTTTCGTACCCAGTTCCCGCACCACCTGCCCGTTCACGCGCACTTGTCCGCTTAAGATCAACTGCTCCGCGTGCCTCCGCGAAGCAATCCCCGCCCTCGCAATTATCTTCTGCAATCTTTCCTGCATGATCTGGATTTTGTCTTTCTGAAGCGCCGTGCTTTAGCTCGTAGCAACGCCGTCCCGCTTTTTCCGCAGTCCGACGTAGGCTGCCCCGATTACCGCGTACAGACCAACATTGATCAGCCCAATTATCAGCCACATGACGACGAACGCGGATGTCTGTGGCTCTATATCAAAAGCGGTAACGAACAGCAGAGAGCCCGGACAAAGAACAAGAGAAGCACCTGCGGTCCAAAACGACATTGAACTGGCTGGAGGGGGATCGGTTTCAAAATATCCGAAAAAAGCACCGGCAATCGCCAAACCCAGCAATGCAAAACGCAGGATGCTACGCCAATCTTTGCTCATGGCTCATCAGCTCCTCTCCGATCCGCCTTTTTCTCAGCGAATCTCAGCGTACTCTGCGTCTCTGCGTTATCTTTTTCTTTTTTTTTGGTTTGGCTTTTTTCCCTCTCTCTATTCCCCCGCCGCTGCCGCTTTCGGCGCCTCATCGCTCTCACCGGCCGGCATTCCCTCATTCGTTGCCGACGTTTCTTCGGCAATGATCTCGCGCTCTTCCTGTTCTGCCCTCGCCGCCTTACCGTCCGCCGCTTGGTTCTCGCTCGCCACTCCCCACTCGTCACTCACCACTTCCGATGGCGCAATTCCCTCATCGCTCCCCAGCGCCTCCCGTGCCAGCGCCTCGAATTCCTTCAAGCTCGGCAACTCCTCGAGATCGCTCAAGCCAAACCTCATTAAGAATTCCTTCGATGTCCGGTACAAAATCGGCCGCCCAATCACTTCCTTGCGCCCCGCCGTCGCAATCAACCGTTTGTCCAGCAGCGTCTTCAACACTCCGGAAGTATTCACCCCGCGAATCTCGCCGATTTCAGGCCCCGTCACCGGCTGCTTGTAGGCGATCACCGCCAGTGTCTCCAGCGCCGGCATGGTCAGCCGCAGGGGCGGCCGCAAGCTCTTGATGAACCGCCGCACCACATCATGCTGCTGCGGTTTGGTGTACATTTTGTACCCGCCCGCCACCGCCCGAATCTCGACCCCGCGTTCCTCCGCGCAATAGCTCGTCACCAGTTCATCGAGCGACGCCTGCACGACCAGCTTCTCTTCACCCAGCGCCGCGGCCAGTTGTTCGATCGTGGCCGGCTCATCCGCCGCGTAAATTATCGCTTCCAGCGCCGCTCTTCTCTCTTCGTTCGTCATAAATGTTTCTCTTCGCTTGTCTGTTCGCTTGTCTCTCTGCGTACTCTGTGCTTGTCTGCGAATCTCTGTGTCCTCAGCGTCTCTGCGTTATCTTTTTCTTGCTATCTGCCTCTCCCTCTCTTTTTTCCCGCCGCTCGTTCATCTCGATCGACTCGGGTTGCCGTGGCGTCGTCTTTTTTCTTCACCAGTCACTAATCACCAATCACAAGTCACTTCTTACTTGTATTCTTGATCCACCTGCCGTATTGCCCCATTCTCATCCAACACCGCATCGAACGCCTTTGCCTTCCGCAAAAGAATCTCTCCGAACTGTTTTTCCTGCACCATCGCGATCGCCTGCAGCTTCACCATCTCGAGCACCGCCAAGAACGCCACGATCATCGCGTGCCGCGAAGGACACGCCTCGAAAAATTGGATCAAATTCACGCTATTCGAATCGCTCGCCAGGATCTGCCCGCGCAACTGCGCCATCATCTGCGCCACGCTAAATTCCTCGTGCTGCAGCTCGATCCGCGAAACTTCCTTCTTCCGCTCCAAAACCTGCTGGAACACTTTGATCAAGTCCACCAGCGAAACGACCAGCTCGCCCTCCGTCCCTTCGTCTTGATAGAGCGACTTGTCCGGCTTCGACCACACGTTTTCTTCGATCTGCTGTTTCTGGTACAAAAGCTGAGCTGCGTTTTTGTACTTTTCGTGTTCTACCAACCGGTGCACCAACTCCGCCCGCGGGTCGGTTTGATCTTCTGGCCCCGCCAGCGGGTCCGGCGGCAGCAGCATTTTGCTCTTGATGTAAATCAGCGTCGCCGCCATATAAATAAAATCCGCGGACACGTCCACGTTCAACTCATCCAGCTTGTGCAGATATTCCAGATATTGCGACGTGATTTTCGCGATCGGGATGTCGTGGATGTTCATCTCCTGCTTCTTGATCAGATCAAGTAGCAGGTCCAACGGCCCTTCATACATCGGTATCGTTATCTTGTACGGCGTCGCCATTCTCTTATCTTCTCTTGCAGCGGCACGATACGTTGTGCCCTTCTCTCTTCCTACTTCCCTTTTTCTTCTGTCTTTGAGGCCTCTGTGCTCCGAACTCTGAGCTCTCTGTGTTAATTCCCGTTTTTTTCTTATGCCTTCGCACTCCCCGCCGAGCCATCAATCTCTTTTCGTTTCTTCTCCCAACCAAACACTGCTTCTCTCACTCGTTCCATCGTTCCCTGCGCGACCTTCCGCGCTTTTTTCGAGCCTTCTTCCAAAACCTCCAATACACCTTTCGGATTCTTCTCCCACTTCACTCTTCGTTCCCGCACCGGCGTAATCCATTCAATCAAATGGTCGGCCATCTTCGCCTTGCACTCGATGCACCCGATCCCCGCTGTTCGGCACCCCTGCGCCGCCCATTCCAGCGTTTGTTTCGTCGAGAATAGTTTATGCCAGTCGTACACCGGACACACGTCCGGATTTCCCGGATCCGTCCGCCGCTTCCGCGCCGGGTCAGTCACCATCACCTTCGTCTTCTTCCGGATCTCCTCATCCGTCTCACTCAACGTAATCGTATTTCCATAGCTCTTCGACATCTTCCGCCCATCGAGCCCCGGTATCCTCGGCGTCTTCGTCAGCATCACATCCGGCTCGGTCAAAATCTCATCAACAAGGAACAGTTCTCGGTCTACACCTAGACTCTCAAGAAAATTGTGCACACCAACTTCAAGCGCGCGGTGCCGCAATCGTCTTACGACCTCATTCCGATGCTCTGGTGACAAAACATTAGCTACCGCGGGGGGAGGCGTCAGACCTCGACTGCCAGTGGAGTCATATATGCGTGAGACGGTCTTCCAATCGTAGGGATTAAACAGTTTCTCTTTAACAATAAATCCGAAGAACAAGTCAAACCGCCTAACAATCTCCCGGCTCGTTTCCACGTGCGAAACTTGATCTTCACCCACTGGCACGAAAACCTGCGTTCCCTCCTCGCTATAAATCACAATGTCCGCGCACTGCAGGACCGGGTACCCCAAAAATCCGTAGTTGTGCAGATCCTTGTCCTTGACGTTCTCCAACGCCTCTTTATATGTCGGCACGCGCTCGAGCCAACCCAGCGGCGTCACCATCGACAGCAACAAATGCAGCTCCGCATGTTCCGGCACGAGCGACTGCTGAAAGAGCACGCTCTTATTCGGATCGAGTCCCGCCGCCAGGTAATCCGTCATGATCTCGATGGTGTTCTGCGCCACTCCCGATGTATCCGCGTAATCGCTCGTCAGCGCGTGCCAATCGGCAATGAAGTAGAAGCACTCGTACTCTTTCTTTCCATCCGCCGTCAGTAAATTCTGCAACCGCACCCAATTCTGTAGCGCCCCAAAGTAGTGCCCGATATGCAGCCGCCCCGTCGGCCGCATCCCGCTCACTACCCTCTTCTTCGCCTCAGTCCCGGTCGCCAATCCTCGCTCCTTACCCAAGCCCCAACAAATCCCGCGCGATGATCATCCTTTGGACCTCGCTCGTGCCCTCATAAATCGTAATCACGCGGGCGTCGCGGTACATGCGCTCGACATCCGTCTCTCGCGAATACCCCACACTGCCATGAATCTGCACCGCCTTCGACACCACGCGGTTCACCATCTCGCTGGCATACAGCTTCGCCTTCGACGACGCCGACCCCATCCGCCCGCCGGAATCTTTCAGCCACGCCGCATAGTGGGTCAACGCGCGCGCCGCCTCGATCTCCGTCTGCATGTCCGCGATCATCCACTGAATCGCCTGAAACTCGCTGATCGATTTCCCAAACGCCTTGCGTTGCTTCGCGTACTTGATCGACTCTTCGAGCGCCCCCTGCGCCAGCCCCACCGCCTGTGCCCCAATGCCGATACGTCCGCCATCCAACGCGCTCAGCGCAATTTTCAATCCTTGCCCTTCTTCGCCCAACCGGTTCTCGGCCGGCACTTCGCAGTCGTTCAGCAGCACTTCCACCGACGGCGACGAGCGCTGCCCCATCTTCTCCTCGTGTCGCCCCACGCGGAATCCCTTGAAACCCGGTTCGACCAGAAACGCGGTCATACCCTTCCCGCCTGCCGCGGGATCCGTCTTCGCAAAAACGATGAACAGGCCCGCCACGCTTCCGTTCGTGACCCACGTCTTCGTTCCGTTCAGTTTGTACTTATCGCCACAGCGCACCGCGGTGCTCTGTATGCCCGCGGCATCCGATCCCGCTTGCGGCTCGGTCAAGCAGAACGCGCCGAGATATTCGCCGCTGGCCAGTGGCGGGAGATATTTTTTCCTTTGCGCGTCGTTGCCAAACGCCAGCAGCGGCATCTGCACCGCGGAATTGGTCACGCCGAGGGAGGTCGACATCGCGGCGTCCACGCGCGCGACTTCTTCGAGCATCAGGACATACGAGACCGTGTCCATCCCCGCGCCGCCCCACTGTTCGGGGGTCATCATGCCGCAGCAGCCCAGGGCGGCGAGTTTTTTGATTTCTTCGGAGGGAAAACGCTCTTCGCGGTCGCGTTGCCGGACTGCCGGCCGCACTTCGGCTTCCATAAATTGGCGGACGGTTTCGCGAATCAGTTTTTGGTGGTCGCTGAGCGAAAAATCCATCGTGTCGAGTGTACACGCGATGCTAGGGCCGTTCCAACATGTCTCCCTAGACTTATGGCACGGAAATGCTCGCCATCCATCCGTTCTCCTACGGCGTCAGTCCATATCCTCTAAGAACTAAGGGGGTCGGGGGAGGGCAGCAGCGCCTTGATCGCCTCCGCCAGCTTCGTCAGGCCCTGATGCTTGGAGAGGATTATGTCGAACCCTGCTGCGGCGACCTCCGTCTTATGAAACTCTCCATCGAACATGCCCAAGCCGATAATCTTGGTCCCGGGAAGCATGCGGCGCAGGGCGGACGCAGTCTCGACGCCGTCCAGCATCGGGAGACTTAGGTCCAAAATGACTAAAGCGGGGGCGTGTTCCTTGGCTGTCTCGATGGCAGAGACTCCTTGGCCAGCCTCGTAGCAGTTCTTGAAAGGAGTATCCCTTGTGATGAAGTGGCAAATGGCGTCGCGAACCGCGGCGCTGTCATCGACCACGAGGATTCAGGGCATGTGGACAGAGACTACAAGGATCAACTATTTAAAACAATACGAATTTTCGCTGATTTTCGTTGTACTGTGCTCTTGCAGCGAATCGGTGGGCCACCCGGGATCGAGCAGATGCTTCCCGGTGTTCGTGCGAGAGAGCTAGGCAGACCCGACGGCTTTCCCTTTGCGGAATTCCGTTTCGGCAGCGAGGCCGAAGCCTTCTATCGCCTTGGCTTGCACTTGCTTTGCGAGGGCGTTGATCTCGTTGACGCCGAAGTTCTGCGGGCTGACGAAATACCTCAGCTGCTTCTCTCCCGCGGGAGTCTCGATAATCCGCAGAACGGCGTCGGCGACTTCCTGAGCATTACCGGCCCCGGAGGAAAGTGCCGCGTTGACCTTCGCAGGGATCCCCTTGACAGCGCCATACGTATTGGTTCGGGCCTCGTCGGCAGCCGTCACTGTATTGCCAAAAACAGGAGTTTCATAAGCGCCGGGTTCGACAATCACGGATTCGATTCCCTGCGCGGCAAGTTCGTAGCTGTACGCCTCGGCCAGCGCCTCGAGTGCAAATTTGCTGGCGCAATAGAAACCCGCGGAAGGAAGAACCACGCGGCCGGCGGCGCTGCTGATGTGCATGAGCACGCCGCTGCGTTGGCGCCGCATGTGCGGAAGCACGGCGCGATTTACGCGAACCGGGCCAATGAAATTCGTGTCCATCAGGCGCTGCGCTTGTTCGGTGGTGACAGCTTCCTCCAATCCCGAGAGGTAGTAGCCGGCGTTGTTAATAGCGACGTCAATGTGCCCGGCTTTGGCGACGGCGGCATCCACAGCCCGCTCGACCGAGGCGTCGTTGGTCACATCCATTTCCAGGACGTGAATGGGCAGTGACTCCTTTTCCGCAAGCGTGCGGATTTCTGAGGCATTCTTGGCATTGCGGCCTCCGGGGTCACGCATCGTGGCAAAAACAGTGTGCCCTTTTCGCGCCAGGGTCTCCACGAACAGTCTGCCGAACCCAGTGCTGGAGCCTGTGATGAGAACTACTTGCTTGGAACTCATGAGTATCCCTCCTCGTAACCCTACCGTGAACCAGTTTGATGCCGCAAGTAGAGCGGTTGGTTATAAAGGATGAAGTGCGGGGCGGTCTTTGCGGGGGAACGGGTTAGCGGGCGCAGGCAAAGCAGGCCGTCGAGCGGACATCCGCAGAGGATGGCTGGCCTCGGGACAAAAACCGCACCCTGAAAACCGCAGGGTGCGGCACCCGGCCTCCATCGGGTTCGGTCTCGATATTACGTGTTCATCCGCTCGACCCATTGAGCGCGCCATGCGGGAGCCACGAACGGATCCGCAAAGTACTGTGTTTCCCGGACGACCTTGTCGCCCTTGAACTCCATGATGCTCACGGTGTAGGACGGCTTGCCGTCATATGTCAGGACGAATTCGGTGATCCAAAGATCACCGCCGCCAATGATTCGTCGGACAGCAAACCGCTTTTTGCTCGGCTGACTAGCGCGTTGGTTCTGTATGTTGCGTCGACCGCGGGTTCGCTCGCCAGACTGGGGGTATTCCAGCACCGCGTCCTCGTGATAGATGCGGTGCTCCGTTTCAAAATCGTTGGCATCCGACGCCGCCCAATGCTGATCGAGTGCTGCACGGATTTGTTCTTCTTGCGAGGACTGTTTTAGCTGCCGCTTCGCTTCCATCTTTCTTCGCCTTCTGGAGTCTATTTGCCGGGTGCCGCACCCTTCGTTTTTAAGGGTGCGGGTTTTTGTTCTACCAATTTCTACGCCTTGGGGTTAGGGGAGCAGATAAGGCCCGACGATGCCGATACGCCGCTGCTTTTTTCGGCCAGCCTTTTATGGTTACGTCCCCTTTAGAGTATGGCATCCAAATCCATACGGTGTCAGTTCTATGTCGGTTAGGCGCGCGTTGCTAGCTTGTCGGACGCCTGCTGCGGAGGGCGGAGCTTGCCGGAAGCGAGGGCATCGAGGGCACGGAGGCGGCCGGTGAGTTCGGCGGCGGTCAAGCGGCGCTCACGGTACAGCCAGCGGAGAAAGTCCGCCGCCCCGCGCTCCCCCTTATGCGAGTTGCATTCCACACAGGAAGAAACGAGATTGCGGTAGGAATTGCGCCCCAAGTGGACGCGGGGCACAACATGATCGAGGCACTGCACTGTGGGTGTGAGCCGACGCAGGCAGTAAAAGCATTGGCCGCGCTCGCGGGCGTGGATGGCCTGGCGGAGCGCCTTGCTTTGCAGGAAATCCGTCTCCTCGAGGCTGGCGGCGCCAGGCAACCGGCGATGAGCGGATCTGCGGGCGCCGCGAATCTCATCGGGCAGACGTACCTCGACCACGTGACCCTTTCTGGTGCGTTCGACTAAGTGCAACGCGCCTTGGACAGCGAGCCGACGCACCGCCCGGCGCGCCGTATACTCGGAGACCCTGGTGCCTCGGGCCAGCCAGGCGATGGAAAACCGGAGCTGCGATTTCCCTTCGAGGCGGCTGTGCCGCAAAAGATGAGAATAGATCGCGCGGTCGACGACGGAGAAGCGCAGCCGAGGGACGAGAATGTCCTCAAATTGTTTCCAGAGGAGTTCGGCATTCAGTTTTTTGTTTTTCATGGTTTAGATCCAGTGCACGCAAGCGGGGTGCGCCGCGGCGAAAAGAGATTCAGGGCGACAAAAGGCAAAAAGAGAAATTGGCAGTGAACAGGCAAAAGAAGGGGCAAAGACTTAATGTGCAGCTCAGGCCTTTAGGCCTGAGGGGTCTGCTTTTTTCTTTTTTCAGAAGGCGTAGAGCCGGAACGAACGGGGCAGGCCGCCCGCAAAAAGGTAAAGGGCAAGCTGTCTGGCGACAACTTGCCCCAATAACTACGATACCAGATTGGCGGCGCTTTGCAAGAGAAATTTTTCTCTTGCAGCGCGTTCTACCGCTTACTTACAGCTTGAAGAGTTCCCGCAAGCGCTTCGTCTGCGCGCGGCTGACGGGAATTTCCGTTTGCTTCTTGTCGTTCATCTTCAGCATGTAGCTGGCCTTGAACCAGGGCACTACTTCCTTGATGTTATGAATGTTCACGAGAAAAGAGCGGTGCGGCCGCCAAAACGCATCGGAATCGAGCGCCGCGTGCATCTCTTCGAGCGTCCGGTAGTTCGAAGTTCCTTCCAGGTCTCGCGCGTGGACCAATATCGATCCCGCAGCGATGGTGGCGAAGATTACGCTCTCGGAATCGACCAGCAGCAACTTCTGTTGCGAGTTCACCAGCAGCTTCACGGGCTGCGTGCCGAACCTCGACGCACCAAGCTGGTTCACTAATTGCTCGAGCCGGTCGGCCGCCGTGGTCTGCGTGTCCAGCGCCTTGCGCGCCCGCGTAATGGCTTTCGCGATGCGCGCCTTGTCGAATGGCTTCAGGACGTAATCCACGGCGTTTACGTCGAAGGCCTGCACCGCGTAATGATCGAACGCGGTTGCGAATACGACGTGAGGCACTTTCATTTTCCGCTCGACCAATTTTTTCAGGACGCCGAATCCGTCCAGCCCCGGCATTTGCACGTCCAGAAATACCAGATCCGGCGAATGTTCCTTGATCAGGGCCACGGCCTCGACCCCATTCTTGCCCTGCCCGATTACATTGACCTCGGGAAATCCCTTGAGCAGGAACGCCAGCTCGTCACGCGCAGGCTTTTCGTCATCCACGATAATGGTGTTGATGGGCATGAAATTGTGCAGGCTTCTGTTGCCGCTCTCTACTACTGCGAGCACGCCTCACCGTCGAGCGTGATCGCGCGGCTGATCCTTACGCCAAGTATAGGCGCAGCCCGCGCCGTCAATCAATTCTAGCGGCGCTCCAATTGTTGTCGGCACTTCTCGACCGCTGGCTAATTTCCAGTTTCCCGGTATCATAAATTCGGCGAAAAAAGCTGCCAAGGATCTGCTTCGTGAACAACTCATCCAGAGGAACATCCAGAACCGCCAAGATTCTGAAAAGCGAAATCATCTACAAGGGACCCGTCTTTGGGGTGCGTCGCGACCTGGTCCTGGAACCGGGAGGCATTCGTGCCACTCGGGAAGTTATTACCCACCCTGGATCGGTGGTTGTACTGCCCGTACTGCCGGACGGCCGCATCCTCCTTATACGCCAGTACCGCCATGCTACCCGCCAGTTTCTATGGGAACTTGTAGCCGGCCGGATGGAGGCAGGCGAGACTCCGGCCCGGGCCGCCGCCCGCGAACTGATCGAGGAGACCGGCTACCGCGCTCGCCGTTTTCGCGTCTTTCTGGACGTCTTTCCGACCCCGGGATTTCTTGAGGAGAGAATGTATATTCTCCTCGCTCAAGAACTTACCAGTGGAGATGCGCACCCGGAGGTTGACGAGAAAATTACCCCCCGCGCCTTCACTCCTGCCCAACTCAAGGGGATGATTCGCCGCGGGAAGCTCCGCGACGCCAAGTCCATCGCCGGACTTTTGTACTATTTTTCATTCCTTTCCCCTCGCCGGACGTCAAAACGGCCCCGCGACTAAACTGGTTAATACCCGAAAAAACCTGCATTTTCCTGCAAAAACTGCGATTTTTCTATTGACTCGCTGTTTGGTTCTGGTACACTTCGGCCAATTTATGCTCGTGGCAATGCACGGCGTTGGGGAACGTGCATCGTGGTCGGAACGCTTAGTAAAAGCACGGAGGTAGAACGAAGTGCAAGGAAATGTCAAGTGGTTTAATAACTCGAAAGGCTATGGTTTCATCGGGCGAGATGATGGACCGGATGTTTTCGTCCATTATTCCGCCATCACGGGAGAGGGCTATCGTACTCTTCAGGAGGGCGATCCGGTGGAGTTCGAGATCGTCCAGGGGCCGAAAGGTCCTCAGGCGTCAAACGTCGCAAAAGCGACAAACTGATCGGCGGGTCTCATTCGGCCGGCAGGAGTTGTCCTCCCGCCGGCCTTTTTATTTTTTAACGACTCTTCCCCTCCCCGCGTGCGACTGAGGTCTTCCAGCCGTATAATCCCGTTATGGAAAACAAAGCCATCGCCCGCATCCTTCGCGAAACCGCGCAGCTCCTCGAAATCGACGGCGCCATCATCGGCCGCTATCGCAGCTATGAAAAAGCCGCGGAATTGATCGACGGCCTTCCCGAATCCGTCGCCAGCCTCGTGAACGACCCGGAGAAACTCACGCAATTGCCGGGAATCGGCGACCGCATAGCCGAACATCTGAAAGAGATCGTCGAAACGGGCGATTACAGCCTGCGCAAGAAACTGCTAAAAAAATATCCGGCGACGATTCTCGACTTGCTGCAGCTGCAATCGCTCGGACCCAAAAAGGTGGCGTTCCTCTGGAAAACATTCAAAGCAGGAACTGTTGCCGACGTGGAGAAACTTGCGAAGGCCGGCAAGCTCCGTGACCTCGCTGGTTTCGGCGAGAAAAGCGAACAAAACATTCTCAAAGCCGTGGAAGTTTTCAAGAAAACCACGGGCCGCTTTCACATCAATGACGCTGAAGACGCCGCCCTAGCCATCATCGCGCACATCGAAAAAGCCGGCAAAGCCGCAGAGAGCGTCACGCCCGCGGGTTCGCTGCGCCGCGGGAAAGAAACCGTCGGCGACCTGGATCTCCTGCTCACGCTGGCCGACGGCTACACTTCGCAGAAACACGTTGACGCGCTGGCCAAACACATCCTCGAATTTCCGGGCATCGAGCAGACCCTGGCGCACGGCGAAAACAAGGTGAGCTTCAACCTGAAAAACGGACTCCAGGTCGACGTGCGCTTACTGGAGAAAGAAAACTTTGGCGCGGCTTTGCTCTATTTTACTGGTTCGAAAGAGCACAACGTAGCGTTGCGCGGGCGCGCCAACGACATGGGATACACGCTGAATGAATACGCGCTCGCCACGCTCAAGGGCGAAAGGCGCATCGCCGGGCGCACCGAGGAAGAAATTTACGCCAAGCTGAAGCTCGATTACATTCCGCCGGAGCTTCGCGAAAACACCGGCGAAATCGCGGCCGCGGAAAAACATGATCTTCCGCATCTGCTCGAGCTCAAGGACATTAAGGGCGACCTGCAAATGCACAGCACGGCGAGTGACGGAAAAAATTCGATCGAAGAGATGGCGGAAGCAGCCCGCCAGCTCGGCCACGAGTACATCGCGATTACCGATCATTCGAAAGCAGTTACCGTGGCCAATGGGCTCGACGAAAAACGCATGGCCGCACACTCAAGAAAATTCACGCCGCCAACGACAAAGCCCTGGGCATTCGCGTTCTCGCCGGCGCCGAGGTGGACATTCTTAAAGACGGCGGCCTGGATTATTCCGACGAAATCCTGGCCCAACTCGATGTCGTGGTGTGCTCCGTTCATTCGTATATGAATCTCGACCGTGCCGCCATGACCGATCGCATACTCGCGGCAATTGAAAATCCGTATGCCCAGATCATCGCGCACCCCACCGGCCGCTTATTGCTCCGGCGCGATCCTTTCGACTACGACATGGAAAAAGTGTTGGAGGCCTGCGCCAAACACAACGTGGCCATGGAGTGCAACTCCTACCCCGACCGTCTGGATTTAAAAGACGTTTATTTGCGCATGTGTAAAGAACGCGGCGTTAAAGTCGTCATCTCCACCGACTCGCACAACACGATGAATCTTTCTTTCATTCGCTATGGCGTGACCATGGCGCGCCGCGGCTGGCTCGAAAAAAGCGACGTGATCAATACCCTGCCCACCGAGCAGTTTCTTGCCGCTTTGCGCCCCAAGCCAGGCACAGACCGCAAGAAACAGGCTGCCCGTGGAACTCGCTAGTTCCTTCGAAACATCGTGTTCCCTAAGGGCTCTTTGGAACGCCATTGTCGGAGAGCCATCCAGGCACCCGCCCAAGGAACATTTCCTGCCGCCCTATCGTATATTCGGATAGCAAGCCATTTGACGGAGGTCTTTGACCATGAACGTGCAAGCCATCCGCTCGACCGCCAGCCGCCGCGGCATCGTCGTAGCTGCGCTGTTCGCCCTAGCTGTGGTGGCGCCGAGCGCCAAGGCTGAGGAATGGACCAAGTCCTACCCTATATCTGGTCGCCCCAATGTCAGCGTCGAGACAAATGACGGCAGCGTGCGCATCTCGACCAGCGACACCAAACAAGTCGAATTTATCGTCGATTACGAGGGCTACACGCTCGACAAGAATTTGCACATTGAATCGCGCCAGGATGGCGACCACCTGCGGCTCATCGCCCGGGTCAGCAGCCACTGGGGCTTTTCGTTTGGCAATAGCCATCGCAACGTTCGCGTCGAAGTTCGGATGCCGAAGGACGCCGATCTGGTTGTGGACACGGGAGACGGTTCGGTCGAAACGCAGCCGATCAATGGAACAGTGAAGATTCATACGGGCGATGGGTCGGTGAGGGCACAGGCTGTGAGCGGCGACGCCAATATTGATACCGGGGATGGCAGTATCACGCTCGAGGGAGCAAAGGGCGACGTAAGGCTGCGCACGGGCGACGGCCACATTGACGCGCGCAATATCGATGGAAAGCTCGACGCGACTTCGGGCGACGGGCACATCAAGATCGACGGCCGGTTCGACGCCTTGAACATTAAAACTGGTGACGGGAGCATCGACGCCCGCGTGCTGCCTGGATCGAAGCTCGTCTCCGGTTGGAGCATCCATACCGGGGATGGCAGCGTAGACCTTGTCCTCCCGAATGAACTGCAAGCCGATATTGACGCCAGCACGAACGACGGCCGCATTAGCCTCGGCTTCCCCGTCACCGTCGAAGGCACTTTCAGCAATTCCAAGCTTCACGGCAAGCTGAACGGTGGCGGCCAGCCTCTTACCATTCACACGGGCGACGGCTCGATTCGCCTCAGCCGCAGCTAGCGGTAAGACCACAATCATTTACGTCCAGCTCGATGAGAATCCAACTTATCGGGCACGTGCTGTATCCTAATCTGTATGTTTCGGGCGAAATTCAATAACGCCATGGGCAGCCTCTTTCTCGCTGCAATCACTGTGCTCGCCTCGACTGGAGATGCCCAGAACTCTTCAATTCCGGACTCTATATTTCGTGAAGACCTGCATCCATTCGGCTACCCGCAACCATTGCCACACCAACGACTTGCTAGCTACATCGAATTAGCCTTTCTGTCAGACGATCTCATTCTGGTTAGTTTGAATGTGCGATCCTCTGTCAACCCTGTCGAGCCGCTCAACACTGACAAACCTCCCTCAAAACTTTTGCTGTTTGACATTTCCCAGAAAGTGCTTGTGAGAAGCTCCGAGCGGACGATAGAAAAGTTCTGGGGTTCAGTCCGTGCCACGCACGGTGGCAACTTCGTTGTCCTCGATCAGTCCGGAATTCAACTTTGTTCTAAGAACCTGGAATGCGATCCGCCAAGCCCCATTGCCGGCAATGGGCCGCTGTTCGTATCTCCAAGAGGATCCAGAATCATGGCAGGTGGCAACGGCCAGAACGAACAAGAACTATTGGACGCAGACTCATTGAAACCCCTCAATCACTTTGCCTTTGGCCAAGCGGCCATGCCTGGGGACACTGCCGTGCTCGCAACCCGCGGGCATCAGCTTTATTTGTTACGAGACGATGCCCCCGATAAGCTCCTTAGTTTCCCTGGCGGCGGAATTCGACTCAACGCACTGTTTCTTAGCGACAATGTTTTCGCAACGTATGAGAACGACAGGACATTGGTTGGCGTTGACCTCGACAGCAAAATTAAATATCGCATTTCGGTCCTGCCGCAGTGGAGTGGAACGAACATAATTCCGGCAGCATCTGGGTCTCGATTTTGTATTCATCAAAATGCATATAAAGTTTGGGGCTCAAAGCTAAGCGTTTCCGACCAGTATAGAACCCGCGATGTAGATATCTATCGCATTTTCGATACATACTCTGGCAAAGAACTTTTTCATTTTGAGTGGGATCCCAGGCCCTACATAAACACTCTCGGTGCACCTGCTATCTCACCCAGTGGGAGCAGACTCGCCGTTATTCACAGCGGGTATCTTGAGATACTCGGACTTCCCTGAAATTCGATGGCTCTATTGAAAACTCCTTAGCTCATTCCCAGCAATCCAATGCGAAACAGAGATTAGCGAAAGTTCACTGGCTAGTGCCCGGTACACGCGGAACCCGGAAACCACCCAACGCTCGAAAAACCGCACTCAATTTGCAAATCGCGGCTACATCCATCATCATTACTGTTTTGTTTCGCCTGCGGTGAACCAACCGCGAGCACAGGGCTCGCTTTCAGATGATTTCTGAGGAGTTGCATGGATAAGCCTGCAAAAATTGCGCCGCCCAAGGGAAAACTCGGAATCCTCACGCCGGGCATGGGCGCCGTCAGCACGACGTTCATGGCCGGAGTTGAGCTCGTCCGCCGGGGTAAAGCGCTGCCGATCGGCTCGCTTACGCAGCTCGGCACGATTCGACTCGGCAAGCGCACCGAGGGGCGCTCCCCGCTTATCAAGAAATTCGTTCCGCTCAGTGATCTGAAGGATCTGGTTTTCGGTGGCTGGGACATTTTTCGCGACAACGCTTACGAATCCGCGGCCAACGCGGGCGTCCTGAATCCGCAGGACCTGGAAAAAGTGGAGACTTTTCTTTCCGGCATCAAGCCCATGAAGGCCGCTTTCGACCACGACTTCGTGAAAAAACTCGACGGCCCCAACATCAAGAAGGGCAAGAACAAGTACGAGCTGGCCCTGCAAATCAAGGATGACATTGAGAATTTTCGCAAGACGAAGCGCGTCTCGCGCATGGTGACCTGCTGGTGCGGTTCGACGGAAGTTTTTGTCCAGCCGGAAGAGGTACACTCCACGCCGCAAAAATTCGTCGAGGCCATGAAGTCGAATCACCCCGCGATCGCGCCGTCCATGCTGTATGCCTGGGCATCCGTTACGAGCGGCGTGCCCTTCGCCAACGGCGCGCCGAATTTGACCGTGGATATCCCTGCGATCCAGGAACTCGCGCAAGAGCACAACGTTCCTATCTGCGGAAAAGATTTCAAGACAGGCCAGACTTTGATGAAGACCATCCTTGCCCCTGGGTTCAAGGCTCGCATGCTGGGCCTCGAAGGCTGGTTCTCGACCAACATTCTCGGCAATCGCGACGGCGAAGTTCTCGAGGATCCCGGCTCGTTCAAGACCAAGGAAGAATCAAAGCTCAGCGTCCTGGAATATATTTTGCAGCCGAAGCTTTACCCCATGCTCTACGGCAAGATGCACCACAAGGTGCGCATCAACTACTATCCGCCGCGCGGCGACAACAAGGAGGGCTGGGACAATATCGATATTTTCGGCTGGCTCAATTATCCCATGCAGATCAAGGTGGACTTCCTGTGCCGCGATTCGATTCTCGCTGCCCCCATCGTTCTCGATTTGGTCCTGTTTCTCGATCTGGCGAAGCGGGCCGGCATGCGCGGCATCCAGGAATGGCTCAGTTTCTATTTCAAGTCGCCGATGACGGCTCCGGGACTTTACCCCGAGCACGATCTTTTCATCCAGTCTATGAAGCTCAAAAACACATTACGCTGGATGATGGGCGAGGACCTGATCACGCATCTCGGCCAGGAGTACTACGATTAATGCGCTCGGACCGGGGACTTCCGTGCGCACGCCTTTAGCGATTCAGGGAGCAGGACAATTTGGTCTGCCTTGCATTCGCTTTTTGGATTTGCTCGAATGATTTTTCGATTTGACGCTCGCCCGAGCGGCGCGATACGCTACAGTCCGATGGGCTGTCACTGTTCACCGCAAATTTCACCGCCAGATTTTAATTCATCGAAAATCGAGGAGATTCATGTCGAACGAGCTGCGTAATTTCCTTGCTCTTTCCTACGACGAACTGGAGCAAATGAACCTCAAGGCCAAAGAACAGCGCAAGAATCGCGTCGCCCCCGGCAAGATTCAGGAAGAGCGCATCAAGTACCTGACGGATGAGAAGCGCATAAAGGCCGTCACGGTGCTCTTCAGCGACCTCGAAGGCCGCCTGCACATGCTGGACTACGACAAAAAGTTCCTGATCAAGAGCTGGGACAACTTGACGTTTGACGGCTCCTCCATTCGCGGCTTCACCGCGCAGCGCGAAAGCGACCTCCGCCTGGCGATGGACTGGGGCGCGTTCTATTGGGGTCCCGCCGATGTGTTCGGCCCGGGCAAAGTGCTGGTCTTCGGCGAAGTCATCGACAAGGACGGCTCGCCGTACTCGGCGGACATTCGCGGGCTGCTGAAGAGCTACGCCGGCGATCTCCATGAAAAGAAGGGCTACACGCTAAACGCAGCCAACGAAATCGAAGGATTTCTGTTTAAGGGGTCGGATGCCGAGCGCCGCTTCTATGAAACGCTGAAATTCGAATATGTAAACACCGGGGGCTACTACCATTCGCTACCCGGTGATCCGCTGCGCACATTCATCGATACGACCGCCGAAGTGCAGCGCTCCATGGGCTTTCAAAACGAGAAGGATCATCCGGAGGTCGCGCCGTCGCAGTTTGAAATCAACTACGGCTACGGAGAAGTGGTGCAGGCAGCGGATCAAATCCAGCTCTACAAACTAATCTGCCGCCAGGTGGCCACCAACATGGGGCTGACGGCTTGCTTTTTGCCGAAGCCGGTTGTCGGGGTCAACGGCAGCGGCATGCATACGAACGTTTCGATCAGCAAGAACGGGAAGAATCTTTTCTGGGATCCGAAAGGTGAAGAAAAGCTAAGTAAAATGGGATGGGAGTTTGTGGACCGCATCCTCACGCACGGGAATGACATTTGCCTGGTGTTCAACTCGAGCGTGAACGCTTACCGCCGCCTCGATCCTCATTTCGAAGCGCCGAATCAGCTCAAGGCGTCCCCGGTGGACCGCGGCGCAATGGTGCGCATACCCATCGGAAACGAACGCAGCATGCGCACGGAGGTGCGTGCCGTCGCTCCCGATGCCAACCCGTATCTGGTCATGTATTCCATCTTCAAGAGCGGCATCGACGGAGAAACCGCGAACATCAAGAATCTCCGCCAGGCCCCGCGCTATCTGCCGGACAACATCTACACGGCCATCGAAAATTTCGAGAAGGCCGACTGGACCACCAAACTCTTAGGGGCCGACGTGAAAGGCCGTTACGCCGAATTAAAACGGGCTTCGGCGGATCGTTGCGCGCGGCAGCTCGGCTCGGTCGTCAAAGCGCCCGAAGTGCAGTTTCACCACGAGGTCTACAACCAGTTCCTGTGGAACTTGTTCTAGAACGTGATCTAACTGTGTTGATGTCGTTTCAAACGAATTGAAATTAGTGACTGCGTTGGGAGGGGAGTGCCGCACCTACGGCGCTTGCGTTTCCCCTCATCCACGCTCCCAGCCCTGACGGGCTGGGCTAACTTGTGGCGCGCCTCCGGCGCTTGTTTGGTGCGCACCACTGGTTCTTAATAACAAGTTTGGCTTTCCTGTAGCCCGCAAAATTGTTTAGGAGCCGTGTGCTGCGGCGGTCTTCGCGGCCACTGCGTCGAGCACGCGCGTTGAATAGACCAGCGCGGCGCCGGCGTTCATGGCCACAGCGACGCCAAGCGACTCTGAGATCTCTTCCTTTGTCGCGCCGGCTTTCAGCGCGGCGTCGGTGTGAACCACAATGCAGCCATCGCAACGCGTGGTGACCGCGCACGCGAGCGAGATCAATTGCCGTGTTTTTTCATCGAGCTTGCCGGTCTTGGAATTAGCCGCACTCAACGTCTGATACCCGCGGACGGTGTCCGGGCTGAGCTTGGCGAGTTCTCCCAGGGCGGCGCCGATTTGCTTGTGGTAAGCGTTCCAGTCGATCATCATGGCTTTCTCTCCTTTATTTATTGTGCTGCGTGAGATGATTTGCAAGAGCGAGTATATAACGGGAGCGCATTCGCGTTAACGTCAAGCGGTGCCCCTGACAGATAGCGTCCTAACTTGAGTATCGGCATATTTGACTCTGAGATACCTCAGCCAATCATCGTGGCCACGACTGGCGTCCGGGCGGCACTGATTTTCGCCCGCGTTTACGATGTGATATCTTCGATTGGCGCTTTGGTTGCAGGAATATTCTAGTGCGGTGATTTAAATTTTCTAATGTTCCCCCGGTTGAGTGGCGGACATCCCGCGCGACCGGTGGACCAGTGAGGCTGGGGAGGGTTCTGATTCATGAAGACCGCGTACAACGGCCAGGCGGTTCCCGCTGGCGGCAAGGTGATCGGCTACAGTGGCGGCGAACTGCAGGTTCCGGACGCGCCGATCATTCCGTTCATTGAAGGCGACGGAACAGGGCGCGATATTTGGAAGGCTTCGCGCCGGGTATTTGATGCCGCGGTGGAGCACGCTTACGGAAAGAAGCGCCGCGTGGAATGGTTCGAGGTGTTTGCCGGAGAAAAAGCGTTTAACACGTTTCAACAGTGGCTGCCCGATGAGACGGTCGAGGCCATCCGGGACTTTCGCATCGCCATCAAGGGTCCGCTGACGACGCCCGTGGGCGGCGGAATTCGTTCGCTGAACGTGGCGCTGCGGCAACTTTTGGATTTGTACTCTTGCGAGCGTCCGGTGCGTTATTTTGCCGGAGTTCCCTCCCCGGTGAAACAGCCGGAGAAAATGGACATCGTGATTTTCCGCGAGAATACCGAAGACGTTTACATTGGTATCGAATGGAAGTCCGGAACGCCGGAAGTAAAGAAGCTACTGGAATTTCTGAACAACGACATGCTGAAGGACGGCAAGAAACAGATCCGCTGGG
>Ga0210410_10000196_pt1 | contig 85335 bp, 82 predicted proteins | sample IncBWC4MmetaG_FD_161058 | JGI IMG/M metagenome (GOLD analysis project Ga0210410, IMG submission 161058) | Forest soil microbial communities from Barre Woods Harvard Forest LTER site, Petersham, Massachusetts, United States - Inc-BW-C-4-M | ecosystem: Environmental > Terrestrial > Soil >... | reverse complement strand
TGAGAAAAAAACAGTCGAACTGTTCGAATCCTACCAATGGCCGGGCAACGTTCGCGAATTACAAAACGTGATTGAAAGAGCTGTGATCCTGAGCGACGGCGACATTTTTTGCGTGGACGAAACGTGGCTCAAACGGCAAGCGCCACAATTCGCTGGTTCGGCAGTCGCACTTAATGGCGCGCTGCAACGGCAGGAAAAGGAAATGATTGAGGCCGCCCTGGCAGAAGCTCGGGGCCGCGTCTCGGGCCCAGATGGTGCGGCAACCAAATTGGGGCTTCCAAGACCAACCCTTGACGCGAAAATCAAGCGATTGGGAATCGACAAATATCGGTTCAAGGTCCAACGGTCCAGCTGACTCCTGCCCTGACTACGTAAAATCCCATTACATTTGCTCATTAAACAGCGTTTGCTCAAGAACGAGCATCGTCGGCGATTCTAAGTCCCACCTTTTCAATGGATTCTGACTGGGCCTCGCGTTGCATTCGCATTCGTGCGCTCCGGAGCTGCGATTTCATGACGCTCAAGATTGAACGGATCCGGTCGCGGATTCGGCTTAGCGGAGAGTTTCGCTCTGAACAGCTGGATCAGGTTAAAGCCGAAATCGAGCTTTGCGAATCACCAGCAGTTTTGGATTTGGAGGAATTGAACCTCGTAGATGTCGAAGCCGTTCGCTTTCTCAATGCGTGTGAGGCGATGGGCGTTTCGGTGTCGCACTGTTTGCCTTACATCAGGGAATGGATGTTGCGGGAACGAAGTCGGCCAGAGCGGAAGGACGCGTGAGCCGTAATCCGGTTCGAAAGATGCTGGTTCGTGGCGGGCAGAATAAGAAAATTCGGGCAACATGATGGAGAGCACATGGAACCAATCAACGTCGTGCTAGTTCACGGGGCCTGGGCGGATGGCTCTTCCTGGAGCAAAGTAATTCCTCTCCTGCAAGACAAAGGATTCAATGTGACCGCCGCACAAATTCCGCTTACGTCGATCGAGGATGATGTGGCGACAACGAAAAGGCTGCTTGCGGCACAAAACGGGCCGACCGTACTCGTGGGCCATTCCTATGGAGGGATGGTCGTGTCGGGCGCTGGCAACGGCTCACCCAACGTGAAGGCGCTTGTGTACATCGCTGCGTTTGGACTCGACGAAGGCGAAAGCATAGAGGCGCTAGGCAAGTCAGGGCCAGCTTCCGCTGGCGCGGCTCAGATTCGCCCTGACGCAAATGGATTTCTTTGGATCAACCGCGAAGGGTTCGCGCAGGCTTTTGCTTCCGACGTCGACCCGATTCAAGCGCGCGTCATGGCCGCGGTGCAAAAGCCGCTCAGCGTTGCCTCCTTTACCGGCAAAGCGGGCGCGCCCGCCTGGAAGAATATTTCGTCATGGTACATGGTTGCGACGAAAGACCAGATGATCCCGCGGCAAGCCGAGGAATTTATGGCGAAAAGGATGGGTGCCACCATGCGCACCGTGCCTTCGAGTCACGCGGCGATGGTTTCACACCCGAAAGAAGTCACAGATCTCATCGTCTTGGCGGCCGAGTCAACCGGAAAACCAGTTAAAACCAGCCACGCGTAGATCCGCGTTCAGCTGTGCTGATATCGAAGGAGCGTTGAGATACAGACTATGAGCAACTACACACACGAAACAGTTCCGACACAATTCGTTGAGGCAGACGGCGTGCGTTATGCCTACCGTCGCTTCGGCAGGGCGGGAACGGTTCCGCTGCTATTTCTTGGGTACTTCAACTCAAACATGGATGCCTGGGACCCGGCGGTAACGAACAGTCTTAAAGCGGACCATGAGGTCATTCTGTTTGATAACGCAGGCGTGGGGGCTTCAGGAGGACAAACGCCGCATAAAGTCGCTGAGATGACGCCCCATTGCGTCGCTTTCTGCCGAGCACTCGGCCTGAAGAGAATCAACGTGGTGGGTTTCTCTCTGGGCGGGATGATTGCACAGCAACTGGCCTTGGACGATCCTGACCTCGTCCAGCGCCTAATTTTGTTGGGGACGGCGCCGCGCGGTGGTGAAGGCCTGACCTTCACGGAACTATCGCCTGAAGAACAAACGGATCCGGGTGCGTTCTTGTTGGGTGCTTTCTTCTCCCCCTCTGAAGCCAGCCAAGCCGCTGGGCGCGAGCACCTGAAGCGGCTTGAATCTCGCAAGAAGGAGCGTGACCTTCCTGTGTCCAGAAACTCGGCGGTGGCGCAGCTTGCCGCGATCAGGGAATGGGGAGCCATACCAGCGACAGACCGTTACGCCGCCTTGAACAAAATCACACATCCGGCGTTCGTCATTCATGGAAACAAAGACATTGTGGTTGCGCCGATCAACGCGCTCATTCTCGCGGAGCACCTGCCAAATGCTCAGCTAATCGTGTACTCAGATTCGAGTCACGGGGCGCAGTTTCAGCATGCAAAGACATTTCTACAACATTTGAACCTTTTCTTGAGTGAAGGAGCTTCTCAGGTATCAGACGCGGATTCAGTTTCGGGCAAATCTTCCGTTGCGTTGGCGAAATAAACGGAGGTGGCTGATCTCATCACATTGGCCGCCGACACAATGGCGGACGCGACGCAGTCCACCCGTGTTTCGGCGTGAAACCGACAAAGACGAGCGCTGCACGCAACGAAACCGGAGCGACCAAAGGAAGCACGCAAGACAAGACTTGCTCACTGGAGACATAGCATGAGCAATTACGCAAGGAGACCGTTATGGCCATTTTGTCCCACTCACCGATCAAGACCCAGGTCCGAAGGATTGATGGTTTGTCGATCCGGTATGCCGAAAGCGACGCCCGCGACGTATCGGCTATTCTCCTGAGCCCGTGGCCGGAGAGCCTCTTCACGTTCGAGCAAATGTGGTCCCGGCTTGCCGAGCACGCGCACCTCGTGGCGATCGACCTGCCGGGGTTCGGGCACTCGGAGCGGCGGAACGACCTGCTCACGTCGTCTGCAATGGGCGAGTTTGTTGCTCACGTTGTCGAGGAGTTTGGACTGAGGCGCCCGCACGCAGTCGGTCCCGATATCGGAACGTCGGCCCTGCTGTTCACCGCCGCCAAGCATCCGGGCCTTCTGCGGAGCATCGTCGTCGGGAACGGCACCGCCGCGGTGCCTATTCAGATCGGCTCTGTGCTGAAGGACGTTGTCGAAGCGCCTAGTCTCGAGGCCTTTCGCAACGTCGACCCTCGCAAGGGTGTCGAGTCGGTTCTCGCGTTCGTCGAGCGTTACAAGCTGCCCGAACACGTGCGCGAGGACTTTTTGAGCGCGTACGAAGGAGACCGATTCGTCGAATCGTTGCGGTTCGTTCGCTCGTATCCGGCGGAACTGCCGGTGCTCGGCAAGCTGCTGCCCACGATCGAGACACCAGTGCAGATCATCACCGGAGACCACGATCCCGGTGTGCTCCCGGTGAACGGCGAGTACCTGCACGGGCGGCTCCCCCACAGCAAGTCCGACATAGTCGATGCTGGCCACTTCGCATGGGCGGACGCTGCCGACGAATACGCCACCCTGATCATCGATTGGTGGAACGGGGGCTACGAGCGCGTGTAAGTCAAAACGCCGAGTGTTCGTAAACCGATTATCTCCTGTATGAATTTGCAGCTAAAAGAGGCGATATGAGTGCAACGTATAGAGCGATCGAGGTCTCGAAACTGGGAGTCTTCACTGAAGTTAGCAGGCCGCTCCAAGATCCAGGTCCTAATCAGGTTCGCATTAGGGTTGAGGCTTGTGGCGTGTGCCATACCGACAGCCTGCTTATAAACGGAGAACTCCCTAACCTTACCTATCCGCGCGTACCCGGGCACGAGGTCATCGGGCGCATCGATGCCGTCGGCTCAAATGTTACCACCCGCTCCGTAGGTCAGCGGGTAGGTGTTGGGATCTGTGGTGGATGGGACGACACCTGCCTTTCATGCCTCCGAGGAGACTTTGTCAACTGCGCCAACGCTGTGCTCACCGGCATCATGATCGACGGCGGATACGCAGAAGTCATGATGATTGAAGCGCGCACCACGGTAACGATTCCGGACGGTCTCCAGGCCGTCAAGGGAGCACCACTATTATGTGCAGGTGTGACGACATTTAATGCCCTGCGAAATGCCGGCTTGCGTGCCGGTGCGCTCGTCGCAATCCAAGGCGTTGGCGGACTCGGTCACCTCGGCATTCAGTACGCGAGAAGGATGGGATTCAGGACCGTCGCCATTGGTCTAGGTCCGGAGTCGGAGAAGCTTGCAAAAGAACTCGGTGCGCACCAATACATCGACAGCGGGGCGGAAGACGCGGGAGCCAAGCTGCGAGAACTTGGCGGAGCCGACGCCATTCTCGCCACAGCTCCAAGTGGCAAGGCGATGTCCGGTCTCGTGAAAGGACTCGCCGTAAGAGGAAAACTGTTGGTGATTGGGCTCGCCCCGGATCCACTGGAAGTGAGTTCCGGCTCCCTCGTTTTTGGCATGCATTCCATCTCCGGGTCGACCACCGGTAGCGTGCAGGACGAACAGGAAACGGTGGAGTTTTCTTTGCTCGAGAAGGTAGAGCCGATGATCGAAGTCATGCCTCTATCCAAAGCCCGCGAAGCGTACGACCGGATGATGGCCGCAAAGGCACGCTTCCGCATTGTCTTGGTTACTGATGCGTTAGAGAAATCCCTAGCTGGTGAGCGGCAGAAGAAATTGGGCTGAGGGCTAGCGAGGGTTATGGCGTTAAGGAACCGGTGACCATACGTGATCGAGGAGGCTTCATGCAGAACTTTCGGGAGGTTCTTGAGCGGCAGAAGACATACTTCAACACCAACGCAACAAAGTCGTACGAATGGCGTATCGATCAACTAGATCGAATGGAGCGCCTGTTGAAGGAGAATACGGAAGCCTTCTATAAAGCCGTGCAAAAGGACTTCAAGACAGCGTCTTCAGAGTATGTCTTCGAAGTCCAGGCACCACTCGGCACTATCGAGTTTACGAGATCGCAACTAAGAGACTGGATGAAGCCTATTAGCACCCCCGTTCCCAAATTCCTTGCCGCTTCGGGACATACCACCAAAGTTATCCGGGAGCCGTTTGGCCCCACCCTTGTGATTGGGCCATTCAATGGCCTCCTAACGCTCAGCCTCCATCCGGCGATCGGGGTCCTGTCTGCGGGCAATCCTTGTGTGCTGAAAGTATCGGAGCAGATTCCCGCAACCTCGAATCTCCTTATAAAGCTGATCTCTCGATACTTCGAGCCCGAGTGCATGACAGCAGTATGGGGCGCAAAGGATGAAGTAACCGAACTCTTAAAACTTCCGTTTGACTTCATCTTCTTCACCGGTAGCGTCAAGGTCGGCAAAATCGTTGCTCGTGCCGCGGCTGAGAATCTCACCCCTGTCCTGCTTGAGCTGGGAGGGCAGAATCCTGCATTTGTGGATTCGACAGCCAACATACCGGACGCGTCGAAGAAGATTGTTTGGGGAGCCATGGCCTGGGGCGGCCAATGGTGCACTTCACCCGGATACGCCTATGTGCATCGGTCCGTGGTGGACCAATTCGTTGCGGAATGCAAACGGGCCGTTGTCGAGCTTTACGGTCCCAACCCAAGGAGCAATCCCGATTACTCGAAGATCATCAACTCAAACGCTGTTCAGAGACTCGCTTCGCTGGTCGATCCGAAGAAGGTCGTTATCGGAGGGAAATCAGATCCTGAACAGCGCTATATCGATCCGACGGTGCTCTATCCGGTCACCTGGAGTGATCGAATCATGGAAGACGAAATCTTCGGGCCTCTCCTTCCTGTAATGACATACGAAGACATCGACGCGGCCATTCTTGAAGTGAAGAAGCGCCCGAAACCACTGTCCGCGTTCCTCTTTAGCAAGGATCAAGGGGCAATTGATCATTTTCTAGGCAGCTTGTCTTTTGGCGGCGGCGCGATCAATCAGGTCAACATCCACCTGTTCGTTGAAACAATGCCATTCGGGGGTGTCGGGAACTCCGGGATTGGAAACTACTACGGCAAGTATGGCTTCGACTCGATGACCCATGCCAAGTCGATCCTGATCTCCCCAGCGGATGTAGGCATCGATCATCTTCTTCCGCCGTACACACCGGAGAAGGTTCAGGCGCTCAGCCAATGGTTTGAATACTAGTAAGGGCAAACGAGGGAGTGGCATGAAAAGGAAGGGTGGATTGCGATGATACGCAAAATTGAGGTTGAGCGATTCAGCCTGACCTCTTCCCGATCATTCGACGATGTTTTGGCTGCGATTAACAATGCCGTCGGCCATCCAGAGATGGCTAAGTTCTGGAGCTCAACTCAGCAGGCGCGAACTGTCAGCGAATTGGAGAACTCAATTCAGAAAGCCTTAGGCAGAACGGGGCTGATGTCTTTTGTGCAGTTTGACCACGGCGCCATCGTGCGCAAAGCAACAGGCCGCGATAAGCCCCGGATGGTCCGCCTTGTCATTGGCAATCCGCTCATCATGCAAGAGATGGCAAAGCACGTTCCGGACGCCGGCTCTTATGCTCCTGTCACGGTGCTCGTCGACGAACGTTCGGACGGCGTGCATCTGTCCTATGACAGGATGGCTAGTTTCTTGGCTCCATACGGGAGTTCCGACGCGCTCGCGGTCGCGCGGAATCTCGACGAGAAAGTCGAAGCCCTTTTGTCAGAGGCGGCGGGTTGAGCCGACAACAGTTGAGGTGACGGAATGCCAAAATTGGATGGAAAGGTATCACTGGTGACAGGCGGCACGAGCGGGATCGGCCTAGCAGCGGCGAACGCGTTGGCGAAAGAAGGGGCACACGTTTATATCACTGGCCGTCGCGAACCAGAACTCAGGACTGCGGTCCAACAAATTGGCAGGAACGCGACCGGCGTGCGGGGCGATGTGTCGAATGCAAATGACCTCGACCGTCTTTTTGAGCAGATCAAGGACGAGAAAGGCAGACTCGATATTCTCTTCGCGAATGCAGGGATTGCCAAATATGCGGCCCTCGGAAACATCACTGAGGAGTTCTACGATTCAATTTTCAACGTCAACGTCAAAGGGGTGCTATTCACAGTACAGAAGGCGCTTCCCCTGATGCCGGACGGTGCGTCAATCATTCTCAATGCCTCGGTCGTAGGCAGCAAAGGCCTCTCCGCGAATAGCGTTTACAGCGCCACGAAGGCTTCCATCCGCTCTTTTGCGCGAACGTGGACCATGGATCTCAAGGATCGTCGGATTCGTGTCAATGCGATCAGCCCTGGCACCATCGACACGCCCGGCTTGAATAATTTGCTCGCCTCGGGCGAGGCAGGTGAGCAACGGCGCAAGATGGTCGCCGGCACGATTCCAATCGGCAGGTTTGGCCGACCGGATGAAGTGGCCAAGGCTGTGGTGTTTCTCGCATCGGATGAGAGCAGCTATATCACCGGGTCTGAACTTTTTGTGGACGGCGGTTTTGCGCAAGTCTGAGTCGTGACTCAGCGTTAGATGTGAGCCTGGTGCTACCACACGCCTGCTCAACGGCGGGGAGAGCGCGACTATGAGACTTTTACTGTTGGGAGCAACAGGTCTGGTGGGCAGGACGGCCTTGAAGCAGGCTCTCGCCAAAAACGCTATTTCCGAAGTCGTTGCGCCCACCCGGAGACCTTTGGCGTCGCAGAACAAACTGGTCAATCCGGTCAACTTGCGTCTCGATGAGCTAGCTCCGCGAGTGAAGTCCTGGGGCGTGGACGCGGTCATTTGCGCCTTGGGAACGACGAAGGCGGAGGCAGGTTCGCAGGAGGCCTTCCATTATGTCGACTATACACTCCCTCTTGTCTTCGCGAAGGCGGCCCATGGCGGCGGTGTAGAAACATTCGCGCTCGTGTCCGCCATTGGAGCCGCGGCCAACTCGATGTTCTTCTATGCCAGGACCAAAGGAGAAGTGGAGAGAGACATTCAGCAAATCGGCTTCCGCTCCCTTACCATCTGCCGACCAAGCATTATCGCTGGCGAGAGAAGCGAAGTGCGGATTGCCGAGGGTGCCGTTTTGGCTATCTCGCGAGCGTTAGCACCCATTTTGCCCAAAAAGTTTCATGTCAATCCGGCTCCTGTCATTGCGGCGTCCTTGCTCGATTCAGTTCTCACAGCGAGACCAGGCTGCCGTTGGATCTTTGCCGAAGAGCTGAACTAAAAACAGGCGACAGCGCCGAACAGAGAGATCGCGGTTCGAGCCCCGTGCTCTGATCAGGTCGAGAGTGGCGCAACTGGATGGAACAGTAGTTGGTAAAAGGCTGCAGTTGGCATTTTCGTAGTCGATGAAGACCTCTTTATGCACAGTGCGGCTAATAAACGATGCTCCTGGGTCAACGCGGGTGATCCGTTGTTGCTGGACTATCACGATCGTGAGTGGGGTGTCCCCGCTCATAGTGACCGCAAACACTTCGAGGTCCTCGTTCTCTCAGGCTCACAGGCCGGATTGAACTGGTCGCTCGTGCTGAAAAAACGCGATGGTTACCGCCGCGCTTTCAACAAATTCGACCCCGAGAAAGTCGCGCGCTACTCTGAGAGACACATTCGTAAACTACTATCTGATCCTGAAATCATCCGCAACAGGATGAAGATCGAAGCTGCCGTACGCAACGCCCGCGCATTTCTTAAGGTCCAGGAAGAATTTGGGAAGTACGACTCCTATTGCTGGCGGTTTGTCGACGGGCGGCCCAAGCTCAACCGCTGGAGAACCGCTAAACAGATTCCGGCCCGTTCGCCCGAATCCGAGAGGCTAAGCAAGGACCTCAAGCAGCGAGGATTCAACTTTGTCGGCCCGACCGTGACGTATGCCTACATGCAGGCAATTGGAATGGTGAACGATCACACCGTGGATTGCTTCCGCTATCGGGAAATCGCTCGGGAGTTTGCCGATGCAAATTGAATGCACATCAGCGGAGAATCTTCGCCGCGGTCAAAATCGGAAATTCGCCAACAGAACCTGCCTAACAGGGCGACCTTTTCAACTTCAACAGTAGGAGGAACCCGATGAATACCGATGTGTTGGCAACAAAAGTGATCGAGGGAATTGCGGTCATCACTCTGGGCAGCGCGAAGCGGATGTATTTCGACTCCGAAATGGGCGAAGCGCTAACAGAGAACCTGCAGGAATTTGCGGGTGATCCCAACATCCGCGTTGTGATCGTGACCGGCGGCACACCGGGATATTTCAACCGTCATTTCAGCATTCCCGCCCTTATCGAATTCGCGGAGGCCGTGCGCGCCTCGGGGCGCCAATGGCCGGACAACGCAGCCTATCATGGCGGATTCTTCGACAAGGCAATGGCGCTGTGCGAGACCATGCCCAAGCCGGTCATCGCCGCGATTTCTGGGACCGCTCTTGCAGGGGCCTTCGAGTTCACGCTTGCGTGCGACATTCGTATCGCTGAGGACGGAGACTATCTGATCGGTCTGCCCGAGACCGAACTCGGCCTGCTGCCCGGAGCCAGCGGCACACAGAGGCTGCCCCGCACGATCGGACCGGCGGCGGCCCTCATGCACATCCTAATGGGGCGGCCGCTCAATCCGCGTGACGCCGAAAAGAAGGGTCTTGTTCACGAAACCGTCAGCGGCAAGGCCATCGATCGCGCGATGGAGATCGCAAAACGATTCTGCTCGCATACGCCGGAATCGCTAGGCTACATCAAACGTCTCGTGCGGAGTGCGATCGACACCCCTCTTGCTGAAGGGCTGGCGCTTGAGCGGAATCTCTTCATGAGATTGTGCGTCTCCGATCAGGCACTGGCGCGCATGCGCTCCTACGAAGAAAAGAAGATCACCGAACCGTCCCGCTCGATCGAAGCTTAAAGGAGGATGAATCGTGACCAAACCGAATACGACGACACCCATGCGGGTGATCGAGGAAACGCCTGGGTATTGGAGAGCCATATTCGATTATCCGCCCTTCAATGTCGTCGATGGAGATGTCTTCCAGGCCCTCCAGGACCTTCTTGTCCGCATGGAGACGACGCAGACTCTGCGTGTGGTTGTTTTCGAAAGCGCGCTTCCGGACTTCTACCTGTCGCACTTCGATCTGACGGGCAGGCTCGGAAACGTCATGAGCGCCATCGGCCCCACGGGCTTGCCTATTCTGATGGACACGTTCGTGCGCCTAACGAGGGCGCCGGTCGTCAGCCTCGCAAGAATCCGGGGCTGCGTGCGCGGTGTAAGCAGCGAGTTCGTCCTTGCCTGCGACATGCGCTTCGCCTCGCGCGAGAACACGAAACTGGGTCACCCCGAACTCGGGGTCGGGCTGCATCCGGGCGGCGGAGGTACAGAGCGCCTTCCCCATCTGGTGGGACGCGGGCGGGCGCTCGAAATCGTTCTGAGCGCCAACGATTTCAATGGCGATACCGCGGAACGATACGGTTACGTTAACCGTTCACTTCCAGACTCCGAACTGGACGGCTTCGTCGACGCCCTCGCGCGACGGATCGCGTCGTTCGATCGGCGTGCTCTCATAGCGGCGAAGAATCTGGTCAACCAGGTCTCGTTGCCGCCATCCGATCGGCTCCTCGACGCCTTCACTTCGTTTGGTACAGCACTAACGTGGCCCGAAGCCCAGCGCCGCATTGGAGCCGTGCTGGAACGCGGGCTGCAACGTGACGCCGCCTTCGAAACAAATTGGCCCGAGGTTCTCGGCACGCTCGGCGATACGGAAAAGAAAAGTGGGTCGCGATGATAGCCGCGGTTGAGGTCGAGCGTTTCAGCCGGACCTCATCCCGACCATTCGACAACATATTAGTCGCGATTAAAGCAGCTGAAGTCGAGACCCTTTTGTCGGAGGCAGCAGGTTGAGCCAACATCCCTGCGCCGCCGATGCAGAGCTGGAAAATTGAGAGCGGCTAAGGTTTAAAAGTACGTCCGTGAACTGTTGCGAGGAGGAGTAATGACCAATCGATTGCAGTGGGAGGTTTTTGTCAGCGCCCAGATTCCTGTGGTCACTGGCGACCTTCCGCCCGGCGCGAGCGAAATGAAATGGTCGCCCATTGCTTCAACTCTTATCTTGGGCAAGCGTGATGCTGTGCTGGTGGATACCGCGATCACGGTCGAGCAAAACCAGAAGCTTGCGGAGTGGATCGCGGCCAGCAGGAAGAATCTGACAACGATCTACGCTACCCATGGCCACGGCGACCATTTCTTTGGCGTAAACACACTTCAGAAAAAATTCCCGAAGGCGCGGTTCGTCGCGACGCGAGAGGTCATCGCCGTCATGCGGAAGCAGGCGTCGGTTCCCGTGGTTGACTCATATTGGAAACCACGGTTTCCCGGACAAATCGATTCGACGCTCGTAGTCGCCGATGAACTCACGGGGGGTGTCATCGAACTGGAAGGGGAACAACTCGTGAGTGTTCCCCTCGGGCATACCGATACGGACAGCACGACGTGTCTCCACGTCTCTTCGATCGGGCTGGTCGCTTGCGGCGATGCGCTCTACAACGATGTCCATCTTCATTTAGGCGAATCGAACGCCGAAGGCCGGAAGGAGTGGATCGCTGCGCTCGATACGATCGAGTCGCTCAAACCTGTGGCCGTCATTGCCGGACACAAGAGGGCCGGCGCGCCCGACACGCCGAATAACATCGAGGAAACACGAAAATATATTCGCGACTTTGACAGGATCGCCGCCAATACCGGCACCGCGTTAGAGCTGTACAAGGAAATGCTCGCGATTTATCCCGAGCGCGTAAACCCGGCCGTCCTGTGGTATTCGGCACAGGCGGTGAAGCCGGGCACTTGAACCCGGCGACGTTCGGCAACGCTAGGGCCTTACACGCCAACAACAAGACGAAGAAATCGGAACATCCTAGCATTGGGGCAAAGCGTTACATGAAACTGCTCATGAGGCAGGCGTTCCTCCTCTCATTTGCCGCCTCCTGCTCGGCGGCAGTCGAGCCGGCCAACTGGACCACAACCCTCACAAACCTAGACCAGTGTTCGACCCGAAAAACGTTCGGATCAGTACCCGGAAGTCTGTTTCTGGGAAGTTGCTCACCTGAGGTTTTCACCGACTCTGGAGGGAACACGGGCAAGCCGGAAGTTAGTCCGATGGATTGGTACCGATAAACGCGCAAGTGTCCACAAACAGGATTATTCCCGGAAGCTACCTTGGGGAGGACTGGTGCGGCTACGACAGAAGGAAATATCTGAAGGTTCTGTGCGAGGAATTTGAGCCGTGCAGTCGGCCGCTCGGGCCGCCCACTATGCGGCCCGATGCGCCCACAGCAAACCCAGGTTCGAGTTCCCGTCAGTTATCCTTGAGTTCTGACGGAGCCAGCAGTTGCAAGCTCAAGGAATGAGCCGAGACCCGCGGTTGCCTTAAACTGCGGGATGGGGTCGAGATCCTTGAATGCGCTCGTAAACGCGTTGGACAAGCTCCACAACGTTCGCGGAGCGAACTCCTCGACGGTTGGATTGAAATACTGGTCGTGAACCCGACGCGTCAAGTGTTTCGGCACATCGAGTTCGCCTTCGACGAATGCCCGGTAGATAATCAACTTCGCCGCTTCGTCGGTGAGACACGATTGCTTCCATGCGTCGACTTGCTTCCGCATCGGTTCGAAGTTCCGCTGCATGCGGTCCACGCCGATCGAGAGGATGTCCACAAGGTTGACGCGTTTCGTGTGCTTCGCGAGTACAGGCGTGAAATCGCCCTGAAACGCCATGTTGTCACACACAAACACGCGGTAGCCCACGGTGAGAGCCAGCCGCATGGACTTGTCGTTGGAATTCCGAACGCCGATCGAGAAGCGGCATCCGTCGAAGGTTGTTTCAAGGTCCAGGACGCCAAACATCTTCATGCCGTCGCCGGAAACCGCATATTCTTCCCGTACAACCGAGATTTGCCGGAAGCTCAAAGTTTCGACCAGCGCACCGACGATCTCGAAGTGCGGAAGTGGTTGATGGGTTGTGCTCCCCACGGGTGTCGGAATCGCTTTCAATTCATCACGCGTGATCTTCGAACTCCCGCAATGAGCCATGAGTTGAGCCTGCTGCATATACGTAATTCTCCTTTCAAAGTGTTGAATCAACTCAGAAGTCCATGGCCGTGGCGTAATCCACAGATCAGGCTTCCCGAGTTCCGTTTGTCGGCTGGGCAAATGACTCAGCGAACTAATATGGGCGGCGATGGCCGACTACGGCGTTCCAGCCGGCTACAAGGTGGCGACAATCCTGGGGATTAATTCACGTCGTTGCTTGGGAAGAACGACTGGGATGCGATCGCATCCCGCACTAGTCTGCGCAATCGATTAGACGTTGTGCCGGTTGGGGGGAAATATCTGTAAGGAGACAAATACTCGGTCGGCGTCCAGTTGAGAGAGATCACACCATACGATTGACCAGTGAGAATGGTTAACTCAGACTTGAGTTGTCTTCGTTATCTTCTGTCCGTACATCCATGGGTCCGGCTTAATCCTCATTGCCCAGTCCTGAAAACTCGGGATGCGCCCCAGGTCCTCCCGAACATGCTGCTCTCCGATATACCGAACAGCGACATCTTTTCCCTGGCTGTTACGGATCGCGACGCCAAATATCCGCTCGGCCAGAAAGATTCCTTCGGCGTGATGGCGCAGCGCTCGATGGCGAAAATCCGCCAGCATGGCTTTCGACTCGTCAAACCACTCGTGGATGGGCAGGTAGTCTTCGGCGGCACCCCCGAACTTTCGCGCACTGTTCTTCGCGTGCTCCAAAGGATGGGCCATGGTCAAATCTCCCGAGGGTCGGCGGGATTGCTGACGATTTCATACCAGTTGTGTTCGACGCGAATCTTGCCCGTTTGAAGATCGAAGGTAATTGTTCCGTGTCCGCCCTCGCCGTCCTCATATCCTTCGGGCGCAAAACCTTCCAGCAGGTCACCGAGCTTGCGGATATCAAGGTTGGCCTGCAAGCTCGATTCGTCCATTGGGTTGTGTGCTGCGTCTTGAAACTGAGGCGGTTCTGCACGTCCTTCGTCGCCATCTCCGTAGTAGCTGACCGTAACTGTTGTTACGCCAGCAGCTCGCAACTGGTCCGTGAACTTGATCACTTCCATTTTCCGGTCCTGATCTTGCGTCACGAGGAATTCTCCTTTTTTGTTGGGGTCCGCCGTCCACAGAGGACGGCGATCACTTACAGGCGAAGCGGCATTAACAGATATGTGTACTCACCCTGGCCATTACCTGAGGGTTGGAACTCGGCCGCACTCTGCGCGTCCTTCACTTGCATATGAATTGAAGTCGCTGCGCCAGCGGCGCCGAGAATTTCAAGCAAATATTCCGCATTGAAGCCGATCTCCACGCCTTCGTGCCCGTACCGAGCCTCCACAACTTCCTTCGCCTCGCCATATTCGGGCGAACTCGCGGAGACTTCCAGCCGGTTCTTTGCGAGCGCCAGCCGTATCCCGTGTAGACGGTCATCCGCCAACAAAGAGACCCGCTGAACGACAGCCTCAAGGGCTTCGCGATTCAGCTCTGCGACTTTCCCATTCTTCTTTGGTAGTACGGACTCGTAATTCGGGAACTGCCCAGTGAGCAGCCGCGCAGTGAGAAGGCGCGACCCAAGCGCGAAGAATACGTGTGAATCGTCTTGTGAGAGCTCGATGGTTGCCCCTTCCACGGGTTCATCGGCAAGTTTTCGAACAGACAGAAGCGCCTTTCGGGGAACCAACACGGCGACTTCCTGCTTCAGGTCGGGCAACTGATGCTTCCGCTCGGCAAGAGCAAGTCGATGTCCGTCGGTTGCGACCATCGTCACGCCTTCAGGATGCAGCTTCAAGAGAGCTCCATTCAGCACAAACCTGCTTTCCTCGGCCGACATGGCGAAGGATGTCTTTTCCACGCAGTCTGCGAGAAGCTTGGCGTCCAGCTTGGTTATGGGTTTCGGAACATCGGGCAGTTTCGGAAAATCGTCTTTCCCTAAGCCAACAACCTTGAAAGAAGAGCGTTGGTACGTGACCTGCACCCAGTTGTTCTCGAGGGCCCGACAGCGGATCTCACCATGGGGCGCGGATCGGACAATATCCAGGAAGCGGAGCCCGGGAATGGCCACGATTCCTTTGGTCCTTACCTTTGCCGGACAGACTGTCCGGGCCCCGATCTCCAGGTCCGTCGCACTGATCTTCAATTCGAATCCTTCGGCTTCAAGAAGAAAGTGAGAGAGGATAGGAATCGAGTTTCGCTTTTCCACTGCGCTGCGGACGAAGTTCAGCTCCTTCAAGAGATCAGACTTTTCAGCGAACAAATCCATTGGACACACCTCCACCTTAACCATCTAAAATTGCGTGAAGTTTGGATGTTAGAGTTTGCTTGCTTCCCTTTGAAGAGGTGCTAAGAGCACCCGCTTGTGCTGCCACAATTCACGCATTTGTAGCAACTTCCATAGGGGACCATGAGCATGCCGCACGTTAAGCAGGACGGCGCGTCTCCAGGCACCACTAAAGCAGCAGCGGTGGGACCATCAGGAGGGGCGGTCCTCGGGTTGGCGACAGCCGTTTCCCCGCCCGCGTGGTTGGCCCCTTCCTGTTCGCTTAAGGACGTTCTGGGTTTGAGATATTCCGATGAGATGAATTTTCCGCCAAGCCAGCGCGCAATGTAATCCAGCACGGAACTTGAATAACGAATAGCCGGATTCTCGGTGAATCCTGAAGGCTCAAAACGAGTGTTCGTCAACTTGTCCACGATCGCCTTGAGGGGCACACCATACTGCAGGCCGACAGAGATCGAAAGTGCGAGGCCATCCATAAAGCCCGACAGCGTGGAACCTTCCTTCGCCATCTTGATAAAAACTTCTCCGGGTGCTCCCTCCTCGTACATCCCAACAATGATGTAGCCCTCATGGCCACCAATGGAGAATTTATGCGTGATGGACTTTCTTTCGTCGGGAAGCTTCCGTCTTTGAGCGCGGACGAATAGATCTTTCTGTTCAGGTGTCTCCGTGCCCGCGGGTTTCTTCTCTTCTTTTTGTTCCTGCGCTGGAGATACGGCAGTCGGCGTCACCAGCTCGGTTGAGTTTTCCACTCCATCTCCTTCTCCGCGCATCTCGCGATTGATCAGACACTCCCGCTACTTATCCCCACCACAAGTGGAGCGACCAAGCAATGCGCGTGAGAGCACCCGACACAAATTGCGCCGGTGATTGCTCCGCGAACTGCTGCCGCAAATGTCGGAGGAATCTCAAGCTGTTCTCCGCTGCGTGACCAGAACCGAGGCATGGCTGATACGGGGAAATGATTCTCTTTGCCAATGGACTCACTATCGAGGAATCCATTCACCCCACGAAACAGAACAATGTTCTCCAATGGAGGTCGTCTGCCATTTTCAACCTTTCCTGGTTGATGTTTCGTGATTAGTAGTTGGCAGGTCCGGCCCGCTCGAAATAGCTCGATTCGCACAAGGACCTGAGTGATCACGACTGCATGAACTCCGTTCACCCCGATGACATCGACAGGATGGAGGTACGGCAATGGCTCACCATCCGGCCCACAGAAGGTAACGTATCGGCCGATGTCCTTCACGGCTCCCCCGGATTCGATCCCTCGCACGACATACCGTCCCGCCAGGTGTTGGTGTTCGAGGCTCACGCTCGGCTGAGCAAAGATTCCTAGCTCGTCCAAGCGGCGCAACACCCGCGTTGCCAGAGCGATCCCTCGATGTGCCAAGAAATCTTGCTTGGCTTGCATTTGAATACCCTCTCACGCTGATCGTTGAACTGAGATCGGACAACCAACGGCTCGACGAATCATCTCTTTCGTGCAACCAGCCCAACAGATGTATTTCCGCGGGTCGTCAATGGAAATGGCTAGGTTATCGCCGCTTCGATCCTGTCCGGCCTCGGCACAGGACGGGCATTGCGTCACGTAATTCCGCCCGACCTTCCGAACCTTGCCTACATGGTCAAGGAGTCGAAACTCGCGGCTGGATCCGGGAAGGAGCGGAACGGATTGGTTCGGCGAAGAGCGCTTTCTGTCAAACTCTTGTGGCATAGTTTTGCCCGCAATGAAACCCTGCAATTGCTCCTCGCTCAACTTGCGAAGCCGGTTCAGGTACTCGATCTGCTTTTCCAGGACGTAGTCCGCACCGTAGAACCAATATCGCCGGTTTGCTCCTCGATGAATTCCAAGCGGCCCACGGATGGCGTTCCCAAATTCCCCCGCACGCAGTTCGTCATGCTTGGGGAAGATTTCGATGCCTTCGGCCAAACCCGCGCCCCTGATCCGAACTCCCAGTTTCAAAGCCAAGTTGTAGATGTAGATTCGGCACTCGCGAGCCAAAGCAGGCCTCTCCATGAAGATCCAAAGGTGGCCGCCCCGCTTGCTCATCTCCAACGCGGCCTCCACCCTGTCCGCTCGGAGAAAGTACTGCAGCTTGAGCAGATCCTCCATCGCGCTGGCATAATCGGCGTCAATCGCGACCCACTTCGATCGTTGCGTTGAGGGGTTAATCGCGTAGAGCCCGATAGTGAGTTCGCCTTCCAAGTGACGGCGGATCGTGGCTGCGGTGAGGCTCAACTCTCCTCCTGTCCCTTTTGCCTTCGGCCGAAAGTAATAGTGACGCCCGCTCTCTGGATGAGGCCGCGAGGATTGCAGGGTGTAAGCGCCGCGATTCACGAACAAGCGGCTGTAGTCCCGAACGATCTCGGAAGTCCCTTTAATCGCATTCTCCACGGCTCCTCCTTTCCAAGCAGTTCCCGACGCAGGACGCTCGTGCTCTACCTAAACTCACTCTTAGCCTTTGTCAAATAAGTGGGATGGGACGCTAAGTCTTTGCTCCGGTTGGAATTACAGGGGATCAAATGGGGCAGGGGAAGGGCCGCGCGTGCTCAGGCGGGGTTCTTCATCCCTGCTTCCGCTACCTCGCCGCTTCGCTGCGGCCGAAGACCCGGCCGGACGACCCAGTGTTCTTGGCTTGGGAGCAATTGAGGATGCTCCACGATGTCCAGGAATCGGCACTCACGTACCAAGCGGTCGAAATCGCTGACCGTGTAGCCTCCGAATTTTTCATCATCAAAATCCACCCAGAACCAAACTCTCGCACGGCGGTCATAGACGTAGAAGGCGCCGGATTCGGGGTCAGCGGGGACGACAAGAAACACGAATAGGGCCTTTGGGAACTGGACCCATTTCGCGATTCTCGGGTGCGCGGTCACATCGAGTAACTTAGCGATTGCTCCGTCGACCGAGCCTCCCACTTCCTCCGGTGTATGCCGGAGATCAGCGATTGCTACTACATTCATCTCTCCAAACATTTGACTTCCTCCTTTCGACTCTGAATCAGACAGACATCCAGACACTTGTTAGGTCAAAACAGGCCACTGCAAGCGGGGACGAGGACCCGATCAGGGCTCTCCACGCCCAGCCCTCACTTGAATCACAACTTCCAGCTTGGCGACGATTCAGAAGTGATCGCGTACAAACACATCTGAAGGCAGGCACCATCGTCGTGGCTGATCCACGTTTGAAAAGCACATCGCATCGGGCGATGGGTCGGAAGTTCCCATACGCCGTCCAGGAAGATAAACTGGTGCGGACGCGATGCCCTGGAATACCAACTTATCCGGAACGCCATTGAACATCGCCGCGTATACCGGTGCGCAGCTTCGGGTGGTGGCAGGTCCTGGCACAGGCAAAACGTATGCTCTAATGCGGCGGGTCGCGCGCCTGCTTGAGCAGAACGTGCAGCCTAATCGCGTTCTCGCCATTTCATTCACGCGCACGGCAGCCAATGATTTAGTTCACAAACTGGCGCAGCTCGGAGTGCCGGGCGCGGACCAGGTCGCTGCGAAAACACTGCACTCTCTCAGCTTCGGTTTGTTGAGCCGGAATTCTGTGTTTCAAATGCTCGGACGCGTTCCCAGGCCACTCATGGCTCATGAGCAAGACACGATGGTTTGCGACCTGGCGCCGCAATTCGACGGAAAGAAAGCGGTCAATAAACTGATCGACGCATTCGAGGCATATTGGGCACGCCTGCAGCACCACGATCCAGGCTGGCCTGACACACCTCTCGAACAATCGTTCGACCACGAATTGAAGTCTTGGCTGCGGTTCCACAACGCGATGCTCGTCGGCGAGGTGATTCCGCTTGCTCTGGATTTCATTCTGCAAAACCCAGGTCACCCAGATATTCCGGTCTACGAGCACGTGCTTGTGGACGAGTATCAGGATCTGAACAGGGCCGATCAGGCGCTGATCGACGCGATAAGCGGGAATGCGGCCGTCACCGTAATCGGGGATGAGGACCAATCGATCTACAGTTTCAGACATGCCCACCCGGAGGGAATCTACGAATACCCGACCACGCACGCCGGAACGCACGATGAATTGCTCAACGAGTGCCGCCGCTGTCCACAGCGGATCGTTGCTATCGCGAATTCATTGATCGGCCACAATCCCAGACTTGCGCCGAAGGTTCTTGCTCCCCACGCACCGAACGGGCGGGGAAATATCTACATCGTGCAGCATCACTCCGTCGCAGACGAAATCCAGACGATCGCCGACTACATCGACTGGTACTTACTCCAAAACCCCGGGTTGCCGGCGGGCGAAGTGCTGGTCCTTTCCAGCCGACGCCAGATGGGTAACGGAATTCGCGATAGTTTGAACACCATAGCGCAGCAGAAAGACAGGGCGTGGGAGGCGCAGAGTTTCTATTTCGAGGATGCCCTGAAGACCGAGCTAGCTGCGGACGGATTCGCGCTGCTGACAATGCTTGTCGATCCCGATGATGCAGCGTCGCTACGATATTGGCTGGGCGAACATAAGCAGGACTGTCGATACGCTCCTTACAGGCGCCTGCGCGATCACTGCGAACATTCCGGACAATCGCCGAAGGCAACGCTACAGGACATAGCGGGCGGCACACGCAAAATTAATTACACGGGCTCGCTGGTCGCGCGTTTCAATGAGCTCAACCAACGACTGACAGATTTGGCAGCGCTCGACATCCCCGGTCTGATCGACGCGCTCTTTCCGGATGGGACCCCAGAGACGGCGTCTATTCGGCAAACCGCGCTGCTTGTCGCGCCCACCTTAGCCACTACCAAGGAATTCTTAGAGGAACTCCGCGCAGTGATTACGCAGCCTGAGTTGCCCGGCTCGCAAGGTAATTCCGTGCGCATCATGAGCCTTTACAAGTCGAAAGGTCTCACCGCGCGCTTGGTCATCATCGCAGGATGTGTCGGTGGAATTCTGCCCACAGTTGACACTGACGAACCGCCGTACGAGCAGGAGCGGCAACGCCAAGAGCAGCGCAGATTGTTTTATGTTGGAATTACGCGAACGACCGAAACGCTCGTGCTGAACAGCTCCACTCGAATGCCTCTTGCTATGGCCTACACCATGCGAATGCCGCTGTTGGCACGGCAGGGAGGAGATGCGATCCTCCAGGCCAGTCCGCTGATGGCCGAACTTGGACCGTCTGCGCCTGCGGTTATTCTGGGCGCTGCGTGGCGTGCGCAGCTGGGTTTTTGAACAACGCTCAAACCGAATAATCCCGTATCACGGCCCACTCGGAAGTGATGCTCTGTAGACTGCGCTCACCACGAACTGCGGCAGGCCTATCAAAGTCGCTCGCCTGCAACAACAGTATAACATCCACAATTCTTACGCATCGAACACCACTCACATTCAAACCGCTTCAGTCCCACCACAACAACGGCACACAACGCAGGCGCAATCACGCAGATGGTTCCTCACCACTAGCGCACAAACACGAAACTCTAAACCACCACCTCCTCGGCACAAACACCCATCGAGACGAGAATAGTAAATAAATAAGCCCGGCCTCCTCAATCACTTAATCGGCCCCGAGCAACGGCAATGTGGATTCAATATCGAGCCAAAGAAAGGGCAATGGAAGGCCAAACGAAGCGTTTACGCTGAAATCGCTGCCGCATTGACATATGCGGCAGCATCATCGAGGGTCTCCCGTAATCGAAAGTATCGGGTCGCTGAGCTACAAGAAACCGGCATGTCCAGAAGCTGGCTGTGCCAGTCCTTCACGAGACCGAAGAACACGCGACACTTTGTATTGCTAAGAAAACCGGAAATAAACTGCAGCAAGTCATAATTGCAGGTCAGGTAGAGCACGTGGTTCACATGCGCTTCTCGGCTCAGGGAGGCCGCAACATCCCTGTAGTACCGCATCGGTTTGGGACTCCGTTCGTATTCGAGTGCGAAGCGCTGCTCACCCGCTTCGGTACGAACTGTCACAACCGCATCGTAGTCTTTCGCGAAACCAAACCCGGTCAGCTCATTCTGCGAGCGTACCTCCATCGACCCTATCCACCGGACAAGTAACCCTGCCCGAAGCGCACTCAGATGAATCTCGTTGAGTCCGATGGCATGATGAACACTGCGCTCAGCTTCCTTTCCGTTGAACCGGTCACGGCCGACCAAGCAGTACTCCCCTATGCCCTGCAACAGAACCGCAGCACTGCTCACGATGGAATACACAAACTCACCCGTACAATTTGACGTTGTCTGCCGCCGAACAAGTTCGCGGTCCACCAATCTTCGCAGCCTCCAATCGAAAGACTTGCGACTCCGCTCATAGTGATTCAGGTGCATGAATTCGAACAACTGCGAGTGGGACACGAATTCGGAGCGCAAGATTTGACGCAGCAGTGGGAGGTCTCGCGACTGGTTGAGTTGAATGGAGCCTTTCGGATATCGCATCTGTTCACCGCACCACTATGCAGACTCCAGCTGAAGGCGCGCACTCCAAGGCCAGGAGACGAATGGCCGGACAACGAACCTGCCAACGTCAGTGCGCAGCCAACTATTGGTCGGCATCAACAGCATCGCCTCCTGTTGGTTGCGACACTCGCTGAAGGAAATCAGGAGCGTGCCCTCCGACCTCCATGCCGGCGACCCCACATCCAGACGGCCGACTTCGCAGGCTCTCACTACAACCAAGAAATAGTCAGGCCGCCGCGGAGCTGAAAGCATGCGCTTGAAGAGAACTTTGTTCTGCCCCTGCCAAATGCAGGGTTCCGCGCATTCAAAGACGCTGTTGATCATCGCCAACGGATGATTCGGATCGAAGCCGCCGACACCGTTGAACCGCACATGGCCAACTATCTTCGGCCGGGTCCGCATCTTGCCACCGACGGGAATGCCGGTCGTGTTGAAGTACGCCGCGCGCGCAAACCGCTTCGGATCGCTCTGGTTCTTACCAAAGCGTTGTCGCCAAACACTCCCAAAACCTGTAACTGTGACCAACATTCCTGTCACGCCCCCTTCAAGCGCTTGTTCTTCTGCCGTTCGGAATACAAATCTTCCTGCAGCCGGTTGATGTGACCGACAAACCGGGCGCCGTCCCCATTTGCGTCGGGCGACACGTTTTCCCCATTGCCGGCCCCGGAGCTTCGCAGTCCGTTCACCTTCTTTGACAGAGCGTCGAGGCGCATGGAAAGGTCGGCAACGACGAGTGATTTCTGCTGGAGCTCTTCCTGAAGTTTGTTCCGATCCTGCGTTGTCGCTTCGAGTTGGCCCGCGACGCGCTGGAGTTCCGCTCTCAGACTGTCTACCTGCGTATCGCCCCAGCCGGGCCGGACGTCCCCTGCTTCCGAGGCCTCGATCGCACGATTACACTGCTCGATATGCCGGTTGTATTTCTCAATGGCTTCGGTAGCCGCCTGACGGGAAATGAGATCGTGGCTGTAGATGTCCGCCATCATCTCCGCAGTGACTCTCATGCTGCGACGGTGGTCCAGATACAACTTCGTGTAGGCAATCATGATGAGCACCATTCCCGCCGTTACAGACACGCTGTACCAGAAGTGCGGTTCCTTCACGGTTGCTTGGAGGAAAACCTCACGTCGTTTCTCAAACCAGGCTCCGTAGTCGAAATTGTTCCGGTTGAATTGCTTAAGCAGAAATTCGTACCATGTGTCCCGGCCAACGTGCCGCTGTGGGGCTTGCGCTTGGACACTTGGAGCAACATGGAAAAGGACGATCATCAGCACGCCGCTACAGATTGCTCGCTTCATAATTCTCAGCGCATGCGCCTCGCGGATCGCGTCTGGGTGAATTCGGCACTCTTAAAGCGCAAATGGGCGCCCACCGATGTTGCACGCGACTGTTTCAACCGGGGATAAAGCGCGGGTTCAAAGTGAGGCACTCGGACGTCCGCAGGAGGGCGCACATGCAAGTGCGCATGGAGAGTTCCGCGCGTGTCGTCCGTCATCAGAATTTCCATCTGACCTTTCGGCAGGTTCTTGATGTGCTCGTCGAGCGCACGCGTTTCGGTGGCCTGCACATCGACCGCGCGGCCTGTCTCCTCATATCGTTCGTATCCGAAGAACTTCCACTGCTCCATGGACAAGCTGCGCCGCGTCACGCGATGCTCCGCCGAGGCCCGCAGAAAATAGCTCGCGGTTTCCTCGTCGCGGGTTCGCAGAGTCACGGTTGTGTTAGGTGCGGAGGCCACATCCTCCTTGAACCCGCGGCCGACGTGCATGAGCTGAGGGAGGCTTTGCATCGAAAACAGAAACGCTGTGTTGGTGCCTCGCGCTGTTTGTAGAATTTGTGGAAAGTTCCGGTATCCAAAGGGGGCGAATTCGTCCAGTATGACGCTGAAGAGCGGCCGGTTCGTCCTGTGGCGCTGTTCCTCGCTTTCGTACCTCTTCCCGACGACAAGCTGAAGGTTCTGCAGCAGCATCTTGCCGAGCGCGCGAACCGGCTCGGTGTTCTTGTTCACATTCAATGTCACGAACAGGATGAGTTCCCGCTCGATCACCTCGTCCAGAGAAAGCAGGTCCTCATACGGGCCTGTGATGATGCTCAATTCGTCGTCGAGAAACGTCATGCACTCGTTCAGCAATCCCTGAATCTTCGGAACCCTTTCCCGGTCCTGGAACGATTGATATAAATTCTTCACCGACATCTCGAAATTGAGTTTCCGCTGCGTGCTTATCCCTGTGTCCTGCTCCAGATGTCGAGATGCTTTCGTTACTTGTTCCCGCAATACTTGTTCGTCGATCGCCATGACGAGTACATCGTAGAAGTTGAACTTCAGGCCCGTGTACACGAGCACCCGCACAATATCCGCGAGGTAATTCAACTGGTGCTTGCCGAAAAACTCGTCGTGCAGATTGAAGGAACCGAAGACCATATTCACCACCGGCATGTAGTCATCATCGCTACAGTGGAAGGGGTTGTACCGTACCGATATGTCCGGCCGGGCCGGGTTCAGAACACGTAATTGGTTCAGACGACCGGCATGGTGTATGTGGGGGAGAAGGCTGTAAAAGAATTCCATGTCACCCTTGCCGTCGAAGATCACCATCGGTATGTGGTGGCGGTCTTCGCCAGGTCCGACAACCCGGCACAAGTCCTGCGTAATGATGTTGCGCAGCAGGGTCGTCTTTCCTGATCCGGTCATCCCCAACACAATTCCTTGCATCACCCGGACACGATCGGGCCAGAGCCATGGCTTGCTGTGTACGTCGTAGCCCAGCACAACGGCATCCTGCGTCCAGGCTTCTCGTGTTGCGCGCTCGTCTCTGTTGGGACGAACATCCAGGGGTGGATGGGGCCACTGCCTTTCTCGGCGCACGCGTGCTGTCAGAAGCAGATATGTTGCGGAATAGAGAGCGGTCATTCCGATGAAGAGATAGCAGACCAACTCTGCCACTTGGCCGCCCGTGAAATGGTATCTCTCTCGCGCGATGTACCAAGCGAACCAGCCACCCGCTAGCAGGAGTGCCGCGATGACAACTTCGTAGGTCTCCAGAAGGGGAGGACGCTCACGCGGTGCTGAATACGCAGGATTCATGACTCGATGACCGCGCCTCCGTGTTCGACGGGTTGCGTCTCCAGCTTCCCAGGCAGAGATTTACGTCCAGACTGGTCGATTCTAGATTTCGAGCGGGACATGGTCGTCATTCTCGATCGCGCCGGAAATTGCACAGCGCTAAAAATGTTGACGGCGACGGTAGCCAAATACACGAGAGTGAGAGAGACCTTAAGAGCCGAGTCCATGTCTGCGGTTCCGGTCTGACCGAGCGCCTTTGCGATGCAGTAAAGGACGAAGAACGCAGGAGCGACCAACCCCAGTGTGAGAACATCTGGGACGAGGACCGTGATCGCCTCCAATAGTTGGACGAAGAAGCTCATTGAACCACGTCCATTAACGCGCGAGGTTGAAATAGCAAAAACAGACAACTGCAGTAGCAGATAGCAGCGCGCCAATTACGAATCCTACTCTGGGTTTGCGTCGTGCTCTCGGGTCGAAGGGGCTCGGGTGCTCGACCAGCATGTTGACGATTGCTTTCTTTAGACCGATGTCCGACCGTTGTCCCAAAAACTCCTTGATCCAAGCGTGTACCTCATGCGAAGAAATCTGCGTTGGCATCTCAAAGCACCAGCGTTGCGTTAATCGGTCCATTGGGACCGCCAAGGAATACCAATCGAATCACGGTTGGTTCCTTGTGTCCCTGAGGCAGCGGTACCGCCACGATTCCTGTCGTTTCCTGGCCTGGCTCAATTCTTGAGGAGCGTATCTCGCCTTTCGCGACCACGATTGGGGTAACGCCGCCGCTCTTCAATCGCGCCGCTTCGTCGGGGCTGAGCTGATAGTTTGCAAGCGAGTAGAGCGACTGGCGGTAACGCGGCGTAGTGAGTGCCACTACCAGTGGGGCACCGGTCACATAAGCTTTCTTGGTCTGGTTCCGAATGGTGTACCGGATGAAGACTTGCCCGTCGTGCTCCAGCAAATCCGTCAAGTAAACAGCAATTCGGTTTTTTTCAGTGATCGCCCCATATACACGGACGGGCTTGGCTTCGATGAGTACTTCCGCCGGCGATGGATCACTTGGAGGGACAGCCCGATTCGCAGAAACATTGACCGGGGGATCTGCCGTCGGCTGATCAATCGCGAAATCCATTTGTGGCACGGCTCCTGCCGGGTCGAGTTCGTAATTGAACCGGCCAGACGCCGTCCACACAAACAGATTGGTCGCCACGCTCTCTTCTGTTGGTTCGATGAAGACCTTGTTCTCACGCCACTCCACTTTGAACACAGGACTCCCCACCGCAACCGTGCTGACCGGGTCGCTCATTTCGAGAACAGTTAAGTGGTTCAAGGCCGTTTCAACATGGAGGATTTTTCCCCGATCCGGTTTCTGTACCTCCACCTTTTGTCCCCAGGCCGGCCATGAAAGGGCTGTAACTGCTGCAAAGGAAAGCCAAATCTTGTTCACTACCGCATCTCCTTCCCATCCTTTATATATATGGGGACTACCCAGGAGGCCCAGACCTCGGGCCCCCTGGACAGCAGTTGATTCACGATGAAGTTTCTCCTTGTGCGCGGGCCGTGCTCGCGTCACTCGACGAAGGCTTCTCGCCGCGAGTGTCTTCACACGGCTTGCTCAAGGTCGTTGTTGCGCGTCTTACGGTGGTGTGCTGGCGAATATCGTTGAATACCAGCTTGCCATCGCGGATCGTGCCTGACCCGTATCGCATCGGGAATGGCTGCACGCGATCGACGGCTTTCCCGTCCACGAGCACTTCACCCTTCTTTGATATCTGAAGGAGGAAGATCTTGCGCTCGTGAGTGCTTCCATCGCCGTTGGGGAATTGTTCAACGAGGAAGACGCGGCCTTCCTCGTCAAACTCGATTTCACCATCCACGAGATCGGGAACGAAGACCTCGACAGGTCTGCTGCCGGTCTCCTCCGCGATCTTGTCGATGATTTCCTGTGGGAAGGCGTGAAACAGCAACGAGCCGTTTCCTTTCCCTGCACAGATAATCGCATGCAGGGATTGACACCAGCCACGCCGGTTCTGCTTCTTTCCGTCTCCCCACGCTCGAACGATCGACCGCAAGGCTTGGAACTCCTCACGGGACCGCTCCTTGTTGGCGTGGACTGCACTGCGGGCGGCATTGCGCCGAGTGCGCACTTCATTTCTGGTTGCCTGGTCGTTTCGTCTGGCCTGATACTCGGCCTCAGCTTTCGCCAGAGCCTCGTCCAAAGCCTGTTTTTCCTTGATGAGTTTTCCGATTTCCTCGGCGTAGATCCGGTTGACCAAGCGGCACTCCTGGGACATCTCCCGAGTGAAATGCTCGCCCGTGATTAGCCCGTGAAAGTCGGCGATCGGTAACTTGGCGGAAAAGAAGTCTTCGACTTCTTTCCTCACAAGGTTGTACAGGTATCCGATCTTGTCGGTGGGCAGAACTTCCAGATGCACCGGCATATCGCTGACCTGCTCTTTATCTTTCAGTTGGAGCCACGGCGCCGATGGCACCTTTTGGCGGATCTCGGCGATGAGCTGCTGGTTTACCTCAGTGCCCCACTTGAGGCTGTCCAAGGCATGCTGCAGTTCATCCACGAGTTGGTAGGCTTCTCCTGCGAAACCGGCGGCGTAACAGGAAGTTTTCAGATCGGTTATCGAGCCAATCTGATTTCCTTTGGCCTGATTCGCCACCAGAGCGAGATTCCACCAAGGACTTTGCTTTTTGGTGCGTTTGTTTTTTCCTTTTTCATGAGTACCCTGATGCACGAACCGGCTCTCCACAAAACGGGGAAAACGGTCTCCTTCAACCACAGCTACCAGGTCGAAATCGAAGTCTCCACCGTTCTTGGCCGCCGTTTCGCTGTGTAAGGTAAACGTTCCCTCAAGTTTGATCTGCTTCTCCACCAAATCCACGACTGCCCCGCTGTCAATCGAGCAGCCGTTTTGCTCTTCGATGACTTGCGTCACGAGGGCGACCGCCTCCTCGGTGGACACCCGTGTGTAAGGAAGCAAGTCTTCGAACATGCGGATTGGGTAGCGCACAACGAGCCCTTTCCGGCACGGCAACGAACTGATTGCCCGGTCCTGAGGCAGCCAGTCCGATCCGGTAACAACTTGACCTTGATACAGGTCGAGGAAGCCGTCGTCGGCAAGGGCAAAACCTGGGATTTTGAAGCCACCTGCCGTGCAAAGCTTGAAGGTCCACTTGGCAAGCAGGCGGTTCAAAGCGTTGTTGATATAGGGATGTTTGATGAGGTAGCCGCTCGAATCCACCTTGAGCACAGCTTCAACGACGGTGTGCTCGAATGAGGTGTACTCCGAGTCGTTCGCCTCTTCCCCTTTCGGTTGTGTGTGGGACGAGCCTAGAAGTTCAATGACCTCGTCATAGTTCGCGTCCTCGCAGGCTTGACGCAGCTTGTGCGCCTGCTCCATGGCAAACGGCGCGATTTCGAGCTGCATCGATTCCCACGGTGCGTGCTCGATCAGCGTGTAGCTGCTGTGGAGTTGGAGCGTTTGAGAAATCTCCCGGATGCCGAATACCACTGGCCCCCGGTAGGTGCGAACCTCGATTTTCGGCCGTCGCCAATGGAGGAAGTCCAAGAACCGTGTGGATTGTTTATATTCGGGTTTGACACACGATTCAGGCAAGATGATGTCGGCCCCGAGCTTCTGAGCAACATCGTCCGGCATGACCTTGCATGCGCCTTTCGCCTGCGTGTTTTCGAATGCCAATCGGAACTGGTAGAGCCGGTGTCCGGGCAGATGAAACCGCTCGAACACCGACCGCGAGATCCAGCCGCGGCAATCATTTGTTCCCAAAGTGTGGTCCTTTACGACCATCACCCTGGCGTCGGGCAACTGGATTCGCTGTTTGCACGGCGATACCAGGATGCCGAAATAGGTGATAGCTGCTTCCGGCCATTTACGGAAGCGCTCCGCGATCGCCGGCTCGTAGCGTTCGTCCACGGCGTAGAACTTGCCGCTCTTCGCCGAGGCGCTCGCGCCTATGAGTCGAAACCGCACACCATCCAGATCGAAAGACCTCATCGATCTTTGCACTTCGTTTTCCTGGTGATCTTCGAGTCGCCCAGGTGGGACATTGAGTCGTGCGACGCGAATGCCGGGATAAAGACCTTGGAGGAGCGTATTTTCGAGCTGCTCTTCCGGGGTCAATCTTGGCAGCGTCCGCTTCATCTGCCCCATCTCGTTGATATTGATCGTAATCACAGGCATCCCACTGCTTATTTCACTTGGCATTTCCTCCTCCTTATTTTTGTCCGGCAAAGGACAGAGAAGGAGGCCGTTGCCGCCGGTCTCTTCGCTGTCCTAGGCCGAAAACGAGGTACGGTTTCCGGTCAGGTTCGTGAAGAACCGGACCAGCTCAGTTGTTTATGGGCAGTTCAACGTTTTGCACCTCTTCGTTGCTGCGCCCTTTCTTCCTTGTTTGCTCGGCAACCACAAACAAAGAGTCTGCTGACCCACTCTGGTGAGACCCGACTGGGCACACGTCAAGCGAGCCAAGCACTCATTCACAATTAAGGGAGCTTGTGAACGGCTCTCGACAGACCAACTTCAGTCTGTGAAGAAACTCTAGCTATCCCGTCTTAGGCGCGCCGCGAGCGGCTTCTCGTCCGAGTTGCGGCTTTTTGCCCGAGAAATCGGCAACGCCGCGCCACTCCGAAATGATGAAGTAGCTCAAGCCGGTTTTGAGTGATTCAACCATCGCCTCTGGCTCGCCTGTGAGCTCCTTGGTGAATTCAGGAACGCCGTTGCTTCCTCCTGGTTTGGCAAGGAAGAAGCGTTGTCCTTCCACTCCATTCGCATGTCCCATTCGCAATTTGCGAGTTCCCCGCAAAGGACGGTTCGTTTGCAAATCTTTCCCTTCGCCAACTGCCTCTGTCACTCCTGCCGCCACGATAGAGACCTCCTTTCTTCTACGCCACCGCCTTCGAGGGCATGCCTCTCAGCGGTAAATTATTCAAGGCCTGTCCTTGTCGAGTTCGCTCTTTTGCAGCAGTCCAGCGTCTCGGTCACCTACCATCTGTTGTTCGCCGTATTCGGCTACCAGAAGTCCGCTCGGATTGACTTCCGAGCGCGTCGTTTCGACCAGTCGCACGTTATATCGTCCAACGATTTGATCTGTCGCCTCCGCCGCGTTCTTCACCCGATGGACTTCCTTCACGCCGAAGACGATGTACGTCCACGGTGTTCCCTTGACGTGCTCCATCGAGCGGATCTCAAAATCTGAAATCACATGATCGTTTTTGATCTTTCCCACGGTATCGTCGTCTCGAAGCCTATTCATGGAATACACGCGCAGGTTGCCCGTCATCATGTTCAAAGCCTCGGCAAGGTTTCTGTCCACAGAGTCCGGCGTATATGCGAGATATCGACTCAGAAACTGACGCACTACCGCCCTGCCTTCGAGATCTGTAGGCGCAACGCTCGTTGGGTCATCTGCGGAGGAAGCATTCGCGGACAGGCTGAACGTCGCCGTACGGAGTGGGTGTGGTCCTCCGACAACCGAAGCGTTGCCATCTTTGTCTACGTGGATCACTGTTGGCGGTTGCAAGCGAACATACACGGCAAACCCGAGTGATGCCATTGCCAGCACACCGAAAATCATTGCCAGCACCATGGCGCGATTCGCGTAAGCGCGGATCATTCCGTCGTGCTCGTAATACTTGGTGTATCGAGTGATCTCTGGAAGCTCTCCGATTCGGCTAACCTTTGTCATCTGCTATTCCCTTCCTTTCAATCCTCTGTAGGCTGACCCAAGCGAGTAGCCGACGTACCAAGCCGCTGCATGCGGAGCGTTGAATCCCCGATATTGGCCGGGGCGACTCGAGGAGCGCCACGGCGACGCAGAAGGTTGCGGGGCCGATGCACGCGTTGTCGGAGAGGACGGTGTAACTCTGGTTCCGCTAGTAGGTGTGGCAGAACTCCCGTCATTAATCCTGATGGCAGACGGGGGAGTTGGAGAGGTAGAAGTGGAGACAACTGCACCAGCCGCACCACCGCTACTTGTAGACGCGCCCGCGGGAAGTGGCGCAGATGAAGCTCCTGACATCGTGCCTCCTGGCCCACCCGGTGGCGGGGGTGGGGGCGGAGAAGTTCCTCCACCCACTGCATGAGAAGCAGATGCACCTTCTCCGACACCAATTAACGATGCTGCCGCAAGGCTGCCGACGGCCCCGGCTGTCGTCGTTACGGCGCTCAATACTGTCAGCAACGTGCTTCCTACATCACCCCGCACAATCCGACCCGCAATAAAGGGGATCAGTGCAATCGAAATGGAGAACACAACACTCGCGAGCGCCAGGAGCATCATTTGGCTTGACCCGATGAAGCTATTGAGAACGCCATTCGCATTCAGTACTGCGTTCATGGTGCCGAGATTTACGGCGGACATAAGCACCTGAAGAACTGCATAAATCAGTCCCCACGCTTGAAAAATCATGAGGTTCACCAGGTATGTTCGCGCCAATTGACCAAGACTCCGGGAAGGAAAGAGCGACAACACGAATGGGCCAGTGACATAAAGGATCGAGCCATACATCGCGTAAAACAACGAGAACAATGCGTACGAGATTGGGAAAAGGATGAAGCCACTCAGAATAATGAATGTCGTGAGAAAACCCGAGATGCCCCCGCTAACTAAACCCCAGAGAGAGGAAAATCCATTCTGGCCAACATAGATTGAAAGCTGGTTAAGCCACGTTTGGAACACATCTCCAACCCCAGACGCGTTGTAGATGAAATCTGCAACCGAATTGAACATCCCGTTGACACTGCGAAAGATCGCGGAGTAATTGGCAAACACCAGTCCGAGTACCAGGTATTCCACCCCTGCAACCGCCAGTCGGCGGACATCGCCCCCCGCAGCAAAAGCTTGATAGGCACCGTAGAGAAAACTAAGGACAAGGAGTGAGCTGGCCACTTCAAGAACCGTGGTCATGATGCTCGTCCCGTCAATGCCCTGCAGGGCAGTCTGGAACAACTGCTCGAAGTAAAACATGTTTCACCTATGGTTCAGCAGATTATTGAGCTGCTGCAACAGCATCGTTGTATTGGTGGCTCCTGACTTCACGTTCGCGCTTGCATCCGCCAGATCAATCGCACGCACGCGCATCAGGTCGGCTGTTGCTGCCTGTGTGTATGCATTGGCGCGAACTAGCCATGCATCTGCCTGCGCTTCAATGATCGGTGCGCTACCGGGAGCGGCCGTCTGAACGCTCTGGTTGATCTGGTCTGCCGCCTGAAGTTCGAGATCCGCCAGAGCATCGATTTCGATTGCCCTTTTCATTGCAGCTTGTGCCGCCGCATCCGTGATATCAACCATATCCCGCGCCTGTGGGGATGCTGCAGTCGCATCCGGAACCACACCGTACACAGCCGTATATTGCGCGCTAGTTTGGGCGATCTGATTCGGATCGCGAGAAAGCAGTATCTGTTCAAACTGCTGGGTAGCGGGAAGAGTTGCGCTGTTCACCGGAACACGCATCACCCCTTCGATCTGGCCGAAGATGCCTTGGACGCTTCCGACGAGCGAACGGGCCTGATTGATCAAGTTCTGCGGCCAGACGACCGTTTGTTCGAAGTTCGAGATCCCTCGCTCGATCGAGAGAATGCCATTGAGGCCTCCACCAATAACGCTGCTCAACGTGCTGCTGATCGTGCTTAGACCAGCCGCCAAAATCGCGCAACACGGATCAATGAATTGACTTCGTACGGGTCTTGGGATCGCCAGAGTAAGGACCAGCAACAAGACAGCAGTTCGGACCTTGTGTCCCCAGGCCCACCGCAAACCTCGCTTCACACTCTGGATGGCTGTCTTCATCAACAATCTCCTCTCTTAGTGCCGTTGGAGCAGATTCAGAATTTGCGTGTTCACATCTCCCGCCGTTGTCGCTCCGCGTTTCCGAATAGCATTTTCATGAGCCAATCGAGCCGCCTCCTGGCGCAACTCAGCCGCGAGCATCTTTTGCGTCAGAGCCTGGCTCTGGATGCTCGCCACTACCGCCGTCGCCGTTAGGAAGGGCGCCGACCCGGGAGCTGCCTGTCCGGCAGCGTTCTCAATATTATTGGCTGCCTGCAGGATCAGATCATCGGAGGCATCGCTTGCTTTCAGTGTCTTCAAGTTGTCAACCGCCAATGCGTCGTCCATGTCCATCATCGTGCGGTCTGCGGGGCTGGCCGCTGTCGCGGTCGGGAGGTTCCCATAGGTGTTCCTATAGGCAGACGTGAGACCTCCGAAATCATTGGTTTGGTGATTTCGCATAACGTTCTCGAGTGCGACCGGATTAGGCAACGTGGCGCTATTTAGGTTGATGTTGAATATGCTCTGCATCAGACTTCTGTACTGGCCGATCATTTGCGTTACCATCGCCTTCGCCTGGTTGATTAGGGCAACCGGCCAGGTCACCTGCTGGTAGAAATTGCTGATCGCCGTGCGAACCGAATTGATCGAGTTCGTTGCCGTCTGGATCAAGCCGTTGATCACATTCAGCACGGATTGAATTGCTCCGATAAGGCTGGCTTGGGCCTGTGCGGCCGGTGGGCTGACGAGCGCCACGACTAGGACCCCCGTCAACGCGAGAGCAAGGACCTGTCGCCTGGTTCTTGCGACCACCATCCAGTAGGAATAGAGAACGACCAACAATCCGAACAGCACGTCTGTCAGCAACACCATAAGGGCTCGTCTCATACCCTGCTCGAATCCGGAAACAACCCAATCGAGTCCACGACTCACCGGGCCGAACAGGAACGGCAGGCTCGCCAAGAACAACACGATGAGCACTCCCCACGCAGCGGATGGGAGCAGCGTCTGATATCGAGCGGATATTTTGCCAATAAGTCGTTTCATGGCTGCGTATCTCCCGTTACCGCGCCCGAGATCTCTTCCGGCAATGGCGGAACATCGGCGAGTCCGCGAGGAAACTTTTGCGCCAATTCCTGGTAGGTCTGGAGCAGTGGCCGATCCGCGAATTTCTTCAAGACCCAGGCCCTGTACCTTCTCTCTCGGGGAAACGTTGTGCATACCCAGTAGTCCACTGCCGTTGGCGTGATGCGAATGGTTTGCGTCGTTTCGGCCTTTTCTCCGAGTACCAGGAGCGCATCGGCACTTTCCCCTTTGTGTGGCGCGCTGAAGCGCTTTACTTCATTCAAGGCAACCGGGTTCAAGAACAGGTGATTCACTAGAGGACTTACGTCTCCCGGCTGCTGTCCGATGATTTTGATGCTCGCATTCTTCAGGATCCCCGGACCATGCTCGCGCGGTTGGAATTCCGTTCCCACAAAGTCTTCCACTGTCTGACTGATTCCCCAGACGCTTGAATTTCTTTTGCGCGCCGTCCGAAAGAGTTGGACAACTTCGGGCGCGAGTGTCGGGGAGTCCAACAGGAACCAGCATTCGTCGAGAACCGTAATGCTCTGCTGACCCGTCTTCCCGCCGGCGCGGGATGCCACCGCATTCGCAATCAACATGCTCATGGCAGTTTCGAGCTTCGGATCGGAGCTCAATCCTTCGACATTGAAGAAGAGCCAATTGCTATCGAGCCGCATGGTTGTGTGAGCGTCAAAGAGCTTCGCGTAGATCCCTCGTTCTCCCGTCCATCCGCGGAGTTTGATCGCAGCCAGGCGGGCTTCGTCAATCGTTCGCTGCATGCGCTCCTCGTCGCGCCATTGCGCCAACTCCTCGCGAAGATCGTTGAATGTGGGAATCGGGTTCGAGTAACGAATGGCGCACCGTTTGTAGGTCCGAGCAATCGCATCGCTCAATAGGTTGTCGACCAGCGAGTTGTCCGAGCCCGGACTGTCGCCAATCATGTGGCGGGTGAGATTCTTGAGAAACGCGATCTTCTCCTTGCTTGGCGTCGCATCTCCCACTGGCAAGTCCCAAGGATTGAGCGTCTCCGTCCCATCCAACTTCACGTCGATGACGCGCCCGCCCATCAAATCCACAAGTGGCTGGTAGGAATCACCGCGTTCGATGATGGAGATTTGAGGGTTGGCGCGCGCCATCATGAGCAGGAAGAGTTGAGCCATGAAGGTCTTACCGCCACCGCTCTTCGCCATGATAAGCATGTTGGCGTCGCCGAGGCTTGCGTCGAACGGCGAAAAAGGCACCAGTTGCCGGTAGGGCGTTTCAAAAAGCATGAGCGGTGAATGCCGCGTGCCTCGCCACGGCATCTCGACGGGCAACAGATCAGCCGCATTGAGAGTTAGCAGATCGAGCTCTCGCCGGTTCTCCCCTCCCATTGCGGGAAGGCCGGTGAAGAAGAGACGCTTCTGCGCAAGGGTCTCCGGAATGCCGCGGCCGCCATTCATCCGCGCGATCGCATGCAATACGCGCTGGCGCCGGTCCGCCAGAATGCGTTCAGCCTCTTCCCGCTCCATGCGGTTCCGGCACGGCCTAGAAGTCCTCACGGTTACGATCAGGCTCATCTGGCAAGACTTCAGAGAACTCGAAATCAAGTCCTGCAGGACCTTAACGAGTTGATGCTCCGCCACCTGCGCGTCAACGTTGATGCGAAAGCCTCCGTGAAAATCCTTCTGCGCGGCGAGCATCTTCCGCAGACGACTTTTGTACTGTTTGATTGATTTGCTCTGGTCGGGGAGGGTGACTTCCGCATTGATTACGAGAGGGAAATCCATAACAACGAGCTCGCGCAGAATCCCAGGGAAGGTGGCGTCCGGGAGGTCTTTCAAGCTGATCCACGAATAGAGCACACCGCCAACCTTGAGGTAGTCATCTTGTTCATCTTCGATGTTCACGTTCGCCATCTGGCTTCGGGCGCTCTCATACCAGAGCGACTCGTCCGGCGGGCGGTAAGGCCGAGTGTCATTGCCAAGGGGTTGGAGTGCCCGCTTGATCTCGAGGAAGATGTTCTGCTGGGTCATCCGGCGAATCGACATACCTGTGGCCCCGAGCGTCGCCTCCACCCCAGCCAGCAAACTGTTAAATTCGGCGAGAAGCTCCTCGTGTTCCTGCCGCGATCGTTCGATACATTTCGCAGCGGAGACGCTCAAGCGTCCGCCCGATTTCATTGTTCGTTTCCACTCGAAGTCCGGCGACTGATGATGGGCGCGGGGGTTCCAGATGAAATACAAGTGAAGGAAGTGTTCCAGATAAAAGCCGGCGGATTCACGCCTATGCCACAGCTCGATGTGCAGACGATCGAGTTCTCGGAGCACCTGGCTTTCGTTCCGGCGCTCCCGAACGTAACGCGATATCAAATCGCCAGTGCCTTCCGAAATCTCAAATCGCACCTGCATCCGCATGGAGCGTTCGGGCAGTGATCTCACCAGAGATTCGAGAAGATCCTTGAGCCTGTTTCTTGCCTCATCGCTCGCGTAATACGATTGAATGCCCCCAACCTCGAACCCGGCCACCATGGACCCATCGATTTGCACGGCTATGTTGTCCAGTAAATCCCGGATACGGAGTTGCTCGCACAACGGGGGCGCGCTCATCGATTGTTCGTACCGTTCGACCGTCATCGGCATGCCTAGGCTCCGGACCGCAGGTATTCCCGTGTGAGTTCCCGGTCCTGTTCCAAGGCGGAGTAGACGTGTGGCTTTGCATGAAACATCACCCAGTCTTGGAGGTAACCGCGCTGCTTGCCGTACTTGAACAGCATGAGCGCGGGAATGCTCAACACAGGCACGACGTACTGCAGGACCATGTTCATCGGCAATCCAAACATCTCTCGATGAAGAAACCTTCCGAGTATGTTCACGACGACCGCTAGGGCGAGGATCGCAAACAGGTCTTCGGCTTCAAGACCGAGAAATGTGACTCGCGTCCGGAGATTGCGGTACGCAGGTGTAATTTCAAGCGCCATCTTTTCATCTCCTACGGGATTCCTCCCGTTCCACGCGCAACGAAAAATTCCGCAAGCCGCAGCAGTCCCGAAAGAAGCAGACAGAGGCCGGCTGCCACGAAGTGCCTCATCCATCCTTCCGTAGGATGAACTCGCGTGATGATGCCCATGCGCAGGGCCCCTGCCGTCACCTGCAAACCTGCGTATACGGGCATCAACACGTTACAAATCCAGTCCACCAGGCTCACCAAAGAGATCCAATAAACGTCAGCGTCATTCCAGGCCCTCTGGGAGGAGAACGTTTCCATCGCTCGCAATAATCCGGAGGCCATCAGGCAAAGAAATCCTCCATACATCGCAGCCCCAGAGGGCTCTGACCGGGCGAATTTCAGAACCGCGATCGCAAAGAACAGACCAGCCAGCGTGGGCAGAATCACGTTTCCCGCCCAATTCGTTAGGTTCAGAATTCCATTGGTGAACGACATCGTCGTTCCTATGCCTCCATGGAAAGCACCAACTTCCAGATTCCTGAAACACACAGCATGGCTAGTGCAACAGCAACTAAACGCATAGCCGGACGGCGCGTGGCAAAATTGATGATGGCTCCAATGATTGCGAGGCCTGCCGCGATCGGCATGATGGTTCCGGCCAAGTAATTCCACAGGCTGTCTAGGACATCAGCGGTGGCGAACTGCGTTCCCGTGTTGTAACTCTGAATCAAGGAGTATGTCGTCTGTGTACCGAGCAAAAACATTGCGGCCAGGATGGACGGCAATGGATGTCCGCCCGAGGCGGCGTCAAGAACGGATTGGAGCACGAAATATGCCGCGAGCGTAGTGACCATCCTGCCGGCGACGAAAGTTGTGGCGAAGTTCGATAGGTCTGATTCGAACGAAGCGAGCCATGAGGTCCCAATCCCACCAGCGGGCAACGGCGTTGCGACGCCGAACGAACTGAACCACCCCAGCAGAGGTCCGAGCGTTACGAACACGATCGCCCAAAACATCCATTTGGTGAAGCTGCCTCCGATTTGGAACGTCGTGCCGCCCTCCCGTCGCAAGCTGATTCCCGCGAGAACCATTGCGACCAAAGAGGCCGCGGGCGCAAGGCGCAGGAGGACTTGGACGATGTCGTTCAAAAGTTGTGGGACAGCCATTGCTCCGTCCTTCCTTTCTCTATTACAAAGCGTTTCGAAGTGACGCCTGAGCGGAGATTGGCAGGCAGTTTGAATCATTTCTCCCCCTTCCAACTGCCTGCCAAGTCCGATAGTAAACGCGTGCTGCCTCGGATTACGGCACGCCCGCGGTTCCGTTGGTGATCCAGAATTCGATCAACCGGGTCACCCCAGAAACTGCCAGCAATCCCGCTGCTGCTGCGAGCCACCGGCCAACACCTCGCCCATTCAGCCAAGAAACAACTGCGCCGACTACAGCGCCTCCGGCTCCCACAGGGGCGATGACGTTGCTAATCCAGTTGATGAAGTTCAGGAAGGCGCCTTCCGGCTGAGCGGCGGTCTGCCCCTGGACGGCCACGTTTGTTTGCGGCGCAGTTCCCAGGTTTTGGGCCCAAACAAATTGACTTGCAAGGACGAAGCAGATAGCGGACACGGCTAGTGCCCGCCGCAATGCGTCGTCCACCTTTACCTTCATAGAGTGCGGTCCCCCTTCTGCTTCGCCGCCTCTTTCCTTGTGAACGACCCAGCGGGAAAGCATCTCAAGCAGGGGGGAACCTACGACCAGTTCTCGCGTTTGTCAAAAAAGTGAGCGGTGCTACGAGTGTGACGAAATGGCAGAAGTCAAATGATCGAACCCAGGAATCCAGAAGTTTCAAGCGAACCCGCGAACGCGCTCGATTGCTCCTTCAATGTCGGCCCGGCTGAGAGGAGGGGGAGGTTGGTCTTTCTTTGCTCTCATGAATGCCAGCCGCTTCGCGGCATCGCAGATCGCTTTAAGATCCGCCGGAGCAAAACCATCCATGAGTCCCGAGATGAATCCGAATTCCAGTCCGGCTTCCAGCCGGACCGGACCCAGATACTTGATGAGGAGCTTTTCGCGTCCATTTCGCCCTGGAAGGCCAACCTTGATTTTCTCCGAGAACCGTCCGCCTCGCAGAACACGCGGATCAATACCTTCCGGGCGATTCGTGGCGCCCATAAGGAAGACATTGTTCTCAGCTTGCAAGCTGCTGATTTCTATTAGGAACTGATCTACTACTTGAACGTCGTGCTGACCCAGGGAGGTGTTCGCCTGGGGCAAAAGGGCGTCAAGTTCGTCGATAAAGATCAGGGAAGGGCTGTGCCCCTTGGCTCGGGAAAACAATCCGGCGATCTGCTTCACGGAGTCTCCGGTATACCTACCCAGAATATCCGCAGGAGTGATTTGGTAAAAACTACGATTCGATTGAGTTGCAATCAGCCGGGCAATCGTCGTCTTGCCAGTTCCGGTCGGACCGACGAGGAGAACTCCGGTGGAAATCGGGACCTGGATCTTTTTTGCAAGTCCCGGCTCATTCAGAAGCCTGACCAGCATCCGCACATCGCTTTCAACATCCTCTTCGAGCACCAGATCGGACCACTCGACTGGTTCAAACGGTGGCCGGTCCTTGCCACCCGATTGCTCGAAGGCGCGCCGCAGATCACTTTCCTCGATCCGGCGTCCTTCTGCAGCGGCAGACGTGGCTGCCGTGTCGACGAGCGCCCGTATCTTCGCAGGGCTTGTACCAACCGTTTTCTGTGCAAACTCCTTCAAATCGAATCGTCGCCAGGGCCTGTTCTCCAATTGCTTCTCAAGAATTTTCAGCCGCATTGCCTCGTTCGGCAGGTCGACTCGGATTTCGAGGTCAATCCGGCCCTCCCGAACCACCGCTTCGTCGAGCCCCTCCATCTTGTTGGTGGCCAACATCAATACGAGGCCGGGCACGTCGCGGTACTTTGTCATCATTTCCATGAACGTCGTAGTCGCGCTATTGAATGAACGGCCGGCCCCGCCAGGATCCCCGCCCGTTCCCAGCGGTTGCCTGGTCGTCACCAAGGAATCGACCTCATCGAAAAATAGTAGTACCGGCACATGGGCTACTGCATCCTCAAACTCAGTGTGAATTCTTTTCTCGGTCTCGCCCATCCACATGCTGACCAAATCACTGGCCAAGACACGCCGGAAGGCCAGCGCAAACTCACCGGCTATCGCTTCGGCCAGAAACGTCTTCCCACTTCCCGGCGGTCCATAGAGGAGAATTCCATTTCTCACCACACCGTACTTGGCGTATTTGCCGGGTTGCACCCGGCTTTCAACTAAGTCTCGGATTTGTTGTTTTTCATCTTCGAGCCCTCCTACATCCGCAAAACGCAGCCCAGGAACTTTTGGCAAAACCTGTTGCTTAGAACCAGGCTCAATCTGTCTTAGCTGGGATGTAAATTGCTGGGAGACTTCCGCAGGACTGCCGGGTCTGACGCCTATCCGGGCTCGTTTGGGCTTCGAAAAGACTATCCAGAAAAACGCAATCCACCATCCGATCGACACAGCCAAAAAGAACCAGCCGCCATGCACCTTTCGATTGAAACCCAACAGAGCGAACGGTTCCCAAAATGGAGTCCACGTCAACAACCCCAAGAAGCCAAGGGCCACGCATAGAGAGATACCCAATCTCAATACTTTCAAAAGAAACGATGGCGCCCCACTCAGTGGACCACGGACAATCGCAATTAACACTGCGGCGCTTGCGAAGAGGACTGGCCAAATTGGCAGCTTAGTAGGCAGCAACAGCGCCGCCAAGATTCCAACCAGCAACCCCATCAACGTCAACAACGATAGTCGATTCGTTGCGATACGTTCGCGTGAAGCGCTTACTCGAGGTTGACCTCTCGCGGAACCGTACCCCCACCGGAAGGAGTCGCGCACTCCCCGGCAGAATGTGACCAGGCCTCGCCCCAAGTGCCAGCCTAGTCCATGCACCAGGCCCAAGCGAAAACGTCGATCACCCGGGGCAAACAATAGCCTTCCTTTCCCGCCTATACTCTAGCCCATACGGAAAATGACACCAAGGGTGTGGAAAAGGGTCGGTCAAGGAATTGGAGGGGTTCTAGTTTATGGACACGTCTTCTGGTTGAATCTCGATTCGTTCAAGGGGAATGCCTACCTTTCTCAAAGCATCTCTCTTTTGCGCGATATAAGCTTCATCGTAAACACTTTCCAAAGTTTCCCCGAGTTCCGCAAGAGCCACCTCCAGCTTCGTGAGTTCACAAGCAAATTCCGCCTTCTCGAATTTCCAATGCTCACTGGACACATAGCACTGTCCGGAATCATCCAGATTCATATACATCCGTGCAATGCCATGCTTGTAGAGGTTGATGCCGTTCACACGGCCCATGAACATGAATCCGGCGCACCGTTTTGTTCCGAGCTTATGTTCGAGAGGCTTCCAATTCGGTTCCATTCGTTCCCGATCTCCTTCATTGCTGGGGGACTTGTTGTGCCGTGCTTTGTACGCCCGGCTGCTGATACATTTCACTTAGTTCTCGCCTCAGTTGCATTAGCTGGCGGAGCTCATCCGCGGTCGGGAGTGATGCATTGTTGACCTGCTGCGTCCTGGCCGGCTGAACTTCTTCCGCAGGCACAGTCGCACCCTTTCCAACGACGATGTAGAATCTGGTGTTCCCCGGAACACTCACAACAACGTTTTGGTTGAACGTCAGGTTGTTCAACTCCTGGTCACCGGCGATACCGATGTTGGTCGCAATCCGATCCCGCAAGAAAGCGCTTTCCGAAAGTGGTCCATTGAGGCCATTGGACCCCACCAGATACGTCGCTGCCTGCCCGAGACCTGTAAAGGTCCGCACCAGGAAGTTCGTTCCAGATCTTTTCCCGCTCACAATACCTTTCAACGGACCGAAGGACAGGCTCATAGCGGTGGCGTCGATCTTTTCGGTGGACCCGTCCGGCATTTGAATTGTGTCGAATCGCATCGCTACGTATCCAGACCGATCTGCCTGCTGGAGACTACCGAGTACCAGGGCTCCTGCGGGCACAACAATTTCTCCGTCCCTTTCGTAGTTGTACTCGACCGCTGCCACGACGGGCGTCTTGATTGCGCTATTCACAACCGATTGGAGGCGAGCGACTAGTCGCGTTCCCGCCGTCAGGTTCACCGTGATTGGACTTCGTTCCACCGCAGCCGATGTGGGTCTCGCGCTAGAACTTGCTTCATTGCTTTGGACACTTCGCACGAAGACTAACGAAGGTTTCCGAAGATCATCCGACGCTGACTGCGCTGACGCGCTAGCAACGCGAGGAACTTGTCCGTTCGGTGCAACATCTGAAAAGTCAATCTTACCCAAGGCATAGGGCCCCGCATTTCCTGGGACCGAGGAGGTGGTCGCAGGCTTTGGCTGCCCTGCAATAAACGCGTGAGTCGGTCGGGCCGTCCTGCCAACTTCATCCGGAGTGACGTCCTGGCTGCCCGGGGCCTGAGGTTGCTCGGCCTCTGCATTCAGTAGAGGCGTGACCGAACCCGTTTGCCCAGTCGCTTGCTGGCCCGGAGTCACTTTACGTCCCAAGTCCGGCGTTCCCGGTCGCCTCCCAACTGCGGATTTCCTCGTGGTGTTCGAGGAGGAAAAGACGCCGAGAAATAGCAGAATCACAGCAATTGCTGCTCCCGCAAGAAGAAACAAAGAACGACTCCGGTCCCGCCCTAACTCTCGCCGGTTTGTGGGCTGCTGTTCCCGTCGCGCCTTGTCGAAGGCTTGACGAAAGATGTCACGCCACCCTGGACGAGAGGAAACGTCACTTTCGTCGGTCGCCGTCTCTCCTAGAGGCCCGGTTTCTGTTGCGTTTGTTTTTCTCTCATTTTCCTCTGCCATTGTGGTCCTCCGACACAGTACTTTCCCCGAACCCAATTGGGGCTAAAGCAGGACGGTCCACAGCCCCCGACTCCGCTACTTGCAAGAGAAGCGTCTCATTCGATTGCTTGTACGGCGGACGGTCAAATAGCACGACCCCGTCAGCGCGATCGCCAGGACCAAGGCGGCGTTCACTTAGCCGAAAATCCGCCACTCGCAATTGCTCTGCAGTTGACCACTTTGTGTGTCGTATGAGTTTTCCTGAGGTGGTCTTTCCGCCAAGTTGTACCTGCGGCGGCATCAACAAGATCGCGTGCTTGGTGGGATTTACTATCGAGAACAACACAACCACCTGTTGGCCTCCGTCGATCACACGGCTGACGCCCGCTCGCACTCTGTCTCCTCCGATGTATTCTTCACTGATGTGCTCCCCATAAAGCTCCGGTAATGGAGCGTTTTCTTGCTGCTTGAGAAGCTTGTCCAGTCCATCACTTTGGACATCACCGCGAGGAGCATCACCCTGACTTGCCGGAGGATCTCCCGCGGTTCCCAGGTTCGCGCTTACCGCGATTTTTGAAGACCTTTGCGTTACGCCGGCTGAAATCTGCTCAGCTTGCGTCAAGGGAACAGTTTCTCCAACCAGTGCGAACGGAAAACCCGAGGGTGCAACGAAAAATCCACCCGCCGATACATACTTCAACAGGAAGTCCACCCGATTTCGGTCTGGCGAGACGCTTGCTCCTCGATTGACCAACAACAGACTGACTTGGCGCCCGCCCGTCGTCGAAATCAATAGATTTGTCTCAGATGGCTTCGTAGAGATTGCCTTGATGAAAACGAGCCTTGGCTCACGATCCGAGTGCTCCACCTGGAACTCGGAGGGGTCCCCGACAACGACAGAGTTAACGGCCTCAGGCAAACGGATTGTGGTCACAAACCGCGGCGCTGCCTCGACCACCGCCACTTTTCCCTCAACGTTTGTCTCGGTAAGGATTTGAGGCTCGACCTGAGCGACCTGTGCAAATGCCACGCCGCTACCAAGAGAGAAGCACAGGAACCACAATCCACGCCATGTTTTCATCGTCCACCTCGAAGTCCCGTCATGGACCATGTGTTGGGACCATCCGCACAGTCCCACGCCGCATGGCGCGGTACACCTGCGCCACACGACTTACGTAATCAAAAACCTCTTTAGAAGAGTATGCTAGGCCCCGCGAAAGGATCTGAGACTCACCCACTTGATAAGCAGCAACGGCCAGCCGCAAGTCCCCATTGAACAGTCGGATCAACCAAGCCAAGTACGCAACACCACCCCGAATGTTCTCTTCGATATCGAATCGGTCCTGCACTCCGAATCGGACTGCCGTTGCGGGCATGAGCTGCATGAGGCCCGCTGCCCCCTTCACGGAAACCGCGTAAGGATTCCAACCTGACTCTACCTGGATCACTGCATCAACGAGTTCTACAGGTACTCCAAATGCCGAGGCGTAAGAAGCCGCACATCGTGCGGAGAATTCCTGCACACGTGTTGGCTCGGCAGCCCACACTGTATATGCATGGAACGAAACCAAGAGAACCAGCGCCTTAGCAAACTTCATCATCGTTATAACCTTCAAGCCGCCACACCAATGGCAGCGTTGCTACGATGGAGCTTGTCTCTATACATCTTCGAATCCACGATGAGACCTTCGAAGCCCTCGCGAAGCAGTAGCCTTCCTCGGTCTCCTTCCGTCTTTGCCAGCAGTGGCAAGAGGACATCCCTTTGTTCTGGCATGATCTCCTTCACGCCGAGTATTTGTAGTGCCTTTGATAGGTCGAGCATTTCGGCTATAGAGGGCGGTTTTTCCATATTCCAGCCGCGCAGTGCATGTGCTAAGCCCGCCATCTGTCCGAGTAACGTCGCTTCTTGGTTTCCACTGCGCGCCGCAAGGATCTCGACTTCCCGCTCGACCGCGGGATACTCGAACCGCAAATAGAAGCACCGCCTGCGCAACGGGTCACCCAGGCGCCGTTCCTCGTTCGAACTTACTACGACAAAAGGGACCGTTTCTGCTTTGACGGTCCCCAGCTTTGGCACCGTGATCTGCCACGCACTCAAGATTTCGAGAAGTAGCGCCTCGAAGGCGTGGTCAACCTTGTCGAGTTCGTCGATCAACAACACGCACGGTTTGGACTTGTGTTGGAGCGCCCGCAAAAGAGGGCCTTCAGCGAACAAATCAATCGAATGCAGCCGTTTTCGGATGCCATCCCAGTCGTGTCCCAACAGTTCCTTTTGTGTTTCTAAAAAAAGCTTCTGCAGGGACTCATCGAATTTCCCAATGGCCTTCTCTTCGGTGATCCCCTCGTAGCATTGCAGGCGCTCGACAGTGGTGCCTGCTGCAGCGGCGACCGCATAAGCCAGCTCTGTCTTGCCGCAGCCAGGCGGACCCTCCACAAGCAGGGGCTTTTGCATTTTCGCGGCAAGATAAACGACCTCGAGGGTTACGGGGTCGACCACGTACTGCGCATCCCTCAGGCCCTGCGCGAGTTTTTCGACTGATGCGAACACAGATTCCGCCTCCGTGAGGCGGGCGGAACATAACCGAAAAACTTCGCGCGCGCACTTGGTCTACACCACCCATGGGTTCTGGCGAGCACGAGAACGAACCTCTGAACAAACATCGAACTGGAGCTATCTGCACGATCGATTGGGTTGGCATGGGGACACAAACACATGGGAGCAAAAGGTGATACGTCGTGTTCGGATAAATTTACGGAAGATTTTTCCTGCGGAGGAATTCCGCCACTTTTGGGTGTTTCCCACCAATCGCAACCTTCATGGCTAACTTTCGACCAAACGTTAAGTCTCGCGCCGTCGAACATCCAATTCGCCTGCCTATTTATCTCGGGCGCTCTTCGAGGATCACGGCGAGTCAAGAAATTTCACCAATCGAAGGTTTCATGGCTGACTCGAGTCGGTGTCACCGAGTTTTGGACCGGCGATAGCAGATTCTCTGTCCGCCGCAAAAATCCTAGCCGCCTCGCAAATGAGAAAAATGCATTTCGCCAATCGAAAATATCATGGCTAACATTGATGAGGACCTTCGGCTCACCGATTGGCCGCTGTGAAATCTGAATTGTCGGTCCTCGGAGGTCGTTTCGGCGCCTATTGCGTCGCACCGCGAAAAATGTTCTGCCAGTCCGATATTTCATGACTATCTCTCAGCCGGAATTGCATCTTGAACCGCCACTTCATTCTCGGTAGTCTCAGCTGGTGTAGTACTCCTCACGAATCGCTTCCTGGAGCAGCGAGTGTCCCTTGCGAAACACAAGATGAAGGCACCGCGAATTTCACGTGTTGAACTGAGAGTCCAAGCCCTCGCCAGCCGCCGAGCAAATAGCCAACTACTGCGTGTCCCATGGCGACGCTTTCGTAGGGCTTACGAGGAGTACCCCAGTTGGCAAGCCCTTGCGCTTTGGGGCCGAGCCGTCGTTGCAACCGAAGGCCGCGCTCCATCAGGGCTTTTGCCAACTTTCCGGGAGCGCTGCCCGGGTTTTATCGAGGGAGAGGCCCCCTCACAGGAGCCTGAACTCCTGGCCTTCCACCTGCTTGAATGGGTTCACAACGAGAGATTCGGCCATGCAAAGCGGCAGGGTTGGCTCGATGCACTGACCTTTTACGGAGTTAGACATCCTCGCTCCCGGGTAGTTTGGGCATATTGGGAACATTGCGAGAGCGAATGGAACACACAGCGGCCGACTTCATGCCCCACGTTCGACAAATGGTGGCGTTCGGCTTTGCAGTGGGAACTTTGTGACAAGACCAGTTATTTAGCGGCTGCCAGGGCGGTTAAAAGGTATCTCGATTGGGAAGCGCTGATGCTTTGGCTGCGCCCATTGTTGGGCACGGAGCTCGCACTGCGCCGGCATGTGATATCCGAACTTGAACGCAGGTGCCCCGGTATTTCCAAGTTCGAGGGCTCAGGCGTCCGCGAGAGCCATCTGGCGAAATTGAGCATATGGCGCCGGGTCGTGAAGTGGGGGGAAAACCACTGCTTGTCTCAGGCTAAAGAAGAAGGTTGGCTTGACTCACTTCAAGAACAGGTGCGTTCTCATCCATGGCACGTGCGGATGCGGGCCTATGCGGCGCATTTGAGTCAGGAGTGGTCCCGGAACCGTGCGCTCCCTTATCCTTCTTTCGGACAATGGGAGCAGGCCGCAGAAGAGTACGTTAAAGCAGAGCCCGGCCTCGTGCGTCAGAGGCCCTCAACGCGATAAGTCACCAAGCAGAGTTGCTAACCATCTGGTTTTGGTTGTTCGCCGAACACCGCTGGTCGCACTTTTTGATATGTCTGAAGAACGCGTTGCCGCGTATCTCGCGGTCGCAAGCTGTGCAGTGTCTAATGACCCGCGCGTGCTTGCGCAGGGGTGCTAAGCGGCGAGACGTCGATTCACCCGCCGTCCGCACCCAATCCATCGAACTCTCGAGCCATTCCCGCGTCTCTCGGTTCAGGAAGTCATAGTCGATCAACGATCCATATCGCCGGCAGAAATGTCTGAGAGATTGTTCTGTAATCGTCGGGTCGTACAATTTCAAGACGCCGCGAGCAACAAAGTTTTGCACTGCCTCCACGGCTACGCCAAGTGATTTGGCAACTTCCGCCCACACTCGCTTGGCCCGTGAAAGTTTGCCTGAGGGGGTCGACTGTCTCGTCCGGTCCCCAGCCGGTGGATCGCTCCCCGCCAGAGTGGTCATTTCTCGTTCAAGACCTGTTGTCAGGCCGTCCGATGCTGGTGCAACATTCTGGGGAATCGCATCGAGACGGCCAGACTGGCATAGATTGTCGAGCGATTCTCGCGTGATACGTGGGTCCCGAACCTCGAGCAGTCCTCCTGCAATCAACCGCTGGATGGTGCTGCTGGCTAAGTGCAGATCTCGTGCGAGTGCATGCCGCGCGAAGCCTTCCAAGTGAACCCTGCTGCTCTTTCCCAAAACCATGAGCCGATAACGCACGGCAACTTCGGACCGGTGTAGAAGTTTGGCGAGGACCCGCGACGTCTTGTACCCGGCCAGATTGAGGAGGATCCGATCGTCATCCTCGGACCATGCTAGACGAGACCGCTCCTGGCCACGTTTGGGGGTTTTTCGAGTCAGGTGGAGTTTTGCTGCGCGTCTCCAGATCAGGTGGGGTCGCCAGTCAGGATGGCGCTTCAGTAGCTCCCGTATTGCCTGTTGCTTCCCTGACCAGCCTTTTTCATATCCGCGAGAGAGAATCTGATCGTCGTCGGTGCTCCACACGATCCGGCGGTAACGTGTCCCGTTAGAAGGGTATTTGAGCTGGCGAATTCGTTGCCAGAGTTCCGCTCGTTCGATTCCCGGCTCTAGCTTGAGAATTCTCTCGATTGCCGCATGAGAGCCCGCCCGTCCACGTCTCACGCCTTCACACAGAATCTTATCGACTTGTTCCGGGCTGAAAAACCGGTAAGGATCCCCTTCGGTTGTGCTACGCCCAAGGCCCCGCATGGACCTAATGTCAGCGGTGGACGCATCCCGGTGACGCTAACTTCCAAACAATTCCGTGTCGCCGACTTCAGTTACCGGAGGTTCGCTGGCGAGGACGGCCGAGAACCTTGACCAGTAGAAATTCAAATGAACGAGTCGGTCTTTTGCACGTCAGACCGTGAACTTCTTTTCCAATTTAGGTTCCCGCACAATAGCCGCCGTCCATATTCCGGAATTTCCCTTCTGCCTTCCTCCCAACCCAAATGCGCCTCCGTCCCAGTTGGCACCAGATCGTCACCCATGGAGCACCCATCGCGACCCCTCGAAGTGAAATGAGCGATCACGGGTTGCCGCGCGTTAATCCTCGACTGGGCTGGGGTCCATCGAGCTAGCTCGTACAATCCAATGAAAACGCCTGTCATTTATATAGAGGCGCTTTCAGGAGAGATTGTCTCTGGCTTTTTTAGGCTCATCGCAGTTTCTTTTGCTTACGATGGAGGGCCAAGTTCGTGAAACCTTTCGCCTTCTGTTTGCGTAGAATTCTGCTGTAGGTCAAATAACACGGCGAGCAGCACAGAAGGTGGTCCACAATCCACTTCTCGGCATGGGTGGGCTGAACGCTAAGTAGTTTCAGTAGCCGATTCGTCGGGCAACCGATTCTCTTGGGATTCGGAAAATCGTGGGACAGATGTTTCTTTAGGCCGCGAAGCAACTTCTTCTCGAACGCACCACTCGCTTTCTTGCGTTTCTTGCTAGAAAACGGCAAGGCAATTTCCCCCTTATCCTCCTACGCCGCGTGCCGTAAGTCTCTTCCGGGCACGTTGCAGAGCTTTGCTGAAGCGGAGCCGAGCTACATGGGCTGAGATCCTGTAGCGATCTCCAATCTCATCCCACGAAAAACCCTCCAGACGACGCAAGGCGATTTCTTGCGTCACTTTATCACAAGCCGCCATGACCTCATCCAAGAGCAGCTCCCTGGCGAACCCGGTAGTGCCGCTTGTTTGTCGATTTCTTTCCTTCAAATTAATTTCATTCCTTAAGGCAGCCTCTTTGCGCTTTTCCCGCGCGATTCGACGGGCAAAAGTGCGGAATAAGTAGGCTCGCAGGTCCCTGATTGGGGGCTTGTCGGACGCGTGCTTAGTTTCCGCTGCTTCAGACACAGCCGCAGCCGCTTCTTCGAAGAGATTCTGAATAACTGCGGGATCGCCGAGGATCTTCTCGCCGTACGCGAGGGCCTGCTGGGAGATCTCCTGAGCAACGGACAGCACGCCCGGATCGATTGGCCTTCCAAGGCGGTCGACCGAGTTGAGCAAGAACTCGGGACGGGTCGTTTCTCGCTTTAAGGGCATGGGTACCCTGTCGAGCAAGTAGATGCAAGGTAACGAGATTAGGTTTCATGTAAGTTGCTGATTCCATAGTACTTTAGTACTAGCTAGTTCCCTCCGAGTTGCGAGCGCCGTCCATAAGAGGCTTCTTATCTTAGTGAGCCGGATGATTCCCCATTTTGGGGAATCCGTCAACAATTGAATATACATTCGGGGTGAATTCCAAAGACAAGGCCTATCAGGAGGCCTACAAAAACTTCCTCGCTCGATTGATTGAAGCCCGCAAGCAGGCCGGGCTGACTCAAGTCGACGTGGCTAAGCGGTTAGGAAGGGCCCATTCATTTATTTCAAAATGCGAACTCGGCGAGAGGCGTGTGGATTTCGTGGAGCTTCAACAACTCGCAAAAATCTACAATAAAGACGTATCTTTCTTCCGCGATTGAATACGAGGCCACTCGGATATTACATTTTCCACCGCTGGCGCGAACAATCCGGCTTAGACGAAATAGGGCGTCAGTCGCGGACGTTTGGGAGAGTGCCGCCGTGGCGGATATTTCGAGCGTCAGGTCCGCGATGTTTTCCGACATTCCCATTTTGAGAGGAGCCCTGCACACCGAGCGCATTGGCATCCTCGCGTACGTGTCATCCGGGTTAAAATGAAGGCTATGGCTGCTCTGGACAAAATGAGCTTAACGGAATTGGAGGATTTGGCTGCCAAGCTGCGCCACACGATTGCGCGCAATCCCGGGCATTCACGGATGGAACAGGTTAAACTGGAGGACGTGAAGCAGTGGATCGCAATTCGCCAGAACGGGGATAGTTCCGAGTCTGAGCCCTAGCTCTGATTGTTCCAGATTCTAAGGTATGGGACGGATTATGGGCCCAGCCAGCGCATTTTCAAACTCCACAGATATCTGACCACCCTTCCGAACATTGTTCACCAAAGCCGGTCGGAAACATGCGATGCAGGTTCCACCGTTGTGTCGAACACTCGGATAAACGACTCCTGCTGACCCCTTGTCTAGGAGTTCCCTTGCCAATTCTTGAGAGGTTACATAGCTGCTCGGATCCAAACATTTGGCAAAACCGGAATCCCCGCGAATATCGTGAAATTCTCCTCGGAAGTCTGCTAGGAAGTCGGCATAAAGAAACATTTCCTTCTCTTGCCAATTGATTTCCCGCAGTTCTTCCGACTTATGAAACGCGACCTCGATTCCCGCTGTCTCCATCGAGAACGCCGCGTACCACGCTCCTCGTTCTGGTCCATTGAAACGGCTTCCAAACGGCTTGGCGTGAGTGAATGCCGCATTCACAATGTGGGAATGTGAAACACCGAACACGAGTTCCCTGACCGTGATCCCAGGCAGGAGCCCTGCCTCGCCGAGCAGACGTTCGTTAGTCGCGCCCTCCAGTTCGAAGAGGGCAGACAACTCATCGGAATCTTTGGTCAGTCTGTTGAGGACGGTTTCTTTGTCGTATGCAGATGGGATCAGTCGATGAGTGTCGTCCTGGAAAAGACGCGAAACATGCGGAAGCACCTACATTCCACCTCGACGGGCGTCGAGAAGCTGTCTCACTCTCAGCATGGCAGGCACCCCGCCTTTGATCATGTAGGTGAGCGGCGTCTCGCCGCCAAACATTGGATTCGTATTTGGCGAATGAACCCAACGATCGGCCAGTTTCTCGCGGTAAAGAATGTTGAGTGCCTTAAAGATGCCTGTGAGCAGGGAGATTCGCGTCAATCGATCCTGATCAAGTGATCTCGAACCTCTTTTCTTCAGCTCGTAATACGCGCCATTCGACATGCCGCCGAGTAATTGCCTGGCATCTTCGTCGCGCAGATCCCACAGCGCGGCGATCTTGAGGAATCCTTTGACGGCCGATGGGCTCAGCCGTTTTGCGACGTCCTTATTAGAGAGGTCCGTCGGCTGGTTCCACCCGATTCCCGCCAGAAGTCGATTGAGGGTTGCCATTTTCGCTCCCAAGATTGGACTCCAACTATGGAGAATTATACATACAATACTGGACAGACGCAAGGCTGTGTTGCCCGCAGTCGCTCTGTTCGCGATTGGGCCATGGTCCTGCTAGCGTACTCGGGCACCGGACGTGCCGCCGGAGCAAGGATTTTTCATTGATCAAGTCTTTGAAATCGATGGAAGCGAAATCCTATGCCGCAAGTGACCGGAATCGCACCGGGAAGGTGACGTGTCGAGAACTAGCTCTGAGCTCCTCCAAAAAATGTGTTTGTAGGCAAACGAAACTGTGAATTTGGGGCACGCCGAATCAGGCATTTACAGGGAACGTGGACTTGAGGTTTCTGGGCAAGCTGCGATACCCGAGCGAGGCTCAGGCACTGCCTCACCCACAACCCGAAAGGGGGGACAGTCAAGTGGAGCCAGCCAACCGCGAACCAAAAGATTCATAATTCTCTAATTGCATTGCGTTAAGAAGCTAAGGCCGAATGCTTACGGATTTGCGCACATCAAACCATTTTCTTTGGACTGAGCCTTCAGCGCCCAATGACGAATTGCTACATTTGACTCCGGATGCTTCGACTATGTGAACCAGTGCGGCAACAAACTTCATTAGTGATTACCCACGTGTTGAACACTTGCGCTGACACCCTCACTCTACTCTGTTAGAGTTACCACGTTTTCAATTCTCAATTCGATTGAGGCCGATACGTGCCCGTGAAACAAATGATAGAAGCAAGAGACCACAAGAATATGACCCGTCTCGAGGATGTCCAGTTAACGACCGGCGGCATTTCCCCACTCGGCTTTCCCGCTGCAACACCAGCTTTGGAGACATTTGGCATTAAGTTCTCTTCCGGCGGCGCACATATCAGCCGAACTATGATGCTCGCTGAACTCAGTGCGGTTTTGGCGAACGTTCCACAAGGCTCCAGCGCTGCCGATTACCGCGAGGCCATTCTTGAGCGGAACGTGTTGGGTAAGACCACGGACAGCACCCGCAGGGAGTCGCTGCGACGCCTCCGCGAGCTGTATGCTCTTGACGAGGCGACGCCAATCTTTGGGCTTTTGCGAAAACTGCAAGCCATCGACACCGCAAGTCTGCCGCTCCTGGCCGTCCAAGTGGCTTGGGCGCGAGATCCGCTTTTGCGAGCCACGACACCGCCCGTCATAGACGCATCAGAGGGTCAACGAGTTGAAACGGCCAGCTTGGCGCTGGCGTTCGAAGCCGCGTTTCCGAATCAATATTCGGAACTGAGCCGAAACCAGACCGCACGGCATGCCGCTTCCTCGTGGACCCAGTCCGGGCACCTCGCCGGTCGTGCAAAAAAGGTGCGCGAGCAGATCAAGCCTACAGTCGTGGCCGTCACCATGGCCTTTTTCCTTGGGGATATCGCCGGCTATCACGGTGCAGCGGTATTTATCAATCCTTGGTGCTGCCTCCTCGATCTGAACCCCGACCGAGCTAAGGCTATGGGCTCCGAGGCTCATAGGGCCGGACTGCTCAACTTGCGTGCGGTCGGTGAGGTCGTAGAATTGAGTTTTCCGATGCTCTCTGAGTTTCAGGCCAACCCATCATGAGCGCCGTGGACCGTCTCCTCTCAAACTATTCCCGCCAAGTATGCCTGCCCTGGTCAGCCAATATCTCTGGAAAGCAACGCGTCTGGTTCGCGGTTTATCCGCCAGCTGAGGAACGGCGGGTGCGTGCACGTCTACCGCAGTTTGAAGCCTCCACGCTTGCGGCTAACCACGGATGGAGCGCGGTTGATCTTACGCGGGTACTTCCGGAGTTCCTTGCGATACACAAATACCGGGAGTCGATTTTTCAAAACCCTCAACATTTACGGGCGGGAATTGAGATCGAAACTCGGGCCGCTGCGCTTGTGAATACGGCCTGTTCTCGAGAAGAAGCTGATTCCAGGAGCGTCGTAGCCATTACCGGCCTGGCCTCGATGTTCGACTTCATGCGGGTCTCCAGCTTGATTGAACGCGTGGAAAACAACGTGTCCGGACGCTTGCTCGTCTTCTTTCCTGGCGAATACGCCGGCAACGTCTATCGCTTCATGGATGCGCGCGACGGATTCAACTACATGGCAGTTCCCATCACTTCTACGGAGAGCTTCATCAAGCCATGACCAAAACTTTGGTTAACCGCGAAGTCTATTTCCGCGATCCGACGACCATCGAGCTACTGAATAACGGCGTCTCGAAGGTCTCTGAAATCGGCCATGACGAGCGCCAGATCAAGACGCTGCGCTTCGAGCTTGAGACTTTTGTCTGTGATGGCGAATATGCCCGTGGCATGGAGCGAATTCTTACGGCCTACCTCGATGGCCTGGGACGGGAGGAGCAAAAGGCTGTTTGGGTCAGTGGCTTCTTCGGTAGCGGCAAGTCCCATCTCGTCAAAGTGCTCCGGTATCTTTGGGAGGATTACCACTTTCCTGACGGTGCCACCGCCCGTTCGCTAGTGAAATTGCCCCACGAAATTGCCGACAAGCTCAAGGAACTGACAAATCGCAGCAAACACTTGGGTGGCCTCCGAGCCGCTGCCGGCACCCTGGGTGCGGGCTCCATGGACAACGTCCGGCTTGCCTTCGTGCAACTGGTCCTACGCTCCGCCGGTCTCCCGGAGGATCTCGCGCATGCGAGATTCATTTTATGGCTGCGTTCCTCTGGTCTAGAAACGCCCGTGGCGAAGGCCCTAAAGAAAAACAACTGCAATTTGCTTGAGGAAGTAGCAAATCTAAATTATTCGGTGCCCCTTGCTGAGGCACTCCTGTCTGCCGACTCGAAATATGGCACGGTGGCCAACGTCCAGGAGGCATTGCGCACGGGCTTTCCCGAGATCACCTCGCCCACCATGGGTCAGGCTTTAGATTTCATCCAGCAGGTCTTCGGCGAAAAAGGCAACCTTCCCTGCACGCTTCTCGTCGTGGATGAGGTTCAGCAGTTCATCGGTGAAAAAGTCCAGCGCGCGATGGACTTGCAAGAAATTGCGGAGCATTGCTGCACGAAGCTGAACCAGCGCCTTCTTCTCGTTGGCACCGGCCAGTCCGCATTGAATACCACGCCCAGCCTGCAACGGCTACAGGCCCGCTTTGCTGTCCGCGTGCAGCTTTCGGATGCTGATGTCGAAAGTGTCATCCGCAAAACGGTTCTCCGCAAAATGCCTGAGCGCGAATCAGCCATCTCGGATTGCCGGGACGAAAACGAGGGAGAGTTGGCCCGCCATCTCCAACACACTCGCTTCGCCGCCAACCACGATGACGATAAATTCTTCGTCGCCGATTACCCGCTGCTCCCCACCCGTCGGCGATTCTGGGAGAAAGTGTTGCGCAACACCGACCACTCAGGCACAAAGGCACAGTTGCGCTCCCAACTGCAGATTGTCTTCGAGGCGACGCGTCAAACCGCAGCGGCGTCCATTGGCACGGTCGTTCCAGCAGACTTCATTTACGACCAAATTTCCACTGACCTCCTCAATTCCGGCGAACTGGAGCGGGAATATAACGAAATCATCCTTAAGCAACGGGACGGCACGAAGGAAGGCGATCTTCGGTCTAGCCTGTGCGCCTTGATTTTTCTTATCGGCAAGCTGCCGCGCACGCCTGGCGCTGACGATGGCGTTCGGGCAAATTTCGAAACCTTGGTGGACCTACTCGTCAGCGATCTGGTCAAGGATCGACCAATTTTAGAACAGCAGGTCCCCAAACTTCTCAAGCAACTCGTGGACACCGGCCAAGTGATGGCCGTGGAATCCGAATACCGCCTCCAAACGCGCGAGGGCGTACTCTGGACGCACGACTTCAATCGCCGCCGCGCCGCCGTACTCAATGACGACCAGCGAATCAATTCCAAGCGCGCGGATTTGCTGCGTGACGGGGTGAAACAAGCTTTGAAACCCGTGTCGCTGCAGCAGGGCGTTTCCCGGCAACCACGGAAACTCGCCGTGGAGCATTCATCGAGCCGGCCGACTACCAGTAGTGATGAGGTCACACTGTGGGTGCGGGACGGATGGAACGACGATGACAAATCGGTCTTGAATGATGCCCGTGCTGCCGGAGTGAACAGCCCGTTGCTCTTCGGCTTTTTGCCTCGACTCCATCACGAAGATTTGCGCCAGGCCATTGCGTCCGAAGTCGCCGCACAGGAGACACTCGACGCCCACGGCCCAGCCGCCACACCAGAAGCCATCGAAGCTCGCAAGGCCGTCGAGACGCATTTGGAAGTTGCTCGACATCGCATTCAGGACCTGCTTTTTCATATCATCGGCGGCGCCAAGGTTTTCCTTGGCGGCGGGCAGGAAGCCAATGGCATCGAGCTGGCCGACAAAGTTCAAGATTCTGGGTTCAGCGCGCTGGAGCGGCTCTTCCCCCAGTTCTCCGAGGCCGATCACGCGAACTGGGGTCAGGTTGTGACTCGCGCTCGCTCCGGCGATGTGGGTGCGCTCGCGATGGTTAGCTATGCAGGCGATGTCACTAAACATGCCGTCTGCCGCCGCGTGCTGGAACTCGTTGGCGCCGGGAAAAAGGGCAAGGATATTCGCGAGCAGTTCAAGTCCGCGCCATTTGGCTGGCCGCAGGACGCGATCGATGGCGCTCTTTTTGTCATGCTGGTAGCCGGCAACCTGCGTGCCACTGTCAACGGCCAACCCGCCCAAGCGCAAACGCTGCCACAAAATCAAGTGGGTGTCGCCAGTTTCTATGTGGATGTGCCACCGCTCAACGTGCAGCAGAGGCTCGACCTCAAAGCGCTTTTTCAGAAAGCCGGCATCACCACACAGAACGGCAAGGAATCGGAAGCCGCGATGCTGTTCCTCCAAAAACTCCTCACGCTGGCGGACTCTGCTGGAGGGAGCGCGCCCCGGCCGATTGCTCCCGAGGCGCGGGAGATTCGTGAACTGCAAATGCTCAGCGGCAATGCCCAACTGCTTGAGATTCACTTGCAGAAGGACGATCTCACCATCAAACTTACCGCGTGGAAGAAAAATGCTGACGCCATTTCTAAGCGCTGGCCGTCTTGGGAGCGGTTGCTTGATTTCCACAACTTTGCCACCGGCCTGCCGGAAGCAAATGCGTGCGCCAGGTCCATCGATGCAATTGCAAGCGGGCGCACTCTGCTGGCGGATCCCGATCCGGTGCCTGAGCTGACCAAACAGCTTATTACGGCATTGCGCATCGCACTCGGCAAACTTCAGAATGACCTGGCAGCTGCGCTCAAGGCGGGCGATGAAAGGCTTGCCGCCTCGCACGTTTGGAACGGCTTAAATGACGAGCAACAGGCCGCGCTCGTCACAACGTGCCAGCTCAAACCACCAGCAAAGGATGCCATCGGAACCGACGATGAAATCCTCGCAGCGTTGCGCGCCAGCACCCTGGCTGATCGGCGTAATTTGCTCGATGCCGTACCCCAGCGGTTCTCCCGCGCGCTGGATGAGGCCAGCTGCCTGCTGGAACCACAGGCTCAGCGCGTAGTGCTGCGCGGCGCGACCATCCACACTGCTGCTGAACTGGATGAATGGCTCGCAGGCGCACGCAAGCAGATCGAAGAGAAACTCAAAGTCGGTCCCGTGATTTTATGAGCGCCCTTCCCACCCCTCTCCGTCGCCAATTGGAAAACGCGATCACGCAAGCCCGCAAGATCGCCGAGGATGGCGCTCGCAAGGCGCTCGAAGCGCTTGCCGTCCATGAGCCGGATCCGTACCGACACATGGATGAGGCGCAGCGCGACCTGCGGCGCAAACTCCGCGCCCAGGCCAAACAATTGGGCGATGGCGAGAGCCTGACTCGGCGCGGCGCTTACGAGATCAAACATCTCGTAGAGAAGCTCGCATATTACCAATGGCACCGGCTTCTCTTCGCCCGCTTTCTGTTGGAGAACAATCTACTCATCTCGCCGAAGCACGAAGTGTCCGTGACTCTGGACGATTGCGAAGAACTCGCCCCGTCGGTCGGGCTTAAGGACGCGTGGGCCGTTGCGGCCCGCTTCGCCGCGAAGGAATTGCCCGAAATCTTCCGCGACGATGACCCAGCGGGTGCCGTGGAACTGTCCGTCGAGGACCGCAAGCCGCTCATCCAACTTGTCACCGGATTGCCGGTGGATGTTTTCACCGCCAGCGACAGTCTCGGCTGGTGCTACCAGTTCTGGCAGGCGGAGCGGAAGGACGAGGTCAACGCCGCCGGCAACAAGATCGGCGCCGACGAGCTACCGGCGGTCACGCAGTTGTTCACGGAAGACTACATGGTGGACTTCCTGCTCGATAATACGATCGGCGCGTGGCACGCGGGCAAGGTTCTCGGCGCGATGCCCACTCTGGCCGAAGCTGCGCAGAGTGAGGAGGAACTTCGCTGCGCTGTAGCGCTGCCTGGTGTGGCGTGGAAATATCTGCGTTTCATTAAAGCCAAGGATGGCAAATGGACTCCCGCCGCCGGCACGTTCGACGGCTGGCCTAAGAAGGCGAAGGAACTCAAGTGCCTCGACCCGTGCATGGGCAGCGGGCATTTCGTTGTGGCGATATTCGAGCGGGTGGTTGCCCTCCGCGCTGCGGAGGAAAAGCTAGACGAACCGGCGGCGGTGGCGGCGGTCATCCGCGACAACCTGTTCGGTTTGGAGATTGACCCGCGCTGCACGCAGATTGGTGCGTTTAACCTGGCGCTGGCCGCGTGGCGGCGGGTGGGCCACTGCAAGTTGGCGGCGATGAACCTCGCCTGTTCCGGTCTCGCGCCGTTCGCGAAGAAGGAGGACTGGCTCAAACTGGCCGGCGACAACCAGAAACTCCAGGGCGGTATGGAGCGGCTTTACCTCCTGTTCAAACACGCTCCTCTGCTAGGCAGCCTCATCAACCCACGCGCCGCCGAAGGCGACTTATTGGTGGCCGCCTTCCATGAGTTGCAGCCGCTGCTAGAGAAAGCGCTGGCGCAGGAGGCCAAGGACGACACCAAGCATGAGATGGCCGTGACCGCGCGCGGCCTGGCCAAAGCAGCGGAAATTCTTGCCAGCCAGTTCACGCTCGTTGCAACTAATGTGCCGTTTCTTGGCGGATACAAGCAATGTCCCGAACTGGCGGAATACCTTGGCAAAGAGTACGAAAACGCAGGCGGCAACCTCGCCAATGCTGTTTTGATTCGGCTGTTCGAATTTCTGAGGGATCGGATGGCCGTCGCGGTCGTTACACCCGAGGATTGGATGTTGCTTGGACGTTACGAGACTTTGCGCGAAGACGTGTTGAATAGGTTCACTGGTCGAGCATTAGCGTTCTTGGGCACTCGGGCTTTTGAAACCATCGAAGGCGAAGTTGTCACTGCCGGCCTATCTGTCTGGGATAAAGCAGCAGCTAAGGACGATGGATATTCCGAACTTCTTGCTCTGGATGCTCAGGCCTTTCGGTCCCCGACAGAGAAAGCTGCAGTACTGATCGCTGGCAGCATAATTTCGAGAAAACAGTCTGAGTGGATCAGCAACCCCGGTTCTCGGATCACCGTGGAATCGATAGCCGGCTCAATTTATCTGAGCAAATACGGTCGTGGTTGGCAGGGAATCAAGACCAGCGACGACGATAGATTCGTAACCTGTTTTTGGGAGCACCCTGCAAAAGGATCCAAGTGGATATTCTTTGTCCGTTCGTTGAACCAGAAAGCGTTCAGTGGGCGAGAGCATTTACTTCTTTGGGAGGACGGACGGGGCCAACTCCGCGAACTGAGTACCAGCCAGTCTCGTGACCGAAAGCGTGACCTTCAGGGGATGAGCGCATGGGGAAACGTCGGAGTTGCAATTAACACGGCAGGCCGCATCGTCGCCGGGTTATATCTTGGTGAGGCATTCGCGAGCGAAGTTGTTGTGATGACGACAAAGCCTGAATTGGTTGGGCCTGTCTTGGCATTTACTTCCTCTGAACAGTTCGCTGAAGCAGTGAAAAAGCTGGACAAACGCGTTTCGATTACTACTTCAACTTTCAGCCAAGTCCCCTTCGACTTGGCCCACTGGCAAAAAGTATCAACGGACATGCATGCGCGCGGATTGGCGAAACCGTTTTCCAGCGACCCAACGCAATGGTTGTTCAGCGGACATCCCAAGGGTTCAGACCAACCATTGCACGTGGCTGTCGCGCGATTGCTCGGCTACAAGTGGCCGCGCCAGACCGGGTCCAGTTTTCCCGATTGCCCCGCGCTCGAAGATGATGGTCTGGAAAAGTTGGCGGATAGAGACGGCATCGTGTGCCTCTCCGCCACCAAGGGCGAACCACCCGCCGCCGAGCGTTTGCGCGGGCTCTTGGTGCAGGCCTTCGGCAAATTCGACCTCAGTTCTCTGATTGCCGGCGCTGGCCCCAAGGGCAGCAAATCCGAGACGCTAGAGGAATGGCTGCGAGATGAGTTTTTTGAGCAGCACTGCGCGCTCTTCCACCATCGCCCGTTCATCTGGCACATCTGGGACGGTCACAAGAGCGGGTTCAGCGCGCTGGTGAACTATCACCTACTCACCCACGCTAATCTAGAAAAACTCACCTACGCCTTCCTTGGCGATTGGAATCGCCGCCAGCAGGCTGCCGTGGACGCAGGCGACGCCGGCAGCGACGCACGCCTCCAGGCCGCCAAACAGTTGCAGGCCCCCCTCAAGCTCATCCTCGAAGGCGAGCCGCCGTACGACATCTTCGTCCGCTGGAAGCCGATCTCAAAACAAGCGACCGGCTGGCACCCAGACCTTAATGATGGCGTGCGGATGAATATCCGCCCCTTCGCAGTCGCGGACATCTTCCGCAAGCGCGTCAAAATCAATTGGGACAAAGATCGCGGCAACGACCCGGCGCGGGAAAAGAAGGATTTCCCGTGGCTCTGGGGCTGGGACAAGGAGAAGCAAGACTTCGCCGGAGTTGGCAATAAGCCAGATGGCAATCGCTGGAATGATTGCCACTACTCCATTGACTGCAAAAAAAAGGCACGTGAGGCGAATAAGTCGCGATGAAAACTCTCGCTGAACAGATAGCCTCCGCGCTCAGAGCGGCTGCACAGGCTTATGCTGCCGGCGACCAAGTCGCCCCATGCGCGATCCTTTGGCCTGATCCCGAGCGTCTATGGGAAGGAATCGTGCCTAAACTGAAATCGATCCTGCCAGAGATGTTTCTGCTGGGCGGTTACGCGACGGAAAAGCGCACAGGACCGGCACTCTGGCTGCGCTGCATCGAGGCACGAGTTGTTGAAGGTGCGCCTGCGGCTGGAACTACCCCCATATTTTATCTACCTGGCATCAGCCGAGAAGAACTGCGTGCCGCTGAGGATTGTCCACAGGAACTCACCGCGCTAGTCGAGTTGCAGTATCGAGGCGCGATGTGGCTGCATGTGAATGGGAAGGAATGGACGCCCTACGCGTTTCTGGTCTCTAACCACGGCGGCCTGGGCCTGGATGTGGCAAAGGATCAAGCGACGCTCGAGGCGCTCGCCGGTGCTCTGCCATCGCTTTTGACCGGACCTATCTCGCAGCTGAAGGGCCGGCGCCTTGACGCGGAATTCTTCAATGGACTGGTGGCGCCGGATGCAGCGGGCCTGCTGTTGCGCTGGCTGAGTGATCCGGAGGGGTTCAAGCAGCGCCATTCGGATGCGGAATTGAAAGCGTTCGTCGAGCAATGCAAAGTGGAGTTTCGCTTTGATCCCGTCAAAGAAGGCCCTTTGAAGGGAGCACAGCTTTTGGCCGATCGCGGTAACTCCTGGACAAAGGTCTGGCACCGTTTCTCCGAGGCGCCGGCGAATTATCCAGGAGTCGTGGAATGGCTGAGGCGGGCTGCGCCAAAAGTTCCGACGATGTTTGATTCTGCTGAGATCTGGCCACACATCAACGAAAGCGAAGAGCGGAAGTTGCAGCAAACCCTTGAGTCGCTTGTGGATCGGCCTCAAGACGAGGTGATCCGCCGGGTCGCTGAACTCGAATCGCAACACGCAGCCCGGCGCGGTTACGCTTGGCAGAAGCTGGGCTTAAGCCAGCTGGCGACGGTTCTCGAACCGCTAGCGAACCTTGCTACACTGTGCAAGGCCTTTCCCGGCGCTCCCACGCCCGGGGCGTATGCCGAGTTTTATGCGGGCGGCGGCTGGCGCGCAGATGCCGCCGCGCTCGCTACGATGGCGGCATGTGGGTCGCCGGAGCAGGATGGCGCGGTTCTGGGAACCGCGCGGGCTATTTATCTGCCGTGGCTCGAGAATACAGCTCGCCATCTGCAACAACTCATTCGCGAAAACGGGCAGAGCGTTTCGAAGCGCGGCAAGCCGATCGAAACCGCTGCAGGACGGCTCGTGTTGTTTGCGGATGGACTGCGAATGGACGTTGCCCAGCAGTTGGCGAAGAGACTGACGACGGTTGGGATTGAATGCTCGCAAGACTGGGAATGGTCAACCATACCGTCAGTTACCGCCACCGCCAAGCCCGCGGCTTCCCCTATCGCTAATATGATTCAGGGTGGTGAAGCAGGCGACGAGTTCTCCACGAGGCTAGTTTCCACCGGCCAACTTCTGACGCAAGATCGTTTTGTCGCGGCACTGAAAGCGCGCGGGTGGCAGTTTCTCGACTCAGCCCAGACTGGAGACCCAACCGGATCGGGATGGACGGAAGCTGGCGCGCTCGACAAGCGAGGCCACAACGAGGGCTGGAAGCTGGCTCGCAGCGTTGGTACCGAAGTCCGCGATTTAGCTAGCCGAATTAACGCGCTTCTTAAAGCTGGCTGGACTGAGGTAATCGTCGTGACAGATCACGGCTGGTTGCTGGTGCCTGGTGGCCTGCCAAAGGTCGAACTGAAGTCATTTCTTGCCGAGCATCGCTGGGGACGGTGTGCAGCCTTGAAGTCTGAGGCACAGACCGACGCGCAGACGTTTAAGTGGTACTGGAATCCCGGAGTCGCCATCGCCAGCCCGCCCGGCGCTGGTTGCTTCCGCGCGTCTATGGAGTATTCCCATGGCGGGGTGTCACTCCAGGAAATGGTGACTCCCATTCTTCGGATAAAAGCGGCCAGCTCGAGGGGTGGTTCGGCGCGGCTCTTGGAAGCTAAATGGACCGGCGCGAAATGTCGAGTGTCAGTCGGTGGAGATTGCATGGGAGTCCGCGTAGATGTCCGCACCACGCAATCCGATCCTAAGAGTTCGCTACTCGCCGATCAGCATGCGCGCGAAACTACGGCCGACGGCAAGGTAACGGTATTTCTCGAAAATGATTCTGATATCGGAAAAGTTGCCGTGATCGTCTTGCTGAATGCTTCGGGGCAAACGATTGATTCGCTCACCACCAAAATTGGAGAATGACTTGATGAGCCAACAACTAGACTCCATCGATACGATTGCCACCAAAGCCTTTGAAGGATACGTGGTGCGTAAAGATCTCGTGCGCAAATTCAAGGGCCAATACCCGGTTCCTACCTACGTCGCCGAATTTCTCTTGGGCCGCTACTGCGCCTCGGTGGACGACGAGGAAATCGCCGAGGGTCTCAAGATTGTCGAGCGCCAGCTCGGCGAAAAAACAATCCGTGCGGGCGAACAAGAGCTGTTCAAGGCCCGCGCCAAAGAGAAGGGGCAGGTGAAGTTGATCGATATCATCACCGCTCGACTAGATGCCGGGACCGATTCATTTGTGGCCACTCTGCCCAGCTTGCAACTCAAGGACGTGAGGATCAATGAACAGATGGTCCACACTAATGAACGAATGCTTACGGGCGGATTCTATGCAGAGATCGAACTCGCCTATGACCCGACCATCGCTCAGGAACAGAATGGCCGACCGTTTGGAATTGTATCGCTTCGTGAGATCCAATTGTCCCAGCGGGAAGTTCTTCCGGCACTCTATAAAGGCCGGGAGGCCTTTGCCACCGAAGAGTGGAAGGATTTCCTGATTCGGAGTATCGGCATGGAGCCGGAAAAACTCCCCCCCCGGGCGCGCGACATGATGCTCCTCAGGATGGTCCCGTTCGTGGAACGCAACTACAACATGGTGGAGCTTGGTCCGCGAGGCACTGGTAAGAGCCACCTATTCCAGCAGGTCTCGCCCTATGCCCACTTAATATCAGGTGGCAAAGCAACGGTGGCGCGTATGTTTGTTAATAATGCGAACGGTCAGCGCGGATTGGTCTGCCAGTATGACGTGGTCTGCTTCGATGAAATCTCTGGTGTGTCCTTCGACCAAAAAGATGGCGTAAACATTATGAAGGGCTATATGGAGTCGGGTGAATTCAGCCGTGGCAAGGAAAGCATTCGTGCCGATGGCGGTATCGTCATGGTTGGTAACTTCGACGTGGACGTGCAGCATCAGCAGCGAGTTGGCCATCTTTTCGGCCCTTTGCCGCCTGAGATGCGTCACGACACAGCTTTTATGGACCGCATTCACGCTTACCTTCCTGGTTGGGATTTGCCAAAGGTAAATCGCGATCTGCTCACCGATCATTTTGGCCTCGTCAGTGATTTCCTATCCGAATGCTGGAACCAATTGCGGCGCCAGAGCCGGCAAAACCTTTTCCAGGGGCGCATTCATTTGGGAGGCGCCCTGAGCGGACGCGACACTACCGGCGTTCAGAAAACAGTTAGCGGCCTTATCAAACTGGTCTCTCCAAACCCAGACACTCCCGTTCCCGACGAGTTACTGGAGTGGGCGATGCGGATCGCACTCGAGTGCCGCCGGCGGGTTAAAGAGCAGCAGAAGCGCATAGGTTCCGCCGAGTTCCGTAATACCCAGTTCAGCTACTCGATGGGAGATGATGGGGTGGAGAAGTTTGTGGCCACGCCGGAACTATTCAGTGAGAACAGCATTGGTAGCGATCCGCTGCCGCCGGGGCAGGCCTGGGTGATTGCGCCCGGCAGCGGCGACGAGAATCCGGGATTGTACCAAGTGAATGTCACCGAAGGGCCAGGGAGCGGTGTGAGGATCCTGAACCAGCCGGCACCTGCGCCATTCAAGGAAAGTGTCCGTTGCGCCGAGCAGAACCTCTACGTACGGCCGAAGGAACTCGTTGGTGACCGAGACCCTCGCGAGCATGAGTTCTCCGTTCAACTGAGGGCATTCGACAGTGCCAAGAGCGGCTCTGCAGTAGGTGTTGGCGTCCTACTCGCCCTTTGCTCATCGCTGCTCCAGAAGAGCATCAAGGGCGGACTCGCTGTGACCGGGGGGCTGAACTTGGGCGGGTCCATTGAAACCATTTTCAATCCGGTCGCCGTCGTTGAAATTGCGATTGAGAAGGGTGCCGCCAGCATCTTGATGCCAATCAGCAGCCGTCGACAATTGAATGAGCTGCCCGACGAACTTGCGGCCAAGATCACTATCCACTACTACCTCGACGCCCGGGATGCGTTGCTGAAGGCGTTGGCGGTCTGATCGGCGGCTTCGGAGTCGTATACCAAAACACATGTTTTGATACAGGCAAAATCACTCCAAATGACTCCAACCTTTTCAGTGAGTTACCGAGAACCTCCACCAAACCCTTAGATACACCAGGCTCCTCACATATTGCCCAAAAACTCTGTTTCGACGCGACTCGCAAGTCATTGATTTGATAAACCAGATTTTCGCAATTCCTTGCGACCAGAAACAAATGTTTATGGGCACATCGCATAATCATTCGGTTTCGTGCAGAAGTTGCGTCTCAGAAAGAACGGGCCCAAGTGTCGGCGCCGAAACTATCGGCTCTGGCACGCGAAACTGAGACGATGTTACCAATTGAATGCACACTCATTGAAAACGCGGTAGTTGAAACCCTCGGGCACAGCACGTCAGCCGATCTATTGGATTTGGACGTCACGGTCGGTAGCGGAATTGGAGATGCCGGCACCAGTAAAACCGTAGGTCAATGGCCATGCGATTTCGTCCTTTGTTAAGCGGCGCTCTCTTCTGCTTGCCAGCGCGGAACATGTCGCTGCGAGGCAATGGCTCCATCTGGTTGCAAGCTCAGTTGATGTATCACAAACTCGTCCTCGATCGGAGCGCCACGTACGGTGGTGTGTTCACGATCGTTGTGGTTCAAATGGGCCAGCTTGTGAGCCGCCATCACTGCGAAATCCTCGCTCCACGTCGTCAGAACGAATTGGAGATCGCTCCAAGGCGCGAAATTGGAAACCAAGACAGCCTCCAAGCCATCGATCAGAGCTGATTGAGTGAGGAGGTCCATCTCAAGGATCGGATCATCCAGAATGACGGTGCGCAGCCGTGTCCACCTCTGCTGACTCGCCAGAGCCAATCGAAGAGCAATTGCTGCGACGTTGACATAGGCCGAATTCAGAACGGATGTGGCCGCGACATCGTGGGTGGCCCCATCGGCCAAGACGGGACTTACCTTGCCATCTTCAAGCCTAAATTCAATCTCCCACGGGCAACCCGCCGTCATTGCCTGGAAAAGCATTTGGACTGGCTTCCGAATGCTGCTCAGGACAAGCTCAGCTGTGTCGTTCTGTGACGCCTCCAATCTCTGATGCAATTTCTTGAACTGAACTGCTCGTTCTTGCAGCCGTTGTTGTCGTTTCTGGACGGAAATCATCGATTGCTCAGCCGCAGTGAGAGTTTCCTGTGCCTTCGAAAGTGCGCGGGTTTGTTCGAGGACACGTGCGTCCTGCTTGATCTCCTCAGCCCGGTTTCGCAATACGGCCAACTCGTCGCGCCCAACTCTAACGCGTTGTTCCGTCTCTAATATACTGTTTACGTTTCGTGAAGCCCCTACGGTTTTCAATTCCACATCGAAAGCATCAAGGAAACCCTGGACGGCTTGCAATCTGCTTTCGATGCCGGCGATTTCAGACGCTTTCTCAGCAATTGCTCGCTCCAACTCAGACAGTTTCGCCTGTGCCTCGCCATGCTCCTGTTCAAACTTCTGTACCCCCTGTTCAACCTCTGCGACTTCTGCTTTGTTCTTTGCGATTTGCTCTGGCGACATTCCGGGTCCTAATCCAGCCCTCAGCCTAGCGATCTGCTCGTTCATCTCGGCAGCCAATCGCTCTGATTGTTCTGCTTCCGATGCTCTTGCTGCCAGCGCACGCTCGGCTTGTGACCGTCGGCTCTCCTCTTCGCGCTCACCCGAAGTCTCGTCTCTAATCTCCTCGTCCAGACTCGCTATCTTTGCCTCGACCTCAGCCTCAATCTGTCTCAAACTTGCGGGATTAAGAGGGACCGAGACTCCGGCACGCCTCAAAGAATCCTCGATCCCCAGGATCGTATTCGCTCGGTCTTGCGCTCTCTTTTCAATGGTAGCTGTGATTCTGGAAATCTCAGGCCGACCCTCTGCAATGCGAATCTGTGTTTGCTGTTGCCGGCTTTCCAACGTTTGGCGTCGCTGGGAGACAGATTCAAACTGGTGTTGCAACAACTCGGCTCCTTGGACGGCAGCGGCAGACGCGAGACGGATTGATTGTTCGAGTGCTTCGATGGATCCATGATCGTGTGCGCACAGTGGGCACCGACCGTCAGTCACAAATGATCGCATTTCGCTAGTCGCAACAAGAAACCGTTCGCCAGATTTTGAAATGTCGACCAATTGTGCGGTTATGACCGCCTCTTCTTGCTTCACGTCCCGCAGTTCGCTATCTACTACCTCTGCGAATCCAATCAATTCACCAAGTTCCTTTGTGAGGCTATCGCGACTAGCTTCCAGCTCTGGGTCGCGCTCGTTCGGTAATTGTGACAGCGCCGCCAGCGCTCGCTGAAGAGCGGAGCGTTGCATACCTGAAACCTGCCGTGATTGGCGTGCTTGGGCCAATCTCGTTGAGCGCTTCGCAAGATCATTCCTCGCCATGTCGAGTTGCTGTGTAAGGCGCTGGATGTCGTCCTTAATCTGTTGAGCGTTCACTTGAATATCTCGAAGCCGCGCATCAAAAGCGGAAATAGCGGAGACCGATTGTTGATGCCGCTCGTTAGATGCCATTTGATCGAGTAGATCCGCTCTCCGGTCCACCGCATTCCTAAGTGCGTCGGCTGTTTTTCGCAGCGACGCGTCGGCCGCAGTTCTCCTTTCCTGCATATCTCCTCGGACCGTTAGCGCTCGCGCCAGTTGAATTTTAAGTTCGTTTAATTCGGCCTCATACTGGCCCAGTTCGCGTGATCGACTCAGAAGACGCTGTAAAGTCTGTAACTTCGACTCCGTATTTTGGAGCTGACCCGCAAGGTGTGACAAGGCCATATCAACCGATGTCGGCTCGGGCAGGTTAAGTCTTGCGTTCAAATCACGCAACTTTGTCGCGACTGACGCCGCCGTGAACTGCGATGTCATCTGCCCGGTGGTGAGAAGGGAGTCATACAGCAGTTTCGCCGTACTATATTCCGCACGCGCGTCGGCCAGTTCACTTTGGATATTTCGACCCGAAGATGCTTGCCTAAAATGGTCGGCAAGCTTGCTTGAGCGGGAAACTAGCGATCGTAAGTACGCGCCAGAGCACAACCCAGACAAGTCATTACGTGTCACCACATTCGCACTGCCCAGAATTCGCGCGAGCATTCCTTGCGTCGTGACGTGCGTGGTCGTAAGAGGTAGAGGATGGCGATCTGGCCAATCAACTTCACCGATTTCCCGAAACCTACGTTCAATCTCTGGTCGTAGTTCGTCAGTCGCACTTGAAAGATGTGCGCCATCATTGAGTGTCAATAAAACCCGACCGGGTGTTGCGGCGCGAGCGTTCGCGAGATATCGGGCGGGCAGGAGACCGTCATCTGCATCCCGCACCTGGCCACTGAGCGCAAATTCGACCGCTTGTGCTACCGACGACTTTCCGGTTGCATTGCCCCCGTAAATAATTGTCAATCGCCGGCCAAAGTCCAGGCCAAGCTTTCGCTCTATTCCCCGAAAACTAGTGATATCGATCTTTGCGAGACGAAGAACCATAGTGTTCATGAATCCAACTCCTCCGCTAACGTCTGAACACGCGTAATAGGCAAATCCTCATCCAAAAACGCATCGGCCAGTCCTGTCGGGAGTTCTCTACGAACGAGACCTTCGACATCACTCGTCGGAGCGTCCGTTCCGTATTCTTCTGGGGGCAGACCAAGAAACGGGATTGCGGTATCACTGTCGGACACTGAATCGAAAAACAATACAATACGGCGACACCTCGATACGTCCTGGGCAAACGCGGCGGCGGCCCAAGCAAGCGGCGCTGTCTTTGCACTGTCGACGATAATAATGATATAGCGTGCCCAACTCGGCGCAAGCCTCATTGCCTCCCCCCCGAGCAAATGATCCGCTTTATCACGCCACCCTTCAGAATCACTCGAACACACCGCGAGAGCGACAACTCGGGCGCTCCGTTCGGAAGTAAAGCAAGCTGGTTCAATCTCTCGAAATCCGCCAGACTTCAATTGCTTTACCACCGCAGCAAAGGGATCTTTCATCTATAGACTCCCGGTAAAAAAGCAGATGACCGGGCTCGCGCGGCATCCATCGTCGCTTCCTCAAGACTCGGTCTCAAATCGGATGGCTGGCAAAAATGAATGTCACCTAGCCTGATGCTTACAGAATTGTTTGGCACGCGCGCAGGGCCGTCGACAAGCTCGGGACTTGCTGAACTGACGCGGTCTCCGCGCAGCACGTCCCCGACCGTCTTGGCGTGAGGATGCCCAGATGCGGCCTCTACCTTGAGCAGTACGATACCCCTTGGCAGCACTACGCCTGAGAGCAATCTCTCGTCCGAGAAAAACATTGCGAGCGCCGAGTCCACAACGGGCGCATAAAGAATAGCGACCGATCGGCCGTCGACCAGGCAGTTTCCACCAGGACACAGGCCAATTCGCACCGAGCGGCCACCGCAAGCCAATAGACCGGCGGCCTCGACGAACTCTTCGACGAGAGACTCTACGGTAGACCACGTTGCATTCTCGGCGCAAATCATACTCACGAAAGCTCCGTTTGCGCTCAATCGGGACGCTTCATCGAGAAGATAATTCTCGCCACGGGTAAAGCTCGACTTGTATGCTTGTTTCGGTGGCGTATTTGCCCACGCATGCGAATGCGAAAGATCCTTTTCGGCGGCTGCACTTCTCATGAGACCCGCTGAGAGCCCGCTTAGGTCAGTCCCATTTGGAGCCAACACCCCGAGTACGCGTCCATTACACACGGGAGGCCTGGCTGCGCTCATAGGACCAGCTGGGTGTATAACATCTGCGTACCAAAAGCATCCCGTAAGTTCGGGAATCCGAAAACCTTTGTAGGTCTCGGATTCCGGCAGCCATAGCTCGTTTCTTCCGTGGTCAAAGGCGGGTGCCCCCGGACTAGCAGGCGGTACAACCACAAAACATGTGCCATCCGAGGACGCGGGATTTAAAGCCTGATTTGCAAGGATGAAACGAGTTTGCTGATTGTTCTGATAGGCAGTGTGCATCACCGGACCAGTGTGGTGTCTCGCTTTGTCCTTATTCCGCTGCAACACCGCAATCAAATCGATGCTAAGTCCTAGCACCTCTTCCTGAAGTTTGGCCCAGAGCTGCGGCCAGATAAACTCGGAGCAAATTAGAGGAACGATCACAAAAGGCGAGGAACCAAGTTTCAATACCAGGAATTGACCAGTGCCCAACGCCAGTTGTGGGCCTCCCGCGTTTTCTGGCCCACTTGCAAAGCGCTTAGCCCTCAGATAAACCTTGACGTGTGTTGAAGTTTTCACGACAACCAACATCGCGTTAACGTACGTTCCGGGGGTTCCCTCCGCCACGTCTAATGGAGCGCCATATTTGGCAACGAGTTCCCGGTAATCGGATGGGGGCAGAGCCTCGATTCCACCGATAAGAACGAGAGGTAGGCGAGTCGAACCGATTGCATCGATCAGTGGCGAGACCGCCGATTGCGGAATTGACATCTCCGGAATCAGCGCAATATGCGCATTCTCATCATTGGCACGCTGAATGAGGCCAAGACACTGGCCTGTTGCGCGAACTGCGTCTTCTACAACATATCGGCCCCCTGCAGCTTCGATGGCCACACGAATCCCATAGTCGCCTTGCAACGCGACGAGCTTGAGGTCATAAGCAAGCGGAAACTCGAGTTCTTCCACCAGCCACATGGGTATATCTCACCTCAGACCCTCGCACCCATAAGAGGACAGAGCGGAAGGAGATTTCGGAAGATTACGAACATTATCACGTTTAGCTTAAGGAACGAAATGCCTTGCCGTATTTCACGCCGTCGATATGAAGCAGAACCACGAACGAAATGTCGGATCGTTCTGGGGTCACTTGGATTGACAGATCACCGCGAAATCAGCTTGGCAAGGTCGCGCTTCTTTTTGTGTATCTAAACGAAATAGCGTACCATCTGGTTTCCCGGCGTTCCGGGGCATTTGCTCAGTTTGGTTTGAGAAGTCGAGCTGTAGGTGCCACCCAAGAGGTTCATTTTCTTATTGCCGGCTTTTTCCGCCTCGCGAAATGGCTAAGAATGGGATGGTTGGTAGGGGCGGCGTGGATCGAGCCCAACACCCATTTGACACGGTTCGATTGCTGGCCCATAAACCAACAGGACAATAATTAACTTCACCGGAATCAGGCTGTCCTAGCCAGCGAAGCAGCCACATACAAATTATATCTTTGTGGGCAAGCGTCTACACTACGGCGCAAATCCTCGAGCTGCAATATTGGAATAAATAGATGATAAGCCGCTTCCGCTCAAACACTTGATCGAGGATTTCTCCGAGGCGATTCTTTTGGCAGGAACTAAAAGCCGTAAAGGGCAAGTGCGCGCTCGACCCGAGCGAGATCGAAATTGTGGGTGCGAAGAATCCCCAGGTAGCCGAGCTTGTCGCCCAAACACAGCTTGTGGTCGGCCTGGAGCTTGTAGCCATGGCAGGATCCGCAGATGCATTGAAGATTTTCGCGACGGTCTGGATTGCCAGCTCTTAATCGCCGAATGAGACGCGCCGGCACGATGTGGTCTACATGGCGCCGAACACCAGACTGTTTGAAATCAACACCACAGCATTCCACCTCACACCGTCCCCGAAGCGCCACGGTTCGATGCTTCTTCCATCCCTTGCGCGACGGGCGTAGCCCTGGCCATCTTCGCTCCACGCGGCTCCAGCGTACTGGTCGTTCTTGCGTACTGAAACGGGATCCGCAATACACACATCGCCGGTGGCGATACGAGTTGTGGCCGCGATAAACGGTCTTTAGAACTTCAGTTCGTCTGTCTCCGCAATATGGACAACGCATTTTTTCAGGCCCCCTTCCCTGGATTGTCACCGTCGGTCTTGACGGAGGGTGTTGCTGAGTGGACTAGGATCCCGATCACAGAATGACGGCGGGACGGACGCCCACTTTTCGCGTCGACATCAATAGAGAGCCAGTCTAAATCCGGAAGATCTGGAAGTGGCTCAGTTCAACTGCTTTGCACTCCCCTAACGTTCTTTTGAGATTACGTTGTTGTGTTTCCGGCCGCATTCGGATAGTGAGTTCTAAGGATTGACTGCCGCTCCGGCATTTTTTTACCGAGACAAAGGAGTGCGATGTTCACCAATGAAGTGTCCGACCAACTCAAGCATTACGTTTACCGGCTCATCGATCCACGCAATGGCGAGACCTTCTATGTCGGCAAGGGCACCGGCAATCGAGTCTTCGAGCATGTGAAAGGCGAACTGGGCAGCGATGCCGACGCTCTGACTGATAAGCTTCAGCGCATCCGCGATATTCGGGTCGATGGCTTCGAAGTCGCGCATGTCATTCATCGGCTTGGCTTGGATGAGCAGACTGCGTTCGAGGTGGAGGCGGCACTTATCGACGCATACCCCGAAGCGACGAATGCGGTGGGCGGTCGAGCGTCAGATGAACGCGGCTTGATGCACGCGAACCAAATCATTGAGCGCTACCAGGCCAAAGAGGCAGTGTTCCAACACAAGGCGATTCTGATTAACATCAATCGAACCGCATCGGAGAAAGATATTTATGAAGCGGTCCGTTACGCCTGGAAGCTCGATCCCAAGAAGGCGTCGAAGGCGGAGGTGGTCCTGGCCGTATTGCAGGGGCTGATTATCGGCGTGTTCGTCGCGTACAAGTGGCTCGCGGCGACGCCTGAGAATTTTCCCGGCACGTCGATCGCCCGGCCGGGGCGATGGGGATTCGAGGGCCATGATGCTCCTGAGCAGATTGCACGGTTGTACTTACGGCGGCGTCTTCCGGATTCGATGCGGAAACGCGGCGCGGCCAACCCAGTCAAGTATGCGTTTTAGGGCTCGGATTCCATGACTCCGATACAAGGACATCTCCCCAACTCGAAGCACTCGACTTCACGGGCAAGGGCGAGGCCTTCGTGGAATCGAATTTCCTCACTCCATTGCTGAAATGCCATGGCTACGAAACACAAGAGGACTACGAAATCCGCCGTCACCGCGACGACGGAACCCCGTTCAAGCTATATTACTCGTCTCAAGGAGAGCGCCACTTGGCAACCCCTTATCTCACGCCCGAACAAATTGCCCAAGTATCCGGGCTCGTCGTTCAATACATCACCACCCAGCGAGAGAAGTACGCACGTCGTGCGATCCCGCTATCGGTTCAGCAGAAGACTACGATGGCCGGATTCTTTTCGCCCGACCTGCTCGACCGCACACGGCTGCTCGTCCTCAGCGGCGAGCGGGTCATAAACCCTGATTTCTATCCGATGTTGACAAGCATGGGCTTTGACAATCTGCCCGACCAGTCGACGATGGGGGCGATTACGTTTTCAGACATCGTGGTTTCCCATGTACCGTTCACAGACGGACTGATGTTTCACGAGCTTGTTCATGTTGAGCAATATCGACAGCTTGGCGTCCCCGGTTTCTCAGAGTTATATGTTCGCGGATTTCTGAATGGGGGCGGCTACGACGGGATACCCCTTGAGCGGAACGCTTACATGCTGGGTGCTCGCTATGAAAAAGACCTTGCTCGGCATTTCTCGGTCGCTGACGAAGTGTCTGCATGGATCACGGAGCGCAGGTTCTAGTCGATGAGCCCCACGGTGCGGTGATCAACGAAGGCGGGGCCGCCCGGACCTTGTGAAACGGCTGGGTTGTGTTCTACCGGGTGCATGTTCGTTGACGTCAGCCCCCTCAAAATATAACCTCGGACCGGATGATTTCGAGGCTTCGACTATGAGCGCGTCAATTAATGGATTTTACGCCGCTTACTTGACCGGAAGTGCTGGCCAGGGTTTCGCCATGCTTGTCTTCAGGAACGGAACAATTGTGGGCGTCGATGTCGCGGGAGCCAGATATGACGGAACCTACGGCGACGCCGGGAGCGCCTTCTCTGTAAAGCTGAAGGTGTCGCTCCCGCCAAACACATTGTTGGTCCAAGGTGTAAGCACGGGGCCTCAAGGTGACAATTCGGAGCTGGAGTTTCAGTTGCCAGTTGATTTCCTGTCACAACCGTTCCTTCGCATTAATGCAAAACATGGGCCGGTAAATGTCAGGCTAGTCAAACTTCGAGAACTCGATGAATGAAAACATCGCCTTGTTGGCGGCAGTGTTCAGTGCGATTGCCACGGCATTAGCCGCCTTCGCTACGTGGCGCGCGCCGACGGCGGCGGCAAAACTTGCGGAATACCTTCGGCGTGACGCCGAACGCCAGGATGAGCGCCGAAGGCGAAAATTGAGCGTATTTGCAACCCTGATGCAGGAACGGGCGCAAATCCATTCGGAAAATGGCGTTCGGGCGCTCAACCTAATTGACGTCGTATTCAATGAATCGCGGGAAGTCCGCGAGGCGTGGTCTGAGCTGTTTTTGGCGTTCCAAATGAAACCACTCCTCCAGCATGTAGTAGACGAGCGTTTGCGCAAGCTACTGAGCGCTATCGCAAAGGACATCGGACTTGCCGACCAATTGCGCAACGATGATCTCGGCCGTGTGTATTTTCCCATCGTTTTGGCGCAGGAGCAGTTCATCAAAGACATGCAGCGCCAACAAATTCTGGCGAATTTGCAGGGACAAAATGCGGCCGGAGCGAGCCCATCGGTCTTGCAGAACACGGAGTGGCCGCCGAAGCCCGATTGAGATCCCCACCAATTGCCCCCTTTCCCCCGCCGACCAGCGTACGCGGCCGTTCTCGCGGTCAGGGGTCTGCGAAAAATGTCCAAGCTTTCCGGTTTTTTCTGCACTCGCTTTGCTCGCGCAATCGTAGCACGCCCTTGACTCGCTGCGAGTGCGCCGCCGAGGAAAGCCCATTGTCCGGTTATGAGGGAAAGGTGGGTGACGCAAAGCTGTCCCAAAGCGCATAGCTAACAGCATAAGGGCATGATTTTCAGCTTGCGTGATGCTTCGAACGTATTTCTAACCGCCAAGTCACGTTGCAGTCGCCGGCAAACAATATACGATGATGGATCGGGAAGACAGAGGCATGGAAGAGAATAGACGATTCAATCGGCGTGAAAGCGCTACTGACCATCACTACTACGGCAAGTTCGGGTTCAATCCGCTCGCTGAATTTCGGAACGAAGGCCTCATCAAGGTTAAGCTGGCACATGGCTCTTCGTATTCTGTCGTAGTTCCGGACGCTTTGTACGTTGGCGCACAAGGGGAACGCTGGATTCAGCCACTAGCATTCCATGCGAATGTAATTCATTTCTCAGAGGAGGACGCGCGCTGCCGACTCTATGTGGACATTTCTTGTGGCCAAACTGTCCTGGTGGAATTCCGGGAAGCGGACCATGTCCGCCGGTTGGACGACGGCTCGCAATTGTACCGCTGCATATTTTGTGGACCGGAGGACTTAGACACTTATGCGACCGGAAGATCGAAAAACACGGCCGATGGACGGTTGTGGCACCAACTCTTCCATCACACAACGCCGGAGAACAAAGAGGCGATCCTCGCGAGTGGCCACTTCCGGCTGAGCAGTTGGAATATCCAAGGGACGAAGCGCTTAGCGAATGTTGGATTTGCCTATTTCACACCGTTGGATGAGATCCGCTTCGATTCGGATTTGAAGTGCATCGCCATGGCAACGGACGGGAAAATGTCGATGCTTGTAGACGGCGTCGACGCTCCGCTGCTCGACTCTGCGGAGATTCGCAGGCAATTGAAGCGAAGCCTGCTCGATATCACCGTCTACAGAGAGTCGACGCGAAATCGCACGGCGGTGCTGACTCTCTGGGTGGAGGCTACAGCTCTTGCGTCGCAGCACATGTGGCGCCATTCGCCTCCCAATCAAGCCGTATTTTTCGAGATCGCAGCCCCCTTCATACAACGAGTTGGTATGTCGCCAGGCAACGTGCTCCCATTCATGGAAGACACAATTCCGGCACCCAGCTCTCTAAAAACCTTCGATTACGTAGTCATTGGCGACGCTCGGATCAAGTCAGGACTGGCTGCCCCGTTCGACGAAGAAAATACACGACACCTGCTAAAGATCGAACGGGTTGCCGCTCCATCGAACCTTTTCAGGTTCTGGCGAGATCATGCGAATACCGACTTGTTCGGTCCAAAGGATGTCGCGTTACGGAAATTTGAAAGTAGTTGAGAATCGGCGCATTGTCGATGAGCCCGCACTTGGTGTTCCTGAATTCCGCGAACTGCGCCCTTAACTCGCTGCGAGCGGGCCGCCGAAGAAGAAATCGTTATCCTCACTAGAAAACTCGGCAGAATTTCTCGAGCAGATTGGGCGAAAGCTTCATCCGTGAATGCCGGTTGAGCAAGAGCAGATCGTTTTCGGCAGTGCCGTCAACAAGTCTGCGGGTATACCGATGGTCCCGGTCGTGGCCGGTGAACGGGGTTGCTCGATCGTCGATGTACTCGCCGTGGACAATTACAAGGTGGACGTGGTCATATTTGAGCACCCCTTCTTCTACCTCGCCTATGACTCTCCGCACGCCCCCCAATCCGAGGAAAGCATCCGCCGCTAGGATAACGATGACGTTCGCGTTGTCGCGCGGCAGTTGATCCTGTTCGTCTCTCATTTTCCGCTTGAGTCTGACAGTTTCGTTGCGCCTGATGCTTGGCCCCAGAAAACCGCACGACAAGCCCCTTTCTTTAGACCATGGGTCGAGCAGATGCGCCTTCTCATCCGTGTGGCACAACGCCATTTCTAAGGTTTCTTCCTTTTGAACGAAGACTATCGTCCGTTCATTGAGCGCGCGTACCGCGCTGCCCTTAATTTTCTCCACAATGGCCCCGAGAACCTGCTTTGAAGGTGTCTTGTACCAGCGACCCGAGATGCTCAGGTTGAAGCTGATTCCGAACACTGCATTGAAAACAGCCGAACTGGCGTCCGTTGCCTCGCGAGCCATCTGCGCGGGAGCCTGCGTCACCACCTCCAGGAACACGGTTTCTCCCGTAAAAGGGTCGTCGAGCCTGAGGTCCGGTTGCCTCTGGTTGTTTTTGACCTCCATCGTGGGCTCGAAGCGGGCTCGCAAACCCTCTCTCACAAGCTTGGCAGCCAGCTTGATGAGTAGCGCGTCGTGGTCGAATTGGGTTATATCGTCGAGTCTTGCCAGCACTTTGTCGAGATTTTGGCTTCCTTCCAAAATCCTCAGATACCCGGCAAAGCGAGCGATACTTCGGCGCGAGCAAGGCGCAAAGTTCGCCAGCAGTTGGAGCATGGGATGCCGCGCGACACCTGGCTCTCCTGCGGTGGCTCTCCAAAGGAAATCGTCACCGAGTACCTGTTGCAGGTACTGAAGTGCCTCTTTCGCTTGCTTTTTTTCAAGCGGCTGAAAGGCGTCTATTCGTTCGAGGCTTTCGATGTGGTGTCTCCACGCCAGGAATTGCACTCTACGGTTCTCCCTTGAGGGTTTTCTTTCAGGCTTCAACGGAACCACCTGTCACGGCGACGCGCTCTTCAGCACTGATGCCGCTTCTCCCGAAACGGCCCATCCTCTCGCCATATTCTACGCCGGTAGCGTCAACCAGGGCTCGTCTCCGTGTCGCGCGCAAATACCATCTCGATGAACAGCGCTAACACATGCACGCCCTTGACTCACTGCCAGTGGGCCGCCGAAGAAGGCCCATTGTCCTGCTAATAGGGGAAAGGTGGAGTCAGGACCAAGTGGGTAGTCGTCCACGATTTGGCCAATGATGCTTACGCGCTCTGCTCTGTATCCTTAGAGAGCGTCTCCCCAAGAATGCGCACCAATTCGCGGATGTCTGGCATTTCAGGGGTGTCTTGCATATAGGAGAAGCTCCACAACATTGCTCTCACTTTCGCTTTCATTAACGCCGCTCGGCGCACAAGCTTGTCTTCAAAGCTGCTATTCGAGGGTTCGTTTGGGACCTCCTCGTGCCACGTTGCCAGTACCTCTTCGTCTGTGAGGTCAGGAAACTCTTCATACCACGCCATCTGGCTGGATGGAGGATCGATATTCTTGAAGTGTTCTCTGTAAGCGCTGCGGGCGCTTTCTCCTAGAGCCTTCCCGACATAGTACCCACTGAACTGATCCAAGAACACGCCGAGAGGTGGATTGAAGCCAAATTTGCGGTATACGTCCACGGGAAATACAGCGTGCGGGTTGCTAAGGATTGCAATATCAAGCATGGAGCGCTGGGTCCTTCCCAGGATCGACAGCCAGTAGAATACTTCGTAATCGCTCTGCTGTTGGACGTTGCCGCCGCGAATTGTGGTAATCGCCTCGTCCAGCGTGGCCTTGTGTGCGTAAGAACAGAGTTGCGAATAAACTGTCTGTAACTCGTCGAATACGACCGTTTGCGCGGGACGAGGTAGGTCGTTCAGCGTATCGGTGATTACGGCGGCGAACCTCGTGTTGCGCTCCTTACCGAAAAGCCAGTTATAAAAAGCTTCGTAGTCACCGGCGAGGAATAGCTTGCGGCGCCACCAGTAGTGGTAAACCAGCGCTTCGAGGGAGGATCGAAGCGCAGCGAGCGCGGCGTGGACCTGTCCGTTAAGCGCGCATATCACAACCTGCCTTAACGCATTGAGGGATTCACAATACAAGTAGCCGAGATTCATGAACCGCCCGCGCTGGGGGAAAGGCATCTCTTGAAGGTCTTGGAACTCGATTAAGGCTTGACCTTGCCAGCAAACATCCCGATAAAGTTTCTGTATGGGATCGGAATATGCTTCGAGACGCTTCAAGGCGATGGCACCATTTGGTGCTAACTCAAAGTCATCGATGTCCCAGACGCCTCGCAATGAAACGTAATCGGGAGGAACTTTGAAGACTCGGACTTTGACACTAAATTGCATCGCTCGCCACGCCATCACCCGCCCACATTCTAGTGAAGCGATCTTACAAGACGGAGGCAACCGAGGAAAGCACAGGGAGGTTCGACATGGGTCAGACGAATGCTGTGAAGACATCCTACAGCCCAACGCTCGGGTCACTCTGCTGCGGGCGCAAGAGCTTCGCGCGGTTTTATTCCCTCGACGAGGCTCAGGAACTTCACACTTTGTGGCACGACAGACGGTGGTGCTTCCTCGCTTGTTGCAAGCACAATGGCCTGATCCAGCCCGCTGTTTACCAACAAACCTGTCAACGTTTTCCGCCTCTCCTTATCCAGCAGGTCCGCCCGATCGATCACAACAAAGCGCAACCCCGTTACCATCGCCAAAGCAATTTGGAAAGCGACACTAAATCGAAACCGCTCCGACTCGGAGAGGTGCTTTTGCGAAAAGCCGAGACGATCGTCATTCGACGAAATGACACGAATCTCGAACGGTTCGAGTGCAATATTGCAGGTGTAGCCGAATGCTGCGAGATGCCGATTCAAATCCTCGGTGAACGATCCTATCCGCCCGCAGGATTTACCCATTACCGCGCCAGTCGGCCCGAAAAATTCGGTCAGTCTATCTAGCAGACCGATCTTCGTCTCCAAGCTGGACTTCTCTCCGACATACATTTTCCAACGCTCTTTGGCGTTCTCCAACTGTTGCGCCTTTTCCAACACGCGTTCGCCCTTGTTGATCCTCTCCACCAAAATAGTCATTCGGCTTTCCAGATCTCCAACATTGGGTCTCTGTACTCCCCGGAGCTTCGTTTGCTCGTCTGCCAGTTTCGTCCGCTGGGCCAGAGCTTTGCGGTGTCCTCCGAGACGGGAGATTGCCGTTTCCATCTCCGCGTATTCGTTCAGTTCCTCCTTCGACCCCTGAATCAATGCCTCAATGTCGGCAAGGCGTTCGCGTAGCGACTCCATTTCTACTGCCTTTGCTTCGTCCGAGATCGGCTGCCGGCAGCTTGGACACTTGCCCTTCAACCCATCCAATGCCGCAACGGATGTTTCGACGGCCTTTTGCTCGGCAATCAAGTCCGTTAGCTCCTGACGAAGTTTCTCAGCATCGTCCCGCTGAGACTCAAGTTGGAGCAACTCTTGCTCTTGGCTCGGGCTGAGGATCTCCGACGAAGCTTCCTCGATTTCCGCCTGAAGCTGCTTCAATCGCGCCTGCGCTCCTTCCCATGTGGCATCTGCCTCCGCCTTCTGCGCGACGAGTCTCTCTTTTTGCTGCCGCAAGTCTTCGAGCTTCTTCTTCACCTCTTGCACAGACGGAAGGTCCAATGGGATATCGGGCTTGTCCATTTGCCCCAGCGCTTTCACAGTGCGGCTCGCCTCCGTACGCAAGTCATAGAATCGTCTGTGGGCAACCTCAATGTCAGCGACGCACGTCAGTTTGGGCTGCTCTTCATTCATCGCCCGCAGCGCTTCGACAATTTCTTCAGGAATGTCTACTTTCCCCGCGTCGACCACCTGGGCCAAAAACCTCTTCTGCTCGGCCTCCGACATTTCGATGAATCGGCCTGCGTTCAGCACAGCGGACAACACGTCTGCTGAGCCAAAGCGTTTCTTCAGGGAGGCCTCCGCAGCGTCCACGGGCACGCGATTTCCGTTCAGCTCAACGATGTGCGATCTCGGCGTTCTTCTTCGGCATATCGTTTCACCGTTTTCAAGAGTCGCCGAGACCTCGAGTTCCTTTTCGCCAGCGCGAATGAGGGCCTCAGCTCCCCGGCCAGCCGCATCTGTCATCGCGCAGCGCCCCGTGAATAGAAACTCCAACGCCATTTGGATAGAACTCTTTCCACTGGCATTGGGCCCGCGCACGAAGTTGAAGCGATCAAGGTGCAGGATCGTCTCCTGGTGCGATCGAAAGTTCTTCAAAGTCAGCGTCTGAATTCTCATGTGCCTCGCTCCTTACCGCCATTCTTTGCTTCGCGCCCGATCTTTAGCTCAGTTTCAACACGCACGTCGGCGATCTCTGCCAGCTTTTGCGCAAGTTCGGTGCGCTTTTCTGCCTTGATCGCGGAAGATAGCCCCGAAATCGTGAGCTTTCCTCGCAGAGCCCGCTCATCGGGATGTGCTGTGAACCATTCATCAAGAATGGAAACGCCATCTTGATATGGATAGAACCTATTCTCGGTTGGCACGAAGCCAGCAACGTATTCGCTCTCGTTCTCGTCCCGATAGCGGATCGGACCGTGCTCCACCATCAATTCCTTAAGCACCCTTGTGTTTTGTTTTTCGGCCTCTTGTAGCCAAAGGGCAAACCGCAGTCGTTCTTCAGCCGTCATCTGCCCGTACGGATTTGTCTCTGCCACCGGGCAGCCATTCAGTAAAAGCGGGCACCAAGTGCAGTGCCTGCCTGTGGAAACCTTCAAGTCCCGGTCGCCAGAAGAAACCAATTCATGGAGCTTTCTTTGGCGCGCCCGTTCCCGCTGTGCCAATTCCTTGAGCCACGGCATATCCGTCCGTGTGTATTCGACACGGCGCGAAACTCCATATCGCACGAACTCCAGAACGAACTTCACTCGTTCCAGCGAAGGGTTGAGGCACATCAGCAAGAGCGGATAGAACTTCGATTGGAATGTGTCCGCATCAATGATTTGGTAATAGCTCTTCCAGTCGTCGATCTCGGCTTCGGTAAGGGAATGAAGCATCACCAAGTCAAGTGTCCCCTCGTAGGCAGCTATTGGTCCCTCATCGACCGGATGCTCGATCGGAACGAAGTTGTCATCGAGCGCAACATGGAGCTCAGTTGCTAGGATCTTCTGCGGGTCAAATGCGTGGTTGTCCCGGAACTTCTCCAGAACTTCTCGTGCCTCGGTCCCCGCTCCTTTCATCAAGGCATCGAATAATTCGAGGTCTGTGGTACGTGTTGTTCTGACCAGGTGATCGATGTAGGTTGCCAAGACCTGGTGGATTTCGATCCCTCGTGCCGCAGGTTCGGATTCTCCCACCCTTGCACACTGGACATGCTTGCGAACGTAGAGGGCTTGGCACGCCATATCACCGTGTCGCGATTGGCTTAGAGGAGGAATCGGCCGTACATGGCGCGAACCTAGTGGAGCTGTGGGTATTTTCATGCATGCCTCGACTGAACTCGGAATACAGGCAGCCGTTCTTCTCGGGTGGGACCGCTCGAATTACGTCAGAAGTACGACGAGGACGTGCTAAACGGCAATAGGAGCCAACAGCTCGACCGAAGGTTCAAATCCTCCAAAGGCTGTCCTAAAGCTCCGTGTGTAGAGCAACCCTGTAACAGTCTGAGTTAGGGTTTTGCTGAATTCGAGGTGTTGATATAACAACAAGGAGAGATCTGGGCGACGCCTGATCTGACGCCTTCGGCTTGTTGATCGGCAACCTTGTTGATCAGCAAAAGGAGGGGAGAAGCGGCTCGGAACAAGGTCTTGAATCGGTCTACATCCGCCTCTCCGAGCACGCTTCTCTGTTGGTGGGCTTCGTGGGGAGCTTCTATCTACCGTGCAAGTGGTGTTCCAGCGAGGACACGATTTATCATTCGCCGGGATAATATGGGTTTGTCATCTACCTTTGCGAATATTCACTTAATTGCGTTCTCGCCGATGTCCGTCCTGGCTTGTTCGCCGCCGACATCGGACTCGTGTTGCACCAGCAGCAGTGTCCCGCTTCAATAGCCTGCTGTTCGCTGAGGTCGATGATGCCGATCTGCGGGTCCGTAAAGATGGCTGGGGGAATCACGCGACGATCTACGACACGCGGTTTTTCTTTCGAGAGCGCGTTGTGCGCCGCGATACCGCCATCGTGACTGCCTACTGGCCTAGCCATCTGGCTTTCGGCTTCTCGATCGACCACGTCTCCACCGGCGAATATGTGCGAGGCGTTGGTGCGAAGGTGCTCGTCAACCTCCCATGTACGGCACATCCGACGCGTGTGTGGGATAAGAAAACACATTGTGTCTCAAATCTGTAGCGGACATCCCGGACCGTATTGCCACGGCAAAGAGATTTATTGTCTCCCCGGCCTGATCACCTAGCAAATGGACTCCAAGGATACGATCCGTGCCCGCTTCGACTAGAACCTTGTAACCGGAATATTTCTCTCCGACGCGGCGAGAGGAGTACCACGTAGAAGTCATTTCCTTGGTGACGCTGTACTTCAGCCCCTCCGCTTGGGCCTCGCGTTCACTGAGTCCTACAGAAGCGAGAGGCGGGATCGTAAAGACAACCGTCGGAATACCCGTGTAATTCGGTTTTTTCTGATTCCCCTTCAGCAAGTTCGCTGCAACGATCACGCCATCGTAGCCTGCCACGGGCGTGAGGGGCGGACCTCCACTTGCAGCCGCGTCGCCCGCCGCATACACAGCAGGATTGGACACGCTCTGCAGGAATTCATTGACTCTCACTCCACGTTCGTCCCATTTGACTCCAGCGGCATCTAACCCCAGGTCGTCGATTTCGGGCACGCGCCCCGCCGCATGGACGACCATATCTGACTCGAAGGAAAGGTTCCGACCCGCAGTCGAGCAGTGAACTGTGAACTCGCCAGCGCCCTTTTCGATCCCTTCTGCCTCAGTCTCAAGCTGAATCTCAATGCCAAGCTCGCGACTTCCGACGACGAGTTGATCGACCAGATCGGGGTCGAATCGTGGAAGGGGCCGAGCATCACGATGCACAATTATGACTTGCGATCCAACCCGCGCCGCCACGTGGGCAAATTCAAAAGCTATATACCCGCCGCCGACCACTACGATGCGGCGCGGAAGTTCGTCGAGTTCCAAGAACTGCTCGCTCGTCGTAAAGTGTTCGACTCCAAGTATCCCCAAGTCTACGGGTTTTCGGCCAGCCGCAATGACTACGTACCGGCTCTCCAGAGCCTCTTCGCCCACTTGAATTGAAGATGGTCCCACGAAACGAGCGCGACCGTGGAAAGTCGCGATGCCAGCCTCCGCGAACCCCATCTCGCTATTCTTCGGGACCGGCTCGGTGAACGTGCGCTTGAAACGCATCAGTTCCGACCAATCAATTTGCAACTGCTCGGCGCGGACTCCATTGCCTTTCATTCGCCGGATCCAATCAACCACTTCCGCGGCGCCAACAAGTACCTTTTTCGGGTCGCATCCGCGCAGCGCGCAGGTACCGCCGAACGGCCGCGAATCGACCACGGCCACCTGCCATCCAGCAGACCGGCACTTATACGCCACGGCCGATGCCGCTGTTCCGGTCCCGATCACCACAAGCTCAAACTTCTTCGTCATGCTTTCAACTCCCGCAAGCGGAGGCTATTGTGACTGGCAACCCCGGCGCCGCTCCCGGGTTCAGTAGGCCCCCACTGCCAAGGCCCGTGCTTATGTCGCTAGATTGGGCCGATCCTTCCTGCGAATAAGCCACGCGAAGTGGCGGAATGGTTTGTTCCGGGCCGTCTTTCACCCAAGTATCTGACCGGACTGAGCTTGGTTTTTCAGCCGCGCCACGATGTGCCCCTCATAAATCGAAAGCAAGACGGTTCCCGAATGCCGTGCAATCCAAGTCTCACCGGCGTGCCGCGAAGGAAAGAAATGGATGAAGTGACAGAACGTGGTTATCACATCCTTCTGAACCCCGCCGGCAAAATGTAGGTTTGTCATCTACCTTTGCGAATATTCACTTATTTGCGTACTCGCCGATATGCGTCCTCGCTTATTCGCCGCTCAATGCAAAAGCGTACTTCTTGCCACCGAAATGAATTTCCAAAAGTGAGCGGCTGCCGTCTTGGTTCTTTCCTTCCACCACCGAACCCCACGAATCCGATCGCTGCAAACCGATCATGCGGGCCAGAACGGTCGCGACGACTGTTTTCCCTTGCAGAATGCGCAAGTCCACATTGAGATCGCTATCTCCAAATTTCACGGTGTACGTTTCGGCTGCCCACTCCACCGTGTAGGTTCCGGCAGGAAGAGCTTGTCCGTTAACGGATACCTGCTCGGGGATCTGCAGTGAGCCTTTATTCTTGTCTGCCGCAAATATAGCAGTGGCTAGCAGCAAAGCCACTCCCGGCAGCAGGCTCTTGGAAATCATCGATAGCTTCATACTCTCTTCTTTCGAAACTCCAGGTCACCGGCGGGCCTAGCGGGATTATGCTGTGTCGAGGCTCAAGTATGTCAGCCCGCGCAAATCAAGTAATACACGCTGGTGGACATTTACAAGACGGAGGAGAACGTTCTCACAAACGGCGCACCGCGCCACGATGCCGGGACTCTGCATATATAAATGCGCGTCGGCAAAGCGCTTTGTTGCTCCGCAGTGAGCACATTGTCCCTCTGCGGCCGTAACGTCCACGGCGAATATCTTGCTCAAATCACCCGCGGCTGCGTTACCGTCAACGTAATCATAGCTATTCGAACTCATTTCCGATCTCCTGTAGGGCCAAAACGCTCCGTTCTAATCTTGTTAGGCCTGTTGCCGGAGGCGCTGAGGAAGCCAGCAACACTTTCAACGAATGGTGTGGGGCCGCAAACGTAGCAAGTCGGGGCGAGTTTTGATGGCCAGGTCGTGTTCGCAATCAGAGCAGCGTCAATGCGGCCGGGCGGACGCGGCGAATCTATCGGGGCCACGCGGGTATACACGCAGGTGACAGTGAAAGAATGATCTTTATCGGATAGCGCCTGCAGTTCATCACGGTAAAAAACCGCTCCTGGTTCGCGGACGGAATACAACAATTGAAACCGTGCGGCGCTGCCCGTCGAAGCACGCGTGCGAATCATTGACATGAGCGGGACGATGCCGGACCCGCCTGCTATGAGTTGGATTGGCTCAGTTTGTTGAGTGCGCCACACGAACCAGCCACCGATCGGACCTCGCAACTCCAAGCGATCGCCGAGTGCGAGTTCTTGTGTGAGATAGGGCGAGACTTCGCCGCTAGGCAGTCGTTCGACAGTTAGTTCAACACGCCCGTCGGAGCTCGGAGCAGAGGCGATCGAGTACGATCTAACCGTGGAGTATCCATCCGGGGCCGTTACCCGCACGTCAACGTGCTGGCCTCCGAAGTGACCCGGCCAATCTGGAACTTCGAACGTGATCGTTCGCGCCGTTGCCGTTTCGTCGTGAAGAGCAACGACCGTTCCGACGCGCCACA
>Ga0210410_10000195_pt1 | contig 85791 bp, 76 predicted proteins | sample IncBWC4MmetaG_FD_161058 | JGI IMG/M metagenome (GOLD analysis project Ga0210410, IMG submission 161058) | Forest soil microbial communities from Barre Woods Harvard Forest LTER site, Petersham, Massachusetts, United States - Inc-BW-C-4-M | ecosystem: Environmental > Terrestrial > Soil >... | reverse complement strand
TCCAAGAAAAGAGCAGTAGGAGTGTTTCTTCTGGCGCTTGCAGTCCTTATCCACGGAATCTTCATTACTGGTGCTGCTTCTTTTGGCCCGAAGTCCATGATGACTGCTGAAATCATCACTTTCCGTTGCGCATACAATCAGCCCTGCGATATTGCGACCCTCTCGACAAACAGAGGTTATCTCGACAGTGTTCGACTGCCACAACCTGTGGACATGGACACGTTCTATCAAAACAATCACAACCTCGTCACGCTACAGCTAAGTCTTTGGGATGCAAAAATCCATTGGATTCGGACGGACAACACCTCTCCCCCTACGATAGTTGGCCGCTCGCCAACCTTGAATTACTACGCCGTTGCCGAAGTCTTAATAGGCGGAACGCTGTTCTATCTCGCTTGGCTCGCGTGGCGAAAAGCGAAGCGGAGACGATGGGGAGAGGTCTCGTGATTTGTTGTATCGCGGGCAAACAGGAAGTAATCCAAACTGCCTGACCTTGTCGCCAAACTGTTCTGCGGTTCAGATGTCTTGTCGTAGCCAACTCCTGGTAAGTCGCCTTACCGGAAAAGTGGTTTTGATCTAAATCCAAATGGACGATTACAGCGTTAATCAGGACCTGACCTTGAGTTAGGTCAGAACTGCCATGCTACCTGCAAATCACACGGCTTATTGGCTGCGTAGTGTCCCACGTAGTCCAGTTGCAGAGCGTTGAGCGACCGGGGTTTGCGTTTGTCCACCAAAGCAAACCAGATTTCATTCTCGATCCAGAAGCGATACAGAAACTCCGAAAAAGATGGGGCACAGTACGCAAATTCTAATCCGCTCAGGTCAATGCGTTCGAGACGACAAGAAGGATTCTCGATCCAATCTGAGTTTTCGACTTTAAGACCGTACAGGTCCGGAGATGCGAGCACGGCGGAATCACCTTCGGGCAGGATGTGCAAATACCAAAGCGAGCATGACTGCGAATCTGAAAGGAAGTGGACTAGGTGTCCGGGAATCGAGCCAATCGTCTCCACTATGCGTTCGCCTGGGTCGAGATAACAATCCGTACAAGAACGCACCCTCGACTGCAATTCGGGATGTGTCATGAACTGTCTGAAACTTTTGGGCAGCTGAACGTGCGCCCGCAGTGCCAACTCTTCTATGAAAGAGGGTTGAATATCGCGCTCGTACTGGTTTAGTCCTCTGTGAACTTGCACCACTCCATGTGTCCGTAGCCATTCGCAGTCGTCATCGAGTCGGATGGGGATAAGTGGAAGGTCCGCTAACTGAGAGGATTCGTATGTATTGTGTTGGGGTAGCTGCCGATAACCCGGCAATTGAATGTGTATCCACCGGCGCGGCAATGCGGACCACGGGCTGGAATCATTCACAACAATTCCCTCTTGACCCTTTATATCACCAGAAGCAGGTCAACTCCCCGGTAAGGTTCCTTTGGCCGATTCAACTTCTGCGGTTTCCGCGTTAACCAGGACTCGACGCGCTTTTACGCTGTTAGTTTCCTGAAAAGCTCATCGAAATGTGCATGTAATACGGAAAATGCGGCGGGGCTAGAAATTTGCCTTGTTGCAGCGTCTGCCGAACACACGCAAATGTGTTGGTCTCGTGTTCTACGTAGAGCCGCAAAACATGGCCATCTTTTCCGACCACTATAACGAACGACACCGGCGACGTGTCAGCATGTTCAGTCGACTTTAGACAAGACACAAAGACCGGTCCGTATTTTTGCTCGTAATACCGGTTAAAATCGACCGCACCATATATCTGTGAGGCACGGTCCTTGTTTTGGCTCTCCGCCAAGGCGACTGCCTGTTTGAACGAGGCAGCTAGGTCGTCCGCTTTCGCCGCCGTCATCACGACAGAAATGAGAACGATTGCATAAAGCTTCTTCATAAAGTGCGGTTCCAAGCCACGCCTTAGCCACTCTAGCATTTCAGGTGTGGTCGAATAACTGTCCTGCCGTTCAGTTGGCTCGTGGGAGTCAACTCCCGTGTAGTCGGGAAATCCGCAACTTGGGTTCTGATACCTAAATGGACGGTTTCGGCGTTAATCAGGAGCTACGGGCCGTTTGTTGCGGGGAATAAGATGAAGAGCATCGCTACCCAAAATGCTGTCCAGCAAATGCTGAGAAATAGCCCCCACTTCACTAGCCGATACCGGCTGAGCAACCACAGAGGAACGGCATCGACAGAGAAGCCGACCATGTTCAGTAGAAAGGCGACTGCCCATAGGTAACCGTGATGATGTTCGGGAAACATCCCAGACGAGAGTCGTGCGATGATCGCCCACGCACCAAAAACAACTAGCTGGCATAGCACGGTGCCGAACCCATAACGTATGGCAGGCCCACTGTGCTCACGGCGACAACCGCAGAACAGGACAAGAACACCTTAACGGCTAGCTGGTTATTTGTGGCTTCGAGATACCAAAACCATTTCGCACAGCGGATGGCCCCTATGACCAAGCACACGGATATGGTCGAAGCGAGGAGCGACAAGGTCAAAATTGCAAACGTCCTGTGCCCCGACATAACCACCGCAGGTCCCAGGACCATAGCTAGGAGAAAGAATCCCGTTCCAATCAGCAACCATTGCCACCACGCTACGATGCGTCCCATTTGGTTTGTGCCTTGGAGTTCAACCTAGCATTTCAGGTTCCTGCGGATAACTGTCTTGCGGCTCAGTTGCGCCTTTAAGGTCAACTCCTGGTAAGTCGCCTTACCGGAGATGTGAAGTAAGACTTTACTTGGACGGTTACGGCGTTTATCGGGACCTAGGCGATTACTTCCGGCTTGCCGACAACCCGGGAGTTATCGGACGGTAGGTCGACGTCACAAGTTAGCCCCATAGAAACGGTACCTCCCCGTTAATCCTGAATCGATTCCCAATCATAAGTCTGTTGGATTCAGTCGTTCCTGCGCCGCTAAGAATCTCGCCTTGAGCGCGCATTGGAATTATTGAACGCGAGGCGCTGCAAGGGTAGTATGAACGGGGGAATGAGATGCGGGAGTCCTGGCGATCTCAAGGGCCTCGGAAAATGCTCTTCGACGGCGGCGGCACGACGGGGCAGGCTCACAACCAGTTGTCCTGCCCTAAACTCTTGCGTCAGCCGTGGGGTCTCGTCTCTGCGGCAGGCTCATTCGTTCTCTCCTTTTTCCTCCTTATCGCTGGCGCTCTGTTAGCAGCAAAGCCGCAAGCTGCGAGTCAGGCCGGCGCCGCCGAAGCACGTAAAGTAACACCTGGTGGTTCCGTTGTCTTCGCCACTCAAATTCGGCCGATTCTTGCCTCGCGTTGCTACCCATGCCATGGCCCCGACGTACAGCAGCATGGTCTTCGCCTGGATTCGCTTCTTGCCATCCTCACTGGCAGCGCCAACGGCAAAGTCGTCCTTCCAGGCGACAGCCAGAACAGCCACATCGTGCGGCGCTTGCTTGGACTCGAGCAGCCACAAATGCCTTACGGTGGCCCGCCGCTCCCTGCAGAACAGATCGACTTAGTACGAAAATGGATCGATGAAGGTGCGCAGGGCCCCGACTCGACCGAAGCTGTCGTCGCGGCGGCGCCAGCCAATGATGTGAAGGCAACAAACAACGCTTCGGAAAAGCCGGTCGATTTTAATCGCGACATTCGCCCAATTCTCTCCGACACATGCTTTACGTGTCACGGTCCCGAGGAAAAAAGCCGCCAAGGGAACTTGCGCCTCGACACTAAGGAAAGCATCTTTGCTGAACGCAACGGCTATCGCATCATCGTCCCAGGCAGCAGTGCCGCGAGCCGGCTATATCAAAAGATCAGCTCGAAGAATGATGCGTTTCGCATGCCGCCGGCCTGGTCAGGCAGAAGCCTTACGCCCAAGCAGATCGAATTGTTCCGTCAGTGGATCGATCAAGGCGCGAAATGGCAGTCGCATTGGGCCTTCGATCCGCCCAAACCTCCAGCAATACCAGAGGTCAAAGACAAAACCTGGCCGAAGAATCCCATTGACAATTTTGCGTTGGCGCGCCTGGAAGCCGAAGGGCTGAAACCTTCCGCTGAAGCAGATAAGGCTACTCTGCTGCGGCGCGTGTCCCTTGATCTGACGGGCTTGCCGGCCACTCCCGCGGAAGTGGACTCCTTCGAAGCAGACAAATCTCCAGATGCTTACGAAAAGAGAGTGGACCATCTGCTGAAGTCACCCCACTTCGGCGAACGAATGGCCATGCCGTGGCTCGACCTCGCGCGTTATTCCGATACTCATGGCTATCACATCGACAGCTTGCGTGAGATGTGGCCGTGGCGCGATTGGGTGATTGGGGCCTTCAATCGCAACATGCCGTTTGACGAATTCACAATCGAGCAATTGGCCGGCGACCTGCTCCCCAACGCCACGCTCGAGCAGAAAATCGCCAGCGGGTTCAACCGCAACAACATGATCAATTTCGAAGGTGGCGCGATCCCGGAGGAATATCACGTCGAGTATGTCGTCGATCGCGCGAGCACCACGGCAGCGACTTGGCTAGGACTGACCATGGGTTGTGCACGCTGCCACGACCACAAGTACGATCCCATCAAGCAGAAGGAGTTTTATCGTTTCTTCGCGTTTTTCAACACCGTTCCAGAACGCGGCCTGGATGGTACCGAAGGGAATGCCGTGCCGGTGCTGTCGTTGCCTACTCCCGAGCAACAGCAGCAGATGGAGGACCTCAAGGGGAAGGTCGCTGCCGTTTTGGCAGCCCTGCCCGAAAAGGATGTCTTGTCACTTCGCAACGAATGGCAGAAAACGCGCCTTGCGACATTACCCGAGCCGACGCGGGAAGGTCTGGCGACGCACTATCCTTTCAACGGCAACCTGTCAGACGTTTCCTCGCACCACGACGGAAGGCTCGTTCGAGGTGAAATCACCTATGAAGATGGGCCGGCCGGTAAGGCCGCTGAATTCAGAGGTGAAAGTGAAGCCAGTCTCGGCCAAGCCGGGGATTTCGATTTGCATCAGCCTTTTGCTATCGCCGCTTGGGTGAATTTCTACGAGGAGAAGGGCAAAGTTTTTCAGAAACGAGACGCCTCCGAGCACTGGGCGGGCTATGAGCTCGGTTTCGAGGACGTCGCCTTCACCGGCCGCCACGAACGGAATCTTCGCGTCGTCGTACGGCTTGCGGCGCCCTGGCCCGATAGCGCCATCGAGACACGCACGAAAAATCGTGTGCCGATGGACGGACCTCATCATCTGCTCGTCAACTATGATGGGTCGGGCAAAGCTGCGGGCGTGAAGATCTTCGTCGATGGAACGCCGTGGGAAACGGAAACCGCAAAAGACGCACTCCGCGGAAGTTTCCGTACTTCCGCGCCATTGGCGATTGGCAACAAGAATATCGGCGGCGCCTTTAAAGGCCAACTCGGAGACTTACGCATTTACACCCGCACACTATCTGATACAGAAGTCGAAGATCTCGCCGTGCACCTGCCGGCGCGCGTCCTCTTGACCAAGCTTGCGGGCACGCCCGCAGCGGGAATTGCGGCCCTCCAGCCCGAGAAGCCGCCCGAAGAGGCCGACATCGGAGAGCTAGAGAAAGCGGAGGGCAAGGAACAAAAGCAAGCGAAGCTCGAAAAACAGGATCAAGCCCGCCTGAGTGAATACTTCCTTAGGCACGATGCGCCCGAGAAGTACACGCAGGCTTACTCCCAGTTAGTAGAACTCAAAAAAGAAAAGGACAAGCTCGAAAAATCCATCACCACCACCATGGTCATGGTGGAGATGTCCAAGCCGCGCGACACCTTCGTCCTGGGCCGCGGTCAATATGACAATAAGGGTGAGAAGGTCACGCCGGGTGTTCCCACGTTCCTGCCGCCGATGCCCGAAGACCTGCCTCGCAACCGTTTGGGACTCGCAAAGTGGATCCTCGACCCCTCCAACCCGCTCACCGCTCGCGTTGTGGTCAATCAGTATTGGCAACAATATTTCGGGACCGGCATCGTCAAGACCGCCGAGGACTTTGGCTCGCAGGGTGAACCGCCGAGCCATCCTCAATTACTCGACTGGCTGGCCACCGAGTTCGTCCGCACTGGCTGGGACATCAAGGCTATGCAGCGCCTGATTGTCACCTCAGCGACGTACCGCCAATCTTCCCGCGCGTCGCGCGAACTGATCGAGCACGATCCCGAAAATCGCCTGCTCGCAAGAGGACCGCGATTCCGCCTCCCCGCCGAGATCGTTCGCGATAATGCCCTCGCGATCAGCGGATTGCTCAACGATAAAATCGGCGGGCCGAGCGTCTACCCCTATCAGCCCGCGGGCCTTTGGGAAGAGATGGCCTTCGGCCAGGGCTTTTCGGGTCAGACGTACACGCCGTCCTCGGGTTCTGATTTATACCGTCGCGGTCTGTACACGGTGTGGAAGCGCACCGTCCCGCCGCCTTCGCTGACTATCTTCGACGCGCCCGACCGCGAAAAATGCACCGCCAGACGCGGAGTCACCAACACGCCGCTGCAGGCACTCACGCTTTTGAACGATCCCACGTACGTGGAAGCCGCTCGTGCGTTGGCGCAACGTGCGTTGCGCACGGGCGGCAGGTCCGATCGCGAGCGCATAGATTTTGCTTTCAAGCTCGCGACGGCACGCACGCCCGACCCGGAGGAACTCGACCTGCTGCTCGGCTCGCTCTCGGAATTTCGCTCCACTTACCGCCAAGACCAGGCGCACGTAACGAAGCTGCTGTCTGTCGGCGAATCGAAGCCGGATTCCACACTGGACCCGCGCGAAGTCGCGGCCTGGACCATCTTGGCCAGCATGATCCTCAATCTCGACGAAACCATTACGGCGGAATAGCAGAACGCGAGGCACAGTATGACCGACTCCGATTGCATGACCCCACAACTCAGCGCCGCGATGACGCGCCGCCAGTTTTTCCGGCGCAGCACCGCCGGAATCGCCATGGGCATTCCGGCGCTCGCCACGCTTCTCACCAACGATGGCTTCGCGGCTGACACCGCAAACGACGCCAAAACCGGCGGACTCGTCGGCCTTCCCCATTTCCCGCCCAAAGCGAAGCGCGTCATCTTCCTCCACCAATCCGGCGCGCCTTCCCAGATGGAGCTGTTCGACTACAAGCCCAACCTCGTCAAGTCGCAGGGCGTCGAGTTGCCCGACTCCGTGCGCATGGGCCAGCGTATTACCGGCATGACGTCGGGCCAATCCTCGTTTCCGGTGGCACCTTCGATTTTCAAGTTCAACCAGTACGGCCGCTCCGGCACCTGGATCAGCGAGCTGCTTCCCTACCACGGCAAAATCGTGGACGACATCACCATCATCAAGTCCACCTACACCGAAGCCATCAACCACGATCCCGCGATCACCTTCGTGCAGACCGGCTTCCAGCAGCCAGGGCGTCCCAGCATGGGCGCGTGGGTCACTTACGGACTCGGCAGCGAGAATCAAAATCTCCCGGCGTTCGTGGTCATGGTCTCGCAGGCCAACGCCTTGAATCCGGACCAGCCGCTGTTTTCGCGCCTGTGGGGAAGCGGCTTTCTGTCGTCGCGGTATCAGGGAGTGAAATTTCGCTCGAGTGGCGACCCGGTGCTGTATTTGTCAAATCCACCGGGAGTGCCATCTGCGACCCGCCGCCGCATGCTGGACGGCATCGCGAAATTGAATCGTTTGCTGGCGGAGAAATATGGCGATCCGGAGATTGATACCCGCGTCGCGCAATATGAAATGGCGTATCGCATGCAGACTTCCGTGCCCGATCTAATGGATCTTTCAAAGGAACGTGAGTCCACCTTTGAATTATACGGCCCGGATTCGCGGAAGCCAGGAACGTTTGCCGCCAATTGTCTGCTAGCGCGGCGCCTTGCCGAGCGTGGCGTGCGCTTCATTCAGCTCTATCATCGCGGCTGGGACCAACACAACGACTTGCCACGAGACATAGCTCTGCAATGCAAAGGCGTCGATCAGCCTTCGGCTGCTCTGGTCCTCGATCTCAAACAGCGCGGCATGTTGGACGACACTCTCGTCGTGTGGGCCGGCGAATTTGGCCGTACCGTGTATTGTCAGGGCAAGCTCACCGCCACGAACTATGGCCGCGACCATCATCCACGCTGCTTCGCCATTTGGATGGCCGGCGGCGGCATCCAGCGCGGCTTGAGCATCGGCAAGACGGACGACTATTCCTACAACATCCTTGAAGATCCCGTGCACGTCCACGACTTGCAGGCGACCATCCTGCATTGTCTCGGAATTGATCACCTCAGGCTGACTTATAAGTTCCAAGGAAGATACTTCCGCCTGACCGATGTGGCCGGCAACGTAGTGAAAAAGATCCTCGCGTGAGCATCGGTCGGAAAAAGTGAACCTCGCTCTTCAACCCTCCTGCCGAGGTCGGTTTTCGAGTACGACTTCATCTCCGTTGTATCGTCCCCGGCGAAACTCGGGTGTTGTATCATCTGTCGGCGGATGAGAGAACAGACACATAACTGTGCCCACCCGGGGCATCGGAGGACGTCATCGCATGAACTCATTCACTCGACGCAGGTTCCTTAGAGACGGCTCGAGGGCGACAGCCGCCGCGATGCTGCCGCCTTTCTTTCTGCAAACGTCCAGCAAGTCCGGCAGCCGCTTGCCGGTTGTTGGCTCTGGAGTGCACACCTACGAGTGTGTTCACGACTGGCTCGTTCCGCCGGACGGCCTGGTTTGGGGAGACACCCACGGTTTGGCGCAGGATGCGCAAGGCAACATCTATGTGGCGCACACGGTGAACAAATCGAGCATGCGCGGAGAGGCCGTGGTTGTTTACGACTCGTCCGGTCGCTTCATTCGCGCATTTGGGGAGGAGTTTCGTGGGGGCGCGCATGGGCTTGGCGTGCGCCGCGAGAAAGGTGAGGAAGTTCTCTATCACTGCGACATCAATCAGTGCAAGATCACGAAGACGACGCTGCAGGGCGAAACCCTTTGGACGCGCGGCTATCCGCGTGAAGACTCTTCCTATGCCGCGCGGCCCATTGATTTTGTTCCCACCAACGTGGCCTTCGCTCCTAACGGGGATTTTTATGTAGGTGATGGCTATGGCTCGCACCATGTGCTGCGATTTTCTTCCGATGGAAAATTCCTCGGAGAAGTGGGGCGGCCGGGCCACGGTGACGCCGAATTCGACACGCCTCACGGCCTCTTCGTGGATGCGCGCGGTGAGGATCCCGTTCTTGTCGTTGCCGATCGCGGGAACCGGCGCGTGCAAACATTCTCTTTGGACGGCGGGCATCTTCGTACCATTAAGGACGATGTACGGCTTCGCATGCCGTGTCACTTTCATACCCAGCGCGAATGGATGGTCTGTCCGGACCTCGACAGTCAGGTTTGCATTCTCGACCGCGAGTACAAAGTGGTTGCGCAACTGGGAGACGGCCGCGCTTCCAACGGGGAAGTTGGCTCACGCCGAAAGCAGTCGCGTAACGAATTCACTGCCGGGCAGTTCATCACGCCTCACGCGGCTATTTTCCTTCACAGCGGTGACATTCTGGTTGCCGAATGGCTTCCCATCGGCCGCCTCACCCTGTTGCGCCGTGTCTGAGTCTGCCCGGATGACCTCGCGCACAAGCTTACTGCTGTGTGTATCGGTAGGGGCTTGTTTCTAGCTTCTCGTCGGCCTTTGAGCGACTAATAAATTACGACCAGTTCCGTTCGTTCCGACTTGGTTAGGGCATGCAACTGGGAAGTACTTTCGAGGCTCCGGTCTCCTCGAACGCCGTTCTTGGATGACGAGGGGCACAAGTACGAGATGCCGACTTGCCCTAGATCGCCATAGCCAGTGCGGCACCTCTCCTCGAACGGCTCTCGATTGGTCGTTAAAGGGAGCGGCCACGATATTCAAATCGACGATCCCGAAGCGGTAGTCATGCTATCCGTAGAGTCATCAGTCAGGTCAAAGGAACTAGTTAGCCAAGGGCAAAGCGTCAGAGGCCAAGAGTGTGTTCGCGCCCCGCTGACTCCTGGAAGTCCCGATGTGCGACCAGACTCAAAGGCCTAAACAGCTGCGCCACCGCTTCTTTTTATTCCGGAGTTACTCTCGAAACCAGCGGAAACCTGTACGCTGCTCCTCGGCAGCCTTTCTCAGCAGTTCTATGCTGCGCCGCCGGTCGTAATGCCCAACAGCGGTCAGGACGCCATTCAACAGACACATAGGCGCAGCGTAGGAGGCGCCAAACGATGGCGTCTCCACAGACGCAATAAAGCACTCGTTGGCAAACAGAGCGATCGGGGAAACCAGCGTGTCCGCTATGCCGATGCAATAAGCCCCGTTGGCGCGCGCTTGACGCAGACCTTCCACGGTCTGCCGCAGGCCGCGGCGAAAACTCATGGCAATCAGCAAGTCGCCATTGCCCGAAGAACTGCACAGGTGAACCGCCTCACCGGACGATGTGGCGGTCACCGCCGGAAATCCCAGCAAAATTAAATGATAGTGAAAAAAACCGACAAGATTCGTGGCAAGATCGCCGCCCAGGATAATGATGCGTTTGGCGCGATGAATCTTTTTTGCCACTGCGGCGATTCGATCGGTATCCAGCGCATTACGGAATTTCTGCAGATTTCGGACGTCAACGTCCACCGCCTCGCGAACGTGCGCCGAAAGATCCGAACCCTTCGTTTTGCTAGTCCCCATGGTGTCCAGGGACGTGGCCTGCGAAACGGAAAGCTCATGTAAGTAATGCTGAAACTCCCGGTAGCTGCCAAAACCCAGTTTCATGGCCACCCGCAGCGCCGTGGCGGGATCGACCTTTAACTTGCGGGCCAGCTCTCGGACGTTCAGTAGAACGTAGGCGCGGGGATTCTCGAGCACGGGCCGAAACAGTTCCTGGCGCCTGGGGCTGAGCAACCCAAACGTTTTGGTGAGATCGGGCCGGTCTGCATGTGAGCCCAGCGAGTTGCGTTTTTTTGGCATGAGGCCGCACTTTTATCCTATTCGTTGCGGGCATGTCAAACGTGCGCAACAGCAGATGCTTGCAGCACCGGCGCATCTTTATGGCATTGCAACATCTGTTGCGCGAGTAGCCAGAGATTGCGGCGTCTGTGCAAATTGACTTGACACTGTGCGCAAAGTCCCATAGAGTCCGGCCAATCCAGGGGTCTGTTGGGCGCATCATTTGTTGCACATTGTTGTTGCCCGCATGGCAGCTCCCAACACAAGGTGCAGATCGTCGAGAAAGGTCGAAACACTTCGTATCGGGAGGTTGCATATGTGGCATTCAGACTGGCGGTTTGTGGGGAGTTCCTTGTCTCCTGCAAATCTGTGGCGGCGTCTCTTTACCGCTTTTGTTTTTCTGTTGCTTGCCTTTAGCGCGCTCACGCCGGCAGGGCGTGCGCAGACCACCTCTACGGTTGAAGGCAGCGTGAAAGATGGCCAGGGGCTGGCGGTCACCGGAGCCGAAGTGCGCCTGGCGGGCGACACGGTTGGTTTTGACAAGACGACCGCGACCGATGCGACCGGGAATTATCAGATAACGGCTGTTCCGGCGGGAACATACAGGCTGACCGTCTCGCACTCCGGGTTTGGCACAAAGGCCTTCAAGAGCCTGGACATTACCCTTAACCGCACTCTCAGATTTGATGTCATCTTGGAAGTCACCAGTGTGAGCGAGACGGTGGAGGTGTACGCTGTGCCGCCACTCCTTGAGACGACTTCTTCCTCGGAGGGCGTGACCATCACTCCGCAACAGATCGTTGACATGCCGCTTAACGGACGAAATTACCTGGATCTCATGCAACTCGTTCCGGGCGTAGCGATCAACCGGCAAGCTGACCTCAATAGTGACAACGCCACCCCCGTTCTCGGCGAGCGCGCCAATAACACCGGTTTCCTCATCGATGGTCTGTCCAACCAGAATGAACTCAATGGTGGCGCTGCCGCGCAGTTCAATCAGGACACCATTGCGGAGTTCCAGGTCATTACTACTGGCTACAAAGCCGAGTTCGGCCACGCTTCCGGCGGCGTCGTCAACGTCATTACCAAATCCGGAGGCAATACCACGCACGGGCTTGCGTCCGCTTACCATCGCAACAACGTGTTCGACGGTTCCGACATTCCGGGAACCTTCGCCGGCTCCAGCATTCCCGGGCAAACAGAGCCGCCCTATCTCCTGCGCTGGGATTACGACGTCGCCGGCGGCGGCGCCATCGTCAAGGACCGCGCGTTCTGGTTCGCCTCCGCGGAAAATATTCACGAAAATCAGCAGCTCAATTTCGTCCCGCCCCCAGGCACCCCGCAATTCCTGCTCAACAAGGAGGAAAGTTTCAATGAGCCCACGACCAATAACGAAACGCGTCTGTTCGCCAAGCTGGATCAAACGCTTGGCTCGCATCATCTTACGGAGCTGATGAATTACACCAACCTGCATGTTGACAGCACGAACCCGCTCTCAGCCTCCACCAGCCTTCCCTCTACACGGACCAATCTCGGCGACCGACACCTTCTTCTTGGATTCAGCGATCTCGTAACTTTTGGAGATTCTGGGAGTCCGTTCATCCTGAATCTTCGCGGCCAGTATCGAGGCGAATCAACCTTAACCAGTGCCGCTCATCCCCAGGCGGGCCCCGATACGAGGTTCAACAGGTTCAGCAGCTTTACGACCAATAGCCTCTTTGGAGATTTGCCCTTTGTAAATTATGGCGCGACCTTCACACCCTCCAGCATTGATCAAAAATATGGAACCTTCGGCGCTAACCTTGCCAAAACGCTCGGGCATCACGCGTTGAAGTTCGGCTGGGACTTTGAACGTACTCAAGTCGACGGCGTCGAAGCCAATGTCCAGCAGGATCAACTCTTCGCCACCGATGCCGACTATTTGCAGTTTGGCCCCGTCGATGCCGGTTTCTTTCTCCTTGCGACCACCGGCGGCCTGACGCCCCAAGCCAACGACATCAAGCTTCGCAACAACTATGACGGCTTCTGGATTCAGGATGACTGGAAGATCCGGCACAACCTGACGCTCAACGGCGGCCTCCGCTGGGACTATGACTCTGCCTTCAACAAGAAGAACAATTTTTCGCCACGCGTTGGCTTTGCCTGGTCGGCTACGCCGAAAACCGTGGTTCGTGGCAGCTTCGGCATTTTCTACGACCATTTCCGTTTGGGCCTCGTTCGCGATGTTCCGGGCTTCGGTGGCGCCAGCATTCAGTTGAGCCAGCCGCTCTCATTCCCAAGACTCTTTTACGGGGTACCCACCTGGGCTCCAGCGCTCTTTGGTTTGTGTAACTCCACTAGCGAGACCGATGCGCAGCTACTCACGCAGCCCGGCTTTTGCATACCACCTGGTGCACTTGGGCCGACGTTTCCCGGCGAGCCTGCTAAATACGGAATCGACCACCTCAACAACATCGGTACCACGCCAATACCCGCAAACTCCGTGGTTACTCTAAGCAATGTTCAGCAGCTCTCCGGATTGAGTCCCTCTGCCTTCCTCTCCGCTGCAGACGCCGCCACCGCCATGCCTTCTAATTTCTGGTTTTGGGGACCCTTCGGAGCCCTTTCCTTCAATGTCAATCAGCCCGGCAACTACCCCGTGACAATCGATCCCAGTTTTGCGACTCCGTTTACCTACAGCTACACCTTCGGAGTGCAGCGCCAGCTTGGCAATGACTGGGTTATTTCCGCCGACTACTATCACAAGGACATCGAGAACCTTCTTGGCGTTCGCGAGACTAATATTCCCTTTGCGGACCGCCTCACTAACATCCCGTCTGTTACGCCCATCAACGGCTTCGGCCCCTGGTACCGCGGAACCTACGACGCGGGAATCCTCTCTTTCGAGAAGCGCATTAGCAAGCGCTTCACGATTGGCGGCAGCTACGCGTATGTTTCCGAAAACGACGACGCGTTTGGCTCTAATCTCGGAACCGGTACGCTTTCCGCACAGTCTGGTTCCTTTCCCACGGATAGCTTCGTTGGCGTCCCGCCCGTCGTAACTGATCCGGGGACTGCTACTTGCCCCTCAAAAACGAACGCAACGGCCTCATTCATCGCGTGTAACGGCAATTTCGTCCCGAAGGCTGGCGTTTTTTACAACGGCGCCGCACTCGACAGCGGCCCGTCGGATTTCGCCCTGCGTCATACCTTCGAAACGCACGGGCTAGTGGAGTTGCCGTGGAAGATTCAGTTCAGCAGTTTGCTGCGCGCGCAGTCCGGCTTCCATTTCACCGCCGCTTCAGCTGCCCCGATCGATCAGGATGGGAACGGCAGCTTTGATGGTCGCGACCTCAGAACCGGCCGCAACGCTTTTAGCGCACCCGCCTTCGTCAACATGGATATGCGTATATCGAAAACCTGGGTCATTCGCGAGCGCCTCCGGGTCCAAGGCATGTTCGAATTCTTCAACCTGTTTAACACCGGCAACGCCGCCGCGATGCAAACTCAGATGGGTCTGGCCACCTTTGGCACCGTTTCCGAATGGCAGCCTGGGCGCCAAGGTCAGGTTGGCCTGCGCATTGAATTCTGAGTTGCGACCGCGCACGGAAAGAAAACAATGTGGAGATTGATAGTCACGGCATGGCTGGCCGCTCTGCTCCTCGGCCTGCTGTCCAGCAGCGGCCAGCTACAAAATCAACAAAAGCAGAAACCGGCCGCAACATCAGAAGCGCAAGCGATTGGTGGCAGCTGTTGAAAATAGACGCACTTATCCTTCGCGAAATCCATGTCCGTCTCAAGTCTTCGTTTGAGACCAGCTTCGGCAAGATCTGGGAGCGCCGCATCTTGCTGGTGGAAGCCTGCTGCGACCGCCTATCCGGCTGGGGCGAAGTCACCGCCGGCGAAGGCCCATTCTACAATCCAGAAACCACTGACACTTCCTGGTCCATTTTTTGCAGCTTCGTTGCACCGCTGGCGATTGGGAAGAATATCGAGGGACCGGGAGACGTGCCGGCCTTGTTGGCGCCAATTCGCGGCCACGAGATGACCAAAGCGGCGCTTGAAAACGCTTTGTGGGACATCGAATCGCAGCGCCTCGGCACCCCGCTGGCCTTGCTGCTTGGCGGTACAGCGCGAGAGATCGCTTGCGGCGTATCGTTGGGCATACAAACCAATCCCGAAGCCTTGCTTTCCATTATTGAAAGGGAATTGGCGGCTGGTTATCAGCGCATCAAAATCAAAATCAAGCCCGGCAAGGATCTTGAATTTATCGCCGCCGCTCGCAAGTGCTTTCCCGCCGTTAAGCTCATGGTCGATGCGAATTCCGCGTACCACCTGGAGCAGGCCGCCCACTTGAGGGAATTCGACGCTTACGACCTCATGATGATTGAGCAGCCGCTAGCCTGGGACGACATTTTCGACCATGCCAAATTGCAATCCCAAATCCGTACCCCCATTTGCCTCGACGAGTCCATTCACAATGCCAGTCACGCTCGCGCCGCGATTGAGTTAGGTGCTTGCCGCATCATCAACATCAAACTCGGCCGCGTCGGCGGTCACAGCGAAGCGTGCCGCGTTCAGGAAATTTGCCGGCAGCGTTCCATACCGGTATGGTCCGGGGGAATGCTGGAAACCGGGATCGGGCGCGCCCACAATATCGCGATGTCTTCCTTGCCGGGCTTCACACTTCCCGGCGACGTTTCCGCCAGCAAGCGCTACTGGGATGAAGACATCATCGAGCCGGAGGTGGAGGTCACTCCGAAAGGGACAATCGTCGTCCCAACGACTCCGGGCCTCGGGTATTCCGTCCGCCGAAAGCGCATCGAGCAGTTAACGGTGCGCCAGCAGGTTTTCCATGCCAAGGATTCAGAAGTTTCTGTCAAAGGAGCGGCTTAGTACAGCGATTCCGATTATCGAACTGATTCTCGGCGGCAATCAAGCGGGCACTGATGGCCATTTGGACGGTGACCGCAGAGAAGTGAGCATCGCGGGCCCAATTCATCAGTACAGGAGAAAACGCTTGTTTACATTGAAAAATTCATCGGGCCTCTATTGCATGGCAATCGCGCTCGTGCTTGCGTCATCTCTATGTGTTCCACTCACACGTGGCCAGGGTCCCACTTCGAAAGTGCCGGACATGAAGGCGAAGGCCGAGCCCGCCACGTCCGAATCGAAGGCTGCTGCCAAGTCGCCGGAACTCACGGCGACAGATCTCGAAACCTTTCTGGACGGCTTGATGCCGCTGCAACTGGGGCGCGCGGACATCTCCGGCGCGGTCGTCGCCGTGGTCAAGGACGGCAAATTACTCTTCGCTAAAGGCTACGGCTACTCCGATTACGAAAAGAAAGTCCCCGTCTCGCCTGAAAACACGCTGTTTCGCCCGGGCTCCATTTCGAAGCTCTTTACCTGGACGAGTGTGATGCAACTCGTGGAGCAGGGGAAACTGGATCTCGATCGCGACGTCAACAGCTACATCGACTTCAAAGTCCCGGCCACATTCGGCAAGCCCACCACCCTTCGTGACATCATGACTCACCGTCCAGGATTGGAAGAGACCATCAAGGACCTATTTGTGGGCTCAGAAAAAGACATGCGGCCCATCGCGCAGTATCTGCCGGCACACCTGCCCAAACAGATTTATCCGCCGGGAACCATCCCTGCATATTCGAACTACGCCACAACCCTCGCCGCTTATGTGGTGCAGCGCGTTTCGGGCGAGCAATTTGAAGATTACGTCGAGGCCCATGTGCTCAAGCCCTTGGGAATGGATCACGCGACGTTTCGACAACCCCTTCCCGAAGCGCTGAAGCCGTTGATGTCCAACGGATACCGTCTCGGTTCTGGCGATGCGAACACTTTTGAGTTTGTGCAGGTTGCACCGGCCGGTTCACTCTCCGCTTCGGCGGAAGCGATGACTCATTTCATGATTGCGCACTTGCAAAACGGTCGTTACGGCAGCGTGCAAATCCTCAAGCCGGAAACAGCGGTGCAAATGCATCAGCGGCAACAGGGATGGCCGGCCTCCATGAACGCCATGGCGCTGGGATTCTACGAAGAGTCGCGCAACGGCCAGCGCATTATCGGGCACGGCGGCGACACGCAATGGTTCCACAGCGATCTGCACTTGCTGCTGGATGCCAACGTAGGTTTCTTCGTTTCCTACAACAGCGCGGGAAAGGATGAAGTCAGCCCGCGCGGCGTATTATTCGACAAATTCATGGAACGTTACTTTCCGGTTCCGCCCGCAAATGAACCCACATTGTCCACTGCGGCGCAAGACGCGAGCAGCGTTGCCGGTATGTACAAGGTCAGCCGACGGTTTGAAACCAATATCCTGGCGGTGACGACGTTCCTCGGAGAAGCCAAGGTCGCCGCGGACCCCAAGGACAATACCGTCTACATCGACCAGTTCTTCAAGGATCTGAACGGGCAGCCAAAACATTTCCGTGAAGTCGCGCCTATGTTATTCCGCGCCGTGAATGGGAAAGAGAAACTAGCCTTTGAGAAAGACAAGGACGGCAGGTGGCTCTTATACATCGACTACCCGTTCATGGTGTTTCAGGAAGTGGACGGCGTTCTTGATCTCAAGGCCTTCAACTACGTTGTACTTTGCTTTTGCCTTGGGGTTATCGCGCTCACTTTGCTGTTCTGGCCCGTGGCGGCAATTCTGCGAAAGCACTACGCAAAACCTCTCACGCTGAGCGATGGGGCCCGGCGCTTGCGCACGTTCGCGCATGTGGTTTGCTTTGTGGTGATTGGCTTCGTAATTGGCTTGGCGGTTTTGCTCAACAGCTTGGAAAAACCGGGCGGAATGGGCGACGGGGGCGACCTCAAGATTCATCTGATCCAGGTCGTGGGCTTATTAACCGGCCTTGGAGCGCTAATTGTCATGTATAGCGCCGCAAAATCCTGGAGCGATACGCAGCAGTGGGTTTGGTACAAGATCTGGAACTCTTTGCTGGCTGCCGCCTGCGTCGGCTTTTTCTGGTTCATTTACCATTGGCACCTTCTGAATTTCAGCTTGAACTATTAGGATTACCTGTTCATCAGAAACTATTTTCGTAATCGCGGCTATTCGGAGCATAAGCTAAGTCCTGGTAAGTCGGCTTACCGGACATTGAGAATTTGGCCGATTTAACTTTTCCGATTAGCGCTGCCAGCTCAGACGGTCGATGCAACACCATCCAACGCGTTCATTCGACAACGCTTCCCCAGCAGGACTGATCTGTCTGGCTGTCCTCCCTTAAAACCTAGCCAGGGTAGTGTTTCGGCTGATCTAACCCTAGAGAGCGATTTAGCCTATGTTTTCAATGCAGGTCGGGTGCGACTTGAGTGTTGCGTCGACCTATCGAGATCACCGCGTTTACCAGGCAATTGAACTATCAGCGAGTACGCCGTCGTTCGGGCACAATCAAACATGAAGGCCAAATCGAGTCAGCATCTCGCGTCGCCCAAGACTTGTGACCCCTAATGTTCTACTCTCCAGATCCTGAATCACCCATTTTCTTTTCAGCGCGACGTTCAGGAGTGCCGCCCCCAGAGCCCCGCCGATATGAGGCCGCCGCTCACTCCAATCTAGGCAGGCGCATGCGAATTGTCGCCGCAGCATCCGAGTCGATGGGAGACTGTTCCCACGCGTACACGGTGTGCTTGCTCACTCCCAGCTCCCGCCCCACCTCCGCCGCGCTCCGCCCCGCCTCAATCTGCTTCAATGCACCAATCATCTCTACTTCGCTATACTTCCGTTTCGTCATGCTCCCTCCTCCCCGCAATGTGCGATATTCATATACACCTCTGCGCGGATTTTGGGGAGCAGGTCATTTGGACCAATCACGCACCTCACATGCTTCAAAAAGTGTGGTCTCTTTTGATTCTTCGTTGCGAAGGAGCTGAGAAGAAGGGAGAACCTTGATGCGTGCAAAAAGTCTGTTTCTGCTGGGGGCCGTAACTTTCTGGCTGCCCGAACTCATCTTGTATGCTTGGACCAGGCATGGACTTAATGGCAAGCTCGTCACTTTTCTGCTCCCAAGCTGTCTTCTGGTTACTTACCTGCTGGTTTCGATTCTACGACCGAAGGGTATCGCAAAACCTTCCGCCTCCATTTTTATGGTGCTCGGCGTACTCTTTCTAGGGACGTTCGCTATGGCACTTGGTTCAACGCTTCGGGGTGCAGGGTTTTTGGAAACTCCGGGTTCCACGCTAGTAGGCGTTCTACTCGGCACTGTTATTCCAATTTACGCGTTCATTGCTGCGACTTATGACGGTAGTTTGTACGCGCTACTGTCAGTGTCACTACTCATGCCTATACTCCATTTAATCTTTGAGAGACGAAACTGGATAATCCCTCCCAAAAAGCTAACAGCCGAGTCTGCGAGCAGAGGATAGGTGTACCACGCAAGGTCCTGATCTCGAGTCAACCGAATGCCAGCCGATTTGGACTTTTCAGAGCAGTTCTTGCGGAGGGATGAGATAATCTGGGAACTCGCAGGAGGGCCACAATGGCTACTGTCTCAGAGAGTGTAATTGTCCAAGACCCGGAAATCCATAGCGGAGAACCCGTTTTCCGCGGCACTCGTGTCCCGTTTCAGACGCTGCTTGACTACCTGGAAGGTGGAGACACTCTGGATGAATTCCTGGAGCAATACCCTGGAGTCAGCCGGGAGACCGCCATTGCCGCACTGGAAGAGGCCAAGGCGCTCGTTCTGGCACGCTTCGGCAAATGAGAGTTCTGATTGATGAGTGTCTTCCTGTGGCACTGAAGGGGAACCTCACCGCGATGGGCCACGAGTGCCAGGCCGTACGATACGCAGGTTTTGGGTCCAAGAAGAACGGCGAGTTGCTCACACTTGCCGAGGGCCAGTGGGATGTCCTGCTCACCAGCGATCGGAATATCAAATACCAACAAAACATGACCGGGCGGAGTGTCTCGATCCTTATCCTTTGCGTGAAATCGAATCGCAGGAAGGATGTGTTGCCGCTCATGCCCGCCTGTGCTCAAGCCCTTCTTTCTATGCAGCCAGGCTAGGTCGTCGAGGTCGGACCTCTGTAGTCTAATGGCTGAGCAAACCATTCCGACGGAAGCATCGTACTATCGCGCCAGATACTACGATCCGTCCATCGGCAGGTTCATGAGCGAGGACGCAATCGGATTTGACGGCGGCGCGGACTTCTACTCGTATGTATACAATGACCCAAGCGATTTCAGTGATCCATTTGGTTTGCGAAAATATAAGTGCAATGGCGCGAAGTAGAGCGCCGTGCACTTGATTGGGCATCCCGCTCCCTGGTTCTCAAGGGAGGCGGGAAACCTAATCAATCGCCCGGTGACTGTTCGCACCATACGGCGTTTCTGGCATTCCCGCACAGGCATCACTGCTTTTCTGCTGCTTCTGTCCACGACGACAGAACTCGTTGTAATCAATCTTGTCCCGCAACATGATCCACAGCCGGATCCGAGCCCCGAAACCTTTCTGGATTAATTTGCGGCGGTAAAAACGCTTCAACTCCGGATCCCGGCGTGCGCCCCCGCCTCCCCCCAGAGAAACCGCAACAGCGGATTACCTTGTTTCGTCAACCCACCGAGCCGCTGCCGCCGCCCTCCACTGGAGTATTCACGCGGAATCATTCCTACATAACTGGCCAGGGCTTTGCTGTCTGCGAATCGCGCTGGATCGCCCAGGAACACCTCGGTCGCCAACGCTGTGACTGGCCCCACTCCGGGATGGGTCATTAACAGCCGCGCTCCGGGACGTTCGCTTGCTTGCTCCTCGACTCGCTGGTTTAGTTTCTCGATCTCCGCCTCGAACTTCGCGTACAGCGCCTGCAACTCACTCCGCCGATAAGCGGTGTGTTGCGCCAACGGCAATGACGCGATCGTGTTTTGTCCGTCATGGCTCCACAGGGAAGTGCCTCGTCGTAAACCATTCGCCAGGGCTATCGACTGCAGCGCATTCTGTATTCGCGTCCGCATGCGCACCCACTGATGACGGTGCCTCAACAAGGACCGCAGATCCTGTAGCTCCTTCGAAGGTAGCCAGATTGCCGGAAAGCGGTTTTCTACCAGCACCTTCAGAAGCAAGTCCGCATCCCGCCGATCATATTTCTGCCTCCGTGGCTCGGCTGCCCGAATCTCTGCCGGATGACCGACCAGGCATTCGATTCCCAGCTCTTCCATGAGGTTCACAAACCACTGCATCGATCCCGTGGCTTCGATGCCCACACGCACCGGGCGTGGAAGCTGGGAATAAAACTCCCGCACGTTGTTGCCTTCGTGCGTCAGAGTCAGGTTCACGAGCTCCCCCGTTTCGGTGTCCAGCATGGCCACTGCTTGCTGGCGAGCGTGCAAATCGCATCCTATAATTCTCATCTCGGCCTCCTTCGGTCCGAGCACTGTAGGGTGAACACCGAACAGTTTACTCGGGCCGTCGCGAGGCCGGCGTCGTTATGGCATCAACCAGTAAAGTGGAGGCTAGTACTTGATCACCCTGCCAAAGCTGCTAATTCGCTGGAATTCACCCGGGCCATGACGTCCTTATTCCGAACTGCCTTCAGGTAAACCATCGTGGAACCCAGGTCTTTGTGTCCCATCCAATTCTGCAGCGTTCTAATGTCGCAGACATGATCTTGCAGGTTCCTCGTGGCGAATGTGTGCCGAAATTTGTGCAGGAAAAAATTGGAGCAATACGGTCCTTCCGAACATTTGTTGCCGTGCTTCGAGATACATTGCCCGCAATTCATTCCCGAGTGGAAGGCGATGCGCTTTAGTTTGAACTCGTGCCGCTTGTCGGGCCGGCCCGATTCGTTCGGAAAGACCAGCGCGTCCGCACTCGGCTTCTTTGACGCCTTGTACTTCTTGAGCGCCGAGATCAATGACGCCGGGACCGGAACTTCGCGCTCTTCTTTGTTTTTGGGCTTGAACCCGTAGAGAGGCTTTCTCGTAACGCGGATCACTTGCGTTCGAAAGTCGATATCACGCCACGTCAGGAAGCGCATTTCTCGGTCACGGAGACCAGTTAGGAGGTAGCAGAGATAGAGTACCCGCTCTTCTCCGTCGCACGCTTTAAGGAGGGCCTGGATTTCTTCTTCTTCATAGATGGAGCGGATTGGTTCAACGTAGTCTGGCCAGTCGCGGTTGTGGAGCAGCTTTGTTATTCCATGACCCTTGAGGAGCTGCGAAACGATTACCGCCCGGTTGTAGGCCGTGCGCGGGCCGCAATTGAATTCATAGAGTTTGCGAATGAACGCCAGGAGATCTTCGCGCTTTACGTCCTGGATGAAGCGCTTTGCACAGTGGCTGGCGAACAGTCCCAGGCAATATTTGTACGCCATGTAGGTCTTGGGTTCGCGTTGGGGCGGCTCCATGTCCTTGAGGTAGGAAGCAACAGCTTCAACAACCGTTGGCCCTTTGCCGCTGCCGATTTCCTGGACGGTCTCGATTCCCGCACGGTTCGCTTCGAGTTCAAGGGCCTTGCGACGCGCGTGATCTACGACCTCGACGCGATCTTTGATCTGCTCGCGCTTTCTTCCGTTCTGCCACCACTCGATGTAGTAATATCCCTCGGGATGAACTTCAACCTTGCCGCGGACGCGGACCTTATCGCGGAGTTTACCGTTCGATTCGACTACGGCGGGGTAGAGATTCCAGTTCTTGCCGATTTTGACTTTTTTGAGGATATTGACGCGATTTTCGCTGCCGTAGCCGTTTCCCCGTTTGGACATGTCTGCAAGCCTCTTTCCCGGTAACCGTTGGCCGGAAACCCGTGCAAAGCAGACACCATGATAGACACCAAGGCTTGTAAATGCAAGAAAATAAAGGAAGTGGCGGAGAGGGTGGGATTCGAACCCACGGTACGGTTTCCCGCACGCTCGCTTTCGAGGCGAGTGCTTTCAACCGCTCAGCCACCTCTCCGCGGTCGTTGCTGTGTTCATTTTAACAGAGTTTGGGCGGAGGCTACGGCGGGAAAAGTGAAGGAGCTTGGGAGGAAGCAAAGGAGGTACAGGAAGTAAGGAAGGAAGAGACTGGAGCGCGACAGCTGGTTCAACGGCGGGCGGCGAAGAAGGACTGGAGGAGGGAAGCGGACTCTTCGGCGAGAACGCCGGAAGTGACTTCTACCTGATGATTGAGTTTGGGATGAGTGAGGATTTCGAAACACGAGCGGACGGCGCCGCCCTTGGGGTCGTCGGCGCCGTAGACGAGGCGAGGGATGCGAGCCTGGATGATCGCGCCGGCGCACATGCTGCAAGGTTCGATGGTGACGTAGAGGGTGGTGTCGGCGAGGCGGTAGTTGGCAAGGATGCGGGCGGCTCCGCGAAGGACGATGATTTCCGCATGAGCTGTTGGGTCGCAGCCGCGAATGGTGCGATTGCCGGAGCGGGCGAGGACTTTGCCATCGTGCACCAGGACGGCGCCAATCGGCACTTCGCCGGCGGCCGCCGCGGAGCGCGCCTCAGCCAAGGCTTCGTGCATGAACTGGAGATCGGCTTCCATCTTCGGCGAGAGAATAACACGTGGGAAGACCGGAAAAGGATTCAAACGCAGAGAAACAGAGTACGCAGAGAAAGAACAAACGTCGAGTTCACTTGACAATTGGGGGAGGGCGAAACAAACTACAACGCATGAGAGAACTGCTGAAGCGCTTGTTTCAAGTGGATTTCTTGAAGGGCCTGGCGGTCACGTTTCGGTATCAGAACCCGAAAAATATTTACACCGAACAATACCCGCTGGAGCGGCCGATGGTGGCGGAGCGTTATCGAGGCGCGCCGCGGCTGAACAACAATCCGGAAACGGGCGAAACGCTGTGTATTGGCTGCAATTTGTGCGCTTTGGCGTGCCCGGAAAATTTGATCGTGGTGGGTTGGGAACGGGACGACGCCACGCGGCGCAAAGTTCTCACTTTTTTTACGTATGACACTTCGCGGTGCATGTTCTGCGGGCTGTGCGAGGATGCCTGCCCGACCGACGCTTTGGAACTGACGCAGGATTTCGAAATGGCTTACTACACACGGGAAGGCGCCATCTGGGACCGCCACCGCCTGGAGCAGGGGCCCACACCCGCACGCTACACCCGCTGAAGAAACGGCATGGAACTCCGCAAAGATCCCATCACACAAAGCTGGGTCATCCTGGGGCAGAGAGAAATACTAGGAGATGTGTCTGAGGACTGTCCCCTGGAGCCGGCCAGGGTCGAGAAGCTGCCATCGATTCTGACCTGGCCGGCGGAAGGGCCCTGGCAGGTGCGAGTGGTGGCTCATCCGGAGCCGCTCTACCGCGTGGAAGGCGAGCCCGCCAGGCTGGCCGAAGGCATGTACGACAAGATGGCGGCGCTCGGGGCGCACGAAGTGGTGGTGGAGACGCCGTTGCACGAGAGGCGCTTGTCGCAATTCAGCGATGAAGAAATCGACCGCGTGCTGTGGGTATGGGGATCGCGGATTGCAGATTTGAAGAAAGACGCGCGGTTCAAGTACATCAGCATCTTCAAGAATCAGGGCGCGCTGGCGGGTGAAGAATGGCCGCACGCGCATTCGCAGATCACGGCGACGATTTTTGTGCCGCGCCGGATCAAATATGAACTCAGCGCGGCGCACGAATGGTTCAAAGAGAAAGAGCGATGCATTTTCTGCGATATGGTGCGACAGGAAGAGAAGCAAGGGAAGCGCATTGTGGATGTGCAAGGGGATTACTACGCGATTTGTCCTTATGCTTCGCGCGTCCCCTACGAAATCTGGCTGATGCATCGAAAGCACAACCATTTGTTTGAGCAGCCGCGGCCCGGAGCGAACCGCCGGCAACTGGCGGCGCTGCTGGGGAGGGTGTTGCGGCGCTTGGAGAAAGTGGCGCCGGCGTTTCACCTGGTAGTGCACACATCGCCGAACACTAAGAATAAGAAAGGTGAATTGGCCGGCTACTGGAAGACCCTGGCGGATGACTACCACTGGCACATCGAAATCCTGCCGATCGTGGAGAAGCGCAGCAAGTCCTACAGCATCAAGGAAGTGTATTTCAACGCGGAACTGCCGGAGCAAGCGGCGGCGAACTTGCGAGCGTTGGACCCCAATTCATGACCCGCCGGCCCGAAAAGGAAAGCGAAAAGGGCCGCATCCTCCTGAACCTGATTATTCTGCTGTTTTTCGTGGTTACTTGCGTCTTTTTGTATCTGGTAAGGCATCCAATTTTTCGCTTCGCTGGAGAATCGTGGGTCGTCGAAGACGCCTTGGACAAGGCGGACGCTCTGATTGTCTTGGGAGACGATAATTTTTATGCGGATCGTGCTACGCGGGCGGCAGAATTGTTCCGGGAGGGGAAGGCGGCCGTCGTGGTGGCGAGCGGGAGGCGTTTGCGGCCGAGAGCGGGAATCTCGGAATTGATGGAGCATGATCTGGTAGAGCGCGGAGTGCCAAAAGAAAAGATTCTGCGGTTCGTACAGGACGCGGATAGCACGAAGGAAGAAGCCGAAGCGCTGAGGAAGCTTGCGACAGAAAAAAAATGGCGGAGCATAATCGTGGTTACGTCGAATTATCACACGCGGCGCGCGCGGTATGTTTTCCGGCGGGTTTTTCCACAGGGCATAGAGATTCGCGTGGCGAGCGCTCGCGACGGGGATTTTGATCCGGAGCACTGGTGGGAGAAGCGTAAGTCAATAAAAGAGTTAATGCGGGAGTTTGCGGGGATGGCGATGGCGATTTGGGAGCTGAGACGAGGGAGTGAGACAGATGAGACATCACAATCCGTAGTGGGGTTGAGAGCACTAAATCCGCAATCGGTAGTATAGGCTTTCACGTAACACCCTATATTTGCTACCCGCCATTCTTGTTTACAGCCGCTAAGTGCTGTACTATGTTCAGACTTCAGAGTCGCAGTTCCCAACCAGCCCTGCGATAAGCGGCTTCGAAAATCCCATTTTCGATGTCGAGGTGTCCGATGTGGAAAAAAGAAGATTCGAAGCCGCAAGGTGTTGTTGAGAACGCCGCTCTGGCGAGTGTGGCGCCGAGCGCGACACCGGCGATTTCCGCAGTAACTCCCGTCTCCGTTCCAGTTTCTCCTCGTGCCGCTGCTTGCATCAGCCAGGGCATTCGAATCAAGGGCGAAGTGACGGGGAGCGAAGATCTTTTCGTGGATGGCGTGGTGGAAGGGAAACTCAGCCTCGCGACGAACTGCTGCTTGACGATAGGACCAAATGGAAGTGTGAAGGCGGACCTGAACGCGCGCGAGATCATCGTGCGCGGAAAGGTCGAGGGCAAAATTACGGCGCGGGACAAAGTTGAATTGTGGAGCACGGGGCAAGTTACCGGCGAAGTGTATACGGATCGCCTGGCAATCGAGGATGGCGCGTTGCTGCGCGGCAGGGTAGAGGCAGGGAAGCAATTGGCAAAGGCCGCCGCCGCGACAGCGAAGTCTTCTTCCGAGGTGACGCCTGTGAGCTCCGGAACGGCAGCGGACTAATCCATGAGCTTTTTGCATAAACTGGGGATCGGGATTGGAACGGGGAGCAGTACGGGCCGCGATGTGACACGGTCTGTTCATTCGAATATGCGCACGCGGCAGCCCGGTTCGCCCGCCGCGGCTGTGGGAGCGACGCGCGCGCCGGAACCGACGGAGGCGACGCGGGTTTCGAATGGGCTGAAAGAGTTTTTGTGGAATTTGGACGGGCTGGGACGCGGCACACTGCTGGATCTGGGGCCCGCATGGCAGACTACGCTGAGTTTCTTTATCGAGCGTGGTTTCCGCGTTTCTTCGGAAGACATCCTTCGCGGGTGGAAGGCCTTTCTGACGGAGGAAGAGACAAGGCTCCGCGAAGATGCCAGCGTACGGGACACTCTTGATATGACTCCCAACGGCCGGGCGACGCGGTTTCTGGCGGAGAACATGATGTATGCCCGTTCGACCTTCGATGCCGTGCTGTTATGGGACTTGCTGGACTATCTTGAGCCGGTACTTGTGAAGCAGATGGTCACGAAGTTGACGGAACTGCTCCGGCCGGGCGGCGTGGTATTCGCGATGTTCCACAGCAAGAAACAGGAAGGCTTCCAGCGCTATCGAGTGGCGGATTCGAATACCCTGCAGGTGATCGCCACACCGGTGATCTGCCCGGCGCAAAAAGTTTATCAGAATCGCGAAATCCAAGACCTCTTCGGCCGCTATCGAACGGTGAAATCGTTTGTCGGCCGCGACCAACTCCGCGAAACGCTGTTCATCAAGTAGAGTGCGGCATCTGCCTGGCTGAGGTTGAGCCGACGATTCTCGAGTATTCCCCATCTCTTCGCTTGCAACCAACGATTGCAAGGAGTACAAGCAAGGCGTGAGCTCATCGAGCTTCCGGAGGGACTATGACTCCACCGGACTTAGAGCTGCACCACAGCTGATCACACCGCTTTTGCGGTGCGCGTCGCTCGTGAAACATACGTGCATTTTGCGCGCTTCCGAAGCGACACAGCAAATTAGCAAGAAGGGGAGCCGCCAGGCTCCCCTTTTGCTTTTTGGCGAAGCTTTCAAGGCGGCCGAAGCTCTTGTCACAGTTCCGGCGCGCTTTTTCCGCAGCTTTTCGACGATAACATTCCACATTGAGACGATGCTCATCGTGAGAATACAGTCGCGGCTTGCGCGGCGATGAGGAATGCGGGTTAGTGTTTCACGGAGCTCTTGTGATGATGATGGCGACGGCGCGCAGTGCTGTTTCTGTGGTGACGGCGGTCATGCGAGGACGCCTGGCTGTTCGCTTGCGGCTGAACCAGGTTGGCGGTCGTCTTAGGAGTAGATTGCACGGCCGCTGGGTTTAGAACAGCGAATGACAAGGCCGGCGCTACCGCAAGCAGAAAGACATTCAAAGTGCGTCGCATGAGACGATCTCCTCTGCAATGTAAATCCCCTGTTCCTTTATTTAATCACAAGGCAAAAAAAAAGTCTTTCGGAGAATGCGGGGAGAAAGCAACGGGGGTGTTCAAAAAGAATCTGGAAGGTTTCGCTGATAGACAGGGGTGTGAACCTGGGAAGGGTTGTCGGCAAACTCCAGGCGATTAGCCGCCAAACTTGAGCTGTTCAAGCCAGTGAATTGCTTCGCGCTGATTGGCGATAATCTGCGCTTGCCAGATCAGCGCGATGGACATAACGCTCATGGTAAGGACGCAAAAGACCAAGACGAGGCCAACGTGAGATTCTTGAACCGGAAAACGGAGAGCGCGGCGAAGCCAGGCCATGGTAAGGGGTCTCCTAGTACTTATCTACCGCAATCCGCGATCGTTGCGCGAATTCGGGCCGGCAGAGCGGGGGGACACGGCTACGGCCAGCGAAATATAGTGCAATCGGGAAGCCACTGCAACAGATTTCGCGCAGGAGGTCCATCCTGCGGAAAACATGTGATTTGTTGAGAGATTCGGGTCGGCATCATTCCGATCTAAGTGGGATGTGTGTAAACCAGAGCGCTTTTGTGCAATATTTTTTCCACACTCGTTTAGATTTTTGTAGAGACAATTTCGAGCAGACTTTCCCAAACATCCGGCGAACGAAAAGAGATGCATTGTTGGTGTCGTGTTTCCGGGGGGTTGTCGAGAGTTTGCTCGGATTTGCGGTCGGTGAGCAGGATTGTCCGGTCGCAGAAGGGAAAGAGGGTGTGAGCCATTTCGGCGGTCGCGATGCCGAGGATGTGGGCATGGTAGCGAAGCGCCCGATCATAGAGTTTGGCAAGATCGCGGATGCACCGTTGAACGCTGGGACCAATGGCTGCCGACCAAAGGATACCGTGCTGGCGAAATTCAAGTTTGCGAAGCCGGCCCGCTGCCAGGAAGCGTTCGATCTCTTCATCGGAAGCGCCGGCAAAGAAAAAGATGTCGTCAAAGTCGCGCTGGCGCGCGAGTTCGGCTTCCCGCTGGGGCAGGCTCGTGTTTTGAGCAAGTTCACGGGGAGAGAGCGAGCGAAGGGTCACGATCGGTACGCCAGTCTCCTCAGAGAGAGCTTCCAGGGCGTCAGAAGCTGCGGGCGAGGCTTCCGCGACGGGGATACAGGTGAAGCGGCCCAAGCGCAGGGTAGAGGTCTTCTGAAGCCGTGAGAGTGCGGATTCGGGGCGCAAATGGAAGTAATCCTCGGGCATATAGACTGCGCATCCGTCTTCCGCAATGAAGGGATGCGTGTGGCCGAGTTTGCGGCGTGGTTCATCGAACTGGAGCCGCGACCGGCTGGTGAGCCAGACGGCGGGAATGCCACGGTGATCGAGAGCCGCGGTGAACTCGTCAAGGCCGGGGATGCTCCTTCCGCGGACGGGAATGAGGGAATCCACAGCGATATAGAGGACACTGGCGGTCTGGCGCAAGCAAGTCTCCGGGATAGGCCAACTCATTCTAGCGGAGTTTCACGATTTCTTTTGCAGGGGGAGAAAAGAAAAAGGCGGGCAGATTGCTCTGCCCGCCCGATCCTGTGGCCCGCCGATACGGCGAGCTTTTTACGGGTAATTAGTTGCCAGACTTCGATGCGGTGGAGGCCACTTGCGAGTTCGCCTTGGGGACGCTGACGTACCCGCTGATGGTGTTCTTGCCCACCTTGTTGACGACGATTTCCTCGGGAATGTGCGTTCCGGAGGTATAGAAGAAGATCGGCTCGTTCATGGCGCGATTCTTCTTTTCGAAGAGCTTGTCTTCAACGGTCATGGAGGCGCTGAACTGATTGCGCTTTTCGTTGACGCCCTTGAGTACAACGGTGACGTTGCCTACCTTTTGCGGCTGGTTCTTGCCGGTAATGGTGAACTCGATGTAGTCGCGTTCGCCGAGGCGGCGGAGCTGGTCAATTTCGTCATGGTTGCGCGCGATGAGGGTGCCCATCTCGCTGCGAGCCATTTTCAGGTCTTCGCGCGTGGCGTCTAGGTCTGTTTTAACGCCGCCAACCTTTGTGTCCACGACCTTGACGTCATCGCTGGTCGCCTTGGTGGCGAGTTCAGTGTGGACGGAGGTGTCAAGCGCGGCCACTTTCTGGACGGTCGCGTCGTTGAGCTTCGCTGCTTCCTCACGTGCCTTCTTGAGCTGCCCCTGGGTAATCTTGAGCTTGCCGGTAACTACCTTCAGGTCGCCCTGGAGATCGGTATTGGCCTTTTCATCCTGCGCCAGCCGATCCTTCAAGGACGACATATCCTGCTGCACGGACTGCTGGGTAGCCTTCAACTGCGTGCTAACGGCTTGCTGGGTGCTGTCGAGTTTCGATGAAGCGTTCCAGCCGAAGCCCAGTCCACCGAGAGCAACCAACCCGAGAACGATAATCGCTGGAAGCTGCCAAGAGGACCCGCTCCTAGTTTCCACAATGTGTTCATCTGACATATTTAATTTCTCTCCTCGCCCTTTAGTGGGCAGTGCCGAGTTAATCGGCCTGTAACTAAGAACGTGCAACCGCCAGGCCATTGTAAGGAAACCGGGAGTGGCGGTAAGTGATAGAAGGGCAGATGGTTGTGAGGAGGCGAATACAAGGGGGTGGTACTAGTCCTAGCAAAGTTTACGCGAAGACAGAGCGAACAGCGGATTTTTTGCGCGGCAGAAACTAATTGACAGCAACCCCCAATTGGCGCAATTCGGCATGGAGTTGCTCGGGTGATCGAAAGACGATGCCGGACATTCCGAGGCGCTGGGCCGCTTCGGCGTAAGCGGCCACATCGTCAATGTAGATAGCTTCCTCGGCAGAGACTTTGCAGGCCCGGAGAGCTTCCTTGTAGATGAGTGGGTTGGGTTTGCTGACGCCGAGGCTGCAGGAGTAGATCCGGACTGGGAAGAACTTGAAGAAGTCGTAGGTGCTCTCCATGTGAGCGACGTGCAAAGGATCCGTATTCGAAAGGAGCGCGAGGCGATACTGCCGGCCGAGTTTCTCAAGAAAGCTGCTGTCTTGCATCGGATGCGGATCGAGAGAGCTATTCCAGACCTTGGTGAACTGCTCAAAGGTGAGGGTGCCGCCGAGTTTTTTGGTGACGTGCGCATGCCAGTCTCGCGGAGGAATGCGGCCTTCCTGCCAGTCCAGCCAGAGAGGATCCTTTTGCAAGGCCGACCAGATTTCGTCGGGCGAAAGCGTTATTCCCTGAGAGAGGCCGCTAAGGGCGCGGCCCACGTCTACGCGGATCAGGACGCGGCCTATATCAAAGATGATGGCGCGGAACTTGGACGACACGGATTACTTGCTCTCCGTCCCGGGAATTGTATCGGTGCCTGGCGCTGGACTTGCGTGACTTGGGTGCCGCCGGGATCGCAAGATGCTAATGATTGGCGGCAAGATTGAAAGGAAGATGATCGCTGCGATGATGTAATGAAGATAATTGCCGATGTTTGGGATTCTTGAACCGGCGACATAGCCTCCGAGGAGCATGCTGCTGATCCAGAGCGTGCCACCAATGATGTCGTAGATGAGATAGGTGGAATAGTGCATTGCCGCCGCGCCGGCGACTGGCGGGCAAAAAGTACGAACGATGGGAACGAAGCGCGCCAGAATTACGGCGCGACCGCCGTATTTCTCGTAGAAATCGTGGGCTCTTTGAAGATGGCTACGGCGGAAGAATAGCGAGTCCTCGCGGCGGTACAAAGCCGGACCCGCCGAGCGTCCGATCCAATAACCCAACTGGTCCCCAACAATGGCGCACAGGATGCCAGGGAGTAAGAGCCAGCGAAGCGGAAGTAAATGTTGTCCCGCGAAGATACCGGTAGTGACCAGGAGGGAGTCGCCAGGAAGAAAGAATCCGACGAAGAGTCCCGTTTCCACAAAAATAATGACGCAAATAATGGTGCACACGCGGGTGGGACCGAGCCAGCTTACTAGGTGTTGAATCCCTTCGGTGCTGTAAAGCGAACGGAGTAAGTGGAGGAGGTCGTGGAGCACTCGGCGTTGTTCCTCGCGGCGGCTGAATAGGATGAATCTGCAATCGGCACCGGAACGAGCAGGTTGGAACGCAAGCCCGTGACGGCACCCAGTCCTATACGGTAGCAGAAAACGGCCAGGTCCTCGCCACATTCATGCCAGAAGAAGATGAGGCTGCCAACAGCTGCGAAGAGTGCGCCGAGTCGAATCATCCGTGAGCCTCCGCCAACCAGAGGTAGCTTCGGTCTTCCGCTTCGAGCCGGGCTTCGAGAGCCAGTGCGGCGTCCGTGTTCTTTCCCAAGAGTTTTTCAATACGCGGGAGCGCGCGGCGTGCCGTGACAACGCCTGCCTGAATGGCTTCGTCGGCGCGGTCGAATTCATCCCAGGCGATAGATTGCACATCGGGGCGAAGGACGAGGTCGGCGTGGCGCTCCCAGATTTCAAGTTGATGCTTTTGCGCGGCGCTTACGGCGCGGCTGACGACCTGGAAAATGTTTGAAGGGGCGCCACGGTGACCGTCCTGCATGCCGACGGAAATGCCAACCACCGAAGTGGCGCCAAGGCCGCGGGCGGCGTGCGTAGGAACAGGCGCGACGAGTCCTCCGTCGGCCAGGCAGCGCGTACCGATTTGCACGGGTTCGAACAATCCCGGAAAAGCGCAGCTCGCGCGGATGGCGTCTACCAGATTTCCTTGTGTAAAGACGACCGGCTCGCCGGAAGTAAGGTCGGTGGCCACGACGGCAAGGGGGATTCGCAGGTCTTCGAATTGGCGCGACTCAAACACGCGCCCGATTAGATCGCCAAGGCGCTGGTTACTGGCCAATCCCAGTCGAGAAACGCGCCAGCGCGCGATGTCGCGAAAGCGCAGCGTCCGGCAGGTTTCCATAATGCGAGCGAGAGGCGCGCCGCTGGCGTAGGCAGCTCCCAAGATGCTTCCCACGCTGGTCCCGGCAATGTGCGAGATGGGGATTTGATTCTCTTCGAGGACCTGGAGGATGCCGAGGTGTGCGAAACCGCGGGCGAAACCTCCACCCAGGGCCAGTCCAATGCCTGTCCTTGGGGACGGGCTCGCTGGACTCTCGTTCAGCGTCTTGGTTTGAGAATGATTGTGCCCCCGCATAAGCGCAGGATGCCAGTTACAAGGTGGTTGGCCAATGGAACGCGCGTCCTTGAAAAACAGTACGGATGTACTTCGCTAGAAATCTGTGGAAAAACGGCTTAAGCAGGCCCAACAGTACCTTCTTACTAGCCCAGTACCCTCTCTGTACCATTGTCGGCCGCGGCGCGCTACGCGATTCTCTCTTTCGCACGATGCAGCAGCGAGGGGGCCAGCTTGGACAACGCGTTTCAGACGTGGATTGGACATCCGGTGGTCCTGCAGGTGGCGCTTGGAGATATCAAAGTGCCTCTGCGCGGCAAGTTGCTGAAAGACGGCGGCGACACCGTACGCATGCGCATCGGCGAAGGCTGGGACGTGGACATCTATAAAGTGATGATTCTGGCCGTTGAAGAAGACCGGATGGTTTTACTTCCTGCGTGAGGGCACGGGAATGAAAACACAAGAACTGAAATACGTGACAAGACGGCGCGCCGCAGTGCTGCTGGGTCTTTCGGAAATGGAATTGAGCCGCATCTCGAGCGAATCGGGATTTGGCCACCGCGAAGTCGCAGGCGAACAGGAAGAAACATATTTCACTTACGAAGAATTGCGCCAGATTTGCATGCTGGCCGTGCACCAGGTGCACTAGTCCAATTTGGACTAGTTTGCACGAGTCTAAAAACGAGTTTCCTCCGGCCCCCCTCAGCAGTACCCCCACCCCGGGTCGCTCCCCCCAGCGATCCGGGGTTTTTATTTCTATATGACGACTCCACTTGAGCGATTCTTGCCCCCACTTGAATCGGCTTAGAAACCCTTTGACACGGAGAGAGGGTGTAGAGAGACTTAGCGCCGATAGAAACAGACGGGGGAGCCATGTCCGTTGTGAAAAATAGCAATCGTGCAAAGCTTGCGATTGGTGTGGCATCGTTGCTCGCGCTTTGTACGGCGGTAGGGGCGAAGAAATCCCGTCCTCTTCCCAGCGAGACTTTCGACCTGACGATCACCAATGGAAGGGTGATGGACCCGGAGTCCGGCCTGGATGCCACGAGAAACGTGGGGATCACAGGCGGAAAGATTCGCGCGATTGCCACGGAGGCCCTGCAAGGGAAACAGACGATTGACGCGAAGGGGCTGGTGGTTGCGCCGGGATTCATTGACCTTCATCAACACGGGCAAGACGCCGAGAATTATGCAGTGAAAGCTGCCGACGGCGTGACGACGGCGCTGGAGCTTGAAGTGGGCGTCGCGGACGTCGATCGATGGTACGGCGAGCGCGAAGGGAAGGCGCGCATCAATTTCGGAGCGAGCGCCGGGCACATTGCGGTCCGCATGGCGGTGATGCATGATCCCGGCGAGTTGCTGCCGCGGGGGGACGCAGCTCACCGGGCAGCAACAACGGCCGAGTTGCAAGAGATCACCGCACTACTAGAGAAGGGATTGAAGCGCGGCGCGGTTGCTGTTGGGCTCGGGCCCGCTTACACCGAAGCGGCAACCAATCAGGAAATCGTCGACGTGTTTCGCCTCGCGGCTAAATATCACGCCTCATGCCACGTGCACATTCGCGCGCCGCTTACACAGGTGGAGGGAAATTTCAGCGGATTTGAAGAAGTGATGGCCGCGGCCGCAATCACCGGAGCTCCGCTGCACGTTGTACACATCCAAAGCACCGGCGGGCCGAACGTGAGGCAGGAACTACAGATGATTGCGGACGCGCGATCCCACGGAATGGACGTGAGCACGGAAAGCTATCCGTACACGATGGGAATGACCAGCATCCAGGCCGCGATGTTTGACGCCAAGGAGAATGAACCCGCTTCGTATTATTCTTCGCTTCTGTGGCCTGCGACCGGCGAGCACCTGACGAAGGAATCATTTTTGCGCTACCGCAAAGAGGGTGGAATGGTGATTGTTCCGGGGAATACGCCGGAGAACGTTCATGCAGCTACGGTAAGCCCGCTGACAATGATTGCGAGCGACGGCATTCTTGCAAATGGCAAGGGGCACCCGCGCACCGCAGGCACGTACTCTTTGGTGCTGGGACGCTATGTGCGCGAAGAGAAGGCGCTGGATTTGATGACCGCGCTGCGCAAAATGACTTTGATGCCGGCGCAGCGGCTGGAGAAACGCGCGCCGATGTTCAAGGACAAAGGGCGCATTCGAATCGGCGCCGACGCGGACATCACCGTGTTCGATCCCAATCGCATCATAGACCGGGCGACTTACGAGAAACCGGCGGACCATTCCGAAGGGATTCAATTTGTGCTCGTCAACGGAGTAGCGGTGGTCCAAGATGGCCAACTCGTCGACGGAGTATTTCCCGGGCGCGCGGCGCGAGCGCCCATTTCGCAGTGAACGACCCAAGCTCGCCCTGCTTCCCATGACGCCGCGCAGGAATCGGAAAAGAGCATGCTGCCAATCGTCCTGAAGTGCTATATAGTACGGCGCGCACCAGCCTTTCAGAGAAAGGACGCACTTTGACACTTGCCGCCTCAGATTGGGCAGCCATCGTCGGTTACCTGCTGATTACATTATTTCTCGGCTTGTACTTTCGCGGCCGCTCCGGGAAAAGCACTGAAGACTATTTCGTTTCCGGGCGCAACGTTTCCTGGTGGCTGGCGGGAACTTCCATGGTGGCGACTACCTTTGCTGCGGACACGCCGCTGGCGGTGACCGGGCTGGTCTATGCCAACGGCGTAGCAGGGAATTGGTTGTGGTGGAGTTTCTTGCCGTCGGGAATGATGACCGTCTTTCTGTTCGCGCGATTGTGGCGGCGGTCGGGACTGATCACCGACGTTCAGTTTGCCGAAATGCGCTATGCGGGGAAGCCCGCGGCGTTCCTTCGCGGTTTTCGTGCAGTGTACTTGGGACTGCTGATGAATTGCCTGATCCTGGGATGGGTCACCAAGGCGATGGTAAATATCATCAGCACTTCGCTGGGCATCAGCGACGCGAAAGCACTGGCGATTTGCGTTTTCTTCCTGATGCCCTTCACCGGCATTTATGTTTCGCTGGGCGGATTGTGGGGCGTGCTCTGGACGGACCTGTTCCAGTTCGTCCTGAAGATGGCGATTGTCATCGGCGTGGCGTGGTACGGCGTACACGCGGCCGGTGGAATGCAACAAATGCTGGCGACCCTTGCCGCGAAACGCGCCGGCGGGGGACCGGGCGCAAGTGACATCACGGCGCTCCTGCCGGATTTTTCGCGCGGGCTTACCGGAGAAGCGTTATGGACGCTTCCGGTGATTACGTTCGTCGTGCATTTGACGGTGCAGTGGTGGGCCTTCTGGTATCCGGGCGCGGAACCGGGCGGCGGCGGATATATCGCGCAGCGCATTTTCAGCGCGAAGGACGAGAGAAACGGATTGTTGTCCGTTCTGTGGTTCAACCTGGCGCATTACGCGCTGCGCCCCTGGCCCTGGATCTTGACGGCGCTGGCCGCGGTCGTACTCTATCCCGGACTTGCGCAGCCTGAGCGCGGCTACATGCTGGTGGCCACGCGGCAGACGCCGCACGCGGTGCTTGGAATCCTTCTCGCCGGGTTCATGGCGGCGTTCATGTCCACGGTGGCCACGCAATTGAACTGGGGCAGTTCGTATCTCGTCGAGGATTTTTACCGGCGCTTCCTGAAGAAAAACGGAAGCGAGGCGCATTACGTGAACGCGTCGCGGCTCGCAACGGTTTTCCTGGTGATTGCTGCGGCGCTCGTGGCGTTGCAACTCGCCTCGGTCAGCGCGGGGTGGAAAATCGTGCTCGAATTGGGAGCGGGGACCGGTGGGGTATACCTGCTCAGGTGGTACTGGTGGCGCGTGAATGCGTGGAGCGAAATCTCGGCGATGGTTGCCGCACTGGTGACCACGCTCTTGCTGCATTCCAGCGCTTTGTGGATGGCGATTGCCGGAAGGCCGCAGCCCTTCAGCGGGTCGGATCCGGTGATCTTCGCGAAAACGACCTTGTGCACTACGGGCATCACCACACTGGTATGGATAGCCGTCACGCTGCTGACGCCGCAGGAACAGACCGAAACTTTGGTGAGATTTTATAAAAAGGTGCGGCCGCAAATTACCGGGTGGCAGCCAGTCGCGAAACTTGCGGGTGATCATACGGTGACGCGCGATCTGACCAAAAATCTCCTGAGCTGGGTGCTCGGCTGCGTTTTTATTTATTCGGCGCTTTTCTGCATCGGGGAGTGGTGCTTTGGCCGGTATCTCGCAGGCTTCCTTCTGGCAGGTCTGGCCGTTGCCTGCGGAGTCGGCATCTCGTTATTGATGCCAAAGCCAGCGGAGTGGCGCACGGACTGAGATGTCGGATTCCACCGAACGGGCACGTCCCGGCGCGCATCATGCGGTGCTCGCCGGATTTCTCGGCTGGACGCTCGACGCTTTCGATTTCTTCATCGTCGTTTTTCTTTTCGATACGCTTGCTCACCAGTTCGGCGTGAGCAAGAAAGAAATTGTTCTTACCACCACAGCGACGCTGGCCATGCGTCCCGTCGGCGCCCTCCTGTTTGGCCTGCTGGCGGACCGCTACGGCCGCCGCATCCCGCTCATGGCCAACGTCATCTATTTTTCGATTGTCGAAGTGTTGTGCGGATTTGCGCCGAATTTCACCGTGTTTCTGGTATTGCGCGCGCTTTTTGGCATTGGCATGGGTGGCGAGTGGGGCGTGGGCGCGTCTCTGGCGATGGAAGCAGCGCCGGTGCGGTGGCGCGGAGTTCTGAGCGGGATTCTCCAGAGCGGGTATTCGATCGGATACCTCCTGGCAGCGCTCGCCGCCAGATTCCTCTTACCCGCGTGGGGATGGCGTCCCATGTTTTGGATTGGCGCGCTGCCTGCCCTTCTGGCGCTTTACATCCGGACAAAAGTGCCGGAGTCCGAGGCGTGGAAGCAGCATCGCGCGGCGAGCACCGCGCAGGTGCTGCGCATCGTGGCCGGACAGTGGAAACGATTCGCTTATCTTGTCGTACTCATGACCTTCATGATGTTTCTCTCCCACGGGACGCAGGATCTCTATCCGGATTTCCTGAAGGAAGTGCATAAGATTTCCGCCGCGATGGTGGCGAACATTGCGATGATTTATAACGTGGGGGCTGTCGTTGGAGCGATTCTTTTTGGCCACATCTCGCAGGTAGCGGGGAGGCGAAAGGGAATGGTTGCCGCGCTGGGCTTGTCTCTTTTGCTGATTCCAGTGTGGGCGTTTGGTAAGGGCCTTGCCGTAATCATTGGCGCTGCGTTTTTGATGCAGGCTGGCGTGCAGGGTGCCTGGGGCGTGATCCCCGTACATCTAAGCGAGCTGTCCGCCGATGCCGCGCGCGGGTTGATGCCGGGGCTGGCGTATCAGCTTGGAATCTTGCTGGCCTCGGCGACGAATTCGATGGAATACGCTTTGCGTGACCGCGTGGGATACCAATGGGCCATCGCCGGCTTCGAAGTGGTCACCATTCTGACGCTGACGATTCTGCTTTGGCTGGGCACGGAAGCGCACGGCCGGAGTTTTGTGAGCAGTCCCCCCGTGGAGGCTGGATGAGCATCGCGGGCCTGTGTTAAGATTTATTTACTGCGCGCCCGTAGCTCAGTTGGATAGAGCGTCTGGCTACGAACCAGAAGGTCGGGAGTTCGAGTCCCCCCGGGCGCGCCATTTCTCCTCAATAAAAATGCGTGTTTTTGCATCGGACTTGGAAAGCTTGTTCGGACTTCCGGTGCTCCGTTTTACCTTGGTTATACCCCGACCGAATGATGAGCGGCATGTCCACTGAACGCGCTGGACAACCTCGTCTCCTCGGTGTGCCATTGAACGAGGAGGCTTATATGCCGATGAAGATTTTTGCCAACACCGAACCCATGCCTGAACGTCGAGCAGCTTTGTCGTCTGCCGTGATTGATGGTAGTAGTCAGTGGACCGGGAATTTTGAGGCCAAGATCACCGCGGACCCGGCCCGGAGCGGCATACGAATCGAAATTGAGGGTGAAGGACGGCACTGGGTTCGGGATTTCGACGGCCCAGTGGAGTTGCGGCAAGACTTTATCCGGAAGGCGGTCGAGCAGGCTTGGTTTTAGGCGAGCCGCTCTTTACGCCATCGTTTCGCTTCGTGCCAGGACGGGAACGGCTGGCGACACCAGGGGCATTGCGGTTGCACATCTCCTCGCTTGGCGCTACACCATGACCCAGACTTCATAGACTCGCATCGTCAGCACTCCCGCTGTGTCGATGGCGCGGGTCTGCACGCTCGCATTGATGGAAAAATTTGTCGCTCCGACCGGAATGGAAACCGCGACGTTGGTTCTCGCCTGCGTCTGGCCGGCCGGAACCTGAACCGGGAAAGTCTGCTGATTGTGTCCGGTCGAATCGGTGTAGCTCACGCCGATGATCGCCAGTGCTGTTGAACCGCCGCCGTTCAGCGAGTTAACAGGAATGTCATAAATCACATTGACTGACATCGGGAGATTGCCGCGCAGCGCGAGGAGCTGTGTCGGGTTGAAAGAGATGCTTGACTGTGCGCTATTCGCTGCGCTGCCATTCCCACTAACTGTCAAATCGCCATGGCTGTCGAAGTTTCCGTCCGCCATGAAAGATTCGTTGGTCTTGCTGCCATTCCCACCAGGGGTGATGGACTGAAAAGAGGCGTATGGCACGACCGAAAACGTGTTGATTCGTCCGGGTTGTCCGCCGCCGCCTATTTTCACGCTTTTCCCCCGGTTTGCACCTTCTCAGCCGCACACAGCGCGCGGTAGTGCTTGACCACTTCGTTGCGGAAGTTCAGGTGGAGGTCGAGCGCGTAGCGAAGCAAAACGCCGTGGTACACCAAAAACTCTAGTCGCCCAAGTTCGGCCTCGGTGACAACGATGGTTTCGAGCATCGTTTCGGGCGGGATCTGGGAATACACCGCCGCGGCGAAAAGAAACTCCGCTTCGATGTGCGCGCTATCGAGTGAGCAGTCGCCACACCGAAACAATCCGGGATGGATTTCATAATCGCGATCCGAGACGCGCCATCGTGCTCGTGGTGGTTTCGGAGAGTCCGGGTTGACCACGGATGTTTTCTGGCACGTCCTACATACCCGGATTTTCTGTCCTTCAGAGCGAATGTCGGGAGAGGAGCATTTCGGGCAAGTTGGAATCATCCTCATCGGCGCGCCGCCCGCCCAAAGCACACGCGCGAGCGCTCGCGGGGCGGATGCGCCTTCCCGAAATTTCTCAGGGCGCTGTTCCGCTTGTCCTTTTGCTGCGCCGACGGGCAGACGCTCTGCGGTTCCGTGTAGAGGTGTGGTAGCGATTCGAGGGGGATTTTTCTTTCGCGGCACAGCTCGCCGAACGCCCGTTGTATTTCCGCACGCTCGCGGGTTGAGTTGCCAATCATCTTCCACATTTTCCCCGGCCCACCGTTCCTCAGGGAAACGGCCAAGAGACAAGCTGCCTCTTTTCGCGCTAGTGCTGACGACTGCTTGGTGTCGGGCCGTGGCTGTGGCGGCCGCGGGGCGGTGCGCTGATTCGTGCGTCGGATGGGTAGGAAACCCTGGATCGCTTCGACGGCGGCGGCGTGGTCGAGGGAGAGCTTCTGGACGGCGCAGCAAATCTGCTGGCGGTGTAGCGGGCTTAGGCTCCGCGTTTCGAGAAAAACTTCCTCGGCGAAGCCTTCACCGATGGGCTTCAAAAAATAGCCCATGGGGACAGCAAAAAACCGCGCCAGTTTTTCAGCAACGGAGATAGTTCCGGTGAGCCGGCCGTGTTCCAGCCGACTGATTAGGGACTTGGTCACGCCCGTCGCAACGGATAGTTGGTTCTGCCTGCACCCGTGCGCGAGGCGCAGCACGCTGAGTCGAGGACCGATGTGCGCGACGGCCATGAGCGCGGCGCCTCACGGTACGGAGACTTGCACCCAGGTATTCGGGAACGCGGTTTTCTGCCAATGGCCGACGCCGCCCTGGATGTAGAGGGAACCGATGTCCGCACCGAGAAGAGTAATTTTGTCGAGTGTGCTCACCGGATCGGAGATGCTATTCGGATTTGCATTCCCGAAAAAAAGTGCGACGGGCCCATTCGGACCTGCGCCTAAGTGCAAGCCGCCGTACCCGAGCGAAGGGTTACCTACTTGTGACATACTGCCTCCTAAAACTTTTCAGGGCTTTGCAGACCTTCCTGTCAAAACATCCGTGTGCATCGCCGCGCCAATTTCATCGGCAACGCTGGCTTGCAACAGCGGGAGTTTTGTGGGCATGACAGCGCTCGCGCCGGAATCGAACTGATGCCCACCGTCGCATCGAAAGGAAAATCGCGTGCTGCCAAATCTGCGGCCGGCCAGACCGTCAAGCGGGCAAACCGCTGTCGTCAAACTTGGGGTATATGTCCCCTGCGTGCTGTTCGGCTGCGTGTAGTTAGCCATGGTTCACCTTTTTTATTGCGGAGTGATTTTGAGAATGCTCGCAGGCGGATAGAAATTTGCTCCGGCGGCGTCCCAGAAACCAACGCGCATGATTCCATTCACGAAACCGGAGACGCCCGGAGCTTGCTGCGCATTGTCTTGACCGCTGCTTTGGTCGGTGGCGTTTGGGTCCGCTAGCGGACCCGGGGGAATGGGAATGACGACCGTGGCGTTCGCGCCTGCCCCGGCGTTCACCACAATCGAGAGCTGAGTGAATTTGGCCACGGCTCACTCTCCAATTCCAAGAGCGCGTTTCGCTTGATCCAGCACGCCTGCCCAAAAACTTTTGTTGGTCCGAGGGTCCGTGGGCTGCAAACTCTCCGAGTGCGTGCGGCGCGCGACAGCGTCGGGGTTGTGTTGCAGCAAATCAGAATTGCTTCCAACGCGATGTGCGAGGGGCCGACCAGTGCGCGGATCGGTTTCGTGACGCACGCTCTCGGTCACCGCCGGATGCGCCGTCGGGCCGTGGCAATGTTCCTGTTGCCCGCTCGACATCGTGGCGGGATTGGTGGATTTTCTGTGGAACGCTGAATTATTGGGGACGAGCAAATCTTCGCGTTTCATATTTTCCTCCTACGCGGCCAGGGCGCGCACGGCTTCTTCGACGAGCGAGATTGTTTCGGGTTCCGCGCCGCCAGAATGGATGGCTGCGAGAATTTCTTCGCGAGTGATTCCTTTTGCGAGCGTGCGCTGGACATACGCGAAAAGCGATTCGCGAAGCGCGGATGCGGATTTTTCGAGAGGTTCACCGGCACCGTTGGCCAGGGTCACGGCGCCGCGCGAAAGCAAAAACTCTTGGTCGGCGACGTCGATTTCCAGCAGCTTCGCAAATTCGAAATTTGCCTCGCTTATCTGAGCGGGCCTGTTTCCCGTGAAGGCTTCAAGGGACAAGTCGCCGAAAAACTTCGTCATAGGATCGCCGGTCTCCTCAAAGTCTGGCTCGGCGGAATCGGGTAGCAAGTAGAGGAGCTCAAGCGGGATTTTCGCGAGATGCGGCGCCGCGGGATCTTCGACCGACACAGCGACTCCGCGGTATTGCTTATCAAGCGCCTGGTCGATTGCGGCGACGTTGCCGGAGTGCATCTTCGCAAACCGCTCGTTCAGACTGGCGAGAGACATTGCAAACCACCTCCTAGTTTTTTTATCCGGCGCTCAGCGGTGCAAGCCCTTGGGCTTTGAAGAGCGCCGGGGGCGATGATCTCTTCAACGCGCGTTCACGTTGGCATGGTGCGGCTGTCAGCGGAAGCCCCCCTACGCCGTTTTTGCTTTCAATCAGTACATTTCGCCTCAAGTTTTTTGCCCGCGCCGATAGACGTTCGCGGTGGAAGCAGCGCATTTCGGTCGGCCAGGGCTTTTTGCCAGCGCCGCGTGCTCTCATCAATTTCGATGAGCAATGCGTGCCGCTCGCGGTCCAAAGAGTGCCGCACAGCGGGATCGGCGGTGACGTAGGCCGAAGCGCCATCGATCACGGCACAATGCTCCGCTTCGAATCGTCGTAGCGCCCGGTGTGCAAGGTCCAGGCGTTGCTGCGCACCGGCTAACTCCTGCTCTGCGGTTTCCAAAGCGATCTTCGGGTCTACCGTTTGAAGTTCCATTTTCTCCTCCGATTTGGCGAACCACTTCCTGACGAACGAAAACATTTTCATCCCCTCCTCCTTGTCCAACGTTCCAGAAAACTCCGTGTGGTTTCCCCGCTCGCGACCACGCGGTCGCCGTTCGGTTGCACTTCAACGACGCCAGGACGGCCGTTCACAAACGTCGCCGTCACATACGGAACCTTCGCCGCAGGCTGGTGCAAGTGCGGTTCAAAGCCACAGTCGATGCACCGTTTTCCAGCGGGGGTTTGCTGCCAGATATGCGTGTGCTCCGGCTTCGCGTCTTGCTTCGCCGCAACGCGCTTCTCGGCCGGTTCGCTCGCTGGCGCTGTGGTTGCCGCGGCAGAAACCGGCTGAGGCGAGGCGATCTTTGCGGCCTTGGCCTGTTCCTCGCGTTTGACTTCATCGCGCGGTCGCGTCCGAAACCAGTTAAGAAAGTTCATCTCTCTTGTTTCCTTTCAGGCAAAGGTCGAGAAGCTCGCGGCACTGTGCCTCTAATGCAGGCGGAAGCGGCGTGCCTTCCAATTCGCTCACGCATCTCGCGATGGCCGCGCGGGTACGATCTGGCGTACCTTCTCGCTGGCCACGTTCGCGCAGCAACCCGCAGAGATAAAAGTCGAGTTGCTCGGGGGTGAACGCGGCGACAGAGGAAGTTTCGTACCGCACCACGAAGTTCAGCGGTTCGTCCGGACGTGGCACGCGTGGTTCTGGCGGGCGGCTTTCCGCAGCGATCCGCGCCTGAATTTCTGAGATAGCGCCCAGAGCTCGCGCTGCCGCGTCCCAGTTCCCGGCCTTCACACTCTTTTTGTGAAGATCGTTCCAATGCTTGAGTAACTGGCGATCCGCTGCCGTAGCGGCCCCTGGCGCGTTTGCGCGTTCATCGCGGCAACGTCGAGAATGACGGTAGATGGCGCTGCGATGCAGCCCCGTCTTGGCTGCGATGGCGTCCAACGACTTTTCAGCGTCGAGCAGGCGGTCAACCTCCTCGGCCTTGCCGCTTCGACCGATTTTGCAGGTGCATGGCATTTTCAGGTACAACCGGGGTACAACCGGCTTTTGCCTCCTTCTATCTACTTGCATCAAAGCCACTTACAGCGAGCGTCTGGTCACAAACCAGAAGGTCTAGAAAATGTTTCTCATCTGTTGCATAGATACTTCGCAGTAACCTTCTGCCCGCGCCCAAACCAAAGTCTCGATCCATCAACGTGATGCGCAGAGCCGACCTCCTGACTCGCCGGATGCCGGGGGCGGCGAAACGTTCCAGCTTTGGCGGAGAGTGGCCGGTTTGCTGCCCTTGGAGTGGTGACACTTGGTGACAATTGGCCTTTTCCAACGAAGTGTCACCACCTCTCTCTATTACTGAGAGAGAGCGAGAGAACTCTCTGTAAATACAGGGATTTACTCTTGTACTGTCACCATCTGTCACCACTACTGTCACCAAGGCTTTGAGTGACGCACTCTCATTAAATAGAAGGGGTGGTGACAGTTCGCGGATTTTGGTCATTGTGGCGGTCCCTCCGATTCGATTTCTTCTTCAGGCCGCACGAGCCGTACAAGCCGGGTGCGGCCGGACTTGACGATTTCGATGTCGCCGTTCCCTTGCAAAACCGAGAGCGCGCGATCCGCGCAAGTGGGACCGAGGCGGTAAAGGTGCGTTTCGCGGATGAGTTCGCGTTGGGATACAAACCGTCCGCCGAGGCTCTCCAAAAACGACAAAATTTTGTGAGCCGCGCGCCCCTCGATGGTCTCTCCTGGATTGGGCTTGAGCAGTTCGCGGATGCGACTCTGGTAACGGATGAGCTCGATATGCGGGTCGAGATCCGCGGCGCGCAACGTGTGTTTGCCGTCAAACGCCGCGCAGATCGTCGCACAGCGAATTCCATTCTCGACAACGCGCGCGGTGAACTTCGGGAATTCTTTCAGGAGTGCGCTTTTTAGCTCCCAAACTTCGCAATCGATTTGCACGCACACTGGCTGCACGAGCTCGGGGCCGCCCTCAAACGGAAAATAGTCATACGTGAACCCGCCAGGGCAGAGGCCGAAAAGGAAGCGGTCGTAGAGCCCGCCCGTCGTCGCGGCGTTGAAAAGATCCGAAAAGCGGTCCTCGACGAGTCCACCCAGGATGCTGAGGTGACAATCGAAAACCGCGGATTCGCGCCGTCCTAGGAGAACCTCGAACCGATCCTTGTAGTACGCGGAATTCAAAACGAAAGAGAAGCTGCTGCGCTCGATGCGCATTTTTTCCAGTGTGTGCCCCAATTCATCTGGGGAGAACAGCCTCGGATTTCCGGCCGCGTCCTTGACCTTGCGAATGAGCTGCTCTGCACTTCCGCTCATGCACTCCAACAAAACCGGAGATTCGAGCCCGACAACTTTTTGTGCGCGTTCAATAGCCTGACTCTTTCCGGTGTGGACACCCCCGACAACTGCACCGAAAAGATTCGTTCTGACGCCGGGCGCCCGCCGATCAATTAGCGCGGACGCCGTGACCACCAGTGCGGTCCACGAGTAGGAGCGAGGCAGGTCCGAAAGCCTACGAACACAAATCTCGCCCAGCCTTCCGTCGAGGCAAGACTCCGGCAGGTCCCTTAGTAGGATTTCCGGCGCCGGTGATTTGACAATTCTCTCGACTTCGCGAAGCTGGCCGGTAGCTTCAGCGACTTGCTGTTTAATTTTCGGGTCAGGACATTCGGCCGACAGCTCTTCGACCGCCTCGACCAGTTTCAGCGGGTCGGCCTTCATGCCTTTTGGCCAGATTTCGGATTCCGACGAGCTCATGGTGCCTCCATGAGCAGCAACCGCGTTTCTTTGCTCAGGCGGATCGAGCCGTCAGGCTCTCGAACCAGCCACTGTTTTCGCACGAGGCTCGCCGCGATTCCCAAGCGGCCGGCACGATAAGGCTCGCCGCGTCGTTCCGCCGCTACTGCGACGCCGATGATTTTGATTTCTTCAGGGAAGAGTGTTTTGGCGAGAAGTTTTTTGCTGGCCGGAGAAAGCTCTTGCGCTTGCGTCTTGGAATGACGTAGCGTGGACTTAGACATCTACTTTTTTCTCCCCGGCGCACCCTCCTGGTTCAGAGCTGGGTGCGCCGGACTCTCAATCCGTCGAACTGTTCATTTGCGGTCTCCTTTGAGGCTGCTACCTATCGAATCCCGAAAGTTTGCTTGGTGGTCTCCCAGAAATTTGAGAGCACAGTTGTTCGACCGTCTGGATCGCTAAGCGACAATCTCGCGTTGAGTGACCAGGACGCGAGCAACTCCAAGATTCGCCCCAACTCCTCTTTTTGTTTCGGAGTCAGACTATCTGCGCTGATTCGCGCGAGCCCCTCCTCGATTGGTCCAATGATTTTGTTATTCGTGAGGTCAAGGCGGTTGGTTGGAAGAGACCACGTTCCCTCGTCTTTTGCTTCCAGCCGATCTTTGATTAACCTCTTGATTATCAGTTTGTCTTGATTATCGATGTAGAACATTTCTTTACGCCCTCCTTAAACTCACGCCGCACGAGGGCGCCTCGGCTTTTCTCCGGGCGTGATGGTACGCAGATCCAAAAACCGCTCGATGTCGCTCAGGCGGTACCGAATTTTTCCGCCAACGCGAATGAACGGAAGAGGAACAGCCCGGCGGTCTTTTCTCCGCGCGCGCCACTTATCCAACGTTGCAGGTTTGAGGTCCAGCCTTGCGGCCGTTTCTCTGATGGTGAGTAATTGTGTCGCTTCGGTCATTCTCCCCTCCAATGGGGAAAAGTCTGCTCGAAGCGGGGAAGGGAAATCGAGTGCAGATTTTTAGCCGCGCATCTGCACCACTTGGTCAAGATAGAGTTTTCCGGCTTTGTACAATTTGTGGCCACGGCGATAGCCATGCTTGACGGCTTCGGGCGACTGGACCCTTGGTTTCAAGAGCGCGTAGGTTTTCTCGTAGGCTTCCTCCCAGGTATGATCGTTCGCGACAAGGGATTTCACAGCGGTATAGCACAGCCCGTCAAGAAACAGCCGTTCCGACTTTTTTCCGTTATCTCGCGGCGCTGCTTCTGAATCGTCGATGATCGCATCAACGGCCCACACCGGAATACCTTTCTTTTCCGCGCGGCAATACGTGAGGACATCGTAGGGCGCGCGCTTGTTCCCCTGCTGATAAGCATGTTTGAGCAGCCGCATATCTCCGTGGTGTGTCCAATCGCGGTCAGCCACGTGCCACCGCCGTCAGAAGTTTTTGCTTGCGCACGGTGAGCTTGGCGCGTTTCTTCGACGCGTTCATCATGGCCAACATTTTTTTCTGTCCAAACTCGCGGGCTTCGCGCACGCTTGCATCGTGAAGCCTTGCGTAGATCGCGACACTTTGGAGCGACCGATGCCCGAGCGACGCCGCAATGGTGGGCAAATTCGTACCGGCCATCGCTAGATAACTGCCAACCGTCCGTCGCAAATCGTGAAGACGCACGTCCGGAATTCGCGCGGCTTTGCGAAATTCTTGCCACTGCTTTTTCAAGTCGGTCAAGTGGCCGCTTTTTCCAATGCCAGAAAAAACAAACCCCTCGCCTTCCGTGCGCTCCGCGTGGCGTCGTTTAAGCACTTCGAGCGCAGCGGGAAGCAGCGAAACATCGTAGGCTTCGCCATTCTTCGGATAGGGCACGCGCCAGACCTCGCGCTCCCACTGCAAATCTGCCCACTGCATCGAAAAAATATCCGAACGCCTGGCGCCGGTTGTGATCGCCAACGTCAGGAAGTCCGCGAGGTCGCGGTGCACTTCTTTTTTTAACGTCTCGTTGAACGCGGCGAGCTCTTGCGGCTGCAAAAATCTCTCGCGCGGCTTCTCCTCAAAAAACGACACATCCCGCGCCGGATTCGCGACGGGCCAAAAATTCGTTTTGCCGTCCTTCGCCCTCGCGGCCCAGTTGTAAACCGTGCGCGCAAACTCCGTGCAGCGATTCGCCTGATGCCGATGTTTCCCGCAGGCGTTTTTCACCGAGAGCACGTTCTCGACAGTGATGCCGTCGATTCTCTTGTCGAGCCACCCCGCAAAGTGCTTTTTGAGCAACCATCGCAGGTTGTACTCCGCCTTCTCTGGCCGGTTGGCATTTCCGCGCACGTGGCGCGTGATATACGCCTCGCACATTTCGCGGAACGTCGGAGTACTCGCGGGTTCGACTGGCATTTCCTTTGCGAACGGATTCGGACCTTGGTAGCGGTTCGCTTTCCAATCTTTCAACTCGCCGTTCCATCGCTCGGCAGTGTCGCGCGCCTGCTGCACACTCGTTTCTGGCCACACTCCAATCGAGCGAAACGTCGGCACGGCTCGGACCTTGCGATACCACCCGAACGCACGATGACCGCTCGGTTGCACATGGAGGCAAAGACCGGGCAGGTGTGCGTCGTAGAAGATCGCACGCTTGTCCTCCGGAGTTGGCAAGTGTTGTACGGTACGTTCAGTGAAATTCAGGCGGGAATCTGCTTTAGAACCAGAGGGTCTAGGGCTCATTTTCGTCTTACCTCGGTTCTACCTTTTGTGTCTTTTCGGGGAAAGACAGGGTTAAACCATCGCGGACACGCTACTACCAAAGTCCCTGTTTGTCTATAGTTGTCTCAAATCGGGACCAGAAGGTCTAAGGGCGGGAAATGGCCTTTTTCTGGCTACGAACCAGAAGGTCGGGAGTTCGAGTCCCCCCGGGCGCGCCATTTTCTTTCGGTCCGGCCCGGAGACATGGGTTACACAATGTACCGGCTACATAGGTAACACTTTTGGGCCGAACGGATTTTCCAGCGGTTCGAGCACGCGGGTCTCCAGATCGAAGTATCCCAAATCATAATCCATAAAGCTGACCAGCCAGATGTCGTCTTGCACTTCCTTGATGCCGACAGCCTGCCCGGCGAAGACGGTGCTGAAATTGATCTTTTTCCGACCGAGGCAGATACGGCCGCAATAGGTGACCACGATGGTTCGGTCGTGGAAAGGGTAGTCGATGTCCGGCAACCCCTGGTACGGGCGAGTGGAGGCCGTACAGATATCGGCAGGACACTTCATGGCTAACGCCTCGTGCGGTCGTTCCTTGTTGAAGACCATGCCGGCAATCAGAGAACCATTTTGGAAGGCTTTGTTGCTAATCGTTATTCACATCACGTCAACAAATTAGCATCGGACATTTCCAGCATGGAGGATTTCAGCTGCTGATTGGTGGAGAGCTGCAAACCATCTTCGGGCCAATCCGACAGATAAAATGCCGACCACGAATCGCTGTCCTTTGGCACGGCAACTTCATACATTGTGACGCCTTCTATCTCATACGCCTTTCTGACAGCGCCGTCTTCCTTCGTCACGGGGTTGTACAGCAATGCTCTGTGTTGAAACTTTGTAGACATTGGAGTCCCCCAGACTGTCTCATTTGGGATAGACAGAATGGGTGATGCAACCCTGGGTGTCAATGGTACGGCAGAACAGCATAGAGGCCACCGCCGCAGAGAACAGCGCGCGAGGTTAAGCGGGCTCGGAGGTCGCCCCCAGTTCAGTTGGACAGAGTCCGCCGCCGGCGGAAATCAGAAGGTCGGGAGTTCCCGCTGTGGCGGGCCCTCGGGCGTGCTATTGCCCCTCTGCTTGTTTCATTCTAATTAAGAGCCATGCCCTTCGATGTTTAGCGCGTTAAACGCAACTACAGCTTTGCTGCAGGATTGTGGCTTACAGCCCGTTATGGAGGTTGTCAACGGACACACTGAATGAGACTACGTGCGATGACCGCTTGGCTATTTCTGTCGAAGCATTTTACGGTGAATATCCGGCCAGAACTCCTTGACGAGATTATTCAGGCTGGCAGCTTCCAGCTGTGAGGCCCAGTTCACCGCCGTATTGTGAAAGCTACGCTCCTGAGGCGGGTAATACAGGTTGGCTAAACCGGCTTCCATTCCGTTCCCCACAATCTCGGAGAGGTTAAAGGTTGTTCCTCCGGAGTCGGTCTTGGTCATGACGACCTGGGACAATGCGTACCCCGCCCGGCGGAAAAACCCTCCATGACCGCGGGTATAGTAGCGGGGATCTTCGTGCGTCAGTGCCGGAACGATTGCTTCGGTGAAATAAGATCCGGACGCTTGATCCGCAAAAGCGCGCCAATAATAGCGGCTATACCCAGCCATTCCGTGGCCCAACTCCGGATACGACCGCAAAGCCATGCTTTGCCCAGCTTGCATTCCCGCCCAAACGAAGGCCGAATAATCCACGCTGTCCTGTGTGGCAATCCAGAATTTCCCCCGGGTACTTAGCGGTGGAAGCTCGGTGTCCGCGTCCACGGCCGCAAAATTTGGAATGACCCCAAACATGCGCTTGGTCTGCTTGCCCTCCGAACCATCTTTTTTCTTCTCCACGGGGGCTGCGACCAGCGCCTGCTTCGGCACAGGCGCATCGGGTTTTGGCTGGGCGGCGGCGTCAGGTTGGGTTGCGGGAGCTTCGCCACTTCCAGATTGCTGAACTTGCCGCTCGGGCGCAGGGCCGCTCTGATTGTCCGGAACAGCCGTCTGGGGCCGGAGAAGTGCCGGAGACAGAAGAAGAGTTAAAACCACAGCGATACTTCTAATAGCGGGCATAGCGCTCTCCAATTGAACCCCGGGAACGCGGGAACAATTACACGGGGACTACCAGCTAGACTGCTCTCAAATCTGGAAAATAGATGTCCCGAACCGGACAGGGCATTGACGCCAATGGAGATAGCCATCATTGCGGAGATTGAATTCCCTGTGCTTGCGATCTCTGCGCAGAGAGACGGCGAAGTTGTCCACAAGTGGACAGACTCGAGTCTCGCAAGAAGCTAGGCTTGTTTTGCAGGGAAAGCACCATTGTGCCGGCCAGTGCAACTCCTTCGGCCGGATAACCATCGCCCGCACAAGATTTGAGGACGACGAAGCCCAACGATTGCATGAGCATTTGTTGCGCCGGAGGTAAGCGATGAAGCGATATTTTGTGATTGCAGTGTGTCTCGCGTTTGCGGGAGGCGCGGTTTACGCCGCGACCAAAGAACAAAGGCGCCTCGAAAATTGCGGCCTTGTCATGCAGGAAATCCTGAACATTCCGGATAATCTGCCGCAGCAAGTCCTGGCAAAAGCCGAGTGTGTCGTCGTATTCCCCTCGGTATTGAAGCTGGCTTTCGGAATGGGTAAAGACTACGGCCGCGGAGCGATGGTCTGCCGCACCGGCAAGGATTTCAATGGACCCTGGGGTGCACCCGCCATGTACGCCCTCGAAGGCGACAGCCTCGGAATGCAAATTGGCGGCGAATCCACGGATCTGATTCTTCTGGTCATGAACAAGAGAGGCGCGGCTTCCATTCTGAGCAGCAAGATCAAGCTGGGTGGAGACGCTTCCGCCGCTGCAGGTCCCAAAGGGCGCGATGCTTCGGCAGACACCGATCTTTGGATGCGTGCGGAGATCCTCAGCTATTCGCGTTCCCGTGGACTCTTTGCCGGCATTTCCCTCGAGGGTTCCACGCTGCGTCCAGACAACAAAGCCAACACGCGCATTTACGGCCGCAAAGTTACAGCAAGAGCCATCTTGCTGGGCAACAGAGTTGCCATTCCTGCAACCGGCCGCCATCTCGTTCGCGTATTGCAAACGAATTCCCCGCGGAATGAATCCAAGCAGGTTGCCTCGCGGTAATCTGCGGCATCAATCTTTGCTGCGTTTCGAACGTTTGTAAAACGGGGTCCATCTCGAAGGGGCATACGCAAATGCGGCTGCGGTTTCTGACACGATCTACTTTCCCGCCCCCGCCAATAGCCTCTGTTGAGGTTCACACTCGGCGGGGCTTCCACTTCGAATTAACCAAACGGAAGGCAGGTTTCGAATAAATGCGCGCGAGAGTCATCCCGTTCTCGTGAGCCAGCTTTTCTTCTAATCGGGCAAAGAAAATCTGACAGAATCTGCAGAACCCCGCGTACAAGAGGACGTTGCTGATGAGTACGATTACGAATGTGCTCCAGCCCGCAAAGAGCGGAGCGTCCGGGTTGCCCAGGCGCAGAAAAAACGCGACGGGAGCGAAACAAAGCGTCAGCCAGTTGTAAACGACCTGGTTGCCAAGCTGGATGTGCGGCACCGCCAAGTCCATGCGATAGCCGACTGCCTGCAGGACGAGAGCTGTCAGCAAACCCGCGAAAGCAAATTGAAACATCCGTTTGTTCTTCATCACTTTTTCCTCAGTAAAGTCGGCGCGATTTTGGATCAATGGGCCCCTGAATCCCGTGGCCTTGCGGCGTAGCCTGCACAGGAACGCGCATGGCCGGGTCTCCAAAGAGAATCCATGTGCGGCGAACATCGCTGTCTACAACCGTTGACTTGGCCTGGAGAATCGCCGCGCCAAGCGGCAGTTTTGGATTGGCGGCCAGAATATTTGTGAGCGCGAGGTCCATCCCGCTTTGCGGACCGGCATCGGTGAAGCCCGAAGACGCCCAAACCGCGACCGCGCCGCCGTTCGGAGCAAGCAGCAGCGATTCCGCCAGACTCTGCGTGTAGACGTCCTGGAAAAACCCGTTGAGGCAATCCATGAGCAAAAACACCGGGAGCCGCTCGCCGTTCTGCATGGCCGCGGCATCCGAGTCATCGAGCAAATCGGAGAAGGACCATTGCTCCACGGAGCCGTGACCGACGTAATCCACCAGTCCTTGCCCGCTATTGATGGCGTCTAGCACCTGCTGCTTGGCGGTTTGCGGATCGAGCTGATCCGCAAGAATCTTCGTGACGGTAAACGACTTCCCGAGCGAAGTAGCCACTGCATTTCCTGTTGCCGAGAAGTTGACGCCGACGTTCTGGTCCGCCACCACCAGCGCTTGTTGATTCCAAGCGCCGGCCGTTGCTCCATTCTCGTAATTAACAATTTTCGAAATCACAAGATTCGCGTCGGCCACCGTGCGAACCGGGAGCCGGCCCGTCGGAATCGTGGCAAATCCCGTCTGATTGAAATCTGTGAACCAATCGTCTGACGCGGTTTTCATTGCCGCCGTGTCAATCAAGCGCGTGGGAACAAAATCGAAGTCACCAAATCCCAGATAGTTCCGCGGGTCAAGCGAAGCGTCACCGACGAGCAGCACAAAGCGCGGACGGTTTCTCCAGCGCAAGCTCGCTTCCTGAAGGAACTGCTGCACGGCAAACGGCGAGCGCTCGCCGAAGTTGTACGCGTCAAAGATCTCATCGATGGTGACGACTTTCACCGTGTAACCTTGTTGTTCGCGCAAGCGCACTAGCGGAGCCAGGCTGGCCGCGAAGTCGGGATGCGTGATCATCACCACGCTCGCGCCTGCCTGCGGGTTCCGGAGACCATCGCGCGCGTGGAATGTCAGCACGGAAGGCGCAGCTATTTGATCGCCTGCGACGGCCACCAGTGTGCGCGGCTGTCCCGACAACGAGCCAGGCACGCCGAAATCAATGCTGAAATCGGAGCTTCCCGTTTGTACGGCTACTGGTACCTGCTCGATGGCCAGCGGATTCGTAATGTCAAACACGCGAATCTGCGGATTCGAAAAACCGGAAACGTGAATTTGGCTTCCGGCAGCGGCTTGCATGTTCAGCCAATCGTTGTCCGCCGTGAAAGAATGCGCATAGTGCAGAACGATGGACTGCACCAGGCTGACGTCATTGTCTCCATCCAGCGCCGTGAGCGTGACGGTGTTCGCGCCGTCCTGCACCTGCGAAGGATCCACGGGGAAGCTGGAAGTAAAATTGTTCATGTTCGAAAAAGTCAGATTGCCGAGCAACGCCCCGTTGAAAGCCACCGAAACGCTGTGATCCTGCGCGTCCGTTACTCCCTGCAAAGTCACGTCTAGTGTGACCGGCAGGCTCGACGCGACGCTGTGAACTGCATCAAGGTCCTGGTCCACCGGCGCATTGGTAACCAGCGCACCGAAGAAGTTGTCCTGATTTTCTCCATTCAGAAGCGCCGCGAAATAGACCGTACGGTCTTCACGTACCGCGGTGGCGGGAAATGCTTGGGGTTGAGACCCGCCCGAGAACGCGCGTGTCAGCGGGATTTGCTTGCCCATCTGCCTGCCGAACACAAGCCAATACACACGTGTGCCCGAATACGGCGTGTCGATGCCCGTTCCGTAGAATTCGATGGCGTCGTTCGGTCCGAGCTGCCCGGACTGATTACCGAGAATCAAAATGGGCTGCTCGACGCCCTCCGCGAAAAGCTGCAGCGTCTGAGCGCTGGCGCGAGGATCAAGCCCCGCCGCGACGAGCTGGGCTCGCGTGACGCGATACCATCCTTCGCTCTGCACCGAAATCTTGACCGCGGGCTCGTTCTCCAAATTGACGGGCACCATGGACGGATCCGGGACCGGCAGAGGATGCGAGAATGTTCTTCCACGTGCCACTGATGCGATAGGCGACGCGCCGCCCGCTTGGTTGAGATGTATCAGCAGTGGAGCCACTGCGACGTTCGCCGCCGCCGACAAAGAGTTTTCAAATTGTGCCGGACCGTGTGAATTCTTCGAACCATCCAGGTCCACGTCTTCCAGCCAATAAGAAGCGCCTGAGGCTGGCTGCCGGTCGAGCCACAGATATGTCTTGGCAGCGTGTTGCGGCTGGCTGTGGCGCAAAACGAGCGCGGAGCCCGCGATGAGCCCCGGATTGAGGCGGTGACGCCCGGTCGCATCTTCCCGATACACATTGAATCCGAGGTTTCGCACTTCCTCGCGAGTCTTCCATTCGAGAACCGTGCTTCCATCGGAGCGCGGCAGCGCGCGGAAAGAAACCAGTTGCACCGCCGTGGGAGACTGAATTGTCGAAATCGCCGTGGAACTATTATTTGTCCCGTTCGGATCGCTCGTCGTCGCACTAACTGTGGCGGTGTTCGTCGCCGTCGTCCCCGAACTGAACGTGGACGCATTCACATTGATGGTGACAATCACCAATCCGCCCACGCTGATCGAACCAAGCGGGCAGTTGACGGTTGTGGTCGCTACTGTGTAAGTACACGATCCCTGCGTCGTCGAAACAGAGGTGAAAGTCACCTGGCTCGGCAGCGGGTCATTAACAACAACCCCTTGCGCGATCGCCGGGCCATTATTCGTGACTTGCAGCGTGTAGGTCAGGTTGGTTCCCTGGTTCACCGGTTCAGGCGAAGCCGTCTTGATGATCGCGACGTCCGCTTGTGTCGGCCCCGCCACAAAGGTCGAAGACGTGGCCGTGCGATTTGCCGGAGTTGGGTCAACCACTGTCGACGTCACGGTAATCGTGTTGGAGATCTTCGTCCCTGGCGCGACAGCCGGAGGCGGTGTCGGCGGCGGCGTTCCTGATACCTCCACCACTAATGGAAAATTGAAGGATTGCCCGACCGCGATCGCCGGGCTCCCGCTGATGTACGTGCAAGTAATCGTTCCCGTTCCTCCCACCGCCGGCGTGACGCAGTTCCATAGCGCTGGATTCGGATTCGTGAACGAAACGAAAATGGTATTCGCTGGAATCGTATCCGTGACTTGTACGTTGGTCGATGCGGCCACCGTGCTCGGCCCATTGTTGGTCAGCTTCTGCGTAAAAGTAATATTGTTGTAGTCCAGCACCGGGTTGGGCGATGCGCTTGACGTGACCAGCAAGTCCGCTTGGCCCGCCGTCGCCACCGTGACGCTCGCCGCGGCTATGTTATTGGTGGTGTTGGGATCCTCGATGGTGGAATAAGCCGTCGCCGTGTCGGTGATGACCGTTCCAGCGGCCGTGCCTGCCGTGACGTTCAGAACAATGCTCAGGCTCGCGCTCGCGTTTGCCGCCAGCGAAGCGGCTGAACACGTAATCGTGGTTGCCGTCGCGCTGCAACTCCATCCTGCCGGCCCGCTTCCCGAAACATACGTCGTGTTCGCGGGGATGGGCTCCGTCAATGTGATTCCAGGACCTGCTGCCGGGCCGTTATTGGTCACCACCTGCGTCAGCGTGTAATTGCTGCCCGCCAGCACCGTCAGCGCCGAAGGTGTGTTCGTCACCGCGATATCCGCTGTCGTCGCCCAGGCCACCGCCGTAGTAACTGTCGCGGAGTTATTGGTGAGATTCGGATCATTTGTTCCAGACGAAACTTGAGCGACATCCACAATCTGCGTTCCCCATGGCGTTGCCGCAGGCACTTGAACCACGACTGTGAAAGTACCCACTGCGGCCTTTGCCACGTCTGGATTGGTGCAGCTAATCGTTCCTGTCCCACCCACAGCGGGAGTGACGCAAGTCCATCCAGCCGCAGGCGTGATTGATTGGAAAGTCGTATTCGCCGGAATCGTTTCCGTAAACACTGCGTTCAGGGCATCCAGCGGCCCGTTGTTCGTCACCGTTTGCGTGTAGGTGATGTTGTTCCCGTTCAGAACCGGATTCGGTGAACCGGAATTGGTAACCGCGAGATCAGCCGTCGCGCAATACGCGCCAGGTTGCGCTCCAGGAGTTTCCGTGATGAGGTGATTTGTAGCAGTCACCCCGGCCTGGCCTGGGGTAGCGCCAAACGAATCCTGGTTGGTATCCGTATAACCATTCGCTCCGCCCGTCACGGTCATCGTCGCCGGCGTTCCGGACAGAAGAATCACTCCGCCTCCACCGCCCCCGCCAGGGCCGTGCCGCTGGCCTGAGAAGGCGCCTGGCGCCTGAATCGGCCACGCATTTCCTGCGTTGCCCCCGTTAGCGTTTACGGTTAGCCCCGCCAGCGTTCCAGTATTCGCCAGGAAAATAATGGAGCCACCGGCGCCGCCGCCTCCGGTGCTGTCATTCAGCGTGTTCAGCGTCGATTGTCCGTTGGAGGTGATCGTCCCAGTGCCTGCCGCGGTTCCCGTGTGCACAATCACGATTCCGCCGCCCGTGCCTCCGCTGCTGTAAATTCCTGTGCAATTTGCGCCACAGTCATGGTTATTGCTGGCGGCCGAGATGTAATAGGAACCATTATTCGTTGTGCCCGCTCCGCCGCCTCCGCCCATAACCAAAGCGCTCGTCGAAGCCGGAAACGCCGCGCCTCCAAAGCCGCCGTCGGTGGAGTTTAGAATCGTGAAACTGTTCCAGCCGTAGCCACCCAGGCCGCCGGTGCCGCCATTCCCGCCCGCGCCTCCGCCCGAGTTTTGATCATTGGCCGGAGGATCGCCGTCCGTGCCGCCGCCGCCTGCATTCCCCGGAGCCCCTCGCGCATAACTTCCGTTGGAATATCCTTCAGCGCCGGTGTTTGTCCCCGTATAAGTGAGAGTCATCGAGGCCGGGATCGCAATGTACCTTGGAGTTCCGGCGATGCCTTCCCCTTTCGAGCCGTTCGTGCCGTCCCCGGATTGCGTCACATAGTCCGTGTTCACGTCGCCGTTGTGCCCAGTAAGAATCCTGCCTGCGCCACCTCGAAATCCCAGGCTATCCGCAGCAACGGTCCCACCCAATGTGAGTTGCGCGGCCACGTCGATGGCCAGCACTCCTCCGACGCTTCCGTTCCACGCCAGAGGCGCCAGTCCGGAACTGAGCGTAGCGGAGCTGTACTGCGGAACTCGAATCACTTGATACGTCTGTTGCCCGTTGGCACCAGCCGCCGCGGCCTTCGAATACGCATTCAAGAGTCCGCCGCCGGATCCCGTTCCTTGGAAGTTGAGTGTGCCGCCGCCAATCACCACCGCGTTCGTCGCCGTGACATATTCAAACAGTCCCGAACTTTGCAGGTTGGTCGAGCCTGTCGCCGGGTCTCCCGGGGAACCATCGCCGTAAGCGCCGCTGTTCGTCGAGTTGATCAGCGCATCCTGCATTTGGATGATCAGCAGGAGATCCCCGATGCCAATCGGTGTGGCGGCTCCTACTCCTCCCCCCAGAGTGACGGATTTCGCTCCCGCTGCGAGCGTGGCAGTTGTCGGCGGAAAGTAAGTGTTCACAATGCCCGTAATCGCACCGCCTGCGCCGTCTTTGCCCGGCGTCGCACAGACCAGTGGTTGCACAACGGTGACCACCGTCGCGCTGTTGTTTGCCGCAACCGGGTCCGTGGTGGTCGAGCTGACTGCTGCGGTATTGGAGATCGGTCCTGCAGTCGACGGGCTGGTGACGGAGATCGTTATGGTCGCTGACGCTCCCTCCGCCATCGTGCCGGTGAGCGAGCAGGTAACGGTCGTAGTTCCCGAGCACGTCCACCCTGCCGGAGCGTTTGCGGACACAAACGTCGTCCCTGCGGGAATGGTGTCTGTAACCTTGACGGTTGCTGCGTTGGCCTGGCCCAGGTTTTGCACTTGAATCGTGTACGTCAAGCTGGAAAACAGGAACACGGGTGTTGGCGCCGCGGTCATCGAAATCGAAAGGTCCGCCTGCGCGGCCGGCTCAACAAGCACTGTCGTCACGCTGGTGTTGTTGCTCGGTACCGGATCCGTCGTCTGCGATGTAACCGTGGCGGAGTTAAGAATCGTTGTCCCGTACGCCGTTGCGCCATTTACTCTCAAGGTGAACACAATCGGATCCGCAGACGTGTTTGCTCCGTTGGCCAAAGCCGGAACATACGTGCAGATGATCGGGCCGGGGTTTGTACAATTCCAATTCGCATCGACGGTAATGCTCTGCAGCGTCGTATTCGGCGGTACTTGCTGGTAGACGACCAGAGTGCCGGCAGGAACGGCATTGGGTCCGTTATTGGTTGCGATCTCCGTGTAGGTGAAGTTGATGCCCGTGTCGACCACCGAAACCGACGTCACTTGCGACATCGTAAGATCGGCCTGAGCCGCTGCAGGTGTGGCATTCAGAAGTAGTCCTGATGCGACCAGCAATCCGAGCAAAACAAAAGAAGATCCCATCCTCTTGAAGCGCACTGCTGCCGCCAGCTTCAAACGTCGAGCTAAGATGCGCGAAGCAGCGAGGAATTTCTGCCCTGGCTGAGTCGTTGAGATCTTTCGCCCACCCCGTTCGATGGTGACCACGCGCCCCGCGAGTTTCTGCGGCTCTGGATCGTTCTCCTGGCCTGCATCGCCCCGAGTGACAATCCCGCCGGTGGTATCCGATGAAATAAACCTGTGCACTCGGAGTCCATCCTTGCCTTCTGTCAAAACGACGTCGCCTCGCCGCAATTCATTTTCTCGAGCCGGCGCCACCACTACCGTGTCCCCATCCAGCAAATTCGGCTGCATGCTCATTCCGCTCACGCGAAAGCGAACTTGCGCGCCTTCCGCGAGCACCGCCTCGCACATGGCGCGGAATCGCGGTGAATCCGTCCACAATTCGGTCTTACCCTGCCGCACGAAGAATCTCCTCAACCGCGCTGCCATCCGGCACAAATCGAAACAAGGCCACGGGGAGGCGCGCCGTAATCTTTTCCAGAAAATCGAGTGTGTGGGCGAGCCCCGCCGGGCTGTGGTAGGGAACAAACGCTCGCGCGAATAGCTCTGCGGTTGCCCGCGCAGGGTCAAGGCTTAGAATCTCGTTCCGCTCGCCATGTTCCAGCAAAAGGATCCGGTTGACCGGAGCGCACGCCTGCGCCGCGAGACCCGCATCTCCGTGCCACGGCGTTCCGTACATCACGGGTTTCCCGTCGCGCAGCCGAAGAATGATTCGGTCATCGCTCAGCACGCAGCTCCCCGGTTGACGCAGCCATAGCCGTGAGGTCGTGCTCTTCCCGGCCCCGGAATGGCCCACAAAAAGACGGCCCGCACCATCTGCCGTGACTACACCGCACGCATGGATTTCCGCGCCCTCGCCCAGCGCCAGGCGATGAATCATCAGCAATTCGTCCAGTGGGTATTCCAGCGGGTACACCGGCAGTTCGGGATCAAAATATCGTTTGAGCAGCTTTACATTGCCGCGGCTGAAATCCCGGTTGAACCACGCGCGCTTGTAAGGCGACTCGCCCAGGTAGCTCGTCTGAAAATAAAAAGCAGTCCCACCATCCTCTTGGAAGGCGCTCCACAATCCGCCGGATTCGAACGCTGGGCGGGTCAAAGGCATCTTCAATTCTTCAGCCCATTCCGCGGTAATCTCTACGTCGCACGCCGGGGAATCCGCTTCGAATTCCATCAATCCCGGATCAAGAGCGATTCGAAGACCCGCTTTTGCCGTCACGCCAAACGAAATCTCGCCCACCCGATATGCGAAACGGGATGTTGAACCAATCTCAGCCGGCTGCGTCGCCGGAGGCAAGAGAGTCGTTGAAGAACTTGGGTAGGCGCTCATCTCTTCATTCACGCTCAGGAACCAATCGACTTGCACGACAGCGCTCGGCAGGAGCCGGACACGGGACCGGCAGACCCGGCAATCTTGCAATGGCCTAGGACGGCCTCTTCGGGACGAAGGCTCACGGCAACGACCTTCGGCGGCTCGTAAGCCGCCTTCTGTCCCGTTTTTTCTTGCTCGATCTTGCTCATCGCTTTCATTTACCCGTGATGCGAAGAGCACGAGCCGCAGGCGCTCGTGCCGCACCCTTCTTTCGACTGCAACACTGGAAGCAACGGCGAATTCGGGGTGCTCGGAAGCCAGGTCCCTACGTCAATCTGGTGATTCTCGATTCGTTGTGCGGACTCCATGGTTTCCGGAAATCCCGCGCCGCCTGGGCACATGGGACAGTCGCCATGTTCCGGTACCTCTAGCCCCAGCGCGTAAGCGCGCATGTGGGCCACTTGGCACAGGAAGTCGACCGGGGATTCGGCGTCACCCATTTCCAGTTCGCCATTCGCCGGGCACATGCTGCAAAGCGACTGGATCCGGCAGCGGTCGCAGCGCGTCTGCCGCGTTCTCTTTTTCGTCCGTGTCTTCCACAGAAAATTGTCCCAGCCATCCTGGAAAGACCCGTTTCTCCATTCGTAAGTATCCTGATGGGAGATCACGCAGATGGACATCTTTCCCGTCGGATCCACGGCGCACGCGCTGATTCCTCCGCCGCAAAAATAGACATGATCGCTGTCCCGCTCCGGCGCTTCCCGCTCCGCCAGGTCATGAGCCGCCAGCCGGCTATATTCCTCGCGGCGCTTCGGATCGTGGTAGTCCAAGGCCACAACTTCTTCCGGGCTCAAACGTACGCCTAGCGGGCTTGCGGAGCAGTCAATCCGCGGATTCACCAAGGGATCGAATTTGAATTCGACACCGAAATCCTCTTCCGCCATCCGCTTCATCTCGTACACTTCGTGGCGGTTCACTGAAGTCGGGACGGTCTTCAGCTTCAGTGGCAGATTCCTCTCCAGCAGGAGCCGAATTCCGCGCATGCACCGTTCGAATGACCCAGGAATCTGCGTCAGTGCCTCATACGTTTCCTGAGTCGCACCGTACAGCGTGATTTCGATGGCGAACGGCCGCCACTCTGCCAGCATGTCGGCGATAGCCGGTGTGATCAGCGTCCCGTTCGTAAACAGCGTGATCAGGAATCCGCGATTTTTCGCTTCCTTATAAATGTCCGGAAAGTCCTTCCGCGCAAAGATCTCCCCGCCCGTGTAGAGGACCCACAAGCAGCCTGCGTCTCTCAATTGGTCGAGCAGGCGGCAATGCTCCGCGAGAGTCATTTCGCCGGAGCGCGCCTCTACGTCTGACATTGGCAGGTTGTTGTAGCAGTGCAGGCACTCCAGCGGGCAGCGGTGAGTCACTTCGATCGACACTTCGACCGGAGCTCGCTTCCCGAGGTACTTCTCGTGGACCAGACCGCTAAATCGGCTATATTCCGCGACTTGCATGAACGCTTTCGAGCTCTCCTGTTGAGGCATGTGACTCCGTGACGGAGCTCACCAGCCCGGCACCTATCAATTCACCGACAAATTCCCGGATGTCTCCGAGCGCTTGTGCTTCGCTCACGTCGTAGTGATCGGTAATCCACGACGTCATTTCTTCCACGGAGACTTCCTTTTCCAGCAGATTCCACAGGTCCGAGCCGATCGGATTGAACGAAAAAATGGAATTCAGGTCGCCGGCACCGCCCCGAATCGGGACGACTAGTGTTTCATCCGCGATCTCCCGGCTCACCACTTTGGAACTGCGCAGATACCTCTCCCCGCCTACTTCTGTCATGGAACAACCTCTTTTCCTGGAACAGGGGGACTACTGTCCTTGCGGACCTACCCGAACCTTTAGCCAGTTTGGGGTACTAGAACCACCCCTGGCAATAGGCTGTTCCTTACTCATTAACAGCGGAGGACACACAAAACACAGGGGTTCGAACGTGGCAGGTTGGTAACAAGCGGGACGAAGTCCTCTTGCAAGACGGTAGTTTTATAGGTACTGATAGTACTGAGAATAGAAATGTCCACATTAAAGAACTGCAACAAAATGCCTTTACTGTTCCTTATAGCGCTAGGGCTCTGCCCCAATCCGGCACGAGCCGGGCAGTTGGCTTCGGCCGGTGTCGTTACCTTGGCGGCCAACGCTACCATCGGCAACGGCACTGTGAGCGAGGGGGCTACTGTTTTCTCTGGCGACCTATTGAAGACCGGCGACCAGGGACATTTGAGTGTTCAGTCCGGCTCTCTGCAATTCGTATTGGGAGAAAACAGTTCTGCCAGGTTTTTCAAAAACCTGGATCGAACGATTGTTGAACTCGAACGCGGAACCCTGGCCTATTCCGCCAGAGGCGTGAATGAGAACCTCACTATTTTCGCTCTGGACATTCGATTTGTGCCGCAAACCAGTTTGCAGGCCGCCGGGCAAATCAGCATTGTCTCCCGCTGTGACGTTTCCGTGACCTCCATTCACGGAACCGTGGACGTTACTTCGGGAAGGGAAACCAAGACCATTCAAGAGAGCAAGTCATACAGGGTGCTCTCCGATGTCGGTGTGGACTACCGCGATTCCTGGCAGCCGGTTCTCAGCGACTACCCGGACTATCCTCGGGACGCCCAGTATCACCATTCCCACGGTCACGTCGCTTGCGTGGCAACTGCCAATACCGTTCAAAATCCAGCGTTTCCCCTCGTGGAAGGGCATTTTCGCGAGATCATTGGAGGCGTTATAGGGATCATCACCGGCTGGGGAATTCACGAGGCGCTCGAGAGTCCTGATCGGCCCTGACTACCAAGTTATCCCCAAGCTGCAATCGCGGGTTTAAGTATTTTCCTGACAACTCCATTTCTTCCCATCCTAAACAAATAGAACGCACTCTGCTCAAGCTATGCCTGGCAGCCGCCCTGGGGAATCTCAGTCCGCGGATGTATATCGAGAATCGGCGCGAACAACTGCCCAACGATGTGGCTAGCCACAAACGCTGAGGTTGACACCTCGCACCTTTTTGCGCTCAACTCTCCCCGGCTTATGTTTGGAGGAACGGAATGAAGCGATTGAATATGGGGATGGCGATTACGGGAGCGATCTTCATGAGCGCGTTGACGGCGAGCGGTGCGACACCCACGTCCGGTTCCACGACGAAGAGTTCTTTCGGGAAGACTCCGGAGGGCGACGCGGTTGATCTTTACGTTTTGACGAACAAGAACGGGATGGAAGTCGCCATCACGACTTATGGCGGAGCGGTTGTCTCGATTAAGGTGCCGGACCGGAGTGGAAAGCTCGGGGACGTAGTGCTCGGGTACGATTCGCTCGACGGCTATATCAATGACAAAGCGAACCTGGGAGTGCTTGTGGGGCGCTACGCGAATCGCATCGGCCATGCGCAATTTTCGCTCGACGGCAAAACGTACACGCTGGCGAAGAACAACGGAGAAAACAGCCTGCACGGCGGTGTGAAGGCCTTCGGCAAAGTTTTGTGGAAGGCGAGGGAAGTGCCCGGTAAAGATGGCCAGGCGCTGGAACTTTCGTATCTCAGCAAAGATGGCGAGGAAGGATTCCCAGGCAATCTGAAAGCTACGGTGGTTTACACGCTGACGGACAGCAACGAATTGCGAATCGCGTATTCCGCGACGACGGACAAGACGACGGTGGTCAATCTGACGAATCACTCGTATTTCAATCTGGCCGGGCCGGGGTCCGGCGATATTCTCGGCACCCAGCTGGTGATTGAAGCCGACAAGTTCACTCCGGTGGATTCCGGGTTGATTCCCACGGGAGAGTTGCGGGAAGTGGCTGGCACACCGTTTGATTTCCGCAAGGCGACGGCCATTGGCGCGCGCATCGAGGCGAACGACGAGCAGATCAAGCTCGGCGGCGGCTACGACCACAACTTTGTGCTGCGGCGCAGAGCCGGCGATCTGATATCGCTGGCGGCGCGCGCCGTCGAGCCGACGACCGGGCGCGTGCTGGAAGTCTGGACGACGGAACCAGGAATACAGTTTTACACCGGGAATTTTCTCGATGGTGTGCGTGGAAAGGGCGGCGTGAGCTACACCAAGCGGTCGGCGTTCTGCCTGGAAACGCAGCACTTTCCGGACTCGCCGAATCAGCCGAAGTTTCCGTCGGTAGCTTTGAAGCCCGGCGGGCGGTATCAGACGACCACGGTTTATAAATTCTCCGCTGAGAAGTAATAAGGGTTGACAGTCGACGGTCGAAGGTTGAAAGGGAGAAGCGGCAGAGACCGCTCTTTGGCACAAGGCCTTGGCTTGAAGGAAGATCCCCCCTCACCGCCCCCCTGTTTTTTGTAAGTGTTGCATCTAAAGGAGTTAGCATTCCTGTAAACCCTTTAGAATGAACACTTATGGACATCCTTGTAAGTGTTGCATTTAAAGGACTTGAGGATAGGCGATTACAGCTAAAAACCGGCAAAACGCGGTGTTTGTCTGTAAGTGTAGATTCTAAAGTACTTAGGGGGATTCTTGGGCTACTCACGGCACGAGTAGGGGCGTGGCGCGAGAAAAAATGAACAGGTCTGCGCGTCGCCATGGCATTAACTACAGATCGAAGTATAGCACGTTAGTAAGGAAAGGTTAAGTGTTTTGCAGTGAAGGGTCGAAAATGAGGGTTGAACGGTCGTAGAGTGCATTGAATGGCATTGGAGGGGGCCAGATGAAGTGAATAACCGGCGGCTCGCCGGTTATTCGCTTTTTGCCCAGGTCCTTGCGTACTCGAATTTAGCGCTACTTACCCAGACGCTCTTTTCCCAGTTATCACCGATGTTGGCGAACGCCTCTCGTGCTGCTGGCTTGTCTCCGGCCTTGGCGGCCATGCTGGCGAAACGATTCCGCTTCAAATCGGAGACGCCATAGAGTTGTTCGAGGGCTGCGTAGCCCAGTTTGATCTTGGGCCAGGACATGTTCTGGAGAGCATTCTTGTCCGGATCGCATTGGCACGCGAGAAGGCTGGCGATTTCAAAATAGAGAAAATCACCTTCCTGGCCGCCGACGCGATTGGAGATTTCCTCGGCGAACGCCTCTACTTCACCTTCTTCGCCGTACCACCTGGGCTGCAGGAAATTTGCGTACTCACGATAGTAATGATAGTAGCCCGGTTCAGTGGCAGAGGCTTGTTCCAGGAGTTCCCTGGCTTGGGATTTATCCCAACCCTGATCGAGCGCCAACATTTGCATCAATTCATACCAATAAGGATCTTTTTCCTTCAAACGCGCGGCTTCCGCCAGAGAAGCACTGGCCATGGCAATGCGATCTCCGAAAAGCTCCCAGGCTTTGTCCTTCACGCTGTCGGCATATCCATGGCCTCTCGCATCCCACGCATAGGACAAGTATGCTTGCGCGAGACTGAGGCGAGCGGCGGCTGATTCCGGTTTTGCGGCAATCCATTGTTTCAAGGTGTCGAAATAGATCTTCCAATCGGATTCGTCCGCATGATCGCGAATAAAAGTCTTGTCAATCGCTTCATAGAAGACAAACAGCTTCCATGCGCCGCCAATGATCCGGCCTTTCCCTACGCGCGCTTCAGTCGCGGCTTTTTCAAGCTGGTCGAACTTTCCTTGGCTGAAATCCTGTTTTATCGGGCTTTCGTACTCTTGCTCGGTTTGGAGATTCTCTGCGGAGATTCTGGTCCGCTCGGCGCGCGGTGCAGCTGCCGGAGCAGGGCTGGCGTGATTGCTTGGGTTGTAATCGCGCACGATCTGGAGCAGGGCACGGCTATCAATATGGGCGGAGGCTTGGGTTCGCCTGCAGGAGATACCCGCCAAACAAGCACTCAAAGCTAGAAGAACGGTAAGTGGCCTGTAAGAATGCATGGAGGGGCCTCCTTGGTGATAAAGGTAATTAAATCGTAAGAGACTTGATGTTCCGAGGTAACTGTACTGAGGGACTGGTGTCGATGTTGGTTTGGACACAGCGTAAGAGCCGTTCGGAAGGCTCACGAATAGAGGCGGGCAGACGGCAGGAGAGGAAAGCAAAGTCAAAGACCTCGCCCCCAAAACCGAGGACGGGGCACCCAATCAGAATCGCAATGGATCTGTGTCCGCGTCACCCGTCCGAAGAATCACGGGTTGATAGGAGTTTCACATCCTGTGATGGTGACAAAATTCGGCGCCTGAAGGATTGAAAAGCTCACTATGCTTGTGGACTTGCATGCTGCGTTGGGCATACGGAAGTTGTAAACGATCACGGCGGCTCGTTGCGCGTTTGGCCTAAACCGCCATTTCTTTGCATTGGCGACACTGGCGGGTATTAAGGGCTCCGAGCCTGAAATTGCGAGGGCCTCTAGCACCTTGCCGTCGTTATCAAGTCTCGCGCGTACCACGACGACACCCTGAGTGCGCGTCTGCCGAGCCAAGGGCGGGTATCCGAGATCTTCGAAGTCCACCACACTCATGTCTTTGTCACCCACGGGTGCATCCTGAGCAGAGGGGACACCACCAGGGGGCGTCACTGCCAGCAGACATGCGGCGAGAAAAACGTTCGATGCAATGGCTTTCATGAGTTCCTCCGGATCATATCTGTGATTTCCATCCGTTCGATGGGCATTTTACAACCATTAGTTAAAGGTTGTTCTGCTCGCCGACGGGCATGTGTCGCACCTCCGGCGCTTAAACCTTTATGCACCGCGCACGCTTACCCAGCGGTTACACGCTGGGCTAACTTGTGGTGCGCCTACGGAGCTTGATGATTTCGGCGAGCACGGGGGCGGAGCTTGGGGTACACTCTGCGGCGGGGAATTGAAAAGAGAGGAAAACAGGGATGGTGCTGGGTGTGATTGTCGGGAACCGGGGGTTTTTTCCGGACCATTTGGCGCGGTCGGGGCGGCAGGACATTGTCACGGCGCTGACGGGCAAGGGCATCAAGCCGATTGTCCTCGGAGAGAACGACTCGAAGCACGGCGCGGTGGAGACGCGGCAGGAAGCGGCGCGTTGCGCGGAGCTTTTCAAGAAACACCGGGAAGAGATCGATGGAATCGTGGTGACGCTGCCGAACTTTGGCGACGAGCGCGCCATTGCGGAAACGATTCGGATGGCGAACCTGGGAGTGCCGGTGCTGCTGCAAGCCACGCCGGACACGCCTTCGAAGATGACCATCCGGGACCGGCGGGACAGCTTCTGCGGGAAGATGTCCGCTTGCAACAACCTGGCGCAATACGGAATCCCGTACTCGCTGACGACGCGACACACGGAAGCGTTGGATTCGGAACTGTTTCGCAAAGACCTGGACTGGTTTCTGGCGGTTTGCCGGGTGGCGAAAGGGTTGAAGAAATTGCGGATTGGTGCGATTGGGGCGCGTCCGGCGGCATTCAACACGGTGCGTTACAGCGAGAAAATTCTGGAGGGTGCGGGAATTTCCGTGGAGACGCTGGATCTTTCGGAAGTGCTGGGGAGGATTGGGCGGCTGAAGGACGACGACGCGAAAGTGGTGGAGCGATTGAAAGCGATTCGCGCGTACGTTTCGACAAGCAGCATTCCGGAAGCGGCGCTGGTGAAAATGGCGAAGCTGGGCGCGGTGATTCACACGTGGATGCAGGAGACGGAGGTGAACATCAGCGCGATCCAGTGCTGGACGTCGCTGGAGGAGTTTTTCGGGGTGGTGCCGTGCACGGTGATGAGCATGATGAGCGACGCTGGACTTTCGAGCGCTTGCGAAGTGGACGTGGCGGGCGTGGTGGGAATGCACGCGCTGCAACTGGCTTCGCAAACGCCGAGTGCTTTGCTCGACTGGAATAATAATTATGCGGAGGATCCGGACAAGGCGGTGTGCTTTCATTGCAGCAATTTGCCGAAACATTTTTTTCGCGACGTGAAGATGGACTTCCAGGAAATTATTGCGGGGACGGTGGGCAAGGAAAACACGTTTGGGACGTGCGTGGGGCGCGTGAAGAGCGGGCCGATGAGCTTTGCGCGGTTTTCGACGAACGACCGCGAAGGAAACATTCGAGGCTACGTGGGCGAAGGCGCGTTTACGGACGATTCGCTGGAAACGTTTGGAGGAGCGGGTGTGGTGAAGATTCCGGAGCTGCAAAAATTGCTGCGCTACATTTGCGAGCGAGGGTTCGAGCATCACGTGGCGGCAAACTTTTCCACGGTAGCTTCGGCGGTGCATGAGGCTACGACGCGGTATCTCAAGTGGGACGTCTACTGGCACAAAGGATAGCCGCGGCGGGAAGCGGCGCGGATGAACCAGCCAGGATGACTGAAGGCGAATCGTTTTTTAAATACCACTGCGAAATTAGGGAACGACACGGATTGTTCTTCGGGAGGATAAGAGCGAATGAGCGCGATTTCAGTGTGGAGCAAGGCGACGATTTTGATTTGCGCGGCGGCGAGTTGGAGCGCGGCTGGCTACGCGCAAAGACCTGCACCGCCGAAGGACGAAGATACGTTTAAGTTTCGATTTGTGGGACCACGCGCGGGAAACCGCGTGGCTTCGATTGCCGGTGTGCCCGGGGATTTGAACTCGTATTACGCAGGCGCAGCTTCGGGCGGAGTCTGGAAATCCACGGATGGCGGGAACCGCTGGGAGCCGATGTTCGACAAACAGCCTGCGGCGGCGATCGGAGCGATCGCTGTGGCGCCATCGGACCCGAGCGTGATCTGGGTGGGGACAGGCGAGGCGTGGGCGATTCGTGACAGCGATGTGATGGGGAATGGCGTTTATCTCTCGACGGATTCGGGGAAGAACTGGAGTCATGTCGGGCTCGATGAAACGGGGCGCATTGGGAAGATTATTGTGCATCCGACGAATCCGGACATTGCGTTTGTGTGCGCGCTGGGGCGTGTTACAGGACCGCAGCAGGAGCGCGGAGTCTACCGCACGGTGGACCGCGGAGCGCATTGGGAGCGCGTGCTGTTTGCCGACGAAAATACCGGGTGCTCGGGAATCGCGATGGATGCGCACAATCCGCGGATTTTGCTGGCGGGAATGTGGCAAGTGGAAATGCACACTTATGGAGAATTCAGTGGAGGGCCGGGGAGCGCTGTTTATTTGTCGAAAGATGGCGGGACAAAGTGGACGAAGCTCGAGGGACACGGATTGCCGAAACCGTCGGTGGGGAAGATTGACGTCGCGATTGCGCCGACAAATTCGGAGCGATATTTCGCGCTGATCCAGACGAAAGATCAGGGATCGTTGTGGCGGTCGGACAATGGCGGGGAAGAGTGGCGGGCAATCAATTATCAGAGGCAGTTGATCGGGCGCGCGGGATATTACATTCGAATCGCCGTTTCGACGGGGAATGACAATGAAGTTTACGTGTCGAACAGCAGCTTTTTGGAATCGCTGGACGGAGGAGAAATATTCAGGGACGTGCCTTGGGGCGGGGACAATCACGACATCTGGGTGGACCCGCTGAATCCTGACCACTTCGTGATCACCGACGATGGCGGATTAAATATTACGACGGTGCACGGGAGGGGATTCCACCGCGTGCAGTTGCCGATCGGGCAGATGTATCACGTGGCGGTGGACAACCAGATTCCGTACTACGTCTACAGCAACATGCAGGATGGGCCGAACATGCGCGGGCCGAGCCTTGCGCCGCCCACGGAGTATGGCCGAGTTGTGGACACGGGTTGGGATCGCAAAATGGGCGGGTGCGAATCGGGATTCACACTGCCCGATCCAACCGACCCGAACATTGTGTGGGCTAGTTGCTACGGCAACGAAGTGACGCGTTGGGATGCGAGGACGAAACGCGCGCGATCGGTGAGCCCGTGGATCCACTCGCTGGATTCGCCGCCGAACGAGCTCAAGTACCGGTGTCATTGGACGCCGCCACTGGCGATTGATCCTTTCGACCACAACACGGTGTATTACGGATGCCAGGTCATTTTCAAAACGACGAATGGAGGACAAAGCTGGTCGGTGATCAGTCCGGACCTTTCCACGCAGGATGCGAGCAGGATCGTTTCGTCCGGAGGAATCGTCGGCGACAACCTGGGACAGTTTTATGGGGAAGTGGTGTTTGCGATTGCGCCGTCGGAAGTGCAACAGGGACTGATCTGGGCGGGCACGAACGATGGGTTGATCTGGTATACAAAGGATGGCGGAGCGAACTGGGTCAATGTTACGAAAAATATAAAAGATTTGGTGCCCTGGGGCGTGGTGACGCGGATCGAGCCATCGCATTTTGATGCAGGCACGGCTTATGTGAGCGTCGACTATCATTTGATGGACAACCGCGATCCGTACATTTTCAAAACCATGGATTTTGGGAAGACCTGGACGAAAATTACTGGAGATCTGCCAAAGCATACGCTGGGGTACGTGCGCACGATTACGGAAGACCCGAACCAAAAGGGCTTGCTGTTCGCGGGAACCGGGAACGGGCTGTACTATTCACTGAACGACGGAGGACATTGGAGCGCGCTGGCGACGGGTTTGCCGCATTCGCCGGTGACGTGGACAGTGGTGCAGAAAAAGTTTCACGACCTGGTGATTTCTACCTACGGGCGTGGGTTGTACATTTTTGATGACATCACGCCGCTGGAGCAAATGGCGCAGAAGGCTTCGGACGCGGCGGTGCGGCTATTCGAACCGCGCGAAATCTTCCGGTTGTTTCCGAACGGGGGAGCGCTGATTACGTATTCGCTGAAGGCGGCGGCGAAAATGCCGCCGAAGGTGGAGATTCTCGATTCGAAGGGCGCGGTGGTTCGAAAGATGGATGGACCGGGCCGGGCGGGGATGAACCGAATCAACTGGAATTTTCAGTACGACCCGCCGAAATTGGTGGCGTTGCGGACGACGCCGGCGGAAAACCAGCACATTTGGGAAGAGCGCCGCTTCCGGGGGAGCGACTCGCGGCCAATCCTGCATTGGGGAATTGAGGAGGCGCAGGTGGGACCGCTGGCGCTACCGGGGAAGTATTCCGTGCGCTTGACGGTGGATGGGCAGAGCTTTACGCAGCCGCTCACCATAGTGAAGAACCCGGATTCGCACGCGAGCGACGAAGATTTGGCGGCGGCGTTCAAGGTGCAACTGCAGATTCGCGATGACATAACCAAAACGTCGGAGGCGGTGAACAAGACGGAATGGATGCGCAAGCAGCTGGATGTTGTTGCGCGCATGCTGGGCGGACGGAAATTGGCTGCACCGGGGACGACTGAAAAGAAGGAAGAGGCCAAGGAGGTGAAGCAGGAGAAGGACGAGGCGCATCCCGATCCGGAATTATTGAAAGCTGTGGAGGCAATGGATCAGAAGATGCAGGACGTGGAGTACAAGTTCATTTCGCGTGCCGACGCTCTCAGCGACGACAAATATTATTCCATTCCGGAAAAGGTCTACCTGCAACTGATTTGGCTTAACGCGGAAGTGGGGACGGGCGGGGGAGACGTGGCGGGCGGAGTCGACAATCCGCCGACGGAGACGGCGGTGGCGATTCTGCAAACGATCGAGAAAGATCTCGGCACGGCGCTGACGGATTATCAGAACCTGATCGAAAAAGAATTGCCAGCTTTTAACCGAACACTGCTCGACAAGGGCATTACGCCGATTGCGATCTTGCGGCCGGCTGTAACCCAAGAAGAGGAGGAGGATGGCAACTAAAAATCAGCCGGGGGACTCCTTGAAAATCGAGAAGAATTCTGAGACGGGGCACGAGATTGTGGATTGTGCCGAGAGATATGGCCAATCGAACTGCCTGCGATTAGTTTTCTTCATTACCGTGATGAGTTTGCTTCCGGTGGCGAATCTCGCGCAGGGGTTGCCGAAAGCGCCGAACTCCGAGGTGATCACGGTGACGCCGATGGCGGGATCGTTCAATGAACCGTCGATTGCCATCAACCCGAACAATCCGCAGCAAATTGTTGCCGCGTATCAAGGCAATGCGCGTGTGGCGTACTCGCCGGATGCCGGGCGCCACTGGCTGTATCCAACCGGAATCGAGTCGAAAAATTACCGCGTGTCGGGCGACGTGTCCATCACGTACGACAATCAGGGGCATGCCTACATCTGTTACATTACGTTCGACAAGCTGGGGACGCGCAGCTACTGGGCCCACAATTCGTCGCGAAATGGAATTTACGTGCGACGGTCGGTGGATGCGGGGAGCACGTGGGAAGCCAAAGATGTCGCGGCGGCGGAACAGCCGGACCAAACCAATGGCCCGTTCGAAGACAAGCCTTACATTGTGGCGGACAACAGTCACGGACCTTATGCCGGCAACCTATATATAGGATGGACGCGGTGGACGCTTACAGATTCACGAATGATGTTTGTGCGTTCGACGGACAGCGGCAAGACCTGGTCCAAGCCGATCGAGATTGACGACATTCGCGGACTTCCGCGGGATGACAATGGTGCGCTAGAAGGATTCGCGGGAGTGGTGGGGCCAGACAGCGCACTGTACGCAGTTTGGGGAGATGGAAATCACTTGCGATATACCGTTTCAACGGATGGCGGAGTTACGTTTTCGCGTACGCGAAATATTGTTGAAACCGCGCCGATTATGTTTGGAGTTGATGGCGTCGCGCGGGCCAACGGATTTCCGCAGATTGGAATCGATCCGCGAGGGGGGCCGAAAGGCGGGCGGCTTTATGTGACGTGGAGCGATTATCGCAACGGCGACGTTGACGTGTTCTGTTCCAGTTCGAATGATCACGGGGCCACCTGGAGTCCGGCCGTGAGAGTGAATAACGATCCACCTCACAATGGCGCGGAGCAATTTTTTCAGTGGATGGCGGTAGATCCTTGGGATGGAGCTGTTTACGTGGTTTTCTATGACCGGCGAGGTGATCCAAAAGAACATGAGGAAACAGTGGTGTTAGCGCGCTCGACGGATGGAGGGCAAACGTTCCAGAATTATTCCTGGATGGATCAAGGGTTTGACGCCAAAGGTGCGTTTCTGGGTGATTATTCGGGGATTGCTGCTTTGAATGGGCGAGTTTACGGGATATGGTCGGAAAAACCTGCGGATACTGGCCCGCGAGACAGCGTGGTTCGAATCGGTATCGCCGACTTTAATGTTGCAAAGCGGTAGATTCAGAATCGTTGGTACCAATCCGAAACAAATCTGGAATAATACGGGCCATTGAAAACCGCTCATCAGGTTCTGGAAAGTTTTCGCACGCGCTTTGGCACGTCTTCCACTGTTTACCGGGCTCCTGGCCGGGTGAATCTGATCGGGGAACACACGGACTATAACGACGGCTTCGTGCTGCCGGCTGCGATTGGGTTTTGTTGCTGGGTGGCCGTGGCGCGACGAAGCGACAGGAAGCTGGTAGTTCATTCCGAAAATTTCAATGAAACGGTCGAAGCCAGTCTCGATTCACTAGCGCATCCCGGCAAGAAACACTGGGCCAATTATCCGTTAAGCGTGGCTTGGGCACTGGAGCAGTCGGGGAAACGGCTGAGCGGAGCAGATTTATTCATCGCCGGGGAAGTGCCGCTCGGAGCGGGACTGAGTTCTTCCGCGGCCATTGAGGTCGCGGTTGGCTTCGCGTTGTTAAACCAAAGCAGGTACGAGGTCGATCGAACGGAGCTGGCGAAACTCTGCCAGCGCGCTGAAAACGAATTTGTCGGCGCGCGGGTCGGCATCATGGATCAATTTGTTTCCTGCCACGGGCGCGCGGGGCATGCGCTGCTACTCGATTGCCGCTCCCTTGAATTCGAATTAGTGAAACTTCCGGCGGGAGTTCAATTGGTGATTTGCAATACCATGGTTAAGCACGAAATCAGTTCCGGTGAGTACAATACACGGCGCACGGAGTGTGAAGAGGGCGTTCGAAAGCTGCGCAGGGTTTTGCCGAGGATTCGCGCGTTGCGGGACGTTACACTCGCGCAATTGGAAAATCATCGAGGGCTTCTCGATCCGAAAGCGTATGCGCGATGCCGCCACGTCATCACGGAAAACGCGCGGGTTATGAAGGCCGTTGAAGCATTCAAGAATGGAGATTTCCAGGCATTGGGAATACTGATGAGGGATTCACACCGCAGCTTGCGGGACGACTATGAAGTGAGTTGCAGCGAACTCGATCTAATGACCGAAATTGCTGTTGCGCAACGCGGCGTGATTGGAGCGCGGATGACCGGTGGAGGATTTGGCGGCTGCACCATCAATTTGGTGGAGACCGGGGCGGTAGACGAATTCAAGCGCCAGGTCAGCGCGCATTATTTTGAGAAGACCAGCAGGCGACCTGAGATTTACGTTTCTTCGGCGTCCGAAGGCGCTCAGCAGATGGACGCCGGCACAATTCGCTCTGCGATATGAACTTCGACGAATTACTTGCCATTCCTCATAAGCGATTCAATCCGCTGCTGCGGGAATGGGTGCTGGTGTCTCCGCAGCGGACCGAGCGCCCGTGGCAGGGAAGAGTGGAGAAGGTGCAAGCGCCTTCCACAACCGCGTTCGACCCTGGATGTTACTTGTGTCCGGGAAATAAGCGCGCGGGGGGAAAACAGACGCCGCAATACACGGCGACGTACGCTTTCGAAAATGATTATCCGGCACTGCTGCCGCAGGGTGAGGCCGCGCCTTCGGAGGCGGAAGGCTTGCTCGCGGCTCAAGTCGAGCCAGGGATTTGCCGCGTTATGTGTTTCTCGCCTCGGCACGATCTGACGATCCCGCGAATGAGCCCGCAGGAATTGCGCGGCGTGATTGAGGGCTGGGTGCAGCAGTATGCCGAGCTGAGAGAAATCCCCTGGATTCGTCACGTACAGATTTTCGAGAACCGCGGGGAACTGATGGGAGCGAGCAATCCGCACCCGCACTGCCAAATCTGGGCCAACGTGACACTGCCGAATTTGCCGGCGCGCGAACTGGAATCGTTTCGAAAGTACGGCGAACAGAAACATTCCTGCCTGCTCTGCGACTATTTGAAGCTGGAATTGCAGCTGAACGTGCGGGTCGTTTGCCACAACGACGCGTTTGCAGCGGTCGTGCCGTTCTGGGCGGTGTGGCCGTTCGAGACGCTGGTGCTGAGCAAGCGCCATCTCGGCTCCATGGAGCAGCTCAGCGGAGATGAGCGGGATCTGCTGGGCGAAATTCTAAGGCGCATCACGGTGCGCTATGACAATTTGTTTGAGACTTCATTTCCGTACTCCATGGGATTCCACCAGCGGCCTACGGGAGGCGAAGCTTTTGATGAATGGCATTTGCATGCGCATTACTTTCCGCCGCTGCTGCGCTCGGCCACCATCCAGAAATTCATGATTGGCTACGAACTGCTCTGCTCGGCGCAGCGCGACCTGACGCCGGAGAGCGCGGCGCTCCGGCTGATCGAGGCGGGCGAGACGCATTACGTGGACCGCGCGCCCGGCAAGAGCGGTAGCTAAGTCACCGTTTCCTCAAGCTAAGCTCACCTGAACAAGAATCCGAGAAAGGGCAAGCGCGGGCGGCGCACTTCGCAAATTTACTTGACTGAGAGGCTCAATTAGAGAGAGGATGCCGCCAGTTTTCCTCTCGGAAAGTGACAGTCAGCCACGGCCTATTGTGATGCGCGCTCGCGCTCCCAGAACGAGCAGTTCTTACGCCCATGTGTTCGGCTTAAGTCCGTCGTTTTCTTCCTCGGAGCCTTCTGAACGCCGCATTGTCTCCCACAATCCGGAAACTTGCCCCTGTCGCTTATTGGAACTTTCCGTACCCAGGGCCCACTGCAGCGCAAGAGATTGAATCGAGCGCGAGGCATCGAAGCGGATGCCCCGCAGGCAAGTTTTTCGGAACCTGCTGACGAAATGAAGTGGAATCGTTCAACCCGCTTGGGAGGCGTCAAGTCATGAGCCATTTTCTTCCGGAACCCCACACTCCAACGTCTACCAATGGGGTAATCCCAAAGCTTCGCCATTTCACTCGGCAGGTGAACCGCATGTTGAACGGACTGAAGACCTCTCACAAGGGGATGGCTGGAGTATTGGCCGCCGCCTTGGTGCTCGTCGCTATTCACTTTTTTGCTCGTCCCCGGAAGCAGCCAGTCAAGAATGAAGCGGCGCTATCGGCAGCCACGGCGGCCGAGGCCAAAGCAAGTCCAATTCCGGCGGCAGAGGAGCAGAAGCATGACGCGAAACCAACCGAAAAGAAGCACGTGGCAAGAGGGAAGAGTCTGGAGGTGAAACAGGTAACAGCCTCAAAGGAGGCAAGCGAACCGGCAAAGCCTCACACAGAAGGGACCATCTCAACGCCGACGATCCAATTTGCTCCTCCCGAGCAGGATATAAAACAAGCAGGCGAAGAAGAAGGTAAAGACGCTGCGCACCTCCGCGCGAGTTGGTTCTTCGATCAACGCGCCTACCCGAACAAGCACATTCCAGCGGGGGCTTTGCAGAAGGCGATTGAGCAGCGGGATCGGATGAGACAGGATCAGCGGGCTGCCTTCAAACCTGCCGCTGGGGCCAACGCCATTATTTCATTTCCGGGGGATGCCCTGTGGCACTTGATGGGGCCGCAGCCGGTGAATAACCCGTTCGGACAGAATGGCGGATTCCCGACGGCATCGGGGCGCGTGACGGCCATCGCGGTAGATCCCACCAATGCAAGTATTGTGTACATCGGCGGAGCGGCCGGTGGTGTGTGGAAGACGACGGATGGAGGAACGACGTGGACGGCAAAAACGGACGCGCAGCCTTCGCTGGCAGTGGGATCGATCACGATTGACCCGAACAGCTGTTCACCCGGGCCTTGCACGACGATCTACGTGGGCACAGGCGAAGAGAATTTTAACGGCGACGCATTTTACGGCGCGGGAATTTTGAAGTCCATAAATGGGGGAACGTCTTGGACGCAACTCGGTGCATCCACGTTTGCACAGCAGTTGGGACCGCAAACCGGGGGGGCCTACATTGGCCAGATCGCGGTGCAGCCCGGAAATCCAAACATCGTGCTGGCGGCAGTGTCGTTTTTTGTAAACGGAACGATTGGAGGGATATACAGGTCGACGGACGCGGGCGCGACCTGGACGGAAGATGCGGCGCCCCACGGCTTGGCGGCCACAAGCGTGGTGTTTGAGTCCACTAACAATGCAGGAACGAGCGCCATCGCTTGGGCGGCGATGGGCAATCCCTTCGGCGAAGCAGTCAACGGTATCTACAGGTCCGCTGATTCCGGACAGACCTGGACGCTGCAGGGCGGCGGAGCCCCCTCGGGCACCACCTTGGGCCGAGTCACATTGGGGTATGCGCCGGGCACTGCGGGTGGCTCGGCAACACTTTATGCCGCGGTTGCGAGCTCTTCGACAACCTCAAGTGATTTGCTGGGGCTTTTCAAGACCACGACCGGCGGGGGGTCATGGACCGCTCTCACTAGTCCGGGAGGCGCGAGTGGCTTCTGCGCTCACCAGTGCTTTTATGACATGGCCATTGGAGTAAGCCCGAGCAGTGCAAGTGTAGTGGTTCTAGGGGGTGGACCAGGTCCGAATAACTTTACGTCACTGTTCGAGTCCACCAACGGAGGCACTTCCTGGACGCCGGCCAGTGCGGCAGCGGGTGATTTTGCATTCGGGTCTACCACAACACATGTGCACGTAGATACGCATGCGATCGTTTTTGCACCGAGCGGCGCAATTCTCTACGTTGGTGATGACGGCGGATTGTGGAGCACGAACACTCCAACTCCAGCAGCGGGTGTGTCCCCTACGTGGACGGACTTGAATGCGGGCCTCGCGATTACGCAGTTCTATCCCGGGCCGACGGCCGCGGTGTCCGACGAAAATTACGGGTTCGGAGGAACACAGGACAACGACGTAGAACTATTCCAGAACTCGCTGCTTTGGCAGAACGAATTCATCTGTGGAGACGGCGGCTTTACGGCCATCGATCAAACGACTCCAACAACGATCTACGCCGGTTGCAATGTCACGGCCCCAGCCAAGGTAAAGAAGGCCGTTATGAACGGTCAGTATGTGACACTGGCGAACACTCAACAAATTCCCGGCTTTGACGTTGCTGAGACGGCGATTACTGCTTCGGGCGACGCGATGCTGTTCATTCCGCCAATCGCTCTAGACGATAAAAATCCCGAAAACTTGTATTTCGGGACTTGCCGCGTCTGGCAGACCACCAATGCTGCTTCTTCGCTAGCCAATTCCTTTATCCCGCTTACGCCGACATGGAATCCGATCAGCAACGATCTGAGCAACGGAGCCGCAGTTACGACCTCGTGCCCCGCACCAGGAGGGGCGGGCAACATCACAAACCTGGAAGTGGCGCACTCGAATTCCAGTGTTATCGTCGCGGGCACGAGCAATGGCAAGGTGTGGGAAAGCATAACCGGAACCTGGACTGAGATTGATGCCAGCGCCCTGCCAAACCGCGCCGTCACTGCGGTGCGAACGAAACGAAGCGATTCCACCGGTAACATTGTGTACGTCACTCTTTCCGGATTTGACTGCGGCGGAGGTTGTGGCGCCGTGGGCCATGTTTTTAAGAGCACAAACGCCGCAGGAGGGGCTCCGACTTGGGCAAATATAAGCGGAGATCTGCCCGACATTCCAGTGAACGACATCGTCGTGGACCACGACAGTAATCCGCTGCACGACGCGCTTTATATCGCCACGGACGTTGGCGTCTTTGCTTGCCCGGACCCGGAAGCAGCCACCCCCTGCACGAACTGGACGGTGATCGGGGACGGTTTGCCCAACTCGCCGGTGCTGGGCCTGGCGCTGCGGCGCGGCTCCAGAATTTTGCGCGCCGCGACCCACGGCCGCAGTATGTGGCAAATTCAACTTTCGGATGTAAACCCACCCGCGCTTGCGGCGTTGAGTTCGATCACGCCTGCCGCTATACCTATACCGCCGAGCGCGGGGACCACCGCGGTTACTATCACCGGCGTGAACTTCAGTGCAAACACCCAGGTCGTCACGCTCGCGGGGGTTTTAGGTATTACCACGACGTTTGTCAACACCACGCAGTTGAACGTCACCATTCCCAACAGCCTGCTGCAAACTGCCGGAGTCTTTCCCGTCCTACTGACCGACCCTGCGGGTGTGGACTCCGGTTCGACATTTTCGTCGCAAGGGATTGGGGGCTTGCCGTTCACGGTGATGAACCCCCTCGTGGATCCGCTCAACATGACACCCACGACGGCCCTAACCTATACGGCGGTACCCTTCACTTTTACATCGAATACCTCCACTGAGCCTTTTCTACCGAGCACCGTCCTGGCCTTCTATGACACGAGCACTCCTCCCGTCCTGCAATTTACGTTGCCGACGGTATCCGACCCGGCTCCGACCATAACCTCCAACGGAACTGTTTATAACCTGACGACCGCCATCACGGATTTCACCACGCCGTTCACCTATCACGTGATTCCTTACAATCCCACGCCGGGCGGGGGCATCGACGATCTATCGCTCCACGCCGCTACTGGCGGTCCTGTGCCGTTCACTTTCGCCGTCACAGCCAATCCCGGCCCCGTCATTCAAGTTTCGTCACCGCTCAGTCTTCTTGTTAACGCGGTCGGAGCCAACACCGGGACCACCTACAACTTTTTCCAGGTTACCAATCTGGTGGGAGCAACACTTAATATCACCAATGCAACGATAACCGGCGCGAACCTCGCTAACTTTGTGTTTATCGCTCCAGGCGGAGCTCCCAGCTGTAATTTTGAGAACACCAAAACTGTTTCGCTCACAGGTGGAAGTTCCTGCTTCTTCGGCTTGCAGTACACCGCTGGTACGCCGCCAGGGAACGCTCAAAGTGTGGCCACCCTGAATATCACCGACAACGCCACTGGCAGCCCGCAATCATTTCCGATTACCGGGAACATTATTCCCACAGCAGGGATTGTGCTTCTGTCGCCCGTGAATTTTGGCAACGTTGCCGTAGGCACTACGAGCCCCACCATGAACGCGACTCTCGCCAACGAGAGTGGCTCGTCAATCAACGTAACTTCGGCCTTTTCTATTACAGGCGCAAATCAGGGCGACTTCCACATCGTCCCATTCGTCTCGAACGGCGATACAAATTCCGCTTGCCCGTCATCGGTGCCTTTTGTCCTACCGGCCTTTCCTACACCGGGCTATGCCTGCGATGTCACTCTTACATTTACGCCGTCTCTGCCTGCCAGCGCAGAATCCGCCAGCCTCAACGTGACCGCTTCCGTCGCCGTTACCACACCTAATCCAAACCTGACCGGCACAGGGATCGAAATCACGTCAATTTCTCCGTCCATCGTGGCCACCGGAGGGCCCGCGTTCACGCTGACAGTGAACGGCGGCGGATTTGCGCCGAGCGCGGTTGTGAACGTCAGCAGCATCAACGGGACCAATGTAATTCCGCGCCTCACGACTTTTGTCAGCGCCAATCAACTTCTTGCATCGATTCCGGCTTCGGACATTGCCACCGCTGGAACTCTGGCCGTTACGGTTACGACTCCCGTTCCCGGTGGAACCACTTCGGAGCCCAAGACCCTGGTTGTGGCGCAAGCGCCCGTCGCGACAAACGACAACATCAACTTTGCCACCGTCATTAACCCCTTAGCTCTGCCGTTCCGCATGACGCAAGATACGACCCAAGCGACGGTGAACACCGGAGGGGTGAACGATCCCACGCCTGCTTGTGCACCAGGCACGGCAACGCAAGGTGGCAAAGCGCGAAGCGTTTGGTTCACGGCCACCCCGCCTGTCAGTGGCAAAGTTGTTTTCGATACGCGCTTCAGCAGCTACACCACGATTGTCTCCGGTTGGACAGGTACGGCGGGAAGCCTTGTGGCAGTGCCGAGTGCCTGCTTTAGCGGAAACGTCGCGGGGACGACACCGGCTTCGCAGGTGGTAGTGCCTGTGACGGCCGGAACGAAGTACTACATGATGGTGAGCGACGCGAGCGCAACTGGAGCCGGGGGAACGTTGACGTTCAGCCTGGATTTCCAACAAAGTGCGCCGGCAAATGACGACAACAAAACACCAACGGTCATTGCTCCTGCGTCGGTTCCCTACAGCAATACGGTTAACACCATTCAAGCGACGCCGAATACGAATGGAAACCTGGACCCAGCGCTACCCGCTGGATGCGCGACAGGAGCAGCGGGCAGCGGTAACGACAATAGCGTGTGGTATTCGTTCACACCGACGAGCAGCGGCACGATCACCGCCGACACGCTCACAAGCCCTTACGACACGATTTTGAACGTAACGAGCGGATCTCCCGCGGGCACGCAAGTGGCTTGCAACAATGACGCTGTTCCGGGAATCGCGCAGTCACAAGTGTCTTTTGCCGCGACGTCAGGGACGACCTACTTCTTCATGGTGTCGTCGTTCCTCGGCGACGGCGGAACGACCAATTTCCATCTCAACTTCTCTGCGTCAGCCGGCAACCCTGTGCCCACGCTCACGTCTTTCTCGCCCGCCAACGCGATTGCTGGCGGAGCCGCTTTCAACCTGATCATAACGGGCACCAACTTTGTCAGCGGCGCTACCGGCACGTTCAACGGCAACGCCAGGACCGTCACGTTTAACAGCGCCACTCAAGTGACCATGGCGGTCACAGCTGCGGACATTGCCGCGGCCGGATCTTTCCCCGTCATCATCAGCAATCCTGCTCCGGGCGGCGGACCGTCCGCGCCGCTGAACTTCCAGGTGAATAATCCCCCGGCCACACTCACATCTCTCTCGCCTAGCAGCACCACGGTTGGCGGAGCCGCGTTCAACTTGATCATCACTGGGTCGAACTTCGTCACGGGCGCTACCGGCACGTTCAACGGCAATGCCAGAACCGTCACATTTAATAACTCCACCCAAGTCACCATGGCCGTTACTGCTCCGGATATCGCCGCGGCGGGATCTTTCGCGGTCGTGGTCAGCAATCCCGCACCCGGCGGCGGATCCACCGGAGCGCTGCTCTTCGCCGTGAACAATGTGGTTCCCACCATTACCTCCATTGCTCCGACTTCCGCGACGGTCGGCGGTGCAGGCTTTAACCTCACGGTGACCGGCACTGGCTATATCTCCGGATCGGCTGTCAAGTTCAACGGAACCTCGGTCGCGACGACATTTAACTCCTCTACCCAGCTGATGGCGGCTATACCGGCTGCTCTTATCGCGACAGTCGGCTCGTTCCCAGTAACCGTGACAAACCCCGCTCCCGGCGGCGGCGTGTCTAATGCGGTGAATTTCGCAGTTAACCCGGGCCCGCCGGCTAGCATGACGGCGAACGCGGGGACCACGCCGCAATCTGCGACGATCAGCACGGCCTTTGCGAACGCTCTGGCAGTGACGGTGAAGGATGCGGGGAGCAACCCGGTGAGCGGTGTGAATGTGACGTTCACAGCGCCTGGGTCAGGGGCCTCGGGAGTCTTCAGTAACAGCACGGCGACGATCACGGTAGCTACGAACGCGTCGGGTGTGGCTTCGGCCGCATTCACGGCTAACGCGACGGCGGGCGGGCCGTACACAGTGACCGCGGCGGCCACTGGGCTGACGACGGTGAACTTCTCGTTAACGAACAATGCGGGCGCGGCAGCTTCCATGACCGCGAACGCGGGGACGACGCCGCAATCGGCTACGATCAACACGGCCTTTGCAAACGCTCTGGCAGTAACGGTGAAGGATGCGGGCAGCAATCCTGTCTCGGGCGTAAATGTAACCTTCACGGCCCCAGGAGCTGGCGCTTCGGGCAAGTTCAGCAACAATACGACGACGATCGTCGTCGCGACGAACGCTTCCGGCGTGGCTTCAGCTCCGTTCACGGCAAACGGGACGGCAGGTGGACCCTACACAGTCACGGCAGCAGCCACCGGCCTAACCACGGTGAACTTCTCGCTGACAAATAACGCGGGCGCGGCAGCTCTGATGACCGCGAACGCAGGCACGACCCCGCAATCGGCCACGATTAACACCGCCTTTGCAAATGCCCTCGCAGTGAGGGTGACGGACGCCGGCAGTAACCCGGTCTCCGGAGTGAATGTAACCTTCACGGCTCCAGGCTCTGGCGCTTCGGGCAAGTTCAGCAACAATACGGCGACGATCATCGTCGCGACGAACGCTTCTGGTGTGGCCTCGGCTACGTTCACAGCGAACGGCACGGCGGGAGGGCCGTACACGGTCACGGCAGCAGCCACCGGCCTGACCACGGTGAACTTCTCGTTGACGAACAACGCTGGCGCGGCAGCTTCCATGACCGCGAACGCGGGGACGACTCCGCAGTCAGCGACCATCAATACGGCCTTTGCCAATGCTCTGGCTGTGACTGTGAAGGATGCTGGCAGTAACCCGGTCTCCGGCATAAACGTCACGTTCACGGCACCCGGCTCGGGTGCTTCGGGCAAGTTCAGCAACAACACGGCAACGATCGTAGTGGCGACGAACGCTTCGGGCGTTGCTTCGGCTGCGTTCACCGCGAACGCGACGGCAGGAGGGCCGTACATGGTCACAGTGGCGGCAACAGGCCTGACAACTGTCAATTTCTCGCTGACGAATACAACCGGAGCGGCAGCTTCCATGACGGCGAACCCTGGCACGACGCCACAATCGGCGGCCATCAACACTGCCTTTGCCAACGCTCTGGCTGTGACCGTGAAGGATGCTGGCAGTAACCCGGTCTCCGGCATAAACGTCACGTTCACGGCACCCGGCTCGGGTGCTTCGGGCAAGTTCAGCAACAATACGGCGACGATCATCGTCGCGACGAACGCTTCTGGTGTGGCCTCGGCTACGTTCACAGCGAACGGCACGGCGGGAGGGCCGTACACGGTCACGGCAGCAGCCACCGGTCTGACCACGGTGAACTTCTCGTTGACGAACAACGCTGGCGCGGCGGCTTCCATGATTGCGAACGCGGGCACGACCCCGCAGTCGGCCACGATTAACACCGCGTTTGCAAACGCACTCGCAGTGACTGTGACTGACGCCGGCAGTAACCCGGTCTCCGGTGTAAACGTCACGTTCACGGCACCCGGCTCGGGTGCTTCGGGCAAATTCAGCAACAATACGGCGACGATCATCGTCGTGACGAACGCTTCCGGTGTGGCCTCGGCTCCGTTCACGGCAGATGCAACATCTGGAGGACCTTACACGGTCACGGCAGCAGGCGCAGGCCTGACCACAGTAAACTTCTCGTTGACCAACCTGACCGGCGCTGCGGGATCGATGACCGCGAACGCCGGCACGACCCCACAATCGGCGGCCATCAACACCGCATTTGCTAACGCGCTCGCGGTGACCGTCAAGGATGCAGGCAACAACCCGGTCTCCGGTGTGAACGTCACCTTTACGGCCCCCGGGTCTGGCGCCTCTGGCGCCTTCAGCAACAACACGGCGACGATCATCGCGGCGACGAACGCTTCGGGCGTGGCTTCGGCTGCGTTCACAGCGAACGGCACGGCAGGCGGACCTTACAACGTCACGGCAGCAGCCACCGGCTTAGCCACGGTGAACTTCTCGCTGACCAACACTGTGGGAGCGCCAGCTTCCATGACTGCAAACGCGGGTACGACCCCGCAATCAGCGACTATTAACACTGCCTTTGCAAACGCTCTGGCGGTGACCGTGAAGGATGCCGGCAGCAATCCGGTCTCTGGTGTAAACGTCACGTTTACGGCACCCGGCTCCGGCGCGTCGGGCAAGTTCAGCAACAACACGGCAACAATCGTTGTGGCGACGAACGGGTCCGGAGTCGCCTCGGCCCCGTTCACCGCGAATGCCGCGGCGGGCGGACCTTACACCGTCACGGCAGTAGCCACAGGTTTGACCACGGTGAACTTCTCACTCACCAACACCCCAGGGGCTCCCTCGACGATGACCGCGAACGCGGGTACGACGCCGCAGTCGGCGACGATCAGCACCGCTTTTGCGAACGCGTTGGCAGTGACGGTGAAGGATGCCGGCAGCAACCCAGTGCCTGGCGTAAACGTAACCTTTGTGGCGCCCGGCTCCGGTGCATCGGGAGTATTCAGCAACAACACGGCGACGATTACGGTTGCGACCAACGCTTCAGGTGTGGCGTCGGCCTCGTTCACTGCCAACGCCACTGCAGGGGGACCCTACACGGTTACGGCGGCAGCAACCGGCCTGACCACGGTGAACTTCTCTCTCACCAACACGGCGGGAGTCGCGGTGGTGATGATCACGAATGCAGGATCAACTCCGCAATCCGCTGCCGTCAGCACCGCTTTTGCTAACGCGTTGGCGGTGACGGTGACTGATGCCAGCAGTAACCCTGTTTCGGGCGTAAACGTCACGTTTACAGCGCCGGGATCGGGTGCGTCGGGTAAGTTCAGCAACAATACGGCGACAATTACCGTGGCCACGAACGCTTCGGGCGTGGCTTCGGTTCCGTTCACGGCAAACGGGACGGCGGGTGGACCCTACACGGTCACGGCGGCCGCGACTGGGCTAACGACGGTAAATTTCTCGCTGACCAACACCGCAGGTGCGGCAGCTTCCATGACCGCGAACACGGGGACGACCCCGCAATCGGCGACGGTCAACACCGCTTTTGCCAACGCTCTGGCAGTGACCGTTAAGGATGCCAGTAGCAACCCCATTTCTGGCGTAAACGTTACGTTTACCGCGCCGGGCTCGGGCGCTTCGGGACTGTTCAGCAATAACACGGCCACGATCAACCTGGCGACCAATGCCTCGGGAGTAGCTTCGGCTCCGTTCACCGCGAACGCCACGTCCGGCGGCCCGTACACAGTCACAGCTACGGCAGCAGGCGTGCCCACGGTGAACTTCTCGCTGACCAACACCGCCGGGTCTCCCTCGTCAATGACCGCGAATGCGGGTACGACCCCGCAATCGGCCGCCATCATTACTGCCTTTGCCAACCCACTCGCAGTAACGGTGAAGGACGCGGCCAGCAATCCGGTCTCGGGTGTGAACGTCACATTCACGGCGCCGGGCTCGGGTGCTTCGGGAGTATTCAGCAACAATACGGCTACGATCACGGTCGCGACGAACGCGTCCGGTGTGGCCTCGGCTCCGTTCACTTCGAATGCTACAG
>Ga0210410_10000194_pt1 | contig 85930 bp, 82 predicted proteins | sample IncBWC4MmetaG_FD_161058 | JGI IMG/M metagenome (GOLD analysis project Ga0210410, IMG submission 161058) | Forest soil microbial communities from Barre Woods Harvard Forest LTER site, Petersham, Massachusetts, United States - Inc-BW-C-4-M | ecosystem: Environmental > Terrestrial > Soil >... | reverse complement strand
GGTCTTGAAGTCTCGCATCGCTGCGAACAGTCGGCCATTGGACAAGCATCTGGCGCCTCGGACAGGCCGCCTGTCCTTCCGGGCCTTCCAAGTCACTGACCCTACGTACCATTGACCCCCTTCCCGCATCGCCCTAGCATCGTTCTTGGGTATGGGGGCAGGCCGTCAGGCAGGTGGTCTTTTTTCGGCCGGTCCAAGTGTTCGCTGAGGGGCGAGGATGAAGAAATTCCAATCAAAACCATTGCAGGTGCCTACCAGTGTAGCCGGTGGGACCAAAACCAAGGACATTTTGATATCTGGCCGGGAGAAACGGCGCGGCGTGCGGCTCAATTCACGCGTTCCTATTGCCTTGGAGTGGGATGCCGGAGGCCGGATGCAGCGGGGGGAAACCAGAACCCGCGTCGTCGGGCCCTACGGCTGCCTGACGGTGCTGCCGCAGGACCTGCACGTCGATCAGCGCATTCAGGTCGTCAATCTTGTCAGCAGCAAAGCCCTTCCAGCCGTTATTGTGTGGCGCGGGCATCAAGGGGCGGAAGGTTGGGAATTAGGGATTGAATTGATTAATCCGGACATGGGTTTTTGGGGTCTCGATCTATGATGTACGACAACGAGCAATCCGACCGCAGCGCCTCGCTGCTGCACGGTGAAGAACGCCGCCGCAGCCAGCGCGTCATTATCCGGGTGCCGGTAACCTTGGAGCTGACCAAGAATGGGAAGATATTCAAGGTGTCAGCTTATACCATCGCGGTCAATATCCACGGCGCGATGGTGATTTCCCCGGATTCGGTGGATTCCGAGACCGCGGTCGAGATCATCAATGACCGTACTCGGGACCGCGCCAGCGCGCGCGTCACCCGCACCCCGCGCCAAAGCGCCGAGGGGTATCTGATTCCCCTCGAATTCGACAAACCATTTCCCATGTTCTGGCAGATCTCCTTCCCGCCGTCGGGCGGAAAACAGACCGACATTTAGTAAGCCCGGCGCGGCCTTTCACGTCGCGGCGGGCTCCACGTTTCTTTGGAGCCCTTCGCGTTCACCCCTACGGAGATAAAGCGCTCGGGGTTAACGTACATCGTGAAGGGGCAGTGGCGTCACTTGCTGGATGAGGTTTTGTGCCCAATGAAAATACAGGCATCACCTTATTCCCCTGCCGATCCCTGTGCGGCAGAGTACCAGTCAGGAAGAGCAGAGTTCGCACGCTAACAATTCTGTTATGCTAGACGCCCCAGCGTGTCCGCCAGGTCAGGTGTTGGCGGACAGACAACTTCACTCGCAAATTTCTGGTAACGCACTGTACGAAGACACACCCTGTCCAGGGCTTATCCGCAGGTGAAACGAGTCCCTGTCGATGGATAACCCCGAACAGAATTCTGCATCCAAGGGAACTGAATGTGGGCCCGTAGTTTATTTCCGGGCGGGGTCCGGAAAGAACCATAGCCATCTCACTTGGACTTGGGGGAACCGTGAACCTAAATAGTGCGGGCTGTTTGTATGCTCGGAAGCGTGTACCTCGCGGCGATATTGGCCTATCGAATTCCGGGGGCCTGACCACAATTTTCTTGCAACGCAGATGCTGCTGGGGACGTGCGCTGCTGGCTAGCGTGATCTTGCTCCTTGTTCCCGGATTTGCGGCCGCGCAGGGCAATCTCGTGAGCCCTCGCATCACGGACCGCGTGGACGAAGCTGCCCTGACCGTGCTCCAAGGCAACACGCATCCCCTAGCTCGCCCCCAGTTTGACCAAGGCGCGGCTCCGCCAAATCTCCCGATGGATCGCATCATGCTCGTTCTCAAACGCAGCCCGGACCAGGAATCCGCCTTGCGAGACCTGCTCGAGCAGCAGCAAGTCACCTCAGCACCGAATTACCACAAGTGGCTCACCCCCGATCAATTCGGACAGCAGTTCGGCCCCGCCGATCAGGATATTCAGGTTGTGACGGCCTGGCTCACCTCGCACGGATTCCAGTCCATCCAGGTTTCCAAGGGGCGCTCGGTCATCGAGTTTTCCGGCACGGCGGCGCAAGTCGAGAGCGCGCTTCACACCGCGATTCACAAGTACGTGGTCAACGGGGAAGCTCACTGGGCGAATGTCAACGATCCTCAAATCCCCACGGCACTCGCGCCCGTAATATCCGGATTTGTATCGCTCCATAATTTCCCGAAGAAGCCTATGTCTGTGCGATCGGGCAAGAAATACCCTGTGACGGTGGGCCCTGGCCCGAAACCGCAAATCACTTTTTCGGACGGGACTCATGGAGTGGCGCCCGCAGATTTTAATGTCATTTACAACGTTGGCACGGGAATGACAGGCGCTGGCGCAACGATCGGCGTGGTAGCTCACAGTAACATCAACGTCTCGGACGTTACCCAATTTCGTAGCCTGTTCGGCTTGCCGGCAAACGATCCGCAAGTCATATTGAACGGTCCCGATCCGGGCATCCTGACTGGTATTAACGAGGAAGATGAAGCGGTACTCGATACAACTTGGCCGGGAGCGGTCGCGCCAAACGCTACGGTAAAACTTGTCGTATCCGAAGATACGAACGCTGGGTTTGGTGCGGACCTTTCCGAGCAGTATATTGTTGATAACAACGTTGCTGACATAATGACGGAGAGTTTTGGCACCTGTGAGGGTACCACCTCATTGCCAGACCCTACAGCCGAGGTACAGTTTTACGAATTCCTTGCTGAGCAGGCCGCAGCCCAGGGAATTACCCACTTGGTCGCGTCCGGAGATTCCGGTCCAGATGGCTGCGATGACCCGTCAAACCCTCCAGCTACCTTGACGCCGGCGTCGGTCAACTTAATTTCCTCGACGCCATTTACGGTGGCGGTTGGCGGCACTCAATTCAACGATGTAGCGAATCCCAGCGCCTACTGGAATACAACTAATAACACAACGAATTTGGGATCCGCGATTTCGTATATTCCCGAGAATGTCTGGAATGAAAGCGTCGCGGGCAGTCCTGCTGCCAGCGGCGGGGGTCAGAGCATCTTCTTTACAAAACCTTCTTGGCAATCAGGCGTTGCTGGAATTCCGGCAACCAACTCGCGGTTCGTTCCAGACGTTTCTCTGACTGCGGCGTCGCACGACGCGTATGTGTACTGTATCGGCGGCACCTGCCAGGGAACGAACCCGTCGGTCAGTACAATCTCTGGCACGTCGGCATCGGTTCAGGCGTTCGGCGGGATTATGGCTTTGGTTTTCCAAAAGACCGGTGCACGACAAGGCCAAGCCAACTACGTTTTTTACAACCTTGCGGCCAAGGAGACACTTGCTTCCTGCAACGGTTCAAATACCACTACCCCTCCGATGATCAGCACATGCATCTTTAACGACACTACGACAGGAACTACAAACATTACGGGAGAGGCCGGTTTCGCCGCCGGTCCAGGTTATGACGAGGCGACCGGACTCGGTTCGGTGAACGTCTCCAACCTCGTCAACCAATGGGGCACGGCCGTAATTAAACACAGCGCAACGACCTTGTTACTGAACGGCGGGGCAGCAGTGAACATTACGCACGGAGCATCGATACCTGTGAGCATTACAGTCGCAGCGAAGGCTCCCGACACGGGGACTCCCACTGGTGATGTTTCACTCATCGCCCAAATTCCGAGCACAAGCACAGGCCAGGGAGCTGACGGCTTCACGTTGACCAACGGGTCGACTGCTACTGGGTCGACGGCAACTTTTCTGCCCGGTTCACCCACACCGGGTGGGAGCTACAACGTTGTCGCCCACTATGCGGGCGATGGGACGTTTTTGGGTAGTGACTCGACTCCGGTAAGTGTCATAGTGAACCCTGAGGCGAGCCAGACTCTCGTGGGTGTCTTCATACCCTCAAGCAACTCTGCTGTGGCTTCCATGACCTACGGCGATCCGCACACACTCACTGTGCAGGTCGCGAATTCTGCTTCCCCAGTCGTCCTGTGCAATCCCAAAGCGCTCCGAGGTCCCGTTTGCCCAAGTGGAACAGTAACACTCACCGATGGCGCCACGCCTGTCGACGCTGGGACATTCAAGCTGAATAGCCTCGGAATGTTTGAAGACCAGCCAAATCAACTGACTGCTGGCGTACACAGCCTTAAGGCCGTCTATTCCGGCGATAATAGTTTCAATGGGAGTACTTCCAGCACAGATGTAGTTACTGTCGCGCAGGCAATGACCACGACAACGGTCGCCGCCGTTCCCACATCCGTGGCGACCGGAGGCAACGTCACACTAACGGCAACAGTGGCAACCACGAGCCTTGCGACGGCCAGCGCGCAGCAGGAGCCGAACGGCATGGTGCAGTTTTTAGTGAATGGAGCGAATTTTGGGAGCCCGGTTGCAGTTACTGGGGGCGTGAATTCAGCCACGTTGTTCGCCCAAGCGACTGCGAACATGTCTTACACAACCTCTGTAAATGGACAGTATATGATCACCGCGCAATACAACGGTGACAACAACTACGCAATGAGCGCCGTCTCGGCACCGATCACCGTGACTGTGGGCATACCCGGAATTAACGTGTCGTCTAATACAGGAGCAGTAACCATTACTACGCCCGGTCAGTCCGGGACGCAGCTTATCACCGTGACCGGCTCGAACATCGTCAGCGCCGATAACGTTACGTTGACCTGTGCTGTGACTTCTTCGCCAGCGGGCACGGTTTACTTCCCCCCAACTTGCAACATGTTTGGGACCCCGGACTTGAACTTTGCCGCTCCAAACATTATTAATTTGACTCAAGCGAATATGACGGGCAACGCGACGATGACTGTCTCGACGACGCCCGCACACGCCACTGTATTCCGGCCAACGAGCCGCCCAGTGGGTCCGAATTGGTTCTTGGTGAGCGAGGTAGGAGCTTTCATCACTTGTTTCTTCCTGCTGGGGATTTCGGCGCAAAAACGGCGAGGCCTGGTGTTGCTTGCAATGTTACTCTTTGCCGTTCTGGCGGTGGGAACAAGTTGCGGCGGCTACAACAATCCCGGCGGTGGCAGCAATCCCGGGACGACGACGGGAACCTACACAGTTACAGTTACTGCTACGCCTCAAAGTGGCGGTGGCGCAGCGGTGACAACCGCGATCATGGTAACCGTGCAATAGCTTCACCGGCTAAGCAGTTTGAGAGAAACGCACAATGCGTGTCATTCCGAGCGGAGCGAGGAATCTCTCTGGGAGTGGAAGCCAGGGAAAAGAGCGATTCCTCGGCATGCAGCGTGCCTCGGTTCACCGAGAACGTTCTCCGTGAACGGAATGACACCATTTTGAGTTCTTCCCATCACGCGCTCAGGAACGATTTGAGTTCCTGCGTCAATTCCTGCGGAAGCTGCTCCGGGAGGAAATGCCCCGTCGGGAGCGGCCTTCCTTTGGCCTCTCTGGCGCGGTCCTGCCAAGTCTGCAAAACGTTGTACATGTGATGGAACGGTCCTTTCTCGGACCACAGGACGAGAAGCGGGCACTCGATTTTTCGATCCAGGTCGGCCTTATCGTGGGCCAGATCGATGGACGCGGCCGCGCGGTAATCTTCGCAAATCGCGTGGATCGATTCGGGATTGCTGAAGCAGCGCAGATACTCGCGAAATGCCTCCACGCCAAGCCAGTCGGGAATCGGATCGGTAATCGCGTGTCCCCCAAGCCAGAGCAACGTGGACTTCAGGAAATACTCGGCGCTATTGGCGACCAGCGTTTCGGGAAACGGAGGCGGTTGAACGAGCAGAAACCAGTGGTAAAAAATTGTGGCGAACTCCTTGGTGATGTTTTGATAGAGCGTGTAGGTCGGCACAATGTCGAGAATGACGAGCTTGGTAAGGAGATTCGGGTAGTCGAGGGCCATCCGGTGAGCGGCGCGTCCGCCGCGGTCGTGCCCCACCACCGCAAATTTTTGAAATCCCAGGTGCTTCATCACTTCAACTTGATCCTGGGCCATGGCGCGCTTTGAATAGCCGAAGTGATCCGCGCCGCCGGGGGGCTTGCTGCTATCGCCATAGCCACGAAGATCGGGCATCACTAAAAAATAATCCTGTGCCAGCAGCGGTGCGACCTTGCGCCAGAGGACATGCGTTTCCGGGATTCCGTGCAGGAGCAGAAGAGGCGAACCTTTGCCGCCGTAAACTACGTTTATGGTTGCGCCCGAGGTCTTGATTCGCTCGCGCTTGAAACCGTCGAAGAATTCTGCTGGTGCCTGTGGTGCAGGCGCAGGCTCACTCGCCATCTCGGCGGAACGTAACGCGGTCCCGGCAACGAGGGGTCCCAGGCTCAAAGCCATGGATTTACTCAAGAACTCCCGGCGGTCATGATTCGACATAACTCTCTGTCCCTCATAAGCGATCCAATTTTGACCATGCAGACCTAGACTGGTTTGTAGCAGACCACCTTGACAGTAGCACAGCCACTCTTGGCTGTGCGCCTTGCTACATACTCGAAAGCAAACCGCACAGGCAAGAGTGCCTGTGCTACCGAAGTCCACCGCGTCCACACGAGATGTTTTGAATATAATATTCCAAGAATCTTTTCTCGTCCGTAATTCTTAATCCGAACACTCAGCCCGATCGAATTCATTGTTGCTTTTCCGTGCCAGAAACCGACCGGCCCATCGAGCTTTTAACAATTCGCCGAAGGGTTTAGTATAAACTTTGATCGGCCGGACTCGCTGACATGAGTCGGCCACTCTGCCCAGGAGAATTGTGCTAATGAAGAAAGTTTTTGCGATCACGGTACTTGGAATTTGCTTCGGGATTCCTGCGGCGGCACAGACCGGCCAGCAAACCAGCCCCAAAGATCCCATGGCCGCATGGCTTCATAACGCCTTCAACACGAATCGAAAGAACATCCAGAAATCCGCTGAGAAAGTCCCGGAAGAGCTTTATGGTTTGCGCCCTGGCCCGCAGGTGGAAGTGCGCACATTCGGGCAAATACTGGGACACCTCGCCAATTTTAATTACCTTTGGTGTTCGCAGGCAAAAGGTGAAAAGAATCCCGCACAGGGCAGCGATTACGAGAAGCTGCAGTCAAAAGCGCTTTTGCTTGGAGCGTTGAGCGACGCTTTCACCTACTGTGACGGCGCCTATGCCGCATTAACCGATGCTTCCGGATTGGAGATCATCACGGTCACGCAGGAAAGCGGCCGGCAAGCCCAGGTCCCCCGCATGAGCCTATTGGTTTTGAACTACGGCCACAATAACGACCACTACGGGAACATGGTCACGTACATGCGCATTAAGAGCATCGTGCCGGCCTCTTCCGAGCCTCGCCCACAACAGCAGCAACCGCAGCGTTGAAGCTTGTGTAGCGTCGGCCTTCAGGCCGACACTGTAGATTCAAGAATGTGCCCGCCTGAAGGCGAGCGCTACATTTCCTGATCTCTTCTCAGAAGTTCCCCTGATCCGGATTGTACGGTTTGTTCAGATAAGTGTGTGATTGCGCCTCGCTCTTCAAGGGAACCACCTTGTCGGGATCGATCCGCACCATCACATACGTGATGTGATCGTCGATCTTGGTAAACCAATGCCCGGTCCCTGCCGGAATGATCATCATGTCGCCGGCCTTGAGCTCGTGGGTCACCGGATTTTTGATTGACGTGGCGCCGAAGCCGGGACCATTTTGTTCGCGGACAGTTTTCAGCGTACTCGGCCTCGGCTTCAAACCCACCATGTCCGGGCCTGTCAGCAGTGTCGCGGAGCCCTCGATAATGTAGTAGACCTCACTGATCTGCTCGTGCTCGGCGACCGCTTCTCCACTGCTCGATCCCAGATCCATCTTCCCGCGTGTGACCATGCCGATCCCCACTTGCGCCTTCCCTATATCCACGGAGCGGACTTGCTGGTCGACGAGTTTGCTCTCAATTGCCCGCTTCGTATAGGCATCCAGCTCGCTCTTGGGAATATAAGAAGCTGAGCAGTGATTGCAAGTTGGTTTCGGTTCCTGCGCCAAGAGCGGGAATGCGACGGTGACAACACCCAACAGAACAACATTCAGCATGATTCTCATCTTTTGCATTTAGGTTTCCTCCCTTGAAAACATGAATACGCATTTGGAGAATTTCGGCCTGGCTCGCGCACATCGTACGCTGGCCTTAGCTTGGACACAACACCAGGACGCGTGCCTGAACCATCATTAAAGGCTAAAGACCGGGTGCCCCACGTGCCGGTGTTGCACGTGGGTTCTTTTCTGGCACGTACAATCGGGATTGAAATCGGGTGAGCCGTCTCTTTCCATCTATAATCGGTGTTCATGTATGCTTGCACTCGCGCGAGATGCGGCTAGAAAAATGACGAACTCCTGGAGCACCCGATAAGAATGGACTTCCGCTTAAAAAGAACCAAGGACGAATACTGGATGATGGCAACGATCGCGATTGCCTTCGTTGTGGTCGTTCCTTTCGGCGGCCTTTCGAGAGCGGCATTTGACGCTCTCTCCATCGGAAGCGTGTGGTTATTTCTAGCGACGGTCAATCAACGGCTCTCTTCCATATTCACGCGACGCTGGGATATTTCTCTCGACAATATTCCCAAGCGGCTGTGGCGCGTGTTTGTAGAAGTCCTCTTGCAGTATCGAGTTGTGCGCGACCGGCCCTTGGTAGGAATTCTCCACGCCGCCGTCGTATGGGGATTTCTGGTCTTTGCCTGGGTGAGCGCGGAGCATCTCTCGCTTGGCTTACGGGGACTTGAAAACGCGACGCCTGCGCACAGTTGGTATGCAGCGTTCGCCGCCGCTTGGGCCTTCGCCGTAGTCGTGGGGATGGCTGGGCTGACGTTCCGCCGTTTCGTTTTGAGGCCGAAGGCTCTCGGAAAACTCTCCGCCACATCCGGCCTCGTGGCCGCCCTCATCACTGCGCTGATGGTGACTTATCTCCTGGGTTGGGGCGTGTTTCCGGTCGGCAGCCTAGCTTGGAGGGTGAATTGGTGGATGCACACGGCTGCGTTCTTTTCGATCCTGGTGGTGATCCCGAAATCAAAGCACCTGCACATCTTGCTCTCTCCTATCACGATATTTTTGCGATCGGAAACGACCAGTGCCATGCGCCCGCTGCGAGAAGAAGGAGAAGACCTGGGAATCATTCACTTCAAGGATTTTGACGCTAAAGATATTCTGGACATAAATGCCTGCGTCGAATGCGGCCGGTGCACCCAGTTTTGCCCCGCCAATCTTGCCGGGGAAACTCTCAATCCCAAAGAGATCATCCTGGATCTGCAAAGTGGCGCTCTCTCAGGTGGAGACATCGTTGTGGGAACTCCCCAAGAAAAAACGGAAATGAAAGTGTTTGTTTCCGAGGAAGATCTCTTCCAGTGTTTATCTTGCGGAGCGTGCGAGTACGTTTGTCCCATCGGCATCGAGCATGTGGGAAGAAAAATTCTTGACCTGCGCCGCGGACTGGTAAGTGAGGGCCGCGTCACGAACGACAAAGTGGTCCAGCTATTTACGACGATGGAAAGGGCTCCGCATAATCCGTGGGGCATCGCCCAGGATACGCGGCAAAAACTGATCGAGTCGAACCAATTTCCGATTTTCGACGGAAAACAAGAATGGTTGTTCTGGCTCGGGTGCGGATTGAGTTTCGATCCACACGGGCAGGCAGTAGCCGTCGCGATGAAGCAGATTCTGGATTCCGCCGGTGTTTCCTGGGGCGTGCTGCCTCGTGAAACGTGCTGCGGTGAGCCCGCGCGGCGCGCCGGAAACGAATACCTCTTTTTGCAACTTTCGGAGAAGCTGATCGAGACGTTTGCAAACGCGCGAGTGAGGAACATCGTTTCGTGCTGCCCGCACTGCACCACGATGCTCGACAAGGATTACCGGCAAATCGCGGCGTACGAAAAATTAGGCGTGCGAGTCCTGCACCATTCCGAACTGATCGCTGAACTTCTGCCGAAGCTCCCGATTGAACCTTCCGCGGTGCCGGCAACCTACCATGATCCTTGTTACCTGGCACGAGGCCGCGGGATCACCGAAGAACCGCGGCTGATTCTGCGCTCCACTGGATTTGCAATCACCGAAACGGCGCATCATGGTGCGAACACGCAATGCTGCGGTGCGGGTGGCGCGCAACTTTTCATTGCGGACGACTCCCGTGGCCAGGACAAAGGCCGCGTGAACCAACTGCGATTCGCTCAACTCGCGGAAACCAAGGTGTCCACGGTTGTGGTTGCCTGCCCGTATTGCCCGATCATGCTTCGCGACGCCGCAAACCACGCGAAGCGCGACGATATCGAAATCCTCGACCTCGCGGAAGTCGTCGCCAAAAGCATTCGACGAAAACCGGGTGACGGCGCCAACGAAAAAACTGAGCGGGGAGCCAGTCTCGCCGATAAGAAATAGGTCGACGGCGAGTTAGAATGCGCCGGTTGCGAAACATTTAGTGTCGCTAGCATGATTGCCTCCTCAAACATGCAAATTCTCGATGCCGCAGCGTTAGAACGAAGTGCGCAAGAGCCGGGCTTTGCCCTGCTACGCACGGGCAGCGCGTGGCGGCTCTACGAACATCCGCAAGAAGTGATTGCCATTAGCGATGGCGCGGCGTTCACGAATGCTTTGCAGCGAATTGAGGAGCATGTGTCCGCAGGACGAGAAGCCGCGGGCCTGCTGCACTATGAAGCGGGCTACGCACTGGAACCGCTATTGCGCCCGTTGCTTTCCAACCAGACTGGAACGCTCCTCTGGTTTGGCCTCTATGCCACTGCTTCGGTATTCGATGAAATCTATTTCCCCGCATCCGTGCAGGGCGCTCAAATCGAGGGCCTTGCGGCAGCGATGCCCCGGAACCAATACTGCGAGAGGCTCGATGAAATTCGCGAGCTGATTGCGGCGGGAGAAGTCTACCAGATCAACTTCACACATCCGGTGCGCTTCCGTCTGAAGAGCGACGCCTGGAGGCTATTCGTTGATTTGTGCCGCCAGCATCCGGTGCCGTACGCCGCGTTCATCAACACAGGAGATCAGCAGATCGTCTCTCTTTCGCCGGAATTGTTTTTCCGCATCGAGAATGGACACATCACCGTAAAACCGATGAAGGGGACATCGTCCCGCGGGCTCATGCTGGCGGATGATGACCAGCGCGGCAGGGAATTGGCGGCCAGCGAAAAGAACCGCGCCGAAAACGTGATGATCGTCGACTTGATGCGCAACGATCTGTCACGCATCTGCAGGACGGGAACGGTAAAGACCACGCGCCTGTTTGAGGTCGAGCGCTTTCCCTCGTTGTGGCAGATGACTTCGACCGTTGAGGGCGACCTGGCCGATCGTTGCACGGTAGGAGATATTTTCCGCGCTCTGTTTCCTTCAGGATCGGTGACCGGCGCGCCAAAAATTCGCGCCATGCAGCACATCTCGCGCCTCGAAATGTCTGCGCGGGGAGTGTATACCGGAGCGATAGGATATTTTGCCCCCGGCCAGGCCCACTTTAGCGTGCCGATACGCACGGCAGTCGTGCAGGAAGCTGAAGGAATCATGGGCATCGGCAGCGGCATCACGTACGATTCTTCTCCCGCCGGGGAATGGGAGGAATGCGAATGGAAAGCCGCCTTCCTGACACGCAGCGTTCCGGAGTTTCAGTTGTTGGAAACTCTGATTTGGGACGGTGAATATCGCCTCCTGGACGAGCATCTCGATCGCATGAAATCCTCGGCTCTGTACTTTGGATTTCAATTTGATGAAGGTAGAGTGCGCGGCGCACTTCAGAATCTCGCCAGCCGAATGGGCCGAGTGGCTCAGCGGGTCCGCATCACCACGGCACGAGAGGGTGAAGTGCGAATCGAGCACCGCGAGGTCAGCCCAAACCGTTTCGGACGAGTGCGCATTTCCAGCATGCAGGTTTCCTCAAGCGATCGTTTCCTCTATCACAAGACGACGCATCGAGACGTTTACGAACGCGAGCTGGCCGCGGCATTGAACGCGGGATGTGATGACGCCTTATTCTTCAATGAACGCGGTGAATTGACAGAGGGCGCGATCCACAATGTCTTTGTCGTAAAGAACGGGATATGGAAGACGCCGCCGGTTCATTGCGGGCTGTTGCCAGGCACGTATCGAGGAAAGTTCCTGCGAGAAAATGCGAATGCGGTCGAAGAGATCCTCAACCTGGATGACCTCGTGCGGGCCGACCAGATTTATGTCTGCAATAGCGTGCGTGGCATGCAATCAGTGGAACTTGAGAAGCCCGCTCAGGGGCAAAGCACATTCACATTGACGCGATCGCCGGCGCGCCGCTTCTTGTAGCGAATGGCGATGTTCAGGTGCACCGCGCCTTTCGGCGTTTCAAACCGCAGCACAACGGCTTCGATGTCCTGCGCCCCTTGCAGCCCGCCGTCCAACGCATAAATTTCGGGTGGGTGCACTCTGAATACAAAGCCTTGGTTATTCAGTTGTGTCACTGCGTTCCCGATCACCATGTTGGTCAGTTCACAGACCGTCTCCCGCGCCGTTTCTTCCGTGGGGGTGCCAGTTGCGCCTGTAAGTTCAGCAGTCACCTGCTGCGCCGCCGCTGTCTCCATATCGAGGATGACACGACCTTCGATTTCTCCGGTGATGGCGACAAGTGCGGCGATGCCTGTCCGTTTAAAGCTTCCCTCTTCCATGGTGACGTCGGCAATTTCCGCGGGACGCCCCATGGTTTCCGCGATCACTGAATCCAGAGAGTTGATGAACGGCTGGATGAGTTCCATTTTCATGACTGGACTTCTCCTGCCGTGGCTGGAGCTGGGGCCACCTGATCGTTCAGAACGTAGCGGATGATCTCGTAAAGAGCTTCGGGCTTCACGGGCTTCTGCACGAAATGGCGCGCACCTTTTTGCAAGGCGGACAAAATATTGTCCTGGTATCCCACGGAGGAGACCATGACGATCCGCGCCTCGGGATGGTCGCGCACGATATGCTCCACGGCCTCAATTCCTTCCATTTTCGGCATCGTGATGTCCATCAACACGATGTCCGGATGCGTGTTGGTGTATTCCGCGATGGCCGCGATTCCGTCGCCCGCTTCGCCGGCGATCTCCCCGCCGAAGGCTTGCACCATCTTGCACAAGTTCTTGCGTGCGAAGACAGAATCGTCCACCACAAGAAAGCGGACCTTTGGTTTGTCTTCACAGGTCAGAGGCTTAAACTCCATGATGATTTTCTCCTCCCCCATTCCGGCTCATCGTCGTGCTCCGCGGGGCGTTTCCAGGTCTGCCGCGTCGGCACGGGTCCGAGAGCGGTCGTTCGAGCACAAAGTTTGTAAAATGTTGGGAAGCGAGTCGAGTGGCACGATCCGGCCGGCATACCCGGCTTCGATCGCCGCGCGGGGCATGCTGTCCACCACACACGTGTCCATGCTTTGGGCGATGGTCACGCCGCCCGCTTCTTGCACGGCGCGCATGCCATCAGCGCCGTCGCCACCCATTCCCGTCATGAGGATTGCGGCGCTCTCGGGACCGAACTCTTTGGCTACGGAATGAAACAGGACATCGACCGAAGGCCTGTGTCCGTTAACCGGAGCCTGGTCCACTAGCACCACCATGTCGCCCTGCGGAAGGCGGCGGACTTTTAGATGACGGTTCCCGGGGCAGATCAGGGCGCGTCCCGGCGCCAGTACGTCACCCGAGCGTGCTTCAACCACATTAATCGATGAGCAATCATCCAGGCGGCGCGCGAACATCCCGGTGAATCCCTCGGGCATGTGCTGGACGACGAGCAAACAGCCCGGAAAGTCAGCCGGAAGTTGCGAGCAAACGAAGTGCAGTGCGTTCGGCCCGCCTGTCGAAACACCGATGGCGACAGTACGCGTCGGACGGGCGTCGGTTTGTTTCGATTTCGGCGCGTGGGGCGGGGACGGCGGCAGATCAAAGGTATGTTTGGGCGGCCCCGAGATCGCCGCGACTTTGATTTTTACCGAGAGTTCCTTGGCAATTTGCTCCAGGCCGCCCGACTGAGCGTCAATCGGCTTGGCAACGAAATCAAAAGCTCCGAGGGCAAGCGCTTTCAGAGCCGAATACGCGCCGCTCTCGCTGTGGCTGCTGACTACGATGACGGGGATGCGGTATCGCCGGACGATCTCCCTGAGCATTTCGAGACCGTCCATCCGCGGCATCTCCAGATCGAGCGTCACGACGTCCGGATGCAGTTCTCCGATTTTCTTTAGCCCCAACAAGCCGTCCATCGCGGTCCCCACCACCTCAATCGACCCAACACCCTGCAACAACTGTGGGATTAACTTCCGCATGAGCGCGGAATCGTCCACTACGAGCACGCGAACGGGCTTCCTCATGCCGAGACCTCTAGGACGCGTTTTCTGGTCAGGTGCGAAACCACCGACGGGACGTTCAGAATCAGCACCACCGTTCCGTCGCCCAGAATAGATGCGCCGCTTACAAGCTCGGACGCTACCAGACGATCCTCGAATGCCTTAATGACGAGTTCCTCTTCGCCAATCAAGCCATCGACGATCAAGCCGAATCGCCGGCTGCCCGCTCCGATGGTCACCACGAAGTGGCGCGTCTTTCGCGCTGCCGCGGGCGCCACGTTCACAATCAATTGGTCCAGCCGCACCACGCTCAGAACCTGGTCACGCAAGCGAAGAACCTCATGGCCGTCGATTTCGTGGATCTCACTGTCGCTGGCCCGCGCAATCTCCAAAACGGAATCCAGTGGGACCGCGTAGTGTTGATTGTCTACGCGGAACATGAGCGCCTGGATGCTCGCCAGCGTCAAGGGCACCATGAGTTGAAAGGTCGTGCCACGGCCCGGTTCGCTTTCGACCATCACTTTGCCCTTCAATCTCTCCATCGCGGTTTTCACAACGTCCATGCCCACGCCGCGGCCCGAGATCTCAGTGACTTCTTCAGCAGTGGTAAGCCCGGGCTGGAATATCAGGTTGAGGATTTCATCATGCGAAAGCCCTCGGGCATCCTTCTCCGACACCAATCCCGACTGAATGGCTTTCCGAACGAGTTTTTCGTGGCCGATTCCGCGCCCGTCGTCCGCAATTTCGATGACCACCTGGTTTCCCTGATGGTACGCGTTCAACCGGATTGTCCCGCGGGCTGACTTCCCCCTCGCCAGCCGTTCTTCCGGGGTTTCGATGCCGTGATCGGCGGCGTTGCGAATGAGATGAGCCAGCGGGTCGGCCAGCGCGTCGAGCACACTCTTGTCCAAATCAGTGTTCTGCCCCGCCATTTCGATGGCGATTTCCTTCTTGCGAACTTTGGCGACGTCGCGCACGATGCGCGGCAGTCGCCGGAAGAGTTGTTCGACGGGAACCATCCGGATCTTCATGACCGATTTTTGCAATTCGCCCAGAACACGCGATTGAAACGACAGTGCATCGCCCAGACGGTTGCGCAACGAGTCTTTGGGAAACTTTTGATCGAATTCGGCGATGGCTCGATGCAACATCGATTTCCCGATGATCAACTCACCGATCAAGTTCATGACTGTGTCTATGCGGCCCGTTTCAACGCGCAGCCAAGCCTCATTGGAACCCAGCATTCCTCCCGTGCCGGGAGACCCTGCAGTTCCCTCGGCGGCGGATTCGCCAGGTCCGTTGTCGGCGGAAGGCCTCACGGCGGATTCGGCTGCTGTCTCGGCTTCCAGGAGGATCTGCAGCGCATCACGAGGTTCGCTTTCGAGCGTTTTCAGCGGCTCCAGCGAAACGCCCGAGACGATACCGGGAACATTGCATCGCGTCCGAATCCAATCAGAAGGCCGTGAACTTGCCAGCGCCACATGAACTGCGTTCAGGGTTTGCAAAGGGATTCCGCTGGCAGGAGACTGCGCCAGGATGGTCCCACACTGTTCCAATGCTGACCGAACCAGTTGCAGAGCGGCTGCCGGCATCTGCAGGGAAGGGTCGATGTCCAGAACTATCTGATACACGGTCTCGTTACCGCGCAACGCTTCCAGAATGCGAGCCTTCTCTTTGGGGGACCATTCGGCGCGTGGGTGCACGGGCTGAGGATTGGAGACGGATTCGGGGCGTTCAGCTAGTTTGCGAATGTGTGCCCGGAGCTCGGTGATGTCAGGCGGCTGTAAGTTGCCGCGGTAGGATCCGAGCATGGCGTGGAAGCTGTCCGCGGCGGAAAGGACGATTTCGGCGACGGCCTCGCCGCGCTCCACGACCAGGGCAGGGGTCAGCAAGTCCTCGAGGTCGTGCGCCAGCTCACTGAGCTGCTTGAAGCCGCAGGCGGCGGAATCGCCCTTGAGCGTGTGCATGGCGCGGCGAACACGAGCCAAGGCGTCGGAATTGCTCGAATCACTCTCGAGAAGGATTCCCGCTTCGTTCAGCTCCTGCAGCAAGTCTTGCGCGCTCTCAAAGAAGAGCTCACGAAGTTCGGCGGCGCGTTCATCGGAAAAAAATTTCAACCGGCCACCTCGATGCGCTGATAGGCGGTAGCATTGTTCTGATGGATCATTCGGAATTTGGTGCTCAAGCCGAACAGGCTTTCGGCATGCCCGACGAACAGATATCCCTCCGGGTTCAAGCAATGATAGAACTTTTCGATCAGCCGTTTTTGCTCGGCCTCATCAAAATAAATCATCACATTCCGGCAGAAGATGATGTCGTTGCGACGCGGCAGGAAGTCCGCTTTCAGATTGTGAAAGTCAAATTGGATGAGACTCTTCAGCGCCGGTTTCACGACATACTTGTCGCCCAGCCGGTCGAAATAGCGGAGGCGGCATGTGTAGTCCACAGGTTCCATGTGCGCCTCGTTGTAAACGCCCTGTTGCGCCGTAACGAGGCCGGAATAGCTCATATCGCTCGCCAGAACTTCCACTTTCCAGGGCGGCGGAACCATCGGTTTCGGTGAAGGCATCTCAAATGGGAGAGGGTTGCGAAGATAGTAGTATGCGAGCGCATCGCAGATCAGCATGCCCAAACTGTAGGGTTCTGGTCCGGTCGAACAGCCCGCGCTCCAGACGCGCAGGCTCCAATCACGGCGCGCCTGCTTCCGATGCAGCACCTCCTCCAGGATTGTTTTCTGGAACAATTCGAGTTGTGGTTTGGCTCGGAAGAAACTGGTTTCGTTGACGGTCAAGTTTTCGAGCAACGCGATCAGTTCGGTCTTGCCTTCGCGGCTGGTCAGCAGGCGGTAGTACCCATAGAAGGATTCTATTTGGCAGGCTTTCAGCCGCCGCTGCACGCGGTCGCGCAAGAAGTGAATTCGGCGTTCATCGAAGAACATGCCGCACTCCTGGTAGACCAGAGTCTGCAACAGCTTCAACTCTGCATCGGTCAGGGGAATGGGCGTGAGTAAGGTTGTCGTGGACATGGCTCTCCGGTCCGTGGGATGCCAATCAGTGTTGACGCTGCTGTGAGGTTCCAGCGCCCATCGTTGCGCCGGCTAGTTCCGCAACTTCGTTCAGGCGGTGCAGTTCGGCGCGCTGTAAAATCCGGCTCAGATCAAGAAGAATGATCAAGCGGTCCTTCAACTTGCCGACACCCGTCACATAATTCATGTCTTCGTCGGGGAAAACGTTCTGGGGAGCCTCTATCTCTGACGGAGCGATCCTCAGGACTTCCGATGCGGAATTCACCAGCAGGCCTACCAGCCGTTCTTCCATTTCGACCACCACAATCCGGCTTTTTGAGTTGCGCTCGATGGCGGCTTCGCCGAAACGTTTCCCCAGGTCGATGACCGCGATGATCTTCCCACGCAAGTTGATTACGCCTTCGATATGGGGAGGCGCGTTCGGAACGGGGGTGATCTCAGGAACGCGTACGATTTCCCGCACCAGCGAAATGGGGAGACCCAACGTCTCGCGGCCAATTTTCAGGCCGACGATCTGCAGGTGCTTGTCTATGACCGGGCTCAAGGCTTAGACCCGCGCCAATTCGCGATGCGAATCATCCGAGGATGCATGTTCCCGCTCCGCAGCCTGGCGTCGCGTAGCATATTCGCCGCCTCGTTGCGGTCCGTGCTCCTCGAGAACGAACGAGTCCGCCGCCTCGATCAGCCTGCGGGAAAGCTTGGCCGAGTGTTCGGCCATGGCGGCGAGTTGCGAGGAACTGGAGGTGGCTTGCTGAACCACCTCACGCATCTTTTCCATCGCCCGGACCACCGATTGAGCGCCGGATGCCTGCTCCTCGATGGTGGATGTGATTTCCTGCGTGATCTCCGTGAGCCTGGAGGTGGCCTTTGAAATTTGAGAGGAGCCCGCCGATTGCTCGTTGGTTGCGCCACCGATCTGCTGCGCGTATTTGTAGACCTCGGAGACTACGTCGGATATCTTGTTCAACGCCACGTTCAAGTCGCCACCCAGCTCGAGGCCCTGTTGCACCATCGCCGTGCTCTTTTCCATGTTCTCGACGGCTTCGCGCGCTTCCTTTTGAATGCCCTGAATTAAGTCGGAGATTTCCTTCGTGGACTGAGTCGATTTCTCCGCGAGTTTCCGCACTTCCTCGGCCACCACGGCAAAGCCAAGTCCGTGCTCGCCGGCCCGCGCAGCCTCGATTGCTGCGTTCAGTGCCAGCAAGTTCGTCTGCTCCGCGAGGTCGTCAATGACCTCAATGATTTTGCCGATTTCATCCGCGCGCCGGCCCAGAACGTCGATGATTTCCGACGAGGAGCGAATGGCGGAACTGGTACGCGTGAGTCCATTGGTGGCTTTTTCCATGGTCTCAATGCCGGTATGAACTTCTTCCCGGGAGCGCTGGCTGATTTCCAGCAGGGTCCGCGCCGTATCAGCGACTCTCTGAATGGAAGCAACCATCTCATCAATGGAAGCGGACGTTTCGGCAACGCTGGAAGTCTGCATCTGCGTGCTCTTCACGACGTTCTGCACATTGATGCTCATTTCATGCATCGTGCTGGTGACTTCGTCAATGGCCGAAGCCGCTTCGACGCTGACCTTCGCGGATTCGGTCGAGGCGGCCGCCATCTGGCTGGATCCCGACGCAACACCCGTCGCGCTGTCACGTACCTTCAAGGCGAGATCGCGGAGTCCCCGAATCATCTGCAGAAATGCGTTCGCCATCGTGTCGCGAGCAGATCTCGGCCGCACCGTCACGTTCAACCGCCCCTCGGCGATCGCGGAGGACACGCTCGCCATTTCCTTCAAGTGAAGCATCATGTTGCGATAATGGTCCGCCAGGGAACCGATCTCATCGTCTCTGTGAATCTCTATTTTCTGATCCAGATCTCCGGTTTCCGCTATCTCACGCGTGACGCTGATCAATGCCCCAAGGGGCTGAGTAATGGACAGTGAAGTCCGATAAGCAACGATCATGCCGATGAGGGCCCCAAGGATCGTGCCCACCGAGAGGACCCGAGAGCTGTAGGTCGCGGCGGTGTTGGCGGACTCGTTTGACTTATCCAGCGCCCCTTGAATACCCCGCTCGGCGTCGTCCATTTCCTTTCCGCTCTTCTCCACCCAGGTGTTCGTCGAACGCTGGAGGTAGACGATTTGGAGGTCTGAAACAGTCGTCTGCCCGGCATCCACCTGGTGGCGCTTGGCGATCAGCGGTTTGGAGAAATCATCGTCCCAACTTTGTTGGTTCGATTCGATGGAAGCATAAGCTTCCCGCAAGCGTTCGTCGTTTGTCTTGTTCTGGGCGTCTCGCAGGATGGTTGCCAGAGTCTTTATGCCATTTGCTTCGGTGGATTCCTCACGAGGGTCGCCGCTGAGCAGGTAATTGCGCAGGCTGAGGCCGTTTTCCATGACCTGAAAACGAATCTTTTCGATGGTTTGGATACTCTGCAGTGAGGAGGCGCCCGTATCTCTGGCGCTGTGCTCGCGCTGACTCGCAAAAAAGCTGACCAGGAACAGCAGCACCAGGATACCCAGAATGGAACCAAATCCGACATAGAGCTTCCTGCTGATGGTCATTGCCAATCGCCTCTCAATTCTTTCAATAGCGCACAACGCGGATAGCGCTGCCCTTGCGGATCACTGGAAGACGACTTCCACGTTCTCGACAGTTTCTTTTGAGGCCTCTTCGTACTTCCATTTTTTCACGGCGGTAACGGCCTCTTGAACCAAGAGAGGGCTCCCACCGAGAACTTTCGTGTCGCGCACCTTGCCGTCAGGCGCCACGGTGGCTTCGAGCCGGACGGTTCCCGTCACACGCATCTGGCGGGCGACCTGGGGATATTCCGGCTTGACTGCATTCTTCACCTTGCGGCCCCCATGGTCCTTGACCTCCGCGCTGGGGTTATCCTGTGCGTGGACCTGGGCTGCCGAGTACAGAAAGCCTGCGGACGACAACGCCAACGTCGCAACCGCGAATCTGAAGCCATGTATGCGAGACATATCTCTCCTCCAGGTGAATTAAGGACGAATTCACAGATATCTAATGCACGACCCGTACCAGCATCAGCAGCCTCTGCACGACCGATGCCTCGAAACGCAGGTATGCCTGTATGTAATGGACAATAAGCGAGTTATGGTCCGCCGAGTTCCTTGACGATGGTATTCGATAGCCCATCGGCAGTCTCAAACACCACGTTGGAAAGGGGTCCATGTCTCAGTTTGCGATGTAGGGTTGAGATAGGAGTGATTGATTCACCATCGCCCCCACCATGTTCTGTTGACAGTAGCAGTGCTGAAGTCCTAATTTGAAACAGTATCAAGATGCGAACTGAGAATCGTTGGACCACGCACCCGAAGACGTATGTCTGCCACACACTTCGCTTCTGGAACACTCGAATCCGCAACTCCAGCGTTTGAGACCCTGCTCGTTCATCTTGCGGTCGAATCCCATGGCCTCAACCAGACGGGCATGTTCAAACTCTTCTGCGGGATAGCCGGGGAGTACTTTGGCGCTGCCGGTGCCTGCTGTTCCTGCCTTTCCAGTCAAGGCGAGTGGGTCATTGGAGAAGCAGAGGGCTGTCAAGCCTGGGGAAGCCTGGGGGACACGCTTCCATCAGCCACCGTGGAATGGGTAGGGCTGGCACACAGCAATCGGAAGGCGATCTTTCGCCGCACTAACTTGAATAAAATTCTTGGCCAGGTCGGCGATACCGATCGGCTAGAGGTGGCTATACCATTTCTGAGTCACGGTAAATCGCTGGGCGCGGCCTTGATGGTGTGGGCAGAGCCGGCGGGTCGGATGGATGAATCCCTTCTTGAGCAATTAACCATGTCGGGTACCTTTTTTGCCGGCCTGCTCGATCATGCTCACCTCTTCGATCAGGTCTACCGTTCACGCCAGCAGTGGGTCCGTGTAATCGATGCCATTCCGGACGCTATCGTCGTTCACGACGCCCTGGGAAATATCGTTCGCATTAACCGGCCGCTTGCCGATCGGGTTGGAGTTCATCCCTCCAAACTCATCGGCCGCCCTATCCGCGAAGTTTTGGGAATTGACTGTGGTAAGGTCGCAGGATTTTGCCCGCTTTGTTCGGATACGGAGGACGGAATCGAGGGACCGATCGAAATTTTTGCGGACTGCAGCTACCTGGTTTCCACGACAAGGATGGACCCGGGCGCGGGAGCAGACGCCCAGACAATCCACGTCCTCGTGGATATTCGTGAACAATTGGAGGCTGAGCGGCGCTACCGCGAATTGTTTGACAGTATTCAGGAGGGGGCTTTCTTCTGCAATCCGGATGGGCGGATGGTGGAAGCGAATCCGGCGCTGGCGCGGATGCTCGGTTATACGAGTCAGCAGCAGCTTCTCGACATGAACTTGTTTACGGACCTCGTTCCGCAGGCGTCGCAGCGCGGGCGATTGCTCAAGGAGCTATCGGAAGGGGATTCCCTTCGCAACCACGAGGCCACGTTGCGAAGAAAAGATGGCAGCCCGCTCGAAGCGCTCCTCCACGTCACGGCGGTCCGCGAGCCGAAGGGATCGCCGGTTCAGTATCGTGGGCTGATTCTGGACATCACTGACCAGAAAACTTCCCGGGCCGCGCTGCAGCGCGAGCGCGATTTCAATCAGAGTATCTTGAATCACACTCAAAATATTATTCTGGTACTGGATGCCTCCGGACAAATCGCCTATGTGAACCACCGGGCGGCCGAGATTGGGTATTCGGCGGCGGCGCTTCTGGGTCTGCCGCTCACGCGGTTGATTCATACTTCCCATCGGCCTGTGTTTCAGGAGACTTTGCGAACCGTCCTGGATACCGGGGCGGTTCGCAGGCTGGATCTCCCATTTTTGCGCAGAAACGGGAGTGTGGCGCGTTTCGTCGTGCACCTGAGCTCCATGCGCGAAGACCGCGGCGGGGCCAACAGCGTCGTTGTGGTGATGACAGATGTGACGGAAGCGGCGCTCATCCAAGCCAAGCTTGCACATACCGAGAAGATGGCGGCGCTCGGCCAACTGGTGTCCGGCGTGGCTCATGAGGTAAATAATCCGTTATCGGCAATCATCGGCTTTACCGATCTTCTCTTGGAAAATCCGGACCTGCCGGAATCTGCCCGCGAGGAACTTGGAGTCATACTCCAGGAGGCCGAGCGGACCCGCCTGATTGTCCAAAATATGTTGCGCTTCGCCAGGGAAATGCCCCCGCAGCGCGAGCCCGTTCAAGTGAACCTGGTCCTCCGGCAAACCTTGAAGTTGCGGTCCTATGGGCTGGCCAGCCGGAATATAGACATCGTGGAACGCTTGGCGGAAAACCTTCCCGTCGTCGTTGCCGATCCTCACCAACTCGAGCAAGTATTTCTGAACCTGCTGAACAATGCTTTTGATGCCATCGAAACGATTCCGCGCCGCGGCAGGATTGAAGTCGAGACGGTGTCGTGCTCGGAGTCAGTCGAAATTCATTTTCGTGACAACGGCCCCGGAATTTCAAATCCCGACCGCATTTTTGAGCCCTTCTTCACCACCAAGCCTGTGGGAAAGGGAACCGGCCTGGGATTGAGTATTTGCTACGGAATCATTCACGCGCATATGGGCGAGATTCTGTGCCATAACAACGCGGGCGCCGAAGGTTGCACGTTCTTGATCCGGCTGCCGGCCGCCGCGCTTCGCAAGCACGCCACATTGGCGGATATGCATACGTGAGTTGGATCTGCTTGGATGTGGTTGCCGGCATTCAGCGCCAGATTCGCCGCCGGCAGCCGCGGGTTTTGTGACGGCGGGTTTACAGTTTCCGCCTCACTCTTTTTCTTGGGAGCTCGCAAATGACCTCGGATGACTCACGAATTCGGCTTCTCGTCGTGGACGATGAACAGAGCATTCGCCGTCTTTGCATGACCGTGGGCGGCGCTCTTGGATACCTCTGTTCGGAAGCGGATAGCGCGGAAGCCGTGTTGGCGCAGATTCCCGCCGTTACACCTGACATTGTCATTGCCGATCTCCGGTTGCCGAACCTTTCCGGTGCCGACCTACTTCGTCAAATCAAATCCCGCCTCCCGGCCACCGAAGTCGTCATTATGACCGGCCATGGCTCCATCGAATCGGCCGTCGAAGCGATGAAGTCGGGCGCCTATGATTACATCCAAAAGCCGTTCCGAGTCGAGGAACTCAGGATGCTGCTTCGCCGGATGGAGGAAAAAATCCGGCTGGTACAGGAAAACAAGGTTCTTCGCGAACGCGTCGAGACTGACCAGCAGCTCGATGGAATCATCGGAGAGTCCGCCAAGATCCGCGAAGTTTTGCGGATGATCGGCCGGCTGAAAGATACATGGACCCCGGTGCTGATTTGTGGCGAGAGCGGCACCGGAAAAGAGTTGGTTGCGCGCGCCATCCATTACCGGGGCGCGTTTGCGCAGCGTCCGTTTGGGGCGGTGGACTGCGGCGCGCTGGTTCCCACGTTGATGGAAAGCGATCTGTTCGGTTACGCCAAGGGTGCCTTCACGGGAGCAGTAAAATCCAGGACCGGCCTGTTTCAAGCAGCTGACGGAGGCACGATTTTTCTCGATGAAATCGGCGAACTCCCGCTGGAGTTGCAAGCCAAACTGCTGCGTGTTCTGCAGGAGCGAGAGGTACGGCCCGTTGGCAGCAACGAAAATATAAGCATAGAGGTCCGCGTTGTTGCCGCTACCAATCGTGATCTGGAGGCGGCGTTCCGTGTGGGCACTTTCCGAAAAGATCTGTTCTTCCGCCTAAACGTGGTTTCAATTCATATCCCGCCTCTGCGCGAACGGCGCTCGGACATTCCCATGTTGGTGCAAAATTTCCTCGATCGTCAGGCGGAAGGCGAAAATGTGAAATTCACCCCCGCGGCAATGAAGCTGCTGATGCAATACGACTGGCCGGGCAACGTTCGCGAACTGGAGAACTGCATCAACCGCGCGCTCACGCTCGGCGACCGCAAGGTGATTGACGAAGATGACTTGTCGCCCGCGCTGCTGGGCGGAAACTTTTCCGGCAATGTGCAATCCCCGGAGGTCGTTGAGATGGACACATCTTCCACCGTGGCGCTCGAGGAGCTCGAGCGGTTGACGATCCAACGTGTGTTTGACAGAGTGAGCGGAAACAAAGCCAAAGCTGGCGAGCTACTCGGGATCAGCCGGGCCACGCTTTACCGCAAGCTCAAGCGCTATCAGATTCCTTCCAATCTGCCCACCGAGAAGGTTCCCAACTGAAAATGAACTCCCGCTGGCAGGGCGAGAGCTCTGTGGAAGTCCAGTAGCAGGCTTCAGCCTGTGTGGTGTTGATTTGGGTGGAGGCTGAGAAAAGCACACAGACTGAAGCCTGTGCTACTGGATCGCGTCGGATCCGCGCAGTCACATCTTGCAGTGGAATTGGCCGGGAACTTCCACAAGGTTCTTGTAAAAACGCGTTTCGGCAAACTGTTGCTTTCCCGTCGCACCCTCTACGTTCGTTGCGTCCAAAGTTATGGAAACCGTTGTTAAAAGAAATGCGTCCTTGTTGTGTTACCTTACGTACCGCCGCCATGCAAACGAGCATCGGCAGCCATCCCGAATAAAGCCAGTTTCTGAGGAGACACGAATGAAGAAGATTCACTTAGTTGTTGCCGTCTTTACGCTATCGATCGCGGGGTCGTTCCTGGCGCTTGCTCAGCAACCCGCACAAACTCCCCCGCAGCCCATGAGCTTTTTCATCACCAGCGCGGGTTCCGGCCATGGGGCCAACCTTGGTGGCTTGGCCGGCGCCGATAAGATCTGCCAGACGCTCGCGACCGCGGCGGGAAGCACCAAAACTTTCCACGCCTACATGAGCACGCAAGGCCCGAACGCCGTCAATGCCCGAGACCGCATCGGCAGTGGCCCCTGGTACAACGCCAAGGGCGAGAAGATCGCCAATAACCTCGCCGATTTGCACGGTGACACCTTGGATCTCGCGCGCCTCGGCAACAATCTTGGGAAGATTTCCGGACTAACTGAAAAGGGCGGCACGATCCCCGGCCGCGGAGACACGCCCAACCAGCACGACATGCTGACCGGCTCGCAGCCCGACGGCACAGCTTACAAAGATGCCGCCGATCATACCTGCGGCAACTGGACGAGCGACTCCACGGGCACCGCGCAACTCGGTCATTTTGACCGCAGCGGGGCCAACAATCAGTCATGGAACTCCGCCCACCCGAGCAGGGGCTGCAGCCAGGACAATCTGGTTAGCACGGGCGGCGCTGGATTGTTCTACTGCTTCGCGATCAACTGACGCACGCGCCATTCGCTCAGCCTCCGCAGCTCGAGAGTTTGCGAACGCGGTGCAAACTCTCACGGCGGGACGCATGGACCTTAGCCGGAGATTTAATCCCTTGTCTAATATCAATCATCTGTGGTATGACTTCCTTATTAATGGGCAGGGACGGTCACAAAAAAATCTTTAGGTGGACTAACCCAACCGCCCCCGGCTCGTTATGGCCGGCAAGACTTCGCGGTCTTGCCGGCCTCGTCGTATCGTCAAGTTGAACAATCCACTTTGGATGTCTCCGGATTAAATCAATCGACAAGCCCATGAATTCACGATGATCCCTTCCTGCCCCTGCCCGGTCTAAAGTACAGGCGTACAAGCTGTACCAAAGAACTAGTTATCTAGAAGCTTACATCATTCCTATTCCCACCGGGAACAACGTATCAAATCGCGGCACACTACGAGTAGACCTCTTCCGGCCCTGAGGAAATAAGCAAATTCAACTCGGAGGCTCCCATGCACAAGAAAAGGGTGGAAACAGCCCCAACGAACAGGCGAAAGTTTCTTGGGACGGTCAGCGCGACCGCTGCGGCAGCTGTCGCCTTGCCCGCCCTTTCCGTTTTGACTGAACCCACTGCATCAGCCGATGACATCGGGCCGCAAGGGGGCCGCGCACGCGCGGAGGGATCGGAAAATCTTCGCAATCGCGTCGCGGAAGCTGAAAGCAGTGTGACCATCCCTCAGCATCAGGATAACGGGGATGAAGCCCGGTATCCGAGCAAGATCGGCAACTATTCCAAGGACCTGAAGCATGACACGACGACCGGAGAAGTGGATCTCCCCGCGTATGAAGCGTTGATCCGCGCGATCTCGAGCGGCCGCTTTTCGGACTTCGAGGCCCTGGCGACAAACGGCCACTTTGGTTCCATCGACCCAACGGTCCAACGCCGCCTGGTCAATCCGGGATCCGGCTATGCATTTGACCTTGAAGGCACCGATTCTCATCAAATGACGCTTCGCCCGGCCCCTGCATTTGCAAGCGCGCAAGAAGCGTCTGAGATGGTGGAACTCTACTGGATGGCTTTGCTGCGCGACGTCAACTTCGCGGATTACAATTCAAGTTCGATAGCGCAGGCGGCTGCGGCCGACCTGTCGGGTCTTTCCGATTTCCGTGGACCCAAAGTCGGCGGGATCGTCACACCGCAGACTCTATTCCGTGACAGCTATCCGGGTTGCACGGTTGGGCCCTATATTTCTCAATTCCTTATTCAGCCCGTCAATTTCGGTTCGCAACGTATCGACACACGGATGCAGCCTGTCGCTCCAGGTGTTGACTACATGACTACTTTCGCGAAGTGGTTGGATGTACAGAACGGTGTGAACACACCGCCGATTGCGATTTTCGGCGACCCCGTGTTCTGCAGAAATGGGCGCGATCTCACGCACTACGTGAACATCGATGCGCTCTTCGAGGCCTATTTTGTGGCCAGCCTGAATTTGCTCGACAATGGGTATCTGGCCAACGTTGGCAACCCCTACGGCCGGGTCGTGGATGGCGGCGCAGGCAGGCCGCGTGATTCAGCTATCGATCCAAACGGGTCGCTCGCGCAGGTGGGCTTTGGCACATTTGGGGGCCCCGCTTGCTTAACCTTGGCTTGCGAGCCAGCGACCCGCGCACTCAAAGACGTCTGGTATCAAAAGTGGTTGGTTCATCGCCGGCTTCGTCCCGAGGAGTTTGGCGGCCGCGTCGAAGTTCAGCGATTGGGTCGCCGCACCTACCCGATTCACCCCGACCTCACGACAAAATCAACCGTTCTCGCGTCTATCTTGACACAATTCAAGAGCTACCTCTTGCCAATGGCTTTCCCGGAGGGATCCCCCATGCATACTTCTTATGGGTCCGGTCACGCAACGGTGGCTGGCGCAGCCGTCACGATGCTGAAGGCCCTCTTTGACGAAACCCAATTGATCAAGAATCCTATGGTGCCAACGGTGGATGGTCAAAAATTGACTCCGTATATCGCGCCTGCTGGGGAGCCCCCTCTCACGCTGGGCGGAGAATTGAATAAACTTGTTTCCAATATCTCGCAGGGACGCAATATTGCCGGCGTCCACTGGCGCAGCGACGCAGTCGAGTCGAACGCTCTAGGTGAGGCAGCGACGATCAGCATGCTCAAGGATATGCGGCGAACGTTCAGCGAGCCCTTCGACGGCTACACGTTTACCAAGTTCGACGGTACGACGATCACCGTCTGACGAATTTATGTCTTCTCTGTGATCTCTGTGCCCTCTGTGGTGAAGTCTTTGCCGTACCCCACCAAAGAACTGGCAAGTTTGTGCCATTCATTCGAGGAATTGCTCAATGAGGCCGCTTCATGCTAAGAATGGACTGAGGAAACGTGAAGCCATTGGACCTGCGCGCAATCGAGAGTCGGCACCAGTAGGAGCCAACGGAGTATCATTGAAACCCAGCGGAGCTATCCGACTTCTAACGAGTGACCGCCCTTTTTCGACGGAGGAGCTATGCCGGCAAAATCAATTTTGACATGCGTGGGGGCAGCAATCCTGTTTTTGGCGATTCCCGCTCGGAGCCAGGAACCGATGCAGGGCCGCGTCGCCGTCCAATTGCCCGACGGCGAGGGTAAGGAGATCGTTCAGACTGCCTGCGCGGCATGCCACAGCCTCGGCAACATTACCAACGCCGGACATTCCGTCGAGGAATGGAAAACCACCGTCGCCATGATGCTCAACGTCGGCGCAAACGTGCCCCCCGATAAAATCGAGATAGTGACCAACTACTTGGTCAAGAATTTCCCCGAGAAGCCCGCGCCGCCAGCCGTGTCTGTCCCTGGGAACGTAGAAGTCTCCTTCCAGGAGTGGAAAGTCCCCACGCCCGGTTCGCGGCCTCACGATCCGCTCGCCGCTCCTGACGGCACCATCTGGTATACGGGGCACATGGGTAATTTGCTTGGGCACATCGATCCTAAGACCGGCGAAATCAAGGAATATCATCCGCCCACTGCGGCGTCGGGCCCGCACGGCCTGGTGATGGACAAGCAAGGCAACATCTGGTTCACGGCAAATTTCAAGGCGTATATCGGCAAGCTCGACACAAAAACCGGCAAATTTACCGAGTATCCGCTCGACCCCGAAGCCCGCGATCCTCACACGCCCATTTTCGACCAGAAAGGAACGCTGTGGTTTTCCGTGCAAGGGGCCAACATGGTTGGCCGGTTAAACACGGAGACAGGCGAGTCAAAGGTAGTGACCTCGCCCACCCCGAAGTCGAACCCCTACGGCATGGTGATAACCACGAAAGGCGTACCATATTTTGTCGAGTTCGGGGCCAACAAAATCGCCAGCATCGATCCCGAAACAATGGCGATTCAGGAATTTGTTTTGCCCAACGAAAACGCGCGTCCCCGCCGCGTGGCGATTACTACCGACGACGTTCTCTACTACAGCGATTACGGGCGCGGCTATCTGGGCCGGTTCGACGCGAAGACAGGCAAGATGACGGCCGAGTGGCCTTCTCCCGGTGGACCTAAATCGAGACCTTACGGAATCACGATCGTGGACGGCATCGTCTGGTACAGCGAATCAGGCGTTCGTCCAAATACACTCGTGCGCTTCGATCCCAAGTCAGAAAAATTCCAAACCTGGGTGATCCCCGCCGGCGGAGGCGTCGTGCGCAACATGATGCACTTCGCCGACGGCAAACTCGTCCTCACCGAAAGCGGCGAAAACGTAGTTGCATTGGTAACAGTGAAGAATAGCGACAAGATCGCGATGGGCAACAGCAAGTAGCAAGGACTGCGAAGTTCATAACTATTGGCCCATCGCCGCCGAAGTGCGAAGATGGGCCTTTCGTTTTACTACTGGAAACCACCTTCACCCTTCTGGGTGTTCAACGAATCGAGTAGGTATACAATCCCGCCTATTCGTCGGCGTTGAGGTGTTTCATTAGCATGTATATCGCGATTGTTGTCCTAATCTTGATTGCTTCATTCCTCATCCAACTTCTAGTATTCGGTCCACGGCAATTTCGGAAGAAGATAAAACTGATTTCAGACTACACGGCAAAAAGAGGCTATCGCTTGGCCAATCCTTCCCTGATGCAGATCTCGGGCTCTGCTTCCGCCCGGGACCTTCTGACAAATCCATCCTTGAAGTCCTACGTCAAAGGCTCGGAGGGTATCACCGATATCGAGGGCCTTGAAAGAGCAACAGACGGTCCGTTTGCATTCACGTGCAGCATGCGCTCGAAAGAAGTGATGATTTTCGAGCTTAGTGTGTCATCGCAAAGCGCTGACGGCAAAGGGGGCGACCTCCATTATAAAGTCGCAAAAATAGCGAATGAGGCGATGCCGCGATTTTCCTTAGGAATGCACTCGGTCGTCAACGCAGTCCAGAATCTCGTAGACAAAATGACAGGTAAACCCAAATCAATTATCGATGTAGATCCGAGAACTTTTCCTGACTTTGCAAAACACTATTGGCTGAAGGGTGCGGATAGCGGCGCGGTTCTTGCCTTCCTGTCACCCGAAAAAATCACATTCCTCGGGAATACAAAGCTGGAAGGCACTATCGCCGCGAACTCACACTATTTTGTATACTTTGAACTCGGCATGCTGCGCACCGAAAATGATTACGACGCTTTTATCGCGACCGTTGAAAAACTCGTTGCCAATTTATTGTGAGATAGCAAAACGTCGCGTTTCAGCCGAGCTGTTCGTATTTACCGACTATTTCCCACCCCTAGGAATGTCCACAGCAGCGCGCTGGCTAGTTCCTGACCCAGCAAGATAAAAGTATCCGACGCGATTATTCGCCTGTGAACCGAACCACGTGCGTCCATCACCGTCTTGAAAGAAATCGCGCATCCCATTTTCGGAGAAGAGGAACGGATACTGAGTGATCTTGCCCGTCGCAGGGTCCATCTCCGAAATAGTGTCCATTTCCATAGACGAGAACCAAACGTGTCCGGAGTTCTTGTCGATCATGAGGGCGTAAGGCGTGGGCCTTCCGCCGGGGAGCGGAAATTCCTTGAACGTTTCGGTTTTGGGATCGAAGCGGCCGATTTTGCCGGCCTCGTATTCGCAGAACCACACGATACCTTGCGCATCGATTTTCAGACGGCGTGGCCAGGACTCAGCCGTCGGCTGCGAATACTTGGTGAGCTTGCCGGTCTTGGCGTCCACTTTGCCAATCTTGCCATCCTTAGAAAATTCCGTGAACCAGACATTTTCATCCTTATCGAGAGAGAGCCCATACGCATTTTGAACTTCCGTATATTCGTGGTACGTCTCGGTTTCGGGATCGAAGCGGCTCAGCGGCGAACCCGTCGCCCAGACCATTCCTTTCGAGTCCACCACCAAAGTGTGCTTCGTGCCGCGAGAAGGCGCGCGGTAGCGCGTAATTTTATGTGTCACCGGATCCATTTTACCGATTGTGTCGTCGGCCTGCTCCGAAAACCAGATCATGCCATCGGGGCCGATCACAACAGTATGGTTCGACGCCTGATCGACGCCGGGGATCGAGTATTCGGTGATCTGCCCGGTCTTGGGGTCCAGCTTCCCAAACCAATGGCCTCGATACTCCCAAATCCAGACGTTTCCATCGCGCTCCGGCTTTGAAGCTCCCGGAAAGCGATTCGCTCCGGGCATTTCGTAAGTCACGTACACCATTTTCATCGCGTCATCGCTGAATGGAGCTTGCTTGACCTGGTCGTACTGGGGCATCTCCGCGGGAGAGTGCGGCAGAGGAGAATCAGGCCCGAAATATTTCGTGAGGTACGCGGTCACGTTGTCGCGATCCTCATCATTAAATTTTCCAAGCAAGTACCCAAAACTGGTCCGCATGTAATTGACTCTGTCGCGCCAACCGGTTTCATCCCGGACTTGCGCGGCCATCCGGCTTTGGAATCCGTGGCAGCCGAAGCACGTGGTCGTCAGCCGATCCTTGCCGCGCCCTTCCGGCAGCAACTGCGCGCCTTGATAGATGGACAGGTCGGTCCAGTGCACAGTTCCCTTCTCTAGCGCAATTTCGTAAGAAGCGTTCTGCTCCGCGGTCAGGATAATTCCGGTGCGCGGCTCGAAGCGATAGCCGACCGCCCTCACCATAAGTTGATACTGGCCCTCCGGCAAATTTTCAACGCGATAGCGTCCGTCTTTGTCAGACAGCACATTGACGGTGATTCGAGACTCCAAATTCTGAGCCTCGATAAACGCTCCCTTAAAGGGCGCTCCGTCGGGCCCCTTCAAGGTGCCGGAGATCGTCGCACTCTGCACGAATGACGCGAGAAAAAAAATCAAACCGGCAAGACCTAGAACCCTAGTTGCTGGCCGCATGGTGCCTCCTCATCAAAGTGCTGCTAAATGGCGGGCTTTTCCGCGCACCAACCTAGACACGTAACACGCAAAGTGAATTTCACTCTTGTGCGGAATCTAGCAGGAAAATACGCCGCTCGCAAGGACTTGCCAACCGCGGTACCGTTCAACAGGCAGGTACTCGGCCAGTTTTGGAAAGTAGAGCGGCAGTGGCAAGAGGTTGTTTCCGAGCGCGCCGTCAACCACTCGGAATCAGACTTTTATTCATTTTCTTGGACCGAGTTTTCGGCGCTTCCGCGTTGGTGAGGGTGGTGCGGCGTTGCTGGTCGCAAACTTGTATGCCATGCCGAGCAAGTCCCGCAACACATCGGGATTGACGCGAGATAGGCGAACTAGCACGGCGGTGTAGCCGACGTAGTGGTCCGTCACGTAGTAAACATCGGGGTTCGCAGCGAGCAGCTCGGCGCGGTCCTCGAAATCTACGCGAATGACAAGCGAACCCGGTTCGGCCGAGCGATTTGCGGGGACACACGCCAGGAGTTTTCCTTGGACCTTGAGTGCAGGGGACCCGTACGCTGAGCTCTCCTCGACGCCCGGCATAGCAAGTCCCAAATTCCGTACGGTGTCGAAGTCGATTGTGCTTCTGGGCGTTGATCTGCGCGCTGCCGTAGGACTCACCGTTCTTCTTTGGCTCGGCATTGGGATGAATATGCCTCCCCAAGTTGACGTGGCTGTGATTATCCCCGAGAGCCGGAACACTTTCAAGTTAAGTCCGGTAGCTCAAGTGACCGGACGCGTGCCTCCGGGTCCAGAAAAAGGATTCCGGACGGTTTGTCGCCAATCCCGAAGTGATCCAAGCTTGGCCTGCCAAACTGAGCCAGTACTTACGAGCACGCCCGGTTGTATGCGATTCAACTAAAGAGTAGACTGCGACCGGCTATTGGGTGGCTGCACAGAAAGCAGCTTAGTCGGTCAAATCCAAAATTGATAGGAGTGCTCCATGAGCGATTCCGTTGCGGTCGGCCGGGTCCAATTGGAAAATGTGCAGGCGAGAGCTCGAACTTCCGACGCGGTGATTGCCTACACCATCTTGCGCGTCTCTTTTGGCGCGAACATCATGCTGCACGGCGTGAGCCGAATTTATATGGGCCATGCCGCTTTCCTCGCTTATTTGACCCACTACTTTGAAAAGATTTCCTACTTTCCCGCCGCGATGCTATCCGCGTTTGCCACCGTGCAGCCCTGGGTGGAACTGATCCTTGGCTTGTTGTTGATGATCGGACTCCTCACACGGTTTTCGCTGATCGCCGGCGGCCTGGTAATTTTGAGCTTGGTCATCGGCACGAACCTCGCGCAGGATTGGCTCGTCTCGGGACTCCAATTGATCTACGCGTTTCTCTATTACTACCTGCTCGTTCATCTGGATCAAAATCGCTTTTCGATCGATGGACTGCGCCAGTCGTAGTTGTAGGGGCACGGCATTGCCGTGCCTATACGCACGATTCACATGCCCCTAGCTTCATAGACGTTTACCCGCCGGTTTCAACAATGCGCTGGTTTCTATTCAGATAACAGGACCTAGGCATCCGGCTTCAAAACCATTCAAGCCTAGCCCACCTGCAGTCATGGCCAGCCCCATCTGATGCCCGTTCGAGGTTGACGCGAGAAGGCGGCGGGCGTATGGTTTTGCTCAGAGATACATTTGAAATCGGAAATTCCCCTTAAGAGGATTTGATCATGCCTGTTGTCGTTCAAGTATTTTTCGGAGCGTGGGTGTTTGAAATTTCCGCGAAATCCCAAACGGAGGTCCTCCAATGAATCCGAAAATGGTCACCAAGCTAGGTGTTGTGGTCGCAGGTCTCGGTTTGCTTATCCCGGCGCTTCCGGCGCGCGCGCATCATTCGTTTGGCGCCGAGTACGACACCAAGAAGCCGGTGACCCTGCACGGCGTGGTGACCAAAGTCGAGTGGTTCAATCCTCACGCCCGCTTCATTATTGACGTAAAGGACGAGAGCGGAAAGGTGACCACTTGGAACCTGGAACTCGCCAGCCCCAACGCGCTTCGGCGGCTGGGCTGGACTAGAGATTTCCTCCAAGTAGGCGGTGAGGTGACCGTGGTAGGCGTCCTCGCCAAAGACGGTTCGAAATTGGCCACCGCCAGATCGGTTACGTTGGCCGACGGCAGAAAAATGGTGGCCGGATCGTCGGCATCCGAGTAGAGAGGGAGACGAATCATGAAAAAGAATGTTGCACATTCGATCGTGATCGCCCTGTCTGTGGCGGCCATTTTGACCTTCTGCTCGACTCCAGCCGCCGGGCAGGCTCGAGCCGATGGCGGGGGCGTAGCCATGGTCAGCCTGGAGCACCTCAAGTCAAAGTCGACCGGACCCGCGCCGCGCACTGCCGATGGCAAGCCAGACCTGTCCGGACTCTGGGGTCCGGATCCTCACTTCATGGGTGACTTTTCAGCCGCCCTCAAGCCGGGCGACGAGCTCCCGCTACAGCCTTGGGCTCTCAAGCTCACCAAGGAGCGCCTGCCAAAAGATGACCCGAATGCGAATTGTCAACCTGCCGGCGTGCCGCGCATGGCTCCGTATCCATGGAAGATCGTCCAGACCCCAAAGCTGATCGTCTTCCTGATGGAGGGGAACATGCATACCTATCGGCAGATCTTCATGGATGGGCGCGGCCATTCCAAGGACATGGAACCCAGTTGGTACGGCGACTCCACGGGCAAGTGGGAAGGAAACACGCTGGTGGTGGACACGGTGGGATTCAACGACAGGTTTTGGTTTGATGGAGCTGGCCACCCGCATACTGAAAAACTAGATGTGATCGAGCGCTACCGGCGCCCCGATTCCGGGCACCTGGAATTCGAAGTCACCATCGACGACCCCGGCGCTTATACTCGCCCCTTCACGATGTTCGGGCACTCGCCCTTGATGGTGAACACCGAAATCATGGAATATTTCTGTAACGAGAACAACCAGGACGTCAGCCATATAGTCGGAGACGAAAAGGTAAGACCATGATCGCCATTGCACCTGAATTCCGACGTTGATTTGGGAATATGGGGTTGAAATCCGGGAACGCCAATCTCCCGATTGGCGGTTTGCCGGACGCCATTCAGAAGAATGGCGTTCCCACGATCACCGCACTGCAGTGTTAAATGCTCCCATAGATTCTCAGAGCAGTTGGTTATGGCCCCATGAACGAAATTATTTGCCACTACTTAGCCTAGAGGCGTCTTGAGTAGCACAGTCCCGCAAGGGCGGGACTGTGTGGTTTAAGTTGAGGCCTATCGACAATTCACAGCGTGAAGCCTTTGCCACTAGACCGCGTCGGACTCGCGCTTTCACTGCGGCTTTTGCTGCATTGCGCCGCCTGCGCACGCCCGGGCGCGATCGAGCATCAGTTGGCGTTCGCGCGCATTTCGCGTGAGCATCGCCGCGCGCTCAAACTCCGCTCGTGCCTCGTCAAAGCGTCCAAGCTTTCTGAGGAGGTCGCCACGTACGCTCGGCAAGAGGTGGTAAGCCTTGAGCGATGGTTCCGAGAGCAGTCCGTCAATGATCTCGAGGCCCGCGTCAGGACCAAAGGCCATCGCCACTGCGACCGCATGATTCAGCTCCACAACAGGTGATGGCGCGACGAGGCCGAGCGCCTCGTAGAGCGCCACGATTCCTGCCCAGTCCGTCTCCTCCGGAGTGCGCGCCCGTGCGTGACATGCCGCGATCGCTGCCTGCAATGCGTACGGTCCAAGCCTTCCACGCAGCTTCTCAGCGCGCTCCAGCGCCGCAAGACCTCGATGGATGAGAAGTTGATCCCAGCGCGCGCGATTTTGCTCCAGCAGCAAAATGGGTTCCCCCGATGGACCCGTCCGCGCACGCGACCGCGACGATTGAATTTCCATGAGTGCAACCAGGCCGTGAACTTCCGGCTCGTTTGGAGCGAGCTCAGCCAGGATCCGGCCGAGGCGCAGCGCATCCTCGCACAGCGCGGGCCGCAACCAGCCGTCACCGGCGGTCGCGGTATAGCCCTCGTTGAAAATTAGGTAGAGAACTTCCAGGACCGACGCGAGGCGCGTGGCGAGCTCCGCCCCTCGAGGGACCTCGAAGGGGACGCGTGCCTCGGCCAAGGTGCGTTTGGCGCGGACGATGCGCTGGGCGACAGTTGGCTCAGGGACAAGAAATGCGCGCGCGATCTCTTCGGTCGTCAGACCCCCGAGCAACCGAAGCGTGAGCGCAACGCGAGCCTCGGGCGTCAGAACTGGATGACATGAAATGAAAACGAGGCGGAGGAGGTCGTCGCCGAAGTCATCGTCCATTGCGGCTTCGAAATTCGGCACGGCCAACTCCTGCTCAGCTGCAAGTTCACGGCCGAGTTCCTCGTGCTTGCGTTCGAGCCGCTTGTTTCTGCGCCAGAGATCGATGGCACGATGTTTGGCGGTGGCCATGAGCCAGGCGCCCGGGTTGTCCGGTATGCCCGACGACGGCCACTGCTCGAGCGCGGCGAGGAGAGCGTCCTGCCCAAGCTCCTCGGCAAGACCGACGTCGCGCACGATTCGCGTGAGACCCGCGATGATCCTGGCGGACTCGATCCTCCAGACCGCTTCGATCGCACGATGTGTATCGGTAGCCGTCACGGCTACCGATCACACCATTTTTACTTCGGCCTTGCAAGCCGGGGAACGCCGCAGTGGCGACTCAATTTGAAAAGAAACGTACCCACTCCGGCCCGCGTGCTGATGGCAGTTGAACTTGTAGAGGCCGCCCGCTTTTTGGGCGGGCAGCCGTTTGCTCTCTATAGAACCAAACTGCTTCGCTACCAGCGCGGTGCACCAAGGCTTGCGGCCATCCTGGTATGCCATGCCCATCCTTGGAGGCAAGCCTCCGCGGGCTAATCATCTAGTCCGCAGCGACAGCCCTATTGTTCAGGAACGTCTGGTGGCGAACCTCGGTCTCGCCCTCCCACTCCGGCCAGAGCTGCTTATGAAGTTCCATAAACCCCACTGCCCTTTCGACTGCCTCTTTCTTCGTCTTCAATTCAAACACCGCGTACCCGCCGAAGACTTCCTTAGCTTCGGTGAAAGGCCCGTCAGTTACGGTGACTTTTCCCCCAGACAGACGGACGCGCGCGCCCGTCGCAGTTGACGCGAGCCCCCCGCTTTCGATCATTTCACCTGCCTTCGTTGCCTCTTCGGCGAGTTTCGCGACGGCATCCAACAGCGCTTTGGGCGGAGGGCCGGATCTCTCGGCGGACTTGACAATCATCATGAATCGCATCGTTATTTCTCCTTTTGGTTAATGACTTAGGCTGGTTCCCGCACAGCTTCGACCGGTTGAACCTAGCCTCTACTATCACGTCGAACGAGAAGCAGTGAAATCGACAGGTTGTGGGTCAATTTCGCCTATGAACGAAACAAAAAGCTGCCCGCCCAAAAAACGGGCGGCCGCTACACAGGCACCCTGAACAATGGCGATGAGGTTTTGTAGATACAAGAGGCCTCTCCGTCCCGCCCGCCCCTTGGCGGGGGACGGAGGGGGCACGCTTCGATTCAAACCGACGCTACCAGTCGACCGGCGCAGCATTTTTTTCTTGCCGAGGCCTGACGCTGGAACTTTGCCCGCCGGTACCTAGCCGCATGACTAGAGAGCTGGTGCGCGAGATGATTCCCGACGCGGCGCCGTCCGCCAGCGCTTGTACGCGACGAACGCCGAGAGAAGCCCCGCCACCACCGTAATCACGGCCGCCACGACTTGACCGCCTATCAAGTTGACCACCGTGGCACCGATCATGATTATCACCAGTCCAGTGGCCGCTAACGGCGTCAACACAGGACGAATTCGCAGGAGCCCAGGCAGGATCAGAGCAATCGCGCCAAGCACCTCGGCCACCCCGATAAATCGCAGGAACAGCCCCGGCAGCGACGTACCCTTCGTCAATTCTTCAATCGGCATGACCAGCTTCGCTCCTCCGGCGAACAGAAAAAGGAGTGCGAGCAAGACTTGAATAATCCAAAGCACCACCGTCGTCTTCCGATTGGGTGCGTCAGTCGATACGGGATTCATCGTTGTATCTCCTCTTGTGTTTTACAATTAGGGTTTGTGGGTCGCGGCTTCACAAGCTGCGATAAAGTCTTAAGGCTGTCATTCCGAGGCGCGATTTTCGCCGAGGAATCTCTCTTTTAATTACCTTAGATTGAAGAGAGATTCGTCGCTTCGCTCGGAATGACATAACAATTGATTTTTTCCGCGACCTCTTCAGCCGCGACATTAAGCCGCAGCAAAAACTGGGCGTCAGTCCCCGAAGGCTAGATCACACTCCGCCTGGGGGCGTTTACGGGACAATTTCGATGCTTTTGCGCCAGTCAACTCAATGGATACCACCACTCCGGCGTCAAGCCCCCTCGCGCTGCCCGGCCTTAGCCTGCAGATCGGGAAATTTGGCCGCAGCCTCCTGGACGTCGGCAGGAAAGTCCGACATTTCATGCACTTGTCGAACCTCTATGATCTCGTTCTCAGAACCAGGACACCGCGTAGCCCATTGGATCGCCTCTTCCTTCGACTTCACCTCGATCATCCAGTAGCCTCCAAGCACTTCTTTCGCCTCCGTGAACGGGCCGTCGGTGACCTTTGGCTTTCCTCCGGCAAACGTAACGCGCGCTCCCATCGAGGGTGGTTGCAGGCCATCGAGTGCCAGAAGCACCCCAGCCTTTTGCAGGGACTCGTTATACTTCATCATGGCAGCAACCTTCTCAGCGTCAGGCATGGTGCCCGGCTTGGCGCTCTCGTACCCCTTCGGGATCATCAGCATCATGAATCGCATGGTCATTTCTCCTTTGGGTCTCTAGTTCGGAGCTGGGTTCCCGGACGGGGTCGACCGCCGCAAACCCTCGCTCTAACTGTACGACGAACGAGGGTGCGTGAAATCGACAGGTTTCGAATCTTTTTGGAAGTAGATTGAAATATTTAGCTAAGTCCAGCAGTCCCTTGGCCTTACCCGCCGGCGATGGCCCCTATGATTAATAGGGGCTCAGCCCCCGACGCGACGGCGTCGGGCAGCGGTGCATCCGGCGATTCGTGGGAAAGATCCTCCTGGCACGCGAAGAACCTCAGGAATGGCCGGCGTTGCTGCGTGACGTGGTCACGGATTGCCCCTCGCAGCACGGGATAGCGAGCCTCAAGCGCGTCGAGGACAGAGCGCTGAGTGATCCGCCCTTCGACCTCCAGTTTCACCTCGCCGGTAACGCGTGCCAGCGTCCGCAAATGCGCCGGAAGCTCAACGCGGATCATGGCAATGTCTGGACCTCTACAGAAACCACGGCCGGAAGGTCCCGGACAATGGGAGCCCAGTTGTCTCCGGCATCGGCCGACGCGTACACCTGCCCGCCGGTAGTGCCGAAATACACGCCGCATTTATCAAGTGAGTCGACGGCCATCGCGTCGCGCAATACATTCACGTAGCAGTCGCGTTGCGGTAGACCCTTCGTCAGGGCCTCCCATTCATTTCCGCCCGTGCGACTGCGGTACACACGCAGCTTTCCGTCGGGCGGATAGTGCTCCGAATCGCTTTTGATCGGTACGACATAGATAGTCTCCGGCTCATGCGCGTGAACGTCGATCGGGAATCCGAAATCGGTCGGCAGGTTCCCACTGACCTCTTGCCAGGTTTCGCCCGCGTTGTCGCTGCGCATAACGTCCCAGTGCTTCTGCATGAACAGCACACCGGGACGCGACTTGTGCATTGCGATGCGGTGAACGCAATGGCCGACGTCGGCAGTCGGGTCCGGGATGTGTTCGGATCTCAACCCTTGATTGATGGGTTGCCACGTCTTGCCAGCGTCGTCGGTTCGGAAGGCGCCCGCAGCCGAGATGGCGATGAACATCCGATTTGGTTTGCTCGGATCAATCAGGATTGTGTGCAGGCACATTCCGCCAGCCCCAGGCGCCCAACGGGGCCCCGAGCCGTGGCCGCGCAGTCCGGAGAGCTCCTCCCACGTCTGTCCGCCATCGGTCGTTCGGAATATCGCGGCGTCTTCCACTCCTGCGTAAACCGTATCTGGATCGGTTAACGATGGTTCGAGGTGCCAGACTCGCTTGAACTCCCAGGGGTGCGGCGTACCGTCGTACCACTGGTGAGTGCCGGGAACGCCGTCGTACACGAACTTGTTCCCGACGGGCTCCCACGTCTTGCCGCCGTCATTCGAACGTTGAATCTGCTGCCCAAACCAGCCGCTGGACTGCGAGGCATAAATCCGCTTCGGATCGACGGGCGAACCCTTCAGATGGTATATCTCCCAGCCCCCAAGGAAAGGGCCACTGACATCCCACTGTTGGCGCTTGCCATCCGCTGTCAGGACGAAAGCGCCCTTCCGCGTACCCACCAGAACTCGTACTCCGCTCATCTGTCCCTCCCCTTTTGTGAATTTATTTTTCTCATGTTCTGGCACTTCCTGTCTCGTGCAAAATATCCTTGACCTCTTACGCCGAGGCGCCTGCGGCCGGTTGCTGTTCATCGGCGCTGGGGCCGTACAGGCCGGGCACCGGAACATCGAGCAGCCGGTAATACACGCCGAGCTGGGCGCGATGATGGATGAGGTGATTCATGACCACGCCGCGGATTACGGCGACGCGCGGCATCGCAAGAATCGTCTTGCCGCCCCCGAGAAGAGTCCAATTCTTCATCATGTCCTGGTCGCTCGCGCTGGCAAGCGCGGCGCGGGCCTCCGCTGCTGATTTCTCGAATTCGGCGAGTGCTTCTTTTCGATTACTCGTCTTCGGAGGTTGCAAGGCCGGCTTGCCCACAGGTGCGATATCGAGTTCTTCCGTCTTCATGGTCATGGCAGCCCACCCGGGCAGTGTCGCGACGTGTCCCGCGAGCCAGCCAAGAGTGCCGGATTTCTCGTGCGGTTTCCAGCCCCACTTCTCGTCTGGAACGCGCTCAAGAATCTTGCGAGTGTTCGCCATTTCTTGATCGAACTCACCTAACATCATTTGGCCGATGGTCATGATTTTCCTCCGGGAGAAAAGAAGTAATTGCGAAACGGAAGCCAGTATGCACATATCACTTGTGAAATGCAAGTTAAATATGCTATTCTTGGATATGCCGAAAAAGAAGTCCACCCCAAAGTGGCGCTCGGGGTGTCCCCTGAATGCTTCCGTGGAGGTATTGGGCGATCGCTGGTCGCTGCTGATTATTCGCGACCTGATGCTGCGCGGATTCCGCACCTACAAGGAATTCCTGGGTTCGTATGAAAGGATCGCTACGAATATCCTGGCGGACCGTCTGCGCAAACTGGAAACTCATGGAATCATTGCCTCGGAACGAGATCCATCGGACGGCCGAAAACTGATTTACTCGCTCACGCCGAAAGGGCTCGATCTCGCGCCGGTCCTCACGGAAATGGTCCTATGGGCAGCCGCGCACGAAGATGTTGGTAATCTAGCGCTGGTACGCCAAATGCGAGAGGATAAGGAGCAATTTATCGCCACAGTCCGGCAACGCTGGGCAGATAAAACAGCCCGCTCCACAGGCAAATAAGCACAGCTGCAAACCTTCGCAAAACGTTTCCGGACCATCGTTGTTCGTTAGCCCAACTCTTTGCAGCTATTCCTCTAATTCATTGCGCGGCGCGCAGAATCTCAATTCCCCTTGGTTCCGATTTTCCTTGGAGGGCCGGGTTTCAGCCCGGCCCTAAAGAGATCTTGCGGAAGCGGCTTCAGAGGTTGCGGGAAAAGTGCCATTGATTGTCATTCCGAACAAAGTGAGGATTCTCTCTGTGCTTTAAACGCTGGAAAAGAGAGATTCCTCGGCGCGCAGCGCGCCTCGGAATGACAACGTATTGAGTTTTTCCGCAACCTCTTCAGCCGCTGAAGTTAGTTTGGTTGCGGCTCTACCGCTGTATGTGTTCAAAGTCGTTTCCATGCGTAAAAACTTCCAACGCTGACAAATAATGAGCAACCTTGTGACACTTTTTGACCGCCTGGAGACAATAGGGAGCAGGCGCACCATTCGCTGCCTCTTTGAATTACGCACTTAACCCCTTGCATTACTTCAGGATATGTGCAAAATGGCAGACGTGCGATTCGTCGTGCTGGGATGGCGATTGGCTTGCCCAATATAATACGAGCCCACCTCAAGCGTCTCCGTATTGAGGAGGATTTATGCACACCGGCCAACAACAGTATTCACTTCTTGAGCGTTTCGTGGTGGTCGCGATCATTTTGCTTGTATCGGCCATGGTGATTCAAAACCTGCTGCACTCGGTGAAGGTATCCGAAGAGCGCTCCTTGAACAACGCCGCTGCCGAATTCGCAACTGTAAAAAGCATGTTTGCGGACCAACGCCAGCCAGTTCCCACAAACGTGGTCAGTGCGAATGCGACTGGCGCGGCTAACATACACGCGACGCAGACCCATTAAGCATCGTCACGTCACTTCCTCGTACCGTACGCCGGCCAGCTCGTACTAGCATTGCCTTTCCAGAATAAATCGCACAAATTTCAATAAGGCCCGCCGTTGTAGCCCTTTGAAATCTCAAATCGTAGATAAAGCTAACTAACAAATCGCCTCTTACCAGTTTCTCATCTCGAGCACACAGGCACGATGACGCGCCAACGGCGCAGAGCATACCAGCCCGGGGCAACGCCCCGGGGACGTGTCCGAGTCCATATTCCGCCTTGCAAGGGCGGAGGATTCCCGCGCCCTTGCAGGGCGCACCGATCGACTCCGAAACCCAGAGCGTTGCCCTGGGCTGGAGTGCGGCGGCGCTTTCAGCGCCGAAATCAAACTCGTGCAAATCCAAATTCAAAAGTATTAATATGTGGCCATTTATGAGATGGCTTGATTTCAAACTCAGTCGCTCGTTCGTGCCGTATACTTCCGGAACGCGACACTACCTCCCGGGCGGCAATCTTCGCCCCGTATCTGTCGGCACAGCAATCGACCGCGCGCCATTCTTGCCCACGGCGCGCACGGCAAAAAAGTGGTTGTCCGTAGAGACCCCTTTCAACACACCTTCCTGCCCTGCCGCGATGAAATCATAGACCGTCCAGCGTGGTTCGGTAGTCTCTCGCCACAAGATCTCAAAGCCTGCTCGACTTGGATCCTCCACGGATGACCAGGCAAGCTTGGCGTCAGGCGTAATTCCACCGGAAAGTTTCACTTCCGTGGGCGGCGCGGGCGCGAGCGCCAACTGTCGCAGCGCCTCCGCATTGTCTTGCGCAACTTTGCCCATAAAAGTGAAATTCAAGTATTTCATTTGATCGCCGAATTCGACTCCGTTTTCGGTGCGAGGCGTCTGGTGCTGGTGGCGGTAATCTTCCAGTGGTTCCGTGAAACGAACGGCCGGCAGTCCTGCTTTGTAGAAGATGTAATGATCGCCACCACGGCCAAGCCGGTCGATATTGAAAATCAGGCGAACTGCCTGCCGGCCGTCGATTTCCTCGATCGCCCGGGCCAACTCGCGGGAAGACGAATCACTATCATCTAGCTCGCCACTGCCCGAAAAGAGGCGCGCGCGGTACGGCGTACTCGTCGCGGCATCGCTGCCCACGATGTCGTTGTCGAGCATGCCGCCCACGGTATATCCCTGCTCCTTCACCCATTCGAGCATCCTGCCGCTGCCCAGCAGCCCCTGCTCCTCGCCCGAGATCGCCGCGAACAGAAGCGTGGCCCGAAAGGGATTGCCCGCATCCGCTGCCGTCTTGCTCAACAACCGCGCGTTCTCCATGCTCACGGCTACGCCGGAGGCATCGTCATCCGCTCCTGGCGCGTCCAGACTTGGATCCATCACGTCGCTGGCGCGGCTGTCAAAATGCCCGGAGATGATGAACGCCGTCTTCGACAGCGTGGGATCGGAACCAGGCAAAATGCCGTAAACGTTCTCCAAGTGCGCAGGCTTATTGCTCGTACGCGCGCCACTACTCTCGAACGTATCGACCACCACTCGAAGCTTCCCTCCCGAGGCATTGGCAATTTCGTTGAGCCGAGCGACGACTTTGTCACGTCCGCAACCTGCGCCACGCTTCGGATCGTCCCAAGAAGAAAGTGAGTTGCGCGTGCCGCAAGCCACCAGCCGCTCAATCAGCTCACGCATAGACTTTTCATCCACGGCTTCACGCCGTATGCCCCCGGCCGGCCGCGGCAAAAGCCTCGGACTCAGCCTCCCCTGTAACGGTTCGGCAGGATCCTCTACCACCCGGCTCTGCGCCGCCACCGGAACTGGAGAAAACAACGCGATCCCCAGCAGGAACCAAACCGTCGCCAAAATTGTGGCCGCGAAGCGGCTACTTTTCACCTGAACGCGCCTCATTCTTGAGCTCCTCAAGTCGCTGGGTCTGTCGTAGATCGGGGATTGTAGCACGAGCGAATTGGCACACTGTATCGCTAGCCGTCGAAGTGTTTGCACGGCGCACGTACTTCGGTTTGCGCATTTCGGAATTTAACACAGAGGACACAGAGAAAAGCCACAGAGAACACTGAGAACAATAGACGACCCAAACTAAATCTCCGATTTCTCTGTGGCCCTCTGATTTCCTCTGTGCCCTCTGTGTTAAGTTTTTGGGATTCAACGTTGCGCCCGTTCAAGTTCCACATGCTCGTAAATCCGCAAACGAGTGAAGTGCTATCTTTTACGATCTGTAATTGATTGCTTCAAGGCGCTCGCAACGGTAAAGTGTGCTCGCGGGCGATGCATGTGGAAATACGCGCCCGCAATCTCGCACGAGTCGGAGTCCAATGGAATCATGTGCAAACTTCCCTACCGTAAGACGCTCCTCCTGGCTGCGGCATTCCTGGTGTCGGCGATGACGAACGAAGACGCATTGGCTCAGGATCGCGGCCAGGGCCGTTCGATGGTGATCTCGCAATCCGGGATCGTGGCCTCGGAATCTCCACTCGCATCGCAGGCAGGCGCGGCCATCCTGCAGCGCGGCGGAAACGCCGTGGACGCGGCCATCGCCGCCCACGCCGTGATGACGGTCGTCGCGCCGATGTGGAACGGCATCGGTGGCGATCTATTCGCCATCGTTTACGACGCCAAGAGTGGAAAATACTACGGCTTGAACGCCAGCGGCTGGGCTCCTGCCGCCCAATCGATCGAGCGCCTTCATGTAAAGGGTTTGCGCGAGATGCCCGGGTTCGGCATCGAATCCGCCACCGTTCCCGGCTCCGTCGATGGTTGGCAAAAGCTGCTCGATCGATTCGGAAAAAAGAAAATGAATGAGGTCCTGGCGCCCGCGATTCAAATCGCCCAGGACGGTTACCCGGTAACCGAATGGATCGCGCTTCACTTTGCCAGGGAAGTCGACATGCTTCGCAACAATGAGGCCGCCGCCAAAACTTTTCTGATTTCCGATCGCCCGCCGAAAATGGGAGAAGTGATGCGCAACCCCGATCTGGCCTGGTCCCTGCGCCAGATCGCGCAGGGAGGCCGCGACGCCTTCTATCACGGGGAAATCACCGAGCGTCTACTGGCGCTTTCCGCGCGCCACGGCGGCTCCTTCTCCGCCAAGGATTTTTCCGATTTTTCCAGCGAATGGGTGGAACCGATTTCCACGACCTACCGCGGCTGGACCGTCTATGAATTGCCGCCAAACCTGCAAGGCATCGGCGCGCTCGAAATGCTCAACCTCATGGAACAGTTTGACCTCCCAAAGTTTGGCCTGAATTCGACGCGTGCCCTGCACGTTCAGATCGAAGCCAAAAAGTTGGCCTACGCCGACGTGCTTCGCTTTATCGGCGATCCGAGGAAATCCAAAATGCCCATCAGCGGAATGCTCTCCAAGCAATACGCCGCGGAGCGCGCCAAGCTGATCGACATGGACCACGCGAAATGCGAAGTCGCACCCGGCACGCTCGTACCCGACGCCGGCGATACGATCTATCTGAGCGTTGTGGACCGTGACGGCAACATGGTCTCGTTCATAGAATCGAATTACGCGGAATTCGGTTCGGGATTGGTCGCCGACGGCACGGGATTCGTTCTTCACGATCGGGGCGCGCTTTTCAACCTCGACCCTGCTTCCCCCAATGCGCTCGCCGGTCACAAGCGCCCCTTGCACACCATCATCCCCGCGTTCATGCAAAAAGATCAGGTCCGAATCGCCTTCGGCATCATGGGTGGGTGGAACCAGGCGCAGGCGCATGCGCAATTCGTATCGCACATCGTCGATTTCAACCAGAATATTCAAGCGGCCCTCGAAACCGCGCGCTTCACAAAACTTTCCTTCGCCGGATGCGACGTGGATTTGGAAAATCGAGTTCCCGGCAACGTGCGCACTGAACTCGAGGCCAAGGGCCACAAGCTCACCATGCACAACGGCTACTCCGACACATTCGGCGGCGGCCAGGCCGTGATGCGCGACTACGCCACGGGCGTGAACTACGGAGCCTCGGACCCGCGCAAAGATGGCGCAGCGATTCCTGAATTGACAATTGAGAATTGGCCGTCCAAGTAAGGCCAGCGGCGAACAATTAATTCAGGTCACCCGATGCTGCTGAAGCTCACAGAGGAATTGCCACTCAATGCTCCAATCGAAGAAGTTTGGAAGTTATTGCGCAATACGCAGCGTCTGACGAGCCTGTTGCCGGGAGTCGAAAACCTTGCGCGATTGAATGAGGAAGACGTGGAAGCATACGCCGCCAGCATAAGCGAGAAAGTAGGCCCTTTCAAAATCACAATGAATTTAGAGGTGCGCGTTACAGAAATGATTGAACCATCGCTGCTGAAAGCTGCAATCAAAGGCGCTGATTCGATGGGTCTGAACCGGATCACAGGCTCCATGCAGGTTGCGCTGAGCCCAGCACCATCCGGAACGCAGATGCATTTCGAGGCCTCCATCGAAATCCTAGGCAAACTTGCCACGCTCGGCGCCGTTCCTATTCGACGCAGGACAACGCAAGCTTTTGCCGAGTTCGCCCAAAATATTCAAGGACAATTTGCGAAGGAGCGCTCCTGAACATCGCTTTTTCATTAAACGGGAGACCCGTAAACCTCGAAATTGAGCCGAGAGAAACGCTCGCAGAGGTTTTGCGAGGGCGCTGCCGTCTGACGGGAGTGAAGCTATCCTGCGAGGCGCAAGTGTGCGGCAGTTGCACGGTTTTGGTCGACAATCTCCCCGTGAGCGCGTGCACGTTTCTCGCGTATGAAGTCCGCGGCAAGCAAGTCACCACCATTGAAGGTTTGGCCGATGAAGAGGGGCGCTTGCATCCATTGCAGCAGGCGTTCCTCGATCACTTCGCATTCCAGTGCGGATTCTGCACTCCGGGGATGATTCTGGCTGCGAAAGCGCTCCTCGATGAAAATTCCAATGTTACAAATGCGGAGATCGTCGCGCACATGAATGGCAACCTGTGCCGCTGCACAGGTTACTTGCCGATTTTGAAAGCGATTCGCCAGGCGGCCACGGAGCTGCGAAGACAAAAGTGAAAGAATGGAGCGAATTCGCCGTCGTAAATCACTCCGTCCCTCGCGGCGATGGCATCGCGAAGGTGACGGGAAGCGCGATTTACACCAGTGATATGGCTGTCGAGCACATGGCCTGGGCAAAAGTTCTTCGCAGCCCGTTTGCACGCGCCAGCATTCTTTCCATCGACATCTCCGCGGCCAAAAATCAGCCGGGCGTGGTTGACGTGCTCACCGGCGAAACGCTCAAAGGGCTTCATCCTTACTACGGACACGGCGTGAAAGATCATCCATTAATTGCCATCGGCCAGGTTCGTTTTGTGGGCGAGCCCGTGGCCGCCGTGATCGCGGAAGACGAATTGACGGCGCAAGAAGCCGCGGGAAAAATCGCCGTCGAATACGAAGAGCTCACGCCCATCCTCGATGTTGACACTGCCCTCGCCCAAGGAACGCCTCGCATCCACGATACGGATTTCGCCGAGGGCGCCTTCCGCGGTTTCGACGATTTTCCGGGCGCGTCAGGAAACATTTGCCAGGCGGTGCACGTGGAGTGGGGAAATGTTAACGCTGCCTTCGCAGCGGCCGCGCACATCGCTGAAGGCGAATTCTACTTCCCCATGGTTTACGCGTACGCCATGGAGCCCTACGTCGCGATTGCCAACTACGAGGCCAAAGGACACCTGACGGTCTACTCCTCGGCGCAACATCCGTTCATGGTGCGTCACGATCTGGCGCAAGTGTTCGGCCTCCCGCTCAACAGCGTGCGCGTAATCGTGCCCTTCATTGGCGGCGGCTATGGCAGCAAGTCGTACACGAAGATTGAACCACTCGTCGCCGCGTGTTCGTGGAAATCAGGACGCCCCGTAAAGCTGCAACTAAGTGTCGAAGAAGCTTTCCTCACCACACGCGGAGATGACGCGCGCGTGCGAATCCGCACGGCGGTTGACGCGAAAGGCCAGCTCGTCGCGCGGCAAGCCACGATCCATCTGAATACTGGCGCATACGCGGAAAACAGCCCCATGGTCTGCCGAAAAGCGGCCAATCGCATCGTCGGGCCCTACCGCTTTCCAAACGTGAAGATCGATTGCCTCGCGGTGTACACAAATACGGTGCCGGCAAGTTCCTATCGCGGATTAGGCGGGGCGCAGGTGACGTTTCCCGGAGAATCTCAAATCGACGAGCTTGCGGAAATGGCAGGTTGCGATTCGGTTGAGTTCCGCCTCAAAAATCTGGCGCAGTGCCGCGAATCGATTCATCCAGGCATGCGGCCCATCGACGCGGACGTCCCCGGCGACGTCCGCGAGGCAGCCCGCATGTTGCGAATGGATCGCCCACTCGCGCCGGGGCACGGGCGCGCCGTGTGCTGCTCGGCAAGCGATGCCGGTGCGCATCCGGTGACGCTCGCGATGGTGCAAGTGTATGCCGACGGTTCCGTGTCCGTGCTGAGCGGCAGCACGGAGATCGGCCAGGGTAGCCACACCATCTTGACGCAAATCGCTGCTGAAGAAATGGGAGTGCCCCTCGAAAAAGTTAGGCTCGTTGGCTCGGACACCGCCATTACCTTGTTCGAACGCTCGACCGGTGCCAGCCGCACCACCACTCTCATGGGCCGCGCGGTGCTGGAAGCGTGCCGCGAGGCCATCGCCCAGTGCAAAGTGATGGCCGCCGACGTCTTGAAAGTCTCGCCAGACCAATTGGTGGAAATGCGCGGCGGCATACGTTGCGGCGACATTCGCATGACCTGGCCTCAAATCCTCGAGAAATACTTTCAAATGGAAGGTTGTAGCATCATCGGCCGCGCCTATCTTCGCAAGGCCGGCGATCTGACATTGGTCCCCGTGTTCTGGGAAATCGGCGTCGTAGGCGCGGAGATCGCCCTCGACGAAGAAACTGGAAGTATTACTTTAGATTCTCTGGTCACGATCGGCGACGTGGGCTTGGCCATTCACCCGGCGATGACCGAGGGTCAGGACCTCGGGGCCGCCACCATGGGCCTCGGTGCCGGTTTGTTCGAAGAGTTGATTTATGACGGCCAACAATTGATGAACGGCACGATGCTCGAATACCGCGTGCCGCGTTTCTCTGATATCGCCGGCAACATCGAAATGAAATTGGTGCAGAATCGCGATGGGGTTGGACCCTATGGCGCTAAGGGCGGCGGCGAGGGTGCTGTCAACCCGGTCTCACCTTGTATAGCGAATGCGTTGCGCCAGGCCGCGGGCGTGCGAATGAGAAGGCTGCCCTTGACGCCCGAGCGCGTCTGGAAAGCGTTGCAGGAGGAGAAGAAAAAGATTATCTGATAATGTAGCTAGCTCACGGGTGATCTTACGTAGCACAGGCTTCAGCCTGTGAGGTTTTGATTTTCGCCAAACTGAAACGGGACACAGGCTGAAGCCTGTGCTACTGAACCAGGCTAGCATTGTCGGTCGTCGTTTGCAGTGCAAAGAGCCGAGTCTGCAAACCGCTCGTGTGAGAAATTCGGACGAAGGCAATGACCACGCTCAGCCGATTCGAGATTCATCAGCCTACGAGTGCGCTTGAGGCTTCGCAGATGCTCTCGCATTATGGCGAGGATGCGGGCATCTACGCTGGCGGCACGGAACTTCTGCTTGCGATGAGGCATCAGGCGTTGACCTATCGCCACTTGATCGACCTCAAAGTTGTTCCGGGCCTCGATTCGATCGAGGTGCGCGACGGCTCTCTCGAGATTGGGGCCACGTCTGCACACCGCAGCATTGAGCGCTCCGAACTCGTGCGGCAAAATCAGCCCGCCTTGGCGGAAATGGAATCGCAAGTGGCGAATGTGCGCGTGCGCGCGACCGGAACTTTAGGGGGCAATCTTTGTTTCGCTGAGCCGCATTCGGATCCCGCTACGTTGCTTCTCGTCTTAGGAGGCGCGGTGAGAGTGGAGAGCGCGGCGGGCGCGCGGGAAATGCCTGTCGGCGAACTTATCGCGGGCGCTTACGCCAGCAATCTTCAGCCCGGCGAGATACTAACGAAGATCACAGTTCCTTGTACGAAATCAAGTCACCGCGCCGCTTACATGAAATTTCAAGTGCATGAGCGCCCCACGCTTGGTCTGGGGTTGTGGCTGGAGACGCCCGACGATGGGCATACATTCACTTCTGCTCGAGTTGCCGTGGGCTGTGTTTGTCCTTTTCCGACACGAGGCCTCGATGCTGAAAAGCTGCTGACAGGTTCTCGCGGAGAAGTTGAGAAACGGCTTCCCGTGGCTGCCGACGCGATTGCGGACGCCGCCGATTTAGTCGACGATCACGAAGGCAGCGCCGAGTACAAGCGGCATCTGATTCACGTTTTCTTGCGAAGAGTGTTCCGAAAGGCATTGGGCGACCCCGTCGCCCAAAAAGGAGTTACATGACCTCAAGGCGACGGCCTTTAGACTTCAACTGCAGATCCTTCCACTAAACGGTTCATTTTGATAGGCTGCATCTAGTGTATTCTCAATTTCCCTAAGCTGGATGAATCCATGAGAACGCTGATAATGTTCGCTTTTCTTTCCATACTTTGTGGGATCCGAACAGTTGACGCTATGGCCGAAGTAAGACCTGTGCCAAAGAACCGTGACGCGCTTAAGGGCGGTGACTGGTTTCCCTATGTGTTCAGCAAGCTTGGTCCGTTGGAGTGGTGGAATTATCAGGAGACCATCGAAGACGTAAAGCGAGAAGATTATTCAAGCGATTCGAGCTTCCAATTGGCGCGACAGAATACGTGGGAGTTTCCTCGCTTTTGTTTCTTCATGTTTCGCCCGTCCGGTGAAACGTATGTGGGACTGCTCCGCGCCATTGAGCAATACCAAGGAGCGGTCACGTGGCTTGTGCACGATAACTGCATAGGAGCTTCGGCGTCGAAGGGTGGCTTTCCGCGTCGCTGCTTTCACGTTGCGACTGGTGAGGAGATTGCTAAAAGGGGCGAGGGTTTTGCCTTCGACCCACCTAAAAGCGACCCTGCTCTCGTAAAGAAGGCAGTGACTGATATCCCGGCGCTTTGTACCTACCTAGAGCAGCACCTTGCGCTTACCGACAAAATTCCCATTGACTTTGATAGTGCCTGGCTCACCCGTCAAGGGTTAGCGCAATCAAGAGGAGAGTTTGAGGATTTTTTCGAACCGGGCACTTGGGACGTGTATTTGGCACTGAAACCAAAAATTTATGCCAAACTTTTTCAGCCAACATCCACGGCGGACCGGCCCCTCGGTTTCGGCGTCGACTTGTCTGAGCAAGAGACGCTCTTCGATGAATTGGGAGCTCAGAGCAACAATCGGAACGCGCAGCGCAAAGAAAAAACGACTCTACGCGAGTATCCCCTTCTGTCGCGGTTAGTCGACATTGCTTCAGACGCGATCTACCAACCAAAGGAAGTTCATTCACTCTTAGCTGAGTATCTTCGCGCGCAACAAGTTGTCACAAAGCAGAAATCGATTCGCGGACTAGATAAGCTCATTCGCATCGCGAAGTGGGCTGAGAAGCTGAAAGTTGGCATTTACTTCGGCGGACAATAGTATCTGCTCATCCAGGCCGAGTGGCCGCTTCTGAGCAATCGTGTTCACAGCCCAAGCAATTTGTTCGCGTTTCCGTCGAGGATGCAATCTACATCTGCCTTCGGTAGTCCAGCTTCCGCAATGTAGTCCGCGCACAGTTTGAAGGCGTCATCGCGCCAGAATGGGTAGTCCGTCCCGAACAGGAGGCGGTCTGTGCCTACGGCTTCCTGCGTGCACCGCAGCGACGACGGATTGGCGTTCACGGTGTCGTACCAGAAATATTTTGCCTGAACGCTTGGTGGTGCGGCGGACTCAAGCAGGAAATGGCTCTTCAGTTGGTCGAGGCGAGCTATCAGGAAAGGGGCGAAGCCGCCGAGGTGCGGCAGAATAATTTTGATGTCCGGAAAACGGCTGGGGATATTTGCCTGCATGAATTGCAGCAGGCAGATGGTGTCTTCGAGCGGGGCGCCGATTGGCCAGGTTAGTTTTGTGGACTCGATCAGTGGCGATCCGGCGCCGCCGCCGATCGGATGAATGAAGAGAACGGCTTTGCGGCGATTGAGCTCGGCGAAGAATCCGTCGAAGGCGGGGTCGGCGATGCCTTTTCCGAGGACCGTCGTACCCGCGGTCACACCTACCATGCCGAGTTCGTCGAGCCCGCGGCGCATTTCAGCGATCGAGGCTTGAACGTGCGGAAGGGGCGTGCAAGCGAAGGCCGCGAATCGTTTCGGGTATTCACGGACGATGCGCGCGTAGATATCGTTGCCAAGCTTTGCGGCGTCGACTGCATCGTTCTCGCTCGCGAAATACGGAAGCTGGCCTGATACGGAGAGGACTTGCAAGTCCACTTTTGCGAGGTCCATATTGCGAAAGTGCGCGTCTAGGCCGGTGAATCCCTCGAAGGCGAGGTTCGCTTTGCGAAAAAACGCGGTGGTCTGGCTTCCTCCGTAACGGTCCAGGCGGTCGAGATATTCGACCGGGAAATAATGCGCATGAATGTCGACCCTCACGACTTCCCCTCCACTTGGGCACGCGCGAGTATACACCTGGTGGATTCCTGTTCGGATTTCTCATGCACGTCTCTGTGGCCTCTGTGCGCTCTGTGGTGAATTCTCGCTTTTGTTTGCGATCAAAGATTTAACACAGAGTTCGCAGAGAGAGGAGCACAGAGTTCGCAGAGAAAACCTGGCGCCCGTACATTGACAAACTAGCCGGGCGCGTGGCTCGCTGTGCGCGCTCTTCCATCATCATCTATTTCTAAATTGCGGTTTCGCCGCGGAGGCATACTTTGAGCGACAGCATCGGAGTTCTCGGCGGTCTGCGGGCAGCCTGTGTCACTGAAGCCGATTGTGGAACGCGAAAGCAAACTCGTCATCTATGACGTCCGGAGGTCGTCCCGAGAGGACGAGCACGACGTCCCAAGAGGGATTATTTGACGGCGAGTAGTTCGACATCGAAGATGAGCGTGGCGTTTGGCGGAATGACGCCACCGGCTCCGCGAGCGCCGTAGCCCAGTTCCGGCGGAATGCGCAATTGACGCTTACCGCCAATCTTCATTCCCGATACACCTTCGTCCCAGCCTTTGATCACTTGGCCCGCTCCGAGCTGGAACATAAACGGCTGGCCTTTGTCCACGGAACTATCGAACTTCTTGCCGTCCTTGGCCAGCCAGCCGGTGTAGTGCACGGTGACCGTTTTTCCCGCCGATGCGGCGGTTCCGGTGCCGACGGTGATGTCCCAATATTGCACGCCGGAAGAGGTGGACTTCGATTTTCCAGTTACCTTTGTGGGGCTGGAAGTGTTGGTCTGGGCGCGGCCAGATACCGCGACGAGAACGGCGACTAGAACGAACAGCACGACGAATTTTTGTTTGATCATGTTTGCCACGGGCATCTCCTCAAGGACGGCAATCATATAACAATCTTGCGCCTGTCGTAATTTGAATTCCGAATTTCCGAAAAATGACAGGGAGGATGAACCCCAAAGGCGCATTGACAAACGCGTCCGGCGCGTGGCTAACTGTGCGCGCTCTTCCATTATCATCTGTTTCGTTTCTGAATTATCGATCCTCACCAATTCCCCTCCTTTTGAGCACGCGCGAGTATACACCTAGTGGTTTTGTGCTTGGGTTACTCATGAACTTCTCTGTGGCCTCTGTGCGCTCTGTGGTGGATATTTGCCTTTGTTTGTGCGCAAAGATTTAACACAGTGGTCACAGAGAGAAGCGCACAGAGTTCACAGAGAAAACCTGGCGCCCGTGCATTGACAAACTATGCGGGCGCGTGGCTAACTGTGCGCGCTCTTGCATCATCATCTGTTTCCGAATTACGAGCTTGCGGCGGAGGAATATTTTGAGCGACAGCATCGGAGTTCTTGGCGCGCTGCTGCCCTTCGCGGTGCTGTTCTTGGCATTCCTGATTTTCAAGATGGATGCGCTCACGGCCAGTCTCTCCGCGTGGGCTGTCGAGTTCGTGCTGGTGCTGGGGTTTTACCGCATGCCGTTTCTGAAAATTCTGGAGGCATCGGTTTGGGGCAATCTGACAATGTGGACGGGATTTCTCGTCCTGTACACGGGGCAGATTTTCGGACAAGCCTATCGCAGCACCGGATTGCTGGAGATCCTGCTGGAGTCAATCCGCTCGATTCTGCCGAGGCAGGATCAAGAGGGGAGATCGGTCGCACTCGTAACACTCGTCAGCGGTTTCATTGGAGCGTTTAACGGGTTTGCGACGTATCCGGTGACGATACCCGGCCTGGTTGAGATCGGATTCGATGGCGTACAGGCGACTACGAGCTACCTCGTGTATTTTTCATGGACGCTGCCGTTCAACAGTCTTTTTATCGCGCCGAATATTTCAAATGCAGCGAGCCACGTGCCGGTCGTGGATATCGTTCGTGTAGCCGGGCTGCTGACGATTCCGCTGGTTTACCTTTCCTTGCTGGGCTTCATGAAAATTCTCGGCTTTCGATTCTTTGAAAGGAAATCCCAGGCGCTATTCTGGGTGGCGGGAACCGGCAACGTCATTTCCATCATTTTGTTTACGCAGATTTGGCCCTCCTATTACATCCTGATGATGATTGGGGGAGCGGTCCTTTCGCTGGCCGGGTTTTACGTGTACGGGTGGCTGGCCAAGCGCCGAGAGGCCAAGAGTTCGCCAACTGGTACGTCAGTTCGGCCGTCTTATTCGGGATTGGGACTATTCAAAGCTTACGCTCCGTTGTTCCTGGGAGTGATCCTCGTCGTCGTAACAAGGGCCCCCGGCGTTGGCGCAACACTCGAACACTTTCAATTCAGAGTCGGCGTCTGGGGGTACAGCCCCATCGCGATCAACGTTTTTACGGCCGCCGGCTTCTACATTTTTGTGACCGCTCTGGTGTGTTATCTATTTCGATGCAAAGAGGCGAACGCGGCGAAGGATTTCGTCATTGCCAGCAAACGAAGCTGGCGGAGTTTGGCAACGCTCTGCGTCGGGAGCGCGACGGTTTATCTGATGGTAGACTCAGGCCAAATCGCGCTGCTCGGGAAGCTGCTCGCTCATGGTGGAAAATTGATTTACGCGTCGCTTTATCCGAGCGTGGCATTTCTTGGAGGCATGGCGTTTGGGCAGGGTCTGCCGGGGGATTTTCTTTTTTCCAGAATGCAAGTTGCAATCGCGCCGGTGCTCGGGATACCCCTGATGGTGCTGGTTGGAATTATTACGGTGATGACGATGGGGCCGCCGAACGCGCTGAAACCCACGCAAATCGCGTATACGGCGTCACTCGCGAACGTGAAGGGGCGCGACGGCGAGATTTTTCGAATCTGTTTGCCGTGGCAATTACTGCAGCTGATCGTTACGGCTATCCTTTCGGTTATCTTTGTTTACGTCTGGAACTAGATCCTGGAGGAACGGATGTCCCGTAATAGAAATCGCCCAATCGCACATTTTGTGTCGCGGGTCGCATTCTCTGTGGTCCTCTGTGATCCTCTGTGGCCTCTGTGTTGCGCTTTTCGGAAGTTAACACAGAGGACGCAGAGAAAAGCCACAGAGGGCACAGAGGGCTTATCGGAGGCGGTGTGATGAGTGGTAATGTCCAGAAGCCGCTTCCCCGGCCAAGCCTTGATTTCCAGTCGCACCTCGCTGTGCTCGAAGCGAACGGGCTGCTCGTTCGGATCAACCGGCCGATCAATAGGGACACCGAGCTGCATCCCCTCGTGCGTTGCCAATTTCTGGGCGGCATTCCGGAGGAGGATCGTCGCGCTTTTCTTTTCACCAATGTCGTTGATTCCCATGGACGGCGGTACGATATTCCGGTTGTCGTCGGCGCGCTCGCCGCTTCGCCAAAGATTTACGCAATTGGCATGGGGTGTCCCGTTGAAGGGATCGGCGCCGCCTGGAGGCGCGCGATTGCCAACCCTATCGCCCCGATCCTGGTGAATTCCCCGCCCTGCCAGGAGGTTGTCATCCAGGGAGATGATCTGCGACGACATGATGGCGGGCTGGCAAGGTTGCCGGTGCCGATTTCCACTCCCGGTTTTGATTCCGCGCCGTATCTCACGGCCACGCTTTGCATCACGCGCGATCCAGAGACCGGCGTCCGGAACATGGGGACCTACCGCGCCGCGCTGAAAAATACCGATCGTCTCGGGGTGCGCATGGCCTCGCGCATCGGCGGGGCGGGCGGTTATCTTCACTGGCAGAAGTACCGCGCGCTGGGAAAACCCATGCCCTGCGCGATCGTCATCGGTTGCGCCCCGGTTGTGATTTACACTGGGCCACAGAAACTCCCCGTCAACCTGGATGAGATGACTGTCGCGGGCGGGGCCGCCGGCGAGCCTATTCGAACAGCGAAATGCGTCACGATTGATCTTGAAGTGCCGGCCGACGCAGAAATCGTCATCGAGGGACTGATCGATTCCGACTTGCTCGAGCCCGAAGGGCCGTTCGGCGAAAGCAACGGCTACGTGGCGCTCGAGGACTACAACATGATCATGCAGGTGACGGCGATCACGCACAGACGGAAGCCAGTTTTTGCCTCCATCCTCAGCCAGGTTACGCCGAGCGAGTCGAGCGTGATCAAGAAAGTGGCGTACGAGCCGGCGTTTCTGGCACATCTGCGCGATCAGCTAGCGGTCAAGGGCATCCGCAAGGTCGTTATGCACGAACCGTTGAGCAACATTCGTCCCATTATTTTTCTGCAATTCGCCAACGGCGCGCCCCGTACCGAGGTCTGGCGGGGAATTCAGGGAGCGGCCGCGAAGCAAGCTGACTGCGGCAAGATCGTCATCGCCGTCAGCGAAGACATCGATCCGTCCAATACAGATGCCGTGCTGTGGTCGCTGGCCTACCGGTCGAATCCTGTCGAGGACGTGCATATCGAGCCATATCGAACGCGAGGTCATGCGCCAAAATCAGGGGCGCAGGCACTCGACTCGACGATGCTGATTGACGCTACACTCAAACATCCGATGTCGCCACTGGCCTTGCCGGCGCGTGAGTACATGGAACACGCGCAAACGATTTGGAAGGAGCTGGGTCTGCCGGCGCTTACGATTCGCCCGCCATGGCACGGCTATTCGCTGGGCGATTGGAATGACACGTGGGAACAGTTTGCGCGGAACGCTGTTGCCGGCGAGTGGCAGAAAAACGGGGTGAATACTGTGACGCGGCGGCGCGGGGGGCTGACGCCGGAGACGCCTGTGCGGAACGTCGAAGCGCGCGAGAAACCCGGGGACTAGAATCGCGGGTCCACAACTCGGCGAAGCAGCAACCAAAGCTAGCTTCAGCGGCTAAAGAGGTCGCGGAAAAAATCATTTGTTCCGTCATTCCGAGCGAAGCGAGGAATCTCTCTTCAAGTTAAGTACAATAAAAGTGAGATTCCTCGGCGAAAAGTGCGCCTCGCAATGACAACAAGACTTTTTCCGCGGCCTGTAAAGCGGCAACCACTAGATCTCGTTACGGCGGGGCTGAAGCCCGGCCCTCCGTGCGAATCGAGAATGAGGGGAGTTGAGATTCTAAGTGTGGCTCAGCGAAATTGAGGACCAGCAGCGTCGTGCTCCGGAAACACTCGAGGGCCGCATCGTGCGGGGCGAAATAAGGAAGGAGAAAACTATGCGATCACAGTTACTATACCTTTCGGTTAAACAATTTGCGTGGATCGCGATTTGTTCAAGTTTGTTCGCTGTAACATCTCGAGGGCAATCCGATCTGAAGGGCGTTATCGATATCCACGCCCACATGGACCCCGACAGCATGCCGCGGTCGATCGACGCTATCGACTTGGCGAAGCTCGCCAAGCAAAGGGGCATGCGCGGGCTGGTGCTGAAGAACCACTACGAGTCGACGGCCGCGCTGGCCTACATCGTGCGGAAAGAGGTTCCGGGGATTGAGATTTTCGGCGGCATCGACCTGAACCGGTCCGTCGGCGGCATTAATCCGGCCGCCGTGGAGCGGATGGTCCTGATGAAAGGAGGCTGGGGCAAGGTGATTTGGATGCCCACGTTCGATTCCGAAAACCAGGTACGGGTCTCGAAGGAAAACCGTCCGTTTGTTTCCGTCGCCAAGGATGGCCATCTGCTCACTGAAGTGGAGCAGGTGATCGACCTGGCGGCGAAGCATCAGTTGCTGCTGGAGACCGGACACTCTTCGGCCGAAGAAGGATTGCTGATTGTTCGCGAGGCAAAGCGGCGTGGCGTACAGCACATCGTCGTCACGCACGCAATGGCGAGCGTGATACGAATGACGATCCCTCAGATGCGCGAAGCCGCCGGCGAGGGCGCGTACATCGAATTCGTGTACGGCGCCACAATCGGACCGAACCCTGTAGTTAGTATGGCCGACTATGCCAAAGCGATTCGCGCGATCGGCGCGAATTCCTGCATCCTCTCAAGCGACCTCGGCCAGGTAGGAAATCCATTGCACCCCGATGGGATGGCGCTCTTCTTCCAGGCGCTGCTTAAAGAAGGGATTTCGCAGGCGGACATCGATTTAATGTCCAAGACAAATCCCGCCAAGGCTTTAGGGCTCCAGTAGCTACAGTCCCATCCGCGGACGGCGGTTCTGAGCCAGGGCAACGTGAGGCTTGGCAGTGAACTACTTTCGTTTCTTGCCGATGTTGGGGGTATGGAGGAAAAGAGGAAAGAACCAAGAATCGCCGTCATGACACGGGTGGAAGCAATGTGGGAAGACGAAACTGGGGCTCCGCGCGTTGCTCCCGCGACGATCGAGGACCGGTCTCCCAGCGGGGCGAACATCCGGATCAATACTGCAATCAGCGTGGGATCAAAGCTGACGATCAAAGGGCATAGAGAGCAATTCACAGGAGTCGTTGTCAACTCGCGAAACGACAAGACGGAATATTTTCTGGGTATCAAGAGGGATGTCGCTGCAAAACCGTACGTTAAAGAGGAATCTACCAAGTGAGAGAGGCCGGTATCTTGACGACTACGAGTTTTTTAAGGTTTCGGAAGAAATCAGCTGCCAATACACGGGCGTACAACCCTTGTGTCCCGTTGACCGACGGTGCGCCGGAACGCGCCTGCCGGCAACTTTTTACTTAATTGCTGCCGGATGCTGCCGCAGTGCTCTTCCCGGCCAAATAAAAGTAGCCGACCTTGTTATTCGGCGACGAGCCATACCACATGCGGCCTTGTGAATCGCGGAAGAATTCGCGCATTGCGAGTTCGGAATGCGGAAAGGGATACTCGATCACCTTTCCCGATTTTGTGTCGATGCGGCCGATGACGTCCATATTGTGGGAGTCGTACCAAAGATAGCCATCGGCATCGAAACCCAGCGCGTAAGGGCTAGGGTCCGGGCCGGGCAACGGAAATTCCTTGAAGGACTGCGTTTTAGGGTTGAACTGCAACATCTTGCCGCCTTGATATTCTCCAACATAGATCATGCCGTCGGGGCCTATTTCCATGCGTCGAGGGTAAGAGTTTCCTGTCGGCGGGGACCATAGCGAGTCCTTCATTGTTTTCCCATCCACTTTGCCGATCTTATTTGCTCGCGGGATCGTAAACCAGACATCGCCATTCTTGTCCGGTTTGACGTCGTAAGCGTAATCACCTTCCTCAAAGTGGGTGAATTTCCCTGTTTCAGGATCGAAACGAGTCAGAGGAACACCACTCGTCCACACTTTTCCGCTCGCGTCGAACCGGACGGTGTGCTTCGATCCGCCATCTTCTATTCCTTCTTTGCCGGGAGTATACGGATCCTGAAATTCGGTAATTTTCTGCGTTGCGGGATCCCACCTTCCAAGTTTGTTTGAGCCCTGCTCGGCCAGCCAAACGGAACCGTCAAGAGCAGGCACGGCCGAATGCACTCCAGCCGTACCAATATTGGGAACGGAGAAGTCCTGCATCTCACCCGTCTTGGGATCGAGCCGGGAAATCTTATTGGCCACTCCAAAGTTCGGGATCCACATATAGCCATTCTTGTCCGGCGCGGCGCTGAAAGGCATGCGGCTCGGTCCCGGCATGTCATACTCGACGTACACGATGTTCATGGCCTCGCTGCTGAATGGCCGCAAAGTGTCCTTGTAGTTGGGCATATCGCTGGGAGATTTTGGCAGGACGGAATCCGGACCGAACAGACTGGTCAGATAGGACGCCACATCCGCGGCATCCTGATCGCTGAAATGAGGACCCAGGAAAATGCTGAAATGCATGGCTTCGCGCATGAATGCGACGCGGTCTTTCCATCCATCGGCATCTCGCGTGACGGAAGCCATACGGCTCTGAAATTGATGGCAAATGTTGCAGTTAAAGAAAATTAAATCTTTGCCTTTTGCTGGAGGGAAGAGTTGTTTCGCTTGAGATTGGGAAATCTCATTCCAGTGGACGACGCCCTTCTGCAGCGCGAAATCGAATGAGGCGTCCTGATTGGCGGCGAGAGTCACGGCGTCGCGAGGATCCGCGCGGTAGCCAACAGCCTTTATCGTCACGCGATAATCCCCTGCGGCTAGATCGGGAATTCGGTAGCGGCCCTGGATGTCGGAGAGGACGATGACTGTGATCTTGGTCGTCGCGTTCCGCGCCTCGACAAATGCGCCCTGAAACGGCGCGCCATCTATGCCTTTCACTGTGCCAGTGATTGTTGCTCCGTAGCTGGCTGAGCCGAGGACAAAAATCAAACTCAACAGCGCCAAAGTCTTGGTTTGTGACCGCATCGGCGGGTTTCCCTTCGTATCCATCGGCCGCGACCAAAGATGGCAACTCGCGTCACGCGCCTTGAGTGGTTGAAATCGCGCTACATGCATCCTGTACGCACCAATGCTAACGTTTTTTCATTTATCGTTCACCTTAATTCGGAGGTGGCTGCAGGCTGTCATCGCCACAGGAGGAATGCGATTCAAGCCGCGAGCGGTGGACTGATCGCTGGGGCGCCGCCTACGGCCGACCAGGCGGTAGTAGTTCGTCAGGGTGCTTTAGCGAATCTCCTCGTGGGGGGATGCTAGCCGTCTTGAAAAGATTTTCAAAGACCTCTCTGAGTTTGTCCGTCGCTTGCTTTGAAAACATGCCGGCCAACCCGGACATCGCGGCGACTCCGAACGGGCTCAAGCTTTCCGCTCCAGTAGTACCCGCGATCAGCCCCCCGCGCGCTGCGAAGTAGAACATGATCGCCAGTGCCATGCCGATGAAGGGCCGCAGGACGTACCACCAACACCAGCTCTTCACGAACTGCCGGTTGCCCAGGAAATCGGCAAACGAGGTCGCAAGATGAATGTAGCTTCCCAGTGCGCCGGTTACTGCGACAAGCAACAGATACCGCGTCTCTATCCACAACGAAACCCCTTTCATACCTGGCACGAACCGTATCACGTTATGGTCGTCCGCCTTCAGCGGCACTTGGCCGGGCCAAAGTCGCAGCAACAAATAAAGCAGCAAGAGGTTCAGAATAACGAGATAGACGCCGAATGCGATAGTCCAGGCTTTCGAGGCTGCTTGCGGTTGGCCGTCAGGTTGGGAATCCATTGAAATTTCCCCTTCTCTAATTCCGCAGGAGGAGTTCGTTGAGCGGTCGAAGTCACAACTATGACCCTGTCGGGACGACTGGGCGGTTGTTTGCGTGAAGATACTTGCCGCCTCCTGAAGGGCGGCTGTCACGGGTTCTACGCACAGCGCCCATCAGGTCACCAAGTTCCTTGCCTCTACTGAGACCCCGCGCAACAACACTACGGTCGTCACACCCCGACGGCGACATCTTGAGAGGGATCAGGGAAAGGGTGGAAATATGCCCCCTGCGGGCGGCTCGGCTCATAAGCAACTTTTCACGCATTGTGCGCTCTTTTTTTGAAGACGTTCATTCCTTCCTCAGCCTGTCAATCACAATTGGATTAAAAGGGTTTCTACCCTTACGGAGTTCATCAACGAATCCTTGGCGCTCGGGCTTCAGTTGCTTACGCTTCTCATCCATTAGAGGGTCGTTGATGAAAGCCTCGAAGTCTGCGATAGCACCCTGGCGGTCGCCAGTAAGTGCCCTAGCGAGGCCTCGGCTGTCACGATAAAAAGGATCCGGTTCAAGGGTATCGACTGCCTTCTCACACGCTGTCAACGCTTCGCGGGCGTGCCCGAGCAGACTTCCAAACCAACAGAGGCTGTTCCAGTCTTCCGTCGAAATCCTCAGCCCACGATCCATTTCGATTGCCTGTTGATAGGCATTCATTCCGTCCACCCATGCGGCTGACCGTTCGGCATTCTTGGTCTTGGAATCTTCAAACTGAAGCTGAAGACTCCGGCCTTGCTGGAGCTTCCCTTCGGCGACCCAATGTCGCGCCTCCGATTCAGGGTCGAGTATGGCGTCAGCGTCTAGTGCCTTAGCTACTCGAAAGTTCTTTTTCGCTTCGTCCAGATCGTCACTGAGCGCAGCCGTCTTCCCATCCGCAATCACGCTCTCGGCCGCGAGCCGCCTGACTTCGGCCATGGGGTACACCGGGTCAAGCTGCTTTGCCTGTCTGAACTTCGCATCTGAGGCAACGGTATTTTCGGCTTTCGCGAGGACGATACCTACGCCGTCCTCAACCAGACCCGCGACTCGGCAATCGTCTGTGGTGAGCTTGTAGGTCTGACACTCCTGGGATGTCAACGGACGCGTCTTTTGCTTCCAGCTCTGGGTCAGTTTCATCAAGTCCCTTATGTCTAGGGGGGGCATTTCCACCACGCCATCTATACTAACAATGACGATCTGCTCTGGTTCCTTTGCAATAGCAAACTGTGAAGACTGGAGGTGTGTCCTGCCAGCCGGAATGCTGCGTAACTTCTGCCCTTTGGAGGTGTCCCAAATGTCGATTTTGCCATGCTCCTCGAGTCTGTCGGATACAGCCAGTTGTTTGCCGTCAGAGCTGAAAACAAGGTCCCGAACCGTGTCCGCGGTGGGGAACGGCGTACCCATGGAATGGCCGGAGGAAGCGTCCCAGAGTTTAATGTTGATTCCGCCGTCTTTTTCGCGTACCAGTGTGGCGAGAACGTCGCCCTTGGGGCTGAATAACGCCGACACCACGCTGCCCTCGGTGCGGTTCAAGTCCGCGATTTTCGTAGTGGCCAGCAACCCGCCCGAAGAAATGTCCCACATTCTTACCTTGTATTCGTTTTCAGTCCTATCGAAAGTAGCGAGCTGTCCACCATTCTTGCTGAACCCAAGCCCAAAGATACCTCTGGTAGGCACCGGAATCGAAGGCTTGGCCGAACCGCTATTCCACACCTTGATGGGTTCAGAACCGATATCCCATACCCTGACAGGTTCGCCTCGGGAGACGATTGCTAGTCGTTTCCCGTCAAGGCTGAAGACGAGTCGCTGGGCTTTAGTCGTATCTACAACAGCATTCGACAAACGGGATACGAGTCCTCGGGAAGGGGTTTCCCACACTTTTACACCCATATCCTCGTCAATTCCGGCTACACGGCTCCCGTCAGGGCTTAAGGCCAACTTGCCAATGGTGCCGCGGGATCCAGCGAGCGTCACGGCGGCAGAGTACACCTTAACGGTCTTATCCTTGCTTCCGGTCGCCAAATGGTTCCCATCCGGGCTGAATGCCACCAACGACACGGCATCCTTGTGGCCGGAAAGCTTGTGAAAGGGGGATCCGGATCCGAGCACCTCGACTGTCCCGTCCTTGCCCGCGACGGCCAAAGCCTTCCCATCCGGGCTGAATCGGACCTGCGTTACGCCGCCTTGTTCGGTTGACTGTTTGAATAATTGTTTCCCGTTTGAACCATCCTTTATGATGACACTTCCGTCGTCTCTAGCCGTGGCTAAATATTTTCCGTCCGCGCTGAAAGCTCTGGAGGAAATCGCATCGTCCAGTTTTCTGTCCGCGTACACGATCTGCCCAGACCGATCGCGAAGCATTCTCTCCGCTCCCGAGGGATCCTTCATGTCCCAGTCCTTTTCAAGAGCGAAACCAAAATCCTGGTTGACCTCAATGTCCGGGAGGTTCACTTCCTTGCCTGAGACGTCCCAAACCCTTTTGCCACCGCCAGATTCAACCGCGCCCAGGAGCGTTCCATCCTTGCTGAATACAAGGTCCCAGACTTCACGGGTAAGCGGAACCGTCTGTACCAATTGGCCGGACGAAGCATCCCATAACCTGATGGTATGATCTGCGCTATGAGTGGCCATATACTTCCCGCCGGGGCTGAAAATAACCCTATCCACAACATCCGAATGACCAGACAATGTCTTCAGGAGCTCCCCGGAAAGTGCATCCCATATCCTTACCGCTTTGTCCTTTTCGGCGGTGGCGACACGCATCCCGTCCGGACTAAAGGCAATATCAGAGACACCGTCTATGACGCCTCGCAACGTGCACTGTGACGTCCTTTTGCCGATTGCGTCCCGGAGGGCGCTTTCCGTCTCCAACATTACGGTTTTGTCCACGTCATAGGTTTCCGACGCCGCCTGCGCAGCCAGCAAGAATCCGAGGTCGGGATCTTCAACCGCGTTGGGTTGCACAACTTGCGCCAGACGGAGAGAATTGGCCTGCGCGGCCATTCTTGTTTTGTCTCTCTCCAATTTCCAGGCGATTGTCGCAAGGATCAGGGCGATAAAAACAGCCGACGCAAGACCGATGACCTGCATCCGCCTCCTCTGAATGGCGCGCTTTTGCGCTTTGGCAAGTCTTCTCTGGGTTTCCTCCGCTCGCTGTTTTTTCCCTTCCTTTCGCTGTTCGACCAGCCGCTCGCGTTCCTTGGCCTTTCTCCCTATCCAGCCGACTAGGAATTCACTGGCGATCTCATAGTAAGAGACGTCCCGGCGCGACGAACGCAGCACCAACGTGCGGTCGTCGGCCAACCTGTCGAGAGTACTCTTCAACAAGTCGCGGGGAATTTCATCTTCGTTCTCCACACGGCTCAGCAAGTCACCTTCCCAAATGACATTGCGGGTGCCGGCCGAAGTCACCATCCGGGTTAATAGACAGATTGCGGGTTCCCTCTGTTCGTCCTTCAGAGATTTAAGAGCGTCATCGAAGTACTTCTCCAAAATCCCTTGCACTCCACCTAGGCGTTCGAAGAACTCCCCAAGCTGCTCGGTCGATTTGCCGCTATCGAACAAGCTGCGGCAAACGATCTGCACTTCTGAGAACCGAACATCTCCGGAAGAGCTGCGTTCAATAAACTGCCTCTGGATGGCTGCGGCAAGGGAAGGATCAATCTCGCGAGGGTACCGCTGGGGGTAGCTCTCAAAAGGGCTGCGAATGACGTGGCAGACTTGTTCTCCAGGGAGCGGAGCGAGCCGAAGATACTGATCTGGCAGGCGCGGGTACTGCTTGAAAAGGGGGGTGAGTTTCGCAAGGTAGTCTTCTCGCAGAGATATCAGCACCTTCACCGGCAGGTTTGCGTCCAGGAGAAGCGCACAGATGGCATTGGCAATGCTTTCGTGAGCCCCACGAACTTCTTGGACGGTCTGCCCTGCCGACCCTTCCTCAAATAAGGTCACCCACTCCTCGAACTGGTCGAAAACCAGAAGCGGGCGTTTCTGTGCGGCCACGCCCTGCAGGATTTCCAAGAACGCCTTGACTGGCAGCGTGGCGCGTTCCGCGATTTCATCGGAGAAGAATACGGAAGGGAGAAAGCATGTCCCGGCGGCGCCTTTCTCAGCCAGTCGTTCGACGACAATCTCTTGGCCCTTCCGAGGCTGCAACCGGATTCTGTTGGGCTGATAGCCCTCGGAGAGGGCAAGGGGAACGAGCCCCGCATTGATCAATGAGGACTTCCCGTTCCCCGAATCTGAATAGAGCAGGACACCCCGGTACATGACTACCAGCCGAATGAGGTTACGCGCGTCGGTTTCACGGCCAAAGAAGACACCGCGTTCGGCATAGGTATAAGGTTCGATGCCTGGATATGGCAAATCGGGGAGATGAGCCACTGCGGTAACCGGGGTGGAATCAGGCGTCACTAAAACTCCAGTCCTTTTTCTTTGTAGTCCTGACCTTGCAGTTCTCGGTAAAGCCAGGGTACGAAAGACCAAACATCCTGCGGAACGAACGTTATGAATTTTCTCTCATTCTGCCAGACTTGCAGGATCAGAGGGTCGGGATGGCGGTCGACGGAGAACGAGGGAGGAAAATCAGCTGTGTCAAGCCGCCAACGCAAGGTCCGGAAGAGCAAGCGCAGGTTGTAGTCGCGGAGGCTGTAGCCGACAAATAGTGTGAGCCACTTTTTCATGCGAAAACGGATTGTGGAGGGGACGGGGTGCAACTCTTCTTTTCCCTCCGACATCCGTTGCACGAACGTTATGTAGTCCTCGTCTGTAATCACGATGGAGTCCTTCTGCTCCAGATCGCCATGCATTTTGAAGATGAGCGGCCTCTGTTCGGTTGGATCTTCGGCGGGATCTCGAGTGGGTCTGTCGGAGTGAGGATCGTACACGATGACCGCCGGGTCTTTTTCCCGTTGCCGTAAGGCAACCTCAATTAGCCGGTCGTAATTCGTGGTAACGATAATCCGGAAGGGTAGAGCTGCCAGCATTTTCAGTATGGGCGACGGCTTCTTTCCCTTCACGAGGTATTGGTCCAAACGGTCGACCAGCTTGGCGCGGAGTAGGCCGGGCGTGTTCTCAAAACACAAAGAGGCCCTCTGCAGATCCGGTGTATTCTCCCCGGGTAGCCTGTCCTTAAAGTGAGATTCCTCGGCCAGCCTTTCGGCTAAGTCTCCACCCAGAAGAGGCCGCAGTTCGAGCGGGTAGGCGAATGTTTGAGAGTCCTGCGGCGGCGGAGCATGAATACCAGCACCGAGAAAGAGGACACACTCCCCTTTCTTGATTTGTCTGGCGAGCTCAACGCAGGCCGGATCGGTACAGGGCCCATCTAGACTCATGAAACCACTCCGTACAAAAATTTCTCGAGGCGGTTGGAATGCGGCTCAACGTTTTGTCCTTGTCGGCCAGAGAGGACAAGAAACACAAGACTTCTGGCCGTGAGCCCCTTTCGCGTGGCGGAAGTCTAATGAAGATCAATTAGATTGTCAATGAAAGCGTTAGTCGTGAGGATAGCTACTCGTTTATGTAACTTTTTTGGATAGCAATCGAAAGTAAACAGCACGCTGGCCCTCCATCACCAAGACCCCTTGCCCATGTAATGGGTAAGGCGGAGATGTGGTCAGCCCCGTCACTCTGCCCACTGCGCTCGGATCAGGGCGCGCTCGGAATCAGTACGCTTGACTGCTAGCGCGGCTTCAAAAGTCTCATTGACTGCCGAAAAGCCGATGCACCACACTGTCGCAAGCGAACCGATCTGAGGTTGACACGAAGCGGGAGCGGGCATAAGGTCTTGCGCAAGGATCAAGTCAAAATCGCAAACTTGGGTGAAACACATGAAAAGAAAGAGAAGAGATCAGAACGGTTTCTCACGCAGGGATTTCATCAAGGCGACTGCCGTTGGCACCGGCGCGGCCGCACTGACCGGGCTTGGAGCGGAGGACGCGAGTGCACAAGGGCGGCCCGCGCACTGGGATAAAGAAGCGGATGTGGTGGTGATTGGGGCGGGAGCGACAGGTCTGCCTGCGGCCATTCAAGCGATCGAAGGCGGCGCGTCCGTGATTCTGATCGACGCGAACACGGACGTCGGCGGGCACGCGATCTTGAGCGGCGGAAATGTGGCGTTGGGGGGCGGAACTAGCAGGCAACAGAAATATGGAGTGGTCGATTCGCCGGACCTGTTGTACTCGGACCTGACGGATTGGTCGGTCGTGGAACCAAACGGGTTCCCTGACTATAGGTACAACGACAAAGAAGTGATCCGCGCTTTTGCCGATGAAAGTGCGAAAACTTATGAATGGCTGATCGCTCATGGCGTTACATTTGTCGACAAAGCTCCGGACACACTTGGCGGCCACGCGGTTGGGAACTCCGCTCCTCGGGAGAATCATGCGGCGCCGTTGGAATGGCCGCAGGTTCAGACTGGCGTGGCAGTGAGCCCCGAGCGTCGAGCCACCACCTCTTCAGGCGTCGGCCTCATCCGGCCGCTTGAAGCAACCGCGCGAAAATTGGGTGTTCAGATTCTCTTGCAGCACAAAATGAGCAGCATCATTCGGGAGAATCAGAACTCGGGAAGGGTTCTGGGAATTGCGGCGACCAACCAAGGCAAGACTGTAAACGTCCGTGCGAGGAAGGGCGTCATCATCGGCACGGGCGGGCACAGCAGCAATGTGAACTTCCGCAGAATTTTCGATCCGCGGCTGACCGAAGAGTACCAGGTGGCCGGCGAACCTTACTCTTTCCAGGATGCCAGCGGAGAAATCGCAGCCATGGCCATCGGGGCATCGCTTTGGGGAGCGTACAATCAGTCCGGAGAATTCGGACAGAACGTTACCAAGGCGGGTTGGATCGGGTGCCAGTATGGCTATGTGAATCTATCGTGGCAGCCCGATAGTCCTATTTTTTCTCTGGCGCGCGCCACTGGACTTTCCGTAAAGGATTATCAAAACGCGATTCTCGTGAATATGGTGGGTTCACGATTTTATGATGAGACGCAAGGCCAGTTTCCAGCGAACAATTACAATTCCATCAAGCCCTACATTCCCCGCAGCTACCTGAACGCCGCGAATATCAAGTACGAATCTTCCAATTTTATTAACGCTGCGCTGGCGGGAACCGGCGATACGACTCCTGGGGGCGGACCGATCTGGGCGATCTTCGATTCAGACGCGGTGAAGCGTGAGGGCTGGACGGTTACGCCGCCGTATGTGGATACCGCGCAAGGATATTTCTTCTCCGCGGGCACGGTCGCGGAATTGGCCGGCAAAATCGTGAACAAATATCAGCGGAAGCCGATGCCACCCGATGCGCTGCAAAATACTGTCGCGCGGTACAACTCCTTCGTGGACGGGGGGAAGGACGCCGACTTCGGAAAGCCTGCGCCAAAATTTAAGATTCAGACGCCCCCGTTCCATGCCGCTTGGGCGACGCCGGTGATCCATGACACTCGCTCTGGTCTGAGGATCAACGGAAAGTGCCAGGTGGTAGACCTCAATGGCAACGTTATACCGGGCCTTTACTGTGGAGGCGAGTCAGCTGGCGGATTCAGCTTGCACGGTTTGGCGCGATGCACGGTGCAGGGCCGCATCGCCGGCAGAAACGCTGCCGCGGAAACGGTCAAGACGTAACGCCCATGACATTCGACACGGCCTTGAGCCATACGGGCTGGGTCTCTGGGTACGCCAATCTCCCGATTGGCGTTTTTTCGACGTGCCAATCTGGAGATTGGCGTTCCCGGGCTTCGGGGCGAACACTCCAGCGCCGCGGAAAACGGCGTATCACCGGAGTGACACAGCTCGCGCGGGTCTCGCCGTGATGGCGGTCACAGCGAGACTCGGCCCCGCGCGAAACTTAAAGAGCCAGTGCGCCCCGTTCCTGGTTGCGGATACGGATGGTCTCTTCCACTTTGGACAGGAAGATTTTCCCGTCGCCGATGCTTCCGGATGATGCGGTCTTGAGAATCGCGTCGACAGCGGAATCCACCAGATTTTCGGGCAGCACCAGTTCGATCTTGATTTTCGGAAGGAGATCGACCGTGTATTCCCGGCCTCGGTAAACCTCCGTGTGGCCTTTTTGGCGTCCGTGGCCGCGCACGTCGGTTACGGTCATGCCTCCTATGCCAAGCTCGGTCAGTATTTCTTTGACGGCTTCAAACCTGGACGGCTGGATAATCGCTTCTAGTTTGGTCATCATGTTTTGTTATCCTTAATTTGCATTCGCAGACTCGAATCCAAGTATGTCTGCTTGGCCTGCTAGTCTCGTTGGCCGTGATTGAGTTTCGTTACGTCCCGCAGCCCGACGTGGCTTGCTTTCACTCTGCTCCGCGCCGGTTTCTGGAATGGCGGTGAGAGAAAAAAGCTTCGGGCGTCCGTGAAAGCGGGGAATCCGATTCAGGACGCCCTATTATTTAGTCGCCGTGTGCCGGCGCCGGAGCTTTCACGGACGAACCGGAGGGTTGTTTTTGGAGTGCAGCCAAGCCCGTGGGGGAACCCAGAGCCGTAATGACGTATTCAGGATAGGCCGCAATGCCGTGTTCGTGCAGATCCATACCGTAGAGTTCGTACTCTGCCGGTAACCGAAGGGTGCCGGTTGCGTTGACTGCGAGCATGACGATCATCGCCACCGCGAATGTAGCCAGCGTAATGCAGGCACTACCGATAATCTGGGCAACAAGCACTTGTGTGCCGCCGCCATAGAAGAGACCCTTCAACGGGGCGCTATTGTCAGGTGAGATCGGACCTGTCGCGCCGTATCTCCCGCAGGCAAACAGCCCGAGTGAGAGTGTTCCCCAGATTCCGCAGAAGCCGTGAACCGGCACCGCTCCGATAGGGTCATCAATTCGCAGCCACTCCAGAAGGTCGACTCCTAGGATGACCAACACTCCGGCGATCCCGCCGAGCAGGACTGCGCCCGTCGGACTGACCCAATAGCATGGGCAAGTAATTGCGACCAGCCCGGCCAGAAAGCCGTTCGTGGTGTAGCCCGCGTCCCACTTTTTGGTCATCAGGTAGCCGTAAAGGATGGAGCTGAGTCCGGCCGCGCATGCAGCCAGGGTGGTATTCGTGGCCACGCGGCCAATTCCTTCAAAATCCATGGCCGAGAGTGTGCTGCCTGGATTGAATCCGTACCAGCCGAACCACAGAATCAAGCCGCCAGAGACAGCAATGGTCAAGTCGTGCGGCAACATGGGAGCGCCGCCGTCACGCTTGAATGTCCTGCCGAGCCTCGGTCCAAGAACGATGGCTCCCGCTAAGGCGATAAATCCGCCGATGGTGTGAACGACCGTGGAGCCGGCGAAATCGTGGAACCCCATTCCCGAGGCAGGCCAGAAATGACCTTCACTGCCCATGTTCGCAAGCCAGCCGTCCGGCCCCCATGCCCAGTGGCCGATGACCGGATAAATGAAACCGGTAACGCAGATGCTGTAAAGGAGGTCGCCGACGAAACCGGTGCGTCCGATCATCGCGCCGGACGTGATGGTCGAGCAGGTATCGGCGAAAGCGAATTGGAAAATCCATACGGCAAGAAATGCGACGCCCGTTGTTTCATATGTTGCCGGCGCATTTTGGAGAAAAAACCAGTGGTAGCCAATGAAACCGTTGCCATGGGCGAACATAAATGCGAAGCCGACGGCGTAGAACAGAAGTCCACAAAGGCAGGTGTCCACCACGCACTCGACAAGCACGTTCACGGTCTCGCGGGAACGGCAGAAGCCCGCTTCGAGCATGGTGAATCCGACTTGCATTCCGAACACAAGAAACGCGGCGACGAGCGTCCACGCCGTGTTCACCGGATTGACGATGTCATTCCCTTTCAGATCTGGATCGGCTGCGTAGACATGGGCGCCGATGAAAATCGATGTGACGCCGATGACCAGCAGCACCAGCCCGACACCAATTCCCTTCCCGGCAAGCAAAAGCGTGCCGTATCGGCGCCATTCAGGGTTTCGCAGCCGAAGGGCGAGACGGGAAAACTTTTGAGATAACGACAACTTTTTTCCATATTTTGGAATTTCAGACATTTCTACTCTCCTTTGATGAATGGAAATTCGTTTTCTTTACCACCAGATTGCTTGTCCCGAATCCTGAGCCCGGTCACGCATGGAAAAATCGCTGCTGATCGAATCACCTCAACGCGCCCGCTTAAGAGAAATTGGATTGAACCAGGCGCCGCCCCAAAAACCGGGAACATTGCCGACGCTTCCTACTGGCAGCCATCAGGATTTCTTCCTCGGTCCCCATGGTGTCTCCTCCTCAGAAACTCATGGCGCATTCTTCCGTCCGCAATGCCTCCAGGATTCCGTCTTCAAGCCAGAACCGCAGGCCACACAATTTGGCTCGCATGGCAAGCGAGCGAATGGATCGCGCCGCTGATTGGTTCCTAGCGACTGCGCCTTCAATGATTAAGTCGGGGCCAGTATTGGCGGACCTTCGATAGACTCGAAGCACCGCGGAGTTGACGCCGGGTAATGCGCCGAAGATCAGGTCGCGCACAGCGATCGCATCTTCCAGCGCCTGGGCCGAGGCGTGACGATTTCCAACTGGGTGCGGCAAATTCGCGTCCCATGGATCGGCGGGGCGTGCTATCCAATCGCATTCCACGGCATCCCCTCGCAACTCCAGCCGCAACAACTTCAGGGGCGCGCGAGAGAGGTGCCCGAATCGCAATTGAATTCCTAACGTGCGGAGGAAATAGCCGATGCCATAAAGCTGCATCGTCAGGCTCAAGGTTGTGCGTTCTGCCTCGGCGGCAGATGTTGCCTTGCCCTGCAGGACATCATGCGAGGCGCCGAAGCGATGAGAAACAAAATTGCTTGCCGACATTTCCAATCTCCAGTCCTTGTCAAAATTGAGTTCGACGCCGAAGCCAATACTGGCAGCTGCTGCGCACACCTCACCTCGTGAGGCCGTTTTGGCGCGACACAGATGCCATTCCCGGAAACACATCGGTGCAACACCGAAGTTTCCAGCTAACGGATTGGCTCTTCCTCGAGCGCTATGTTTCTATTGTTTGGACACGGCGTCGTGTCCGAGACGAACGAATCAAGGTGAAGTTCGCGTTGAGGCTCCTCGTTTCGTCGGCGAAAAGAGGAGATCAAAGCGCCGTTACGACTACTTCACTTCGGCAGGGAGTTTGCAGAATTGCGTGCGAAGTGTCAAATTCAAACTTTCAATTGCCACGATTCAAATCGTGTGCGGCTTCACTCAACTACGCAGCGAGACGCGAGCGCAAGGACAAATCACTACTCAGAGTTGCGTTTCAATTCATCGTTCAAAATAATGGCCTCCGAGATTTCTTTCATGGACTTGCGCATTTGCTGGCTCTGCCGCTGCATGGCGCGATACGCTTCGTCCTCGTTGATTCTCAATTCGCGCTGCAGGATACCCTTGGCGCGCTCCACGAGCTTACGAGTTTCCAACTGGCCTGACAGGGCCGACTTTTCACTTTCCAACTGTTCTCTGCGGCGTTCATTTTCCTGCAACTCGGCAATTGATTTTTGAAGTTCCGCGGTGCGCTCGGCCACTCGGACCTCCAGTTGGTCGCGGGCCTCTCTGAGCGCCTCCTCACTTTTTCTTTTCGATGAACTCACCCAACTAGCGACCGCCGTGCAAATAATGAAGGAAATAAAATAGGCGGTGTCAGTCGTGTTGATGACGAAGGAATGAAACGGAGGGACGAAGAAATAGTCAACCGCCAACGTCGAGAGCAAGACCGCGAACAGGCCGGGCGCGGTTCCGCCAAACCACGCGCTGGTCATGACCGCGGCGAAGAACAGGAACAAGAACGGGTACGGGAAAAGGTGCTGGAGGAGGAGAGTCACACCAAGCGCTGCCGCGACGGAAGTCAATGCGATTGCATTTCGTCGGATCACGGAACCAAGTTGTACCTTGGACGATCTGTTGCTTTCGAGCGACTGCATGGTTTCCTGTAGCATGTGGACGTATCACCATTGAGTGGCAAGTCCTCGTTTCGCGGCGGAGCAGCAAGAACTAGAGGAAATCCACCCTGGGTCCTTTGAGAATATCTTTATATATCCTTTACGCATTCCTTATAAAGCCTGCGACCGTGCTGCTGCAAAAACAAACTCAAAGAACGGATGGGAACGATTTAGGAACTCAATGGGCGAGATCGAGTGGAGAAAACTCCGCCAGAAACGATCCACGGTTTCTCCGTACAGCCGGCGGCCCGAGGTTCGCAAGGCAGATTCAAAATTCAGATTGCTTGAATTGATTAAACGAATCCCGACCCATACGAATCGGTGATTCCGGGCATCGAAACGTTGCATTTTACTAGTTCAGGGGCACCCATTAGTATCGCGTTCCTCGGCAGGAATCGGATGTGCCCAGTCGATTTGTAAGGAAAGAATAAAGGAAAAATTAAAAGGAGATTACATGGCGGAGAATACCGGCGAAGTTAAAATGACACCAACCTTAGGATTGACCGGGTTGACGATGAACGCCATGGCGCTCATCGCTCCCGGCGCTTTCCTTTGGCTTACGTTTGCGCCCCAGGCGACAGAGGGTGCGACGGCGCCCTCGATGTGGATCGGCATCCTCTTCGCGCTGTTGTTGTGTCTGGCGACCGCGGTGTGTTACGCGGAAATGGCGAAGCTGTATCCGGGCACCGGCAGTTCGTACTATTTCGCGGAGCAGTCCTTCCTGAATCACGACAAGGCATGGAAATACGCCCGCGTGATGAAGTTCATCGTCGGCTGGGGCTCACACCTCTACTATTGGATTTACCCCGGCGTCATGGTCGCTGTTACTGGTGTATTCTGCGGTTACATCACAGGCACCCTGTGGCCGAACTTCATGAGCGCGGCGAACCCCGGTCCGATGTTCATGATGCTCATCGCGATCTTGTTTTCCTTCGCCGTCGCTTATATCGCATACCGAGGGGTGAATGGGTCCACAGCGGTCAGCGTGGCCATCAATGTGATTCAAATCTCCGCGCTGATCGTTTTTGCCGCCATGGCTATCAGCTACCGGGTCAGCCATCCTCCGGGAAGCGAAGCATGGCAGTTTGATTCAGTTTCCGGCGAGGGCTACAAATACGAATTCGCGACCACCAGCCAAACGGTGGATGGAAAAGCGACAGATGTAATCACGCGCGACGCCAATATGGTGCCGCAACCCAAGCTCGACGCCAGCGGGAAGCCGGTTCCTTATCACGTCAACTACGACGCGTACGACACAAGTACCCCGCCCGTGTTTCAGGCCCATCCGAATGCCACCTCCGTAATCGCGATACACAATTTCAACTGGATGTTCGTGCAAGCCACGGTCGCCATCCTGATCCTGGTCGGCTTCGAATCGGTGACGGCGATGGGCGGCGAGGCCAAAAACGCCAAACGGGACGTGCCGATCGCGGTCATCACATCATTGCTGGTTCAGGGGGCTTTCTGCTACCTGTTTGAGTATTTTGCCGCAAACTACTTTTTAAGTAGCGGCTATCCGATGTCAACGGCGACCAGTTCGTCGGCTCCGATCGGTGACATGATGATCATGGTTGGCGATGCCCTATTCAACGGGCATGGGCGAGCCTTCATGCTGATCGAGGCCGTAACCGTCTTCCTGGCGCTCATCGGCACCACGCTCTCCTGCATCAACACGGGTGCACGCGTGACCTACGCCATGGGCAAAGACAACGAAGTGCCAGAACACTTCGGCTTGCTGCATGAGAAGACCCTGAGTCCTCACCGTGCGATCTGGGCGTTGGCAGCGATTTCGGCGGTTTTCGGGGTTCTCGCACTGACGATGCTGTTCGGCGATGCCGGCGCTATCCCGGATGCCACGCTCAAGGCCCTGCCTCAGGGGTTCTGGTCGAGCTTCGGGTACGTATCACATGACACCATGGCGAAAATGCCAAACAGCCTGCTCACGATTACGCTGGCATCAAACTTCGGGACGTTCCTGCTCTATATGCTAAGCTGCGTAACCTGCATCTTTTGCTACCAGGGGCACCCGAACTTCAGCTTCCTCAAACACATGCTCATCCCGATTTTCGGTATAGTTGCCAACCTGATTTGCATGGGAGCGTACATTGTGCTGCCATTCATGGGGTATGGCACGAAGATGGAGCCGTTCTTGGCATTGGGGATTGCAGCCGTCTGGGCGATCTACGGGGGAATTTATTTCCTCCGAAGCAGCAAGGTTGCCGGGCGGACAACACTGGTCACCAGTCGAACTTAGGGTGTACCATGGGCATAGCTCGATTGGCTCGGAGATTCGGACAGGCGATCTTGCCTGTCCGAATTTCTGTTTCCGGGGGAGCTGTAAGTCTTGAAGAATCCGAGAGGAGCTCTGTCCGGGGGGACTCTTCCAGGCCCTACCCGGGTCAACTTTCCACCCCTCGCCTTATGCTTGACCTAGAGTTCGTCGAACGAACTGACGTCGGACGAGTTCGCGACCACAACGAAGACTATCTTGGTTACGCGGCGCCCGCGAGTCCTGCGCAGGTGCGCTCGCACGGGTGGCTGTTCGCACTGGCGGATGGAGTCGGCGGACACGAGAAGGGCGAAGTTGCGTCACGGGCGGCGATCGAAAGCATGCTCGCTGGATTCCAGGGAGCTCCCGGTGGCGAATCACACGCTGCCTTGCTGCCCCGGTTGGTGCAGAAAGCCAATGCCCATGTTTTTGAGGCCGCTGTCGCCGGCGGCAGAGATACCGCGGGCATGGCCACAACACTAGTTGCTTGCGCGTTTCGGTTCGATCGCGTGACGGTTGCGCACGTGGGCGATTCGCGATGCTATTTGATCCACAACGGCGAGGCGTCCCAGCTTACGCGCGATCATACCGTGGCCAGCGAGCAGGTTCGCCTCGGGCTGGTCTCCGCCCAAGAAGCGGGCGAGGGCTCGACACGCCACATCCTCAGCCGGTCACTGGGTACCGAGATGGTTGTGAATGTGGACACGAACGATCACCAATTGTATCCCGGTGACGTTTTACTTCAGAGCTCGGACGGCTTGCACGGCGCCGTGGAGGCCTTGGAAATGGCCGCGCTGTGCAGCCACGGATTGGACCTGGTTGGAGCGGCGGAAAAACTGGTGGCGCTTGCCAATGAGCGGGACGGAAGTGATAATATCAGCGTTCAATTGATCCGCGTGCGCGACGTCGAACGCATGGGAATGTACCGCGGCCGGCCGTACAAGTTGTACTGACGCGTCTTTGCCGCTGCTCCCTGACTGTCCTGCTCCCCCGATGAGTCCACTCCATCCCGGCGATCAACTCGATCACTACCGCATCGACAGCCTCGTCGCCCGAAGCGGAATGGCTTCGATATATCGGGCCACCGACATGCGCACGGGCCGCGCGGTGGCCATCAAACTCCCGCATCCGGAAATGGAAGCCGACCCGGTTCTCTTCGACCGGTTTAAGCGGGAAGAGGAAATCGGCAAAAAACTGGATCACCCCGGCGTCGTGAAAGTGCTGAACGATGAAGAACGCAGCCAGCGCTACATGGTTCTGGAATGGGTGGATGGAAAACTGCTGCGCCAGATCCTGAACCAAGAAAAAGCCTTTTCTTCCGAGCGCGCGATCAAGATTACTCTCGGCCTATGTAAAGCCCTCGAATACATTCACAGCCAGGGCGTCGTGCACCGGGACTTGAAGCCCGAAAATATCATGGTGGACGCCGAAGATCGCGTCAAACTCATCGACTTCGGCATCGCGGCCAACGCCGGATCGCGCCGTTTGACCTTCGCGAAACTCACCGAGGCCATGGGCACGCCGGATTATATTTCCCCGGAGCAGGTGAAAGGAAAACGCGGCGACGCGCGGAGTGACATTTACACTCTGGGAATCATGTTCTACGAAATGCTAACGGGCAAGGTGCCGTTCAGCGGCCCGAACCCGTTCGTCATCATGAACGAGCGGCTCATGAACCACCCCATCCCGCCCCGCGAAGCGAATCCGGAAATCACTCCCGAGCTGCAGGAAATTATCTACCGGGCTCTGGAGCGCGATCCGAAAAAGCGCTACCAGAGCGCGCACGAGTTTGCGCTGGACCTGCAACATCCTGAAAAAGTTGGCGTGGCCGACCGCGACGAACTGAAGAATTGGCGGCAAAGACGCTCGCCGGTAATGCGAAGAGTTCTGTTTTACATCATGCTTGCGTTGATTCCAGTGGTCGTCTTTGGCCTCATGCTATTCGTCGCCCGCCAAAAATAACATCCGAAAAACTTGCATGAAAGCCTGCCGTGGCGCGTAGCTATGGCACGGGCGACCTGCTTGGAAGGACGCAAGGAAACCATGCTATCAGACGAGGAAAAACCGAAAAGCCCCACGCTCGAAAACCTTGAGCGTTGGGCACCCGCCCCCAGCGCCGCAGCCGGCGGTCCCCACATGTACAAGGAATGGAGTGACTTGCCCGATTCCAAGTCGCCCAGGGCTCTCGCAGACCAGCGCAGTCAGGGTCCTGAAGATTGCGTGCCCGCACTCCTAACTATTCTGGCCAGCGACAGAAGACGGGAGCTGATTCTCAGATGGGTCTGTTTCGTGGCTTCCAGGTTGACCTCGAATCGAAGCCTATTCTCTTCAACGACGAAGCTGATCATACCCCCGTTCGCAGCAAAGTCCTTGGACTCCCCCACGGTGAGGGTATCAGAACTTCTCAGGTGGGCCACGATCAACATCGACCGTCTGCCCGAATCGGCGCTGACGAACACAATGTGGCAGCCTTTGAGGTTTTGTCCCGGCTTGAACTTGAGAAGGATGACAGGGCGGTTCCCGACGGTTCGGCTGAGAAGGGCATGCTCCGTGTCGTATCCGAACGGGTCTTGTCCCACCAAGCAGATATTCAGGGGCGCTCCTAGGCTGGGGAAAGCCTCGGCGGGCCACTCTACGAACTTGGTGAAGTTATAGAGGAACGCCAGTTTAACAGGGTATTCGGCGCTGTCGTCGCTCTGTGCGCGGGCGGAAACAGGTGTCAGCAGGAACATCGATATTACGATGGCGCCGACGAAGGCGTACCGGACAGCCGTGTTGGCTGGCCTTCTTCCCCCGATCCTGATCACTCGGAGCCCAGAAAATGGCGCGCAGTCGCCATTCGAAAACCCCTCCCGCCGCGAGGGATCATGCTTTGCAGATGCTCCACCGGGCCGGACCTTGAATGCGTCCGGGACGCGAAAAAACCGGCCGTAAAGAAGTTTGACCACCATCAACTTAACCCCCGACATGTGACTCAATTCCGGTTGCTCATTCCCCTGCCGTTTCCACGCGGTAGACCTAGAAATGGTATTTGAACTTGAGCCTAAAGTTTCTTCCATCCTGAAGGATGGTCTCCTGCGCGTTTCCGACGCTCGCTGGATCCACGTATCTTTGGCTGAAAGCGTTGTAGAGGCTGGCTGAAATCTCCCAGCCTTTAAGAGCATTTTTGGTGAATAACGTAAAGTCGGGGACCTCATAAGCACCGGCATAGTTGCCCGCCAACGTTCTTCTTCGGCCGACGTAATCAAGGGCCGTGCTCGCGAAGAGTTTTCGCTTGAACAGCGGCACGCTCAGATTTAACTGGCCGACCTGGTGCGGCGAGTTGGTCACCGGGCCACCGCCTCCCTCACTTTCGGTGTTCTGAAAACTCAGGCTGCCGCCGACTTCCAACCCAGAAGGCGATCGCGTTTTCAAGGCGATTTCGACGCCGTGCATGTCAAGGCTCTGGCTGTTTTCAAACACGAGTCCCCCGGTAGCGGGGTCGATCTGCTGGCTGATTAATCCTCGGACCGGGTAGTAGTAGCCGGAAACCGCAAGTTGGGCATGACTGCCAATGTACTGTTCCACAACCAATTCGGTGGTCTTGACGGTTTCGGGCTTGAGATGTGTGTTCGCCTCCAGGCCGAGCGCTGAGTAGTACAGCTCGTAGGCGTTCGGTGCCCGAAACGATTGGCCGTAGAGAAACTTGATCGTGGTCTTCTCCAGTGGGCTGTAAATCAAGGCACCGCGCGGGTTCGTGGTGCCGCCGAACGTGGAGTACCGGTCGTGACGCAGGCCAAGGTCGAGAACCAGATTGCTGCGCAGGCGGACCTCGTCCTGAACGTAGATACCCCAGATGTTGGAAGCCCTGTGGTCGTTCATGTTCTGGTTGAAAGGCTGAACATCGTAGTTACTCTGATCCTGCTGGAAGTTGTCACGGTAATCTGAGCCGAGGACGAGGGTTTGATTCTCGAAGAGCTTCTTCGAGAGGGCGAATTCTGCCCCCCACGACTGCCCGTAAGCGACGTCTAGGTTCAAAACGCGCGCAGGGCCACCGGATTGGGAGTAGTCCACGGGGTAGTACCCGTTGTAGGTGGTGTGGTCATACGAAAGTCGGCCAAAATAACCCCAGTCGCTGCCGAAACGGTGGTCGTACTTCAGGTCGAGGTAGCCGCGCGCATCGACGGTGCGCTCCGCCGGGTCGTTGAAGATGGTGCCGAAAGAGGCGGTGGGGACATTTTTTCCCCGCGACCCGTACACTCCTTCCAAGGCAAAGTCACGGTACGAGAGCTTCGAAAACACCTGATGGAATTGATCGCCGTCCCGGTTTTCCGCAATGCCGTGGTTGGTGACTGCGGTGTCAAATTCCTTGAAATAGAGGCGGTCCTGGCCATGGCTGTCATAATAGGTACCAGAGAGAAGCATCGCCAGGCCACTTTCGAATTGATGGCCGTAGGTGACACGAGAAGTGTAGGTGCCGTAACTGGCGACTGCTCCAGAAGCGGTCAGACCCTTCGCGTCACGAACCCGCTTGGTCACGACGTTGATGACCCCCAGGAAGGCGCTGGCCAGGTAAAGCGAAGAGTTCGGGCCCCGAATCACTTCCACCCGGTCGATCAGATCGATGTCCACTGGAAAGTCGGTCCCGACCGCGGCCTCGTCATACAGGTTGTCGTTGACGCGGTGGCCATCGACCAGCAACAGGAGCCGGCTGTTGTAGTCGCCTGGACGGTTAAAACCACGAACCCCAACGTAACTGTAGTTGCGGTCGTAATTCACGTAGAAGCCCGGCACATGCCGCAGCACGTCGGCCAGGGTGCGGTAACCGTATCTTTGGATGTCAATGGCGGTGATGATCGTGACGTAGGCTGGGACTTCGGTGACCTTCTGTTTGTACCCTGACGCGCCATAGACCGAGTCAACCTCGATCTTCATCAGCTCCTCCATGCTCAAGTCCAGCAGGTCTGCGGGAGCCTGGATGTCTTGCGCCAGCAAGCGTCCGGCGACACCGACCACCAGGAAGAGGATCAAAGACGTGACACCCGGCACGAGGGAATGACAGAGCCGTCGCGCGAGGCAACGCCAACTTCTCTTGCGGTTTGCGGGTTTCTTGTTGTCGGATGTCATTGTGGGCTCCTTCAAGGGCTGTGCACACACACCAAAGCAAACCCTCAGTTCCTCCATTAGTAACCAATCGGCTAAGGATCCTCAGGCTTTAGGGAATTCGCTCGCAAAACTGTAGGCCTTGGAGAGCAAATCCATCTTCATAACCCATGGCTGTGATATAAAAATCTTTCACTTCTCCTGCGACTGGCACTCAACAATGTGTTTATTATTTAATTGTGTAGAAACCACCGTGGAAATCTTGTTTGTGGTTTGAAGAACCTGGGAACTAAATAGATCCGGAAGATATTCGCTGAACTATGGATTCCCGGGCAGGGCCCGGTCCGACGAAAAACTTCGTTGCTCCCGATTGCAAGATTGTCCAACGCTCGACAAAACTACTCGATAGAAGCGTAGAATCGCTGTCGCATGGACCAGCCAATCATTCGTTTGGGCACCTCAGCTTTCACGGCCGCAGGGTGGGAGGGATCCTTCTATCCCGAAGGCATGAAGCCTGCTGATTACCTTTCCTATTACGCGGAACATTTCAACTCGGTTGAACTGGACAACACATTTTATCGCGCGCCCTCGAAAACCACCGTGGAGGGCTGGGCGAGGAAAACGCCGGAAGGATTTGTGTTCGCCGCAAAAGTTCCGCAAGTGATCACGCATGAAAAAGTGCTCGTGGACTGCGATGCTGAATTCGAGCAATTCGTGGAAACTATGGAATTACTTGGCAACAAACTAGGCCCCCTGCTCTTCCAATTTGGCTACTTCAATAAGAACGCGTTTTCTGGCTTGAAGGACTTCCTGGCGCGTCTTCGTCCATTTCTGAAGAAGTTGCCGAAAGACCATAAGTTCGCCGTTGAAATCAGAAACAAGAATTGGCTCGTACCGCAATTTGCCGACGTGCTGCGTGAGGCCGGCATAGCGCTGGCCTTGATAGACCAATCGTGGATGCCCCGGCCCGCGCAATGGTTCGAGAAGTTCGACCCGATTACCGCGGACTTCGCGTACGTTCGTTGGCTTGGAGACCGCAAAGGAATCGAAGAGCAGACAAAAATCTGGAACAAGGTGATCATTGACCGCCGCGCCGAGCTATCCGAATGGGCGGAAATTCTGGGGAAGGTCCGCAAAAGGAAAATTCAGATTTTCGCCTATGCAAACAATCACTACGCAGGATATGCGCCCGCAACTGTCGAGATGTTCCGCGGCCTTTTTCAGGCCCACTCTGTTGACTAGGAGCTTCCTCGCCCCAGGTCAGCGCTACAATTGCGCCCAACAAGTAAGCGGTCCCTCTCGTATGTGTTCTCCTTCCGCTATCCTTATTTGACATTCCTCCCTCTCGTTTATTACGACAAAGTGGAATGGCTTGGCGTCTTTCGCGGGGCTGTTTTTCAGAATGCCTTCTGAAGCGAATAAGGCTCGCAATGCCGCGCACCCTCCAAAGAACTCATCTGGCGAGAAAATAAATGCTACCTTCCAGGGATGCCGGGAACCTTCGTCCGAATTTTATAAATACTGGTACGTGCCACAATGTAAAGGGACTTGTAGTCGGGGTCGCCAAAATTGAGATTGGCAACAGCTTCAGGCGTGTAGACTATTCCAAGCTGCTTACCCTCAGGCGTGAGTATCACAATTCCGCCGCAGCACGATTCCCATATATTTCCCTTGGCGTCGACCTTCATCCCGTCGGTGATTCCCGGAAGCGGGTCCTTCGTCTTGTCCATAATCACTTCCATGTTTGTGACGTCGACGGTATCGTCCGGCAGTACCTTATACTTCCTGACTAGACGGACGCCATTTGCATAGAGATACTTTTCGTCGGGAGAAAGTGCGAGTCCGTTCGCGCCTTCGACATTCTTGGCAATCGCTATGGTCTTGCCGTCCTTCCACATGAAAACACCAGGGTAATCAATGCCCACTTCAGGGTCCTTGCATTGCAGGCGTAGGCCGCCACAATTCGGCCCATCGGTGAAGTAAATCGCGCCATCTTTCTTCACAATGACGTCGTTCGTGCTGTTGAATTTTTTGCCATCCACGCTATCAGTTAGTTGGACGCGTTTACCGTTCTTTTCGATCCGGTCAAGGCCCCGACCGCCCCAGGTGGCTATGACCAATCGTCCCTCGTTGTCGCGAGCAAGGCCATTGCAACCAGGCAAGTTAAATCTCTTGTAATCGGGATCTGTCGGCGGTTTCCCATTGGTCTGGATAAATCCGTGCCTCCAAGTGTCCCATCCGGTATAGCCGCAGTTATCTAAGTACAATGAAAGCTTGCCATCCATTGTCAGCTTCAAGATCTTGTTCGCGGCCATCTCGGCAAACAGCCAGTGTCCACTGTCCTTCCCCTGCGGCACCCAAACAATCCCCTCAGTAAAATAGAAAAAATCCTTAATGACTGGTTCCACTTGCGCATTCGTGTCGATTAACTCATCCATAGCCGGATCCATCTTGAGGATTCCCGTGGGGGTCTGGGGCGGCGTCTGGGCATATAACGAGCCGAGTCTCAATCCTGCAAAAAGAAACCACATCACAGGTAGCCGAAACTTTTTCATAAGCGCCTCGACACTGCGGAATTGCATTCGAGCAGCGGGCGACCTTTACACCGCCCGCTACATGACGTCAAGTCCTTCCATGAGAAGGCCGATCTCCATGCTGTGGATCGGTCGAAGAATAGCTTCCGAGTGGGCGACGATTCGGAAAGTGCGGTACACGCCCTATCGGGACGTTAACTTTATTCCAACTTGGTGGAGGATATCGGATTTCGATGCCCCTCAATTGGCATTGTTTTAGTCCTTATATCTATCGTGGAACCGAACCCAAGACTGCGGAGAATCGCCCTCGTCCCGTCCTTTGGGAAGCAGGTCCAAATAATGGTAAGCCGTGTTCAGCATGTCTATTCCGCGGGCGTATGTTGAGTAAGTGTGAAAGATGGCCCCGCTCGCATCCTTATGGAAGACGCTGACTCCTTCGCGATCGGACATGTTCATCTTTTGCTTCGCGTAGTTGTAGAAGACGGTTCCGCTCTGGATTGCTTCCGGAGTGAACGAAGCCTGATAGTCGTAGTTGAAATCGTTCTGGGATGAGGAGAGCCATTTGAAGCTCCATCCCATCCTCTTCTTGAAGGGCTCGATCTTTGCCAGGGGCGCTCGCGATATCGCTACAAAAGTTGCATCTCGGTGATTCAGGTGAACGACAACCCCATTGAAGTTGTCGGCCCAGAATGAGCAGTGCTTGCAGCCTTCGTCTGATACGGGGTTGAACATGAAGTGATAGACGACAAGCTGGCTCCTGTTTTCAAATAGCTCGGCCAATGATTCTTTCCCTCCAGGACCATCGAAAACATACTTCTTCTCCACGCGCGCCCACGGCAGGTCGCGTCTCTGCCGGCTCAGTTTGTCCCTAAGGCGTGTGAATTCCTTCTCCTTTGAGAGCAATGCCGTGCGCGCCTTCAGCCACTGCTTGTTTGATACAACCGCGTGTTGTTTACCCTTTTTGCCGCCGTCGTCTCGCATGCTCATCTCTCCAGTAAGCAAATTTAGTCATCGTTTGATTATCGGTGCATGGAAATGGGCGGATTCTACAACAAAAAGTATCGCCGTGGCATCTGCCCACCTTGCGGGCGCTTGTCTCAGCAATGAAAGGCGTGCTACCTTTCGTTTCTGCCAGCTTGGCGAAATCAGAATCTGGGAGGGGTCTCCGGTGCGGAATCGCCTGATTTTTTCTGCTGCGGCCGTCGTGGCGATGCTTGCGCTATCTCCTGCGCCGCGCGGCCAAGACGCCGCCCATACGGGATCGGCGCCCGACATTTCGGGGGTCTGGCTGGTGGAAAAATTTGAGCCCAGGCTGTTCCCGAACGGAGGCGCGCCTTTGCAGCCTTGGGCGGAGAAGAAATTAAAGGCGACCAACCCTCAGACCGACGACCCCAATCTAGCTTGTCTGCCGGAGGGAGTGCCGCGGTTCATGATTTCAGTGCCTTACCCGATGGAAATTTTTCAAGGGCTCATGCGCGTCCTGATTATTCACGAGGGGACATCGGTGCTGCGGCAAATCCATATGCTCCGGCAGCACGCCAAAGATTTGGATCCCACTTATGCGGGTGACTCGGTTGGCAAATGGGAAGGCGACACGCTGGTTGTGGATACGATCGGATTCAACGATAAGACCTGGCTTGACGGCGGCGCACTCCCCCATACCGAAGCGTTACACGTTGTGGAACGCATCCGCCGCAGCGACCACGACACCCTGGTCGACGAGTTCACGATCGAGGATCCCATGGCGTACACGAAACCTATCACGGCCAAGCAAGTTTACAAATTAAAGCCGGAGTGGGAGATTCATGAATACGTCTGCGAACAAAATAACAAGTACACCTACAAGGGAAAATGACCGCGCAAGAAGAGAGGGGAGGGATCGCAATGAGGAATAGGCTGGTGGTTTTCCCTGTTACCGTCGTTCTGCTCCTGCTTTCGCTGGGAGGATCGGCCTATGCTCATCACGGGTTTGTGTCGTGGTTCGACTTGAGCCACTCGACCACTGTGAAGGGGAACGTAACGAGCTTTGACTGGACCAACCCTCATACCTACATTTATCTCGATGTGAAAGATGAAAAGGGCAACATCGAAAAGTGGACCGCCGAATTGGGCGCCATAGGCATGCTAGCCAGGGCCGGCTGGAGGAGAGATACGCTAAAGCCCGGCGACGAAATCACCGCGATCGGCAATCCCGCCAAGGACGGTAAGCCCGTGATGCATCTCACCAAGATTATCTTTGCCAATGGCCAGGAGCTTTCGAGCGCGCTGTAAAGTCCGCGTAGGGCAGCGACGTTCCGATTTGATGATTCCAACTCCATCTAAACGGGAATATCGGAATGTGGGGATTCGGCCAATCCGATTCGCGGGCCACATACCGATAAGCGGTGCCGGCTCAACCGGTCGATGCAACACCAGATAACCAGTTGATCTCACAATACTTCCCATCGAGAATCAATCTGTAAGGCAATACCCA